>WNGQ01001146.1_pt1 | contig 51615 bp, 34 predicted proteins | sample 5407661 | NCBI WGS metagenome assembly WNGQ01 (sample SAMN13153382, study PRJNA577476) | soil metagenome | isolation source: 60 cm soil or saprolite under Garry oak tree replicate 2 | place: USA:California | collected 2016-06-15 | reverse complement strand
CTGCCCGCACGGTTAACGATTCCGATAGCTCGGTCTTATGAACCCCACACGGTTTATTGATCTGATGGCATTTCGCTTTCATGGCTCCTTTTAGCCACTCCCCAGCCCAATTACCCGCTCAAAAACTGAGATGCGCACTGCAGCGCTGGAATTTAAGGGCCTCTCAACATTTTTTCTCCCATTAAGCGAAGATAAGTGAAAATTCTCCGCTAATCCCCGATCCGTGTTCATCCGTGTCGTAAATGAAAAAGGTGTTACGATTGCTCGATCATTTGCGTTGCCCATTCATCGGTTCGGCATTGTTCCGCACCCAACGCGCTCGACCGAAATCGACGCTCGTCCGCGCCGGCTTCGCCATTTCGTTATTTCGTGCATTTCGACTTTCCCGGTGGCCGTGCGCAGCACCCGCCGTGGCCGCGCGTCGCGCCCGCGATCTGCAATCTGCAACCGGACGGTTCTGAACCGCCCCCCGATGGCCGCGCGCAGCGCCCCCAGTGCTTTCCATCGGCCTTTCTGAGTTTATGAGTTTCGGCTGTCCGCATTCACGTTTTGCATCACTTGACAATCAATAGCATAAATATTTGGGGCTGTAAACCTATTTGTTGAGGGACCACCCGGGAAACAGCTTAAGTCCTTCCCGCCCAGCTTGTAGTGAATGGATAAACGAAAAGAGATCAAACCAGAACGGCGCTTAGATAAGGTGTATCGCTCTGAGCAAACGAGACTTGCAGGTGCGACCATACCTCGAGGCTCTGCGCCGCTTTCATGCCTCGTCCAAGCTGACTCGCCAGAAGCCCTCGGTTTTCCAAGTGATTGGGGGTGTTCACCGAGGGCACGGAATTTTGTGTTCTTGAACTACGCTCGTTTGGCCCGCGTTGGCAGGAACAGCGGAGGCGACGGTCGCGGGAGCTTCTGATCTCATGGGCGGAATTTCTTCAGCGGCTCAGTCGGATTTGGGTGGGGATGACTTCAAACCCGCCAGCGCTCCCAAAATGGTCTTTTGCACCGCCGGATTGAAAAGATTGCCCAAGTGCCCGCCCTGCTCGAAAACCGTCAATTGTTCCGGGGCAATCGTGGCGTGGAGCCAGGCCAGGTCCTCGTCCGCCAGGAGAAAATCGTTTTGATTGACGATGATGCGGATGTTGGGGTTGGCGAGCAGAGCGGTGTCATACGTCCGCAAATCGTCGGCTTTTTCCAATGCTTCCGCCGTCAGCGAGGCATGGCCCGGAGTCTGATAATACGGAATAACTAACTTTCTAAAATAATCCTGGTAGGAATACTGAAGAATTTCCTGATACACGGGGTTGCGCCTTAAATTCCGGATCCGGTGTTGCAGGACCCCCTGATTATTTCGCCGCTGACTGCTGAAAATAATATCGCGCAGCATGAGTCGAAACGCCAGTCCGATGAGAAACCTGGACTCGATGGCGCTGAAGGGCAGCGAGGTTTGCGGCGTGAGTGTGCTCTTGCTCAGAGCGGCCACCTTCAAAAAGGTGTTTTCGATGTTGTCGGTTCGCTCCGCGTCCGGCCAGTTCAGGGGCGCCCGGTAAAATTCGTCCAGCTTGGAAATCCCATGGAGCAATCGGACCGGGGTGTTGATGGCAACGTAGCGGTCAAATTTAATCAACGGCAACTGATTCGTCGGTTCGGTGGCCGCGACGAACAAAGCATGGAATGCGCCCATGGAATAGCCCATCAGCGCTTTGTCGCCCAATCGATCCGGATACAGCGCCTGCAAGCGGCGATCAACTTCCGTCAACGCGACGTGCACGTCGTGACCGTCCACCGGCAGATAAGCCGGCATCGCGGCGGTCGAAGCGTGTTCCATGAACTCGGAGTTGAACGCGCTGCTGACGCAGACGGCGGAGAAGCCGTTTTTGTAAACCAACTCGGCCAGCGCAAGAGAGGATTGGGCCAGCCGATGCGAGCCCAGACCGGGAACGATATAAACCACGGGCGCTTTTCCCGGTTGCAACCAAAACGTGAACTTTAATTTCCGGCCCGTTGCCGGAATCAAAACCGACCGGGTCTTGCCGTGGCCTGGGAATTCAGGGTCTTTGTAGGTGAAGAAGACCGATTCGAGGGTTTCCAGCGAGGCTTCGTCCTGTTTGCCCTTCACTTGGAAATCCGCCACCCGGTTCTCGCGCGCGAACGTCCAGGCATACTCAATCTCGGAATACGGATCCATTTCGGCCTGACTGAAGCGCACATATTCGCCCACGCTGTCGGCGAGATCGTTATACATGACCCCATAGGTGAAATAGGTGTAGGGGCCGAGCCAGGTCAGCGGATCGTTCGCGTCCAATTTGTAGGGAGTGATATAGAGCAGCGGATTGGCCGCCGTGTCGGCGGCCAGGCCCAGAGTATCCCGTTCATTGCTCGGTCCGAAAATCGGCAGCATCAGGAAGCAGTTCGGCTTCCAGCCCCACTGGCCGAATGTCTGGCCAAAATCCGCCTCCGATTTCGGAATCTTCCATTTGCCCGCCACGTCGAAGAACCCGGCCACCCCGACGGTCGTGTTACAAACAAAACGGTAGGATTCATCGCGGGCTCCGCGCCACTTTCCCTGGAGCAGATTGTTGATCAATCGTCCCGGGTAAGTGAGGTTCTTGCCAAAATTTCCAATGCCGGTTCGCACCGGTTTCACGACGACGAACCGATAAACCCGGCTGGTCGGCTTGAGGAAGACGGTCATCAGCCCCTTGTTGAAGGCCCACATCACCCGATTCACCGGTTCGATGGGGTCGGGGACGGATTTGGGGAGAACCACGGTTTCCGCTGCCGGCGGCTTCGTGAAGCCAGCGGCCGGCTGCTGCCCGTGGGCGAACGGCGAGAGGCACAACGACAGGACCACGATCGCCGAACCGCGAATTCCCCCGCTCGGTTGGATTTTCAAGTCGCTCGCCTTCCGGTCGTTGCGGTGAAAATCTTTTGGGCGTCGGCGTCCAACGCAAGCTGCGCGTCGTGGCCTGGCCGACAACCTGGATTCAAATTGATGCCGCAAACCTTCGTCCCCATCTCGGGATGACCATGCCGAATTCTGATTGTTTTGACTACCCATTCCCTCCAATTTCTTTCCACGGCGCAGTGCTTAGCGGGTATTGGGAAAGCCGCCCGGTCAGGGGACCGGGCCTACAATGGGGCCAGAATCGCGGTGTTTCCTGTAGGCCGCGTGCCCTCACGCGGCGCTTCGGCGGCCTTTCCAAACACGCTCTTAGCCTTGCTTTGAACTGCGCCTCACACCGAACAGGCCAATGATGGCGGCGACGATGCCGCCGATGAGCATCCAGACGGCTTTATCCGTCGGCGATCCAGTAAAAAACCTGGAAACGTCGGAACGGAAAGAGTTCGTGGCGTTAATTCCTATGACGATGAGCACCACGCCAGCAACGAGCAGAGCCAGATAAACGAATTTTAATTCTCGCCAACCAAATTAAAAGATAACGCCCCATCCTTTAATTGTGCAGCGAGAAATTAAAGTCTCCTTCTTTCGACGAAATGGCGTTTTGCCACATACCCTGGCAGGCCGTTCGTAAATGCAGAACTACCTTGATTGCCCAATCAAAGGAACTGTCTCCCGTCCGCCAGAACCTTTGGCGAGGGACGTCGACCCTGCCCCGACGGCTGCCCGACAAAAGAGCCCAATTGAGCCTTACGCTCAAGCGGACCTGGCCGCTCAACCCTTGTCGAGCATCATCACGGTCCTGACCGGCGGCTGGCTACCAGCCACCTCCGCCGCCTTGCAATCCCCTATCGACTGCAGCAAGATTGATCGAATGAAAGCGAACTTCAGTGATCGAAATGTGCCCCTGGGCCCACTGGACCAGATTCTAGTGGACGAGCAAACCGGACGTCTCGGGCGGTGCATCGGTTCATTCTGGCCGCATTCTGGGGCGATCGGAGCAATCTCAGTCGAGCTGAGAACTTCGAGTGGAGCGACCCGCGAATTGCCGTGGATTTCAACCAGACCGGCCAGTCCGGAGGAGCGCGAGGAGTTTCTGCGACAGTCCCGGGGACACCGGAGATGACGGCTTGCTTTGGCCGAGGCCAAGTCTGGGCCCAGCGAGGACGATGAGCCTTCCTCGGGAAAAAGGCCTCCATGAAAACCCTGATTCGTCTGCAGAAGTTGGCCGGCCATCCTGGCCTTTTGATGGCCCTGCTCGCTTCAATTCCGGCCAAAGGTGCGGACCCGAACCTGGGGTCGCCGTCATATAGCGGCGGCCAATTTTCTTTTGCTGTCCAAGGGGAGTCGAAGGCGGGCTACATCGTCCTCACCAGCACCAACCTGCCAGCGTGGACGCCTCTCGCCACCAACCAAGGCGCGGCGGCGGTTCGCAGAATCGCTTTGCCCGCCACGCCTGACAACGCCTACTTCAAGGTCCAGAGAATGCCTCTGCCCCTCTTCCGATTTGCGCTTGCTGCGCAGCAGATTGACCTAAAAGGAAACAACTTTGTCAGTGACAGTTTTGATTCGTCCGATCCAAATTATAGCGACAACGGCACATACGACCCAGCGAAGGCCAAGGACGGCGGCGACATTGCTTCCTTTTGGGGAATAATCAACTCTCTCGGCGTCGGAAGCGCCTACATCTACGGCCATATCTTCACCGGCGCCTACGGCACCGTTTCCATCGGCCCCAATGGCTCGGTCGGTGATCTGGCCTGGCACAATGCCGGCAACAGCGGCATCGAGCCGGGCTTCTCCGCGAACGACATGAATGTGAGCCTGCCCGACGCCCAGTTACCGTTCACCGGCGGTGCCTTCACTCCGAGCGCCGGCTACATCACGAACGTTTCCACCACCATCAATCCTACGGCCATAACGACCATCACCTACCCTGTCGGCGATCCGGTCTCGGTTACTACGAATTTCGCGGTTTCTCCAATCTACCCGTCCGACTCGCCAGGTCCGGTCTTTACCAATTGGAATGCTGGTCACACTAAAATTAACGGTTATACCTATCCAACCTTCACCGCCAATTACGGAACCTACACCACCAATGTCAACGTGACTGTCACCTACTACGATTACATCCTGGGCGACGGCAATCACCAGTTGTCCAGCCTCAACGGCAGCCTTTATGTTCAGGGCGACGCCGTGCTGCTCGTCACCAGCATCGCAAATCCGACTTCAATTACCATTGCCGAAGGCAAGAGCTTGCAGCTCTACAACCAGTCACCGAGCTTCAGCCTGAGTGGCAGCCTCGTGCTCAACGGCAACGGGACCGCGTCCGAGTTCGCCTACTACGGGCTGCCCGGCAACACGAGCATGAGCATCAATGGCGGCGGCGCGTTTGTCGGGACGATCTACGCTCCGGACGCGGCGCTGACCCTGGGCGGCGGTGGCAACAATATCTACGATTTCATCGGCTCGGCCGTCGCGAATACCATCAGCTTGAACGGCCACTTCAACTTCCACTTCGACGAAAATCTTCAACAAACCGGACCATTCCGTTGATCTGCTATTATCAGAAGACGAACGATGAGTGCTTGGAGCCGGGTCTGGCTCGGTCCGCGGCTGACCTTTCAAGCAGCGCTACTCCCCGAAACTTCCAAAGCCGAAACGGGTCACCCGTGCTAACGGGCGACCCCTTCACGCGATTTGCAGATCAGTAGGTGACGGTAAAATCGCAGTAACGTCTCTGCCGCGCATCCAATGTTTCACAGCCAACAGAGGCCACGCTGATCCGGTAAACCACTCCGTCAATCGGCACACTTAGTGGCTCGCTTTCGGGCCTCAGCCGTTTCATCCGAGTATCCTCTATGGCTTCAAATCCGATGCTCTGCGAATTGGGCGTCTCGTCATATTCAATGACGTTTGGATTCACCACGAAGAGGACTTCTTTCTGCTCCATCTCGATGCTGTGGACGACAATAACAAGGCCGCCTGCAGTCCCAATGTTTGCGCTTCGCGACTGTGCTGTATCATAAATTCTGAGACTCTTCTGTTCCACAGTTATTCCATCGCTCCCGCTGTCGATTCTGTCAAGCGAATGCAGGCCCCGTCTGCACGGTCGGGCGCAGATCGAGGAGACCTGTTGATCACTTGGTGAAGTGGTCTGACGACCGGCGCCGTACCCTGATTGAATTTGCCAGGATGGCTGCCTGGCTCGGAAGCTGCGCACTGAACATCGCGTCGCCATTTATGCCGTAATTAGCCGGTGGAACCAGCTCGGACCCGGCGTCCTGGACAAGCGAAGCCGATAATGGTCAATGATCGTCGATCGGCCCGCCACCCCAGAACGGGCCCGGAAAATGGCTGGCACGGGCGGCTCGCCCTGAAGCGACGGCCGCCGGCATCACTTCTTGTTCCGCGGGGTTTCGAGTGGTGGGGAGGCGGTCAGGGCTTTGAGTTTGATTTTCTGCCAGCGCGCCTCCCAGTCGCGCCAACTTGAAGCCCACGCCTCGCCGGTGAACTTCTTGCGCGCCGCCTCGAGCGATTCCTCCATCGCCTGAAGTCCCGCCACCGCGGCTTTTTTCTCGCTCCATTCCAGATAAGCCTCCAGCAGGCTCAAGCGGTTGTCCGGATACTCCGGACAAAGCTCGACCGCCTTCTGCAAATGCTGGCGCGCTTTGGCGCGGCTTCCGATGCTCGCCGGCCAGCCCGGCGCATCCAAATAGAGCAGGCCGAGCGAACGATGCGCGCCGGCGTAATCGAAGGCGGGATCGAGCGCGATCGCGGCCTTGAAATTGGTTTCCATTTCCTCCACCAGTTTGAGGGCGCCGAGTTTTTTGGTCCGCGCCAACTGGCCGAGGTTCAGGGCGAGGTAATAGTATGGGGCGGCCAATTGGGGGTTGAGCGCGATCGCGTGGCGGCAGGCGGCGATGCCCTCGATGGCGATTTGCGCCCGCGGCGCGTTGCCGGAAGCGAATTCCGCCCAATCAAAACAGGCGCGCGCAAATTGCCAGGCGGCTTCCGGGCTGTTCGTTGCATGGGCGAAGCGCGCGCGCGCGGCGAAATAAATCCGCTCCGCCCGCGCCTCGTCCGTCATCCGGCCGGACAGATCACTCTGCGCGAACGCGCCCGGCACGAACCAGAACAGAAGCCACAACAGCAGCAGCAGGGGCGTGGCGGACCAGCGCCGCCAGGCCGGCGTTAGAGCCTGTTTGGAAACTACGAGGGGCGCTGTTTTCGGGGAAAAGGCAGGATGGCGCGGCGCGACGAAGGAGGCGCTGCGCGCGGCCACCACGGAGCAACTCCGAAAGCATTCGCGAGCAGGGCGAAGCCAGACGGCCTTTTCCGCGAAAATCCTCCGGGCGGCGGGTCTTTTGTCCGTGGCCGGCGTTGGCTCGGTCGTCACAGCCCGCTGCGGGGATGCTTCGACCTCGCCGCCTTGGCCACAGCCAAAATCCCTCGCCGCAGCGCCCCTCGTAGTTTCCAAACAGGCTCTTAGGGCCAGCGCGCGCGGGCCGGGCCGCTCAAAAGAGGCGCGTCTCATTTGTTGAGCAGTTCGCCGACGTGCGCCGATGGAGCGCGGGACTTTCCACACGCGAAACACTGCTTTCGATTCGGGGACCGCGACCGTCCCGGTCGCACCATTCGGCGTCCCGCCGAATGGTCCGGAGACGGGAGCGGCCGCCCAACTCCAGCATTACACCGCCATAACAAACGCATTTGGTCGGAGGCCAAAGGCAGCGCGCGAGACGCCTGCCCCTCGCTCTTGCTACGCCGTGCACTGAAGAGAAGGTTCGCGGCGTGAGTGCAACAGTGAAACCCGTAGGGCAGGCTTCCAGCCTGCCGGTTCGGCGGGCATCCTGCCCGCAGTTCGTGCGCTGAGGAACGGCGTAAACCAAATTCGCGGCGCGCGCGGGGAGAACGGAACGCGGCTGGAAGCCGCGGGCACCGGCAGGCGGGGACGCCTGCCCTACGGCGACCGGCTTGCTGAGATGCGCCCCGCTCCAAAAACCTCTTGGAATTAGGTATTGCCATCAAGTGGACCGTACCTATAGTGGGCGCGCTTGAAACTGGATGGGAAACATTTTTGGCTGGCGCTCTGTCCAGCGTTAGTCGCGCTCGGCGCCGGTTGCAGCGGCATCAATGCTTCGCAAAGTGTGTCGCCGGCCAGCTTTTTCCTGCCCGGCCTGGGCCAGGCGGCTCCGCTCCAGGTTCCCGTCAAAGTCGTTCCGTTCATTGATCGAGAGTCCGTTCGAGTCGTAGCACAAGTCAATTAAACTATATGCGATTCCCCCTCGCGCTGACGGCGAAGATCGCCCGGCACATAGTTAAACACAAATTGCTCCGCACGCCGAAGTTTGCGCTGGTGCTGCAGCTTGAACCGCTCCACACCTGCAATCTGACCTGCACCGGCTGTGGGCGCATCCGCGAGTATTCCACCAACCTCAAGGACATGATGAGCCTGGAGGATTGCCTGGAGTCCGCGCAGGAATGCGACGCGCCGATGGTGTCGATCTGCGGCGGCGAACCGCTGATTTACCCCAAGCTCGAGGAATTGGTCGCCGGCCTCCTGGCGCAACGCCGCATCGTTTATATCTGCACCAACGGCATGTTCATGCGCAAAAAGATGAAGGACTACCTGGCGGGCGCTTATTGCCCGGAACTGGAGCCGGCGCTGGCAAAACTGCTCGCGGAAAAGCTGATCACCGACCAGGACGCCGAGACCATTCGCAAAGGAAAATCCGACGGCCGCCCCACCATCAAGCCGACCCAGTGGATGTACTGGAACGTCCATATCGACGGCCTCGAATACACTCACGACCTCATCGTCGAGCGGGAAGGCGTCTTCAAGGAATGTGTCGCAGCCATTCGCATGGCCAAGCTGCTGGGCTACCAGGTCGCCACGAACACGACTGTCTATAAAGAGACCGAGGTGAAGGAGATCGAAGAGATGTTCGCGTTCTTTTCGTCGCTCGAGGTCGATGGCCACACCATTTCCCCCGGCTACGAATACGACGCGGCCAAGAAGGACATGGTCAAGCGCCTCAACAAGCAGCCGGAGGACTTCTTCCTCACGCGCCGGATGACGCGCCAGAAATTCGCCAAGATCCAGGAATGGGGCCAGCGCTTCACCATCTTCGGCACGCCGGTCTATCAGGAATTTCTGGCCGGCAAACGCGAATTGACCTGCACGGCCTGGGCGATCCCCACCCGGAACATCAAGGGCTGGAAGGCCCCCTGCTACCTCATGACCGACGGCCACTACCCGCGCTATCGCGAGATGCTCGAACAGGTGGATTGGGACAAATACGGCGTCGTGGACGGCGTGGCGCGCGATCCGCGATGCGAGAACTGCATGGTCCATTGCGGCTACGAGCAGAGTGGCGCGCTGGGGACCAACTTCCAGCGCGGCGACAACTGGAAAAACTTCAAGTATAACTTTGGCCCCAAACCCAAGCCTTACTATCCAGGCCGCCAAGTCAACGCTTTCAACGGCTTCTCCATCGGCAAAGGCCACTTGGCCGAAGCCAAGGCGGCGATCAACTCTCCGCGCGCGGCCATGAACGGTGCCCAGGCGGCATTTTCGCGCAAAGAAGCCAACCCGGAACCCGCCCCGGCGCACGACCCTGGCGACGCCGCCCACCGCGCCGACCTGCCGGCGAAGGTCGCCGCGAAGAAAGACTAAATTCTAAATCTCATGAAGACGCTGTTCCTTTCGCCCCCTTCGTTCGACGGTTTCGACGGCGGCGCCGGCGCCCGCTACCAGGCCAAGCGGGAAATCCGCTCCTTTTGGTATCCGACCTGGCTCGCGCAACCCGCCGCGCTGGTCCCGGACGGCAAATTGATGGATTGCCCCCCGCACGATATCGACGTGCAGACCTGCCTCGCTGAGGCCAAGAACTACGATCACGTCATCATCCACACTTCGACGCCGTCGCTGAAGAACGATTGCAAAGTCGCCGAAGCCATCAAAGCGCAGAAACCGGCCACGACCGTCGGCTTCGTCGGCGCGCACGCCGCGGTGCTCCCGGCCGAGACTTTGAAGACCTCGAAGGCGATCGACTGGGTGGGCCGCAAAGAGTTTGATTTCACCTGCAAGGAAGTCGCCGAAGGCCGCCCGCTGGCGGAAATCGACGGCCTCTCCTACTGGAAGGAAGGCAAGGTCGTGCATAACCCGGAGCGCGCGATGATTCAGGACATGGACTCGCTGCCGTGGGTGGTCGATGTCTATAAGCGCGATCTGCAAATCGAGAAATATTCCATCGGCTACCTCAAGGAACCTTACGTCTCGCTCTACACCGGCCGCGGCTGTCCGGCCCAATGCACCTTCTGCCTCTGGCCGCAGACCATCGGCGGGCACAAATATCGCGTGCGCTCGCCGGAGAACGTCGCCGCCGAGATGGCGCACGCGCAGAAACTTTTTCCGCAAGCGCAGGAGTTTTTCTTCGATGACGACACATTCACCGCCAACCTCCCGCGCGCCCGCGAAATCGCCCAGAAACTCAAGCCGCTCGGCCTGACCTGGAGCTGCAACAGCCGCGCGAACGTGAATTACGAGACGATCAAGCTCATGAAGGATTGCGGCCTGCGGCTGTTCCTGGTCGGCTACGAATCGGGCAACCAGCAAATCCTCGACCGGATCAAGAAAGGGATCGATATTGAGGAAGCCAAAGGTTTTACCCGCGCGTGCAAGGAACTCGGGGTGGTCATCCACGGCACGTTCATTCTGGGCCTGCCCGTCGAGACCAAACAAACCATCGAAGAAACCATCCGTTACGCGATGGAATTGGACGTCTTCAGCATCCAGGTTTCCCTCGCGGCCCCCTATCCCGGCACCGAACTCTACGAAATGGCCCGCCAGAACGGCTGGTTCGCCAAAAAGGACAAGACCGACATCCTCCACGAGGACGGCCTCCAGCAGTCCACCCTCGAATATCCGGGCTTGAGCAAGGAAGAAATCTTCGAAGCCGTGGACCGCTTCTATCGCACCTACTATCTGCGTCCCAAGCCGATCCTCCGCATCATCAAGACGATGCTCGAAGACAAGGACGTGTGCGTGCGCCGCCTGCGCGAAGGCTACGAATTCTTCAGCACCCTGCGCCAACGCAAGAAGGACCTTGCGGCGGCGAGCACCTCGGCCGCCCCGGCGCCGGCCTGACCGCGCCGCCAGCCCTCACCATTTCACCCGTTCCAGGAAACGCAGGCTTTGGGGAATCTGCTCGGCGGCGGTCGGCGATTCGTCTTCAATGAAGTATTGTCTCACGCCGGCGCGTTTGGCCGCGCTTAAAATGGCCGGCCAATCCGTTTGGCCGGTTCCCAGCGCCACGTCGTTGCTCACGTCCGAGGTGCCGGTGAGCAGGCCGGTGGGCGTGCCTTTCTTCATATCTTTGACGTGCATCAGCTCGAAACGCCGGCCGTATTTCTCGAGGAGTTTCACCGGATCCTGGCCGGGATGAACGATCCAGAAAACGTCCATTTCGAAGCGGACAAACTCCGGTTTGGTCCCGGCCACGAGCAAATCGAACAGCGTGCCCTGGCCGTGCGGCTGAAACTCGTAACCGTGCGTGTGATAGAAAAATTTCAAACCGTGTTTGGCCAGCGCTTCACCCGCGCGGTTGAAGACAGCGATGGCCTCGCGGCAGGTTTTCTCATCGAAGTCGCCCTTATGCTCAATCCACGCGCAGCCGGCATACTGCAGCCCGAGCGCCTTGGCATCGCGCGCGACCCCTTCGACGTCGTCGCGGTAACGCTCGTAGGGGAAGTGGCCGCTGACCGGTTTGAGGTGATTGGCGTCGAGCAATGCCTTGAATTTTTCGGGCGTGAGATCATAGCTGCCGGCGAGTTCGACGTTTTCGATCCCGAAGCGGCGGACTTTTGGGAGCGTGCCGGGCACGTCCTTCGCGAAGTCCGCGCGCAGGCTGTAGAGCTGAAGGCCGATGGGGCCTTTGAAACTCGGACCGATGCCGGCCCGGGCAGAGGGCGCGTCGGCCGCGGCAGCGGTGAGCGAGGTCAGAGCCAGCGAAAACGCGATAGGAAACAGGGAGGGCAAGAATGGTTTCATGGTGCTCAGCGTAACATCACCGGCCGGGCGATGGGAAGCCGGCAATCGGCAACCGCGGCGGCCTCCGGCCCACCCCACGCCGGGTGAGGCTGCCGGGTTTACCTCAATCGGTGATGGCGGCCACCGCGGCTTCCTGGAAGGCGCGGCGCACGGGCGAGTCGTCGCCGTTGGGAAAACCGGTGCGCTGAATCATCAATATCAGGATCAAATCCTTCTTCGGGTCGGCCCAGCTTTGGGTGGCGTAGGCGCCGCCGTGGCCGAAGGCGCCGGGCGAGAGCGACGCCGTAACGCCTTGCGGTTCCCTGACGACCTGGAAGCCGAAGCCCCAGCTCATGCCGCCGGTGAAGCCGGTTTTGATGTCGCCGCTCTGGGTCCGGGTCATCAGCGCCAGCGATTCCCTGGAGATTATTTTTTTGCCGTCGAGCGTGCCGCCGTTGAGGGCCATCTGGTAGAAGCGCCCCACGTCGGCCGCGGTGGAGAACAAGCCGCCGGCCGGAAACGGGGTGCGCTTGCGGTCGCTCAGGCCGCCTTTGATAAAATAGATGTCGGTCTCCTCCAGACCGTGACCGGTCTTTGCCGGCCGGTAGGCTTTGGCCAGGCGCTTGACCTGGCTGGGTGTTGGCCAGAAGGTGGTGTCCTTCATGCCGAGGGGCTCGAAGATGCGGCGCTGGAGAAACTCCTCGAATTTGCGGCCGGACTGCACTTCGACAATGCGGCCGAGCGTGTTGATGCCCGGGTTGTTGTATTCCCATTTGCTGCCGGGCGGAAAGCGGAGCGGTTGTTGGGAATAAGCCATCACCATCTCGGCCAGCGTCGAGTCGGGGCGCGGCGACGGCACGTCGCCCATGCCCGAAGTGTGGGTCAGCAGGTCGCGCAGCGTAACCGAGCGGGCGGGACGGGTGAGCGTGAGCGAGTTCGTGGACCGGTCCTGCACGAGCCACTGGTTCTTGAACTCCGGCAGATATTTTTCGACCGAGTCCTCCACGTTCAACTTGCCTTCGTCCTGCAACATGAGCACCGCCGTGGCGGTGATGGGTTTGGTCATGGAGGCGATCCAGAACAGGCTGTCTGGGCGCATCGGTTTTTCACCGGCGATGTCGGCCCGACCCACCGCTTCGAGGCTCGCGATTTGCCCGTGCCGCGCCACGAGGGTGACGGCGCCGGCGAGCGTGCCGTCGTCCACGAACGCCTGCATGCGTTTGGGGATTTCGGCGAGCTTGGCGGCGTCCATGCCCAACGCGGAAGGAACCGGCGCGGCGGTGGCGGCGGCCGTGAAGCAAATCAGAGCGGCAGCAAAGGTTATCCGAGTCAGGAATTTCATGGGCCTGAGCCTAATCAAAGGCCGCGGAATTTCAACGCGCGTCTTTTTTCTTGAAAACAATCCTGCCTGACCTCCCACGGCGAGTTCACAGAACTCGACGCCGCCGCCGACGCCGACCAGGGCCGCCTGGCTCGCGCCAGGGGAGGTTGAGAAATTGAAAGAAAGGATTGCCAAGGCCCGCCATTTGCAGCCACATTAGCCGGGATTATTGCATGAGCAGCGCCACACTCAACGAGCGGGGTTCCGCCACCCCAAAAGCCGCCGCCCGCTCCGCGCCCGACTTTTCCGGCCCGGTGACGAAGCCGAAGAAGGCCTTATTCAAGCTGGTGGCCGAAGTGCTTGCCCACGGCGGTCCCGGCTACCTCCAGTTCGCCATCACGAATATCTGCAATGCCACCTGCGATTTCTGCGGGTTCGCGGTGGATCGGTTTGATCCGAAGCAGCGCCGCAGTGTCTCGCTCCAGGAAGCTCGTGACGTGATCGACATCGCGGCGAAGAATCACATTGGCTACCTGCTCTTTGTGGGCGGCGAACCGCTGGTTCACCGCGACTTGCGGGGAATGGTGCGCTACGCGGCGGAGCGCGGCATCCATCCGATGATCTGCACCAACGGCTCGCTCTGGACCGAGCGGAACATGCGCGAGCTGGCGGGCGACGGGTTGAGCAGCGTGATCATGTCCATCGATTCGCACGACGTGGCGCGGCACGAGAGAAATCGCGGGCTGCCGGACGTTTGCCAGAAAATCCAGAGAGCGAACCGGGTTTTCGCGGAGTTGGGGATCCAGACCACCGCGAGTGTCACCGCCAGCAAGCTGATCGACGACTACGACAAGCTGCCCGGATTCCTGACCGAGCTGGGCTTTGCGAGTTGCACCTTCAGCTATCCGCTCACCTCCCTGGCCTCGAGCTACCTGAGCTTCAGCGATTCGAACCTGGTCAATTACAAAACCGACGAACTGATCGGCGTCTTCGAACAGATCAAGACGATGAAGCGGCGGAGCGGTTACCCGGTCGTCAATCCGACCGAGTCGCTGACCGAAATGCAGCGGCATCTGCGCAAAGAGCCGGAGCGCTTCGGCTGCCTCGGCGGCCACAAATATTTTTATCTCGACTGGCACTTGAACCTGTACCGTTGTCACTTTTGGGAAACGCCGATGTGCAACATTTACGAATTCGACCCGTCCAAACTTATCCGGGACGGCTGCACGCGGTGCATGATCGATTGCTACCGCGACCCCAGCGTGCTGCAATTCGTGGCGATCAGCGCCAGCGACGCCTACCGCAATCTGAAGCGGGGCAAAATTGTCGCCGCGGCCAGAAACCTCCTGGACCGGCGGAACCTCACTTCGTTGAAGGCGGTTTGGGACGACCGCAAATGGATCGGCAAAGTTTAGGCGGGAAGTTGGCCGGCGAGTCCTCAAAAATATGCGCTTTCGGATTGACCATTGCCCCCGTTTTGTGTCGAGATAAAGAGCCGCCGATTTCAATGCACGTGAACCATGCCAAAGGCCGCCAGTAAGAACGGACGCTCTGCGCGTATCGCCAGCACCACCAAGTACGACGCTCACCACACCGTCCTCTCCAAGACGTACGGCGCGCAGGCCGACCTGCGGCGGGAGCTGGCCGATTCGAAGGCGCGCGTCGCGGAGCGGGCGGAGATTCTCCAGCAGTTTTCGACCTGCGCCGATCCGCAGCGCGCGTGGCTGCTGCTGGAGGATTACTTCGAGAAGCTTTCGCTGGCGCGCAAGGACTTCACCTCGCAGGAGTGGTGGCCGCGGCTGATGGCCGCGCAAGGCGGCGCGCGGCTGGAGGAAGTGGCGATCCTCTTCCTCCGAGCCAACCGGCCGGTGCCGACCGAACTGCTCCCGTACGCCAGCGCGGAACGCTTCGCGAAAATCGAACAGGCGGAGCAAGAACACCAGATCCTGCAAAAACTCGAACACTGGCTGTTCCCGCCAGCGCCGCCCCACCTCGACTCCCCGCGCGCCGCGCTGCGCGTGGTGTGCGAGCCGCGGCCCGTCGCCGGCCAGCCGGAACTGCACGCGCTGAAAGTCTCCTTCAGTTTGTTCCGCCCGCGCTCCGGGGAAAAGGTCCGGCCGTTGGCGGAGATCATCGAACTGACCAGTCGCGCGGCCCACGAGCAGGAGCTCTTTTCGCCGGAAGACTGGGAATTCATCCAGTGGCTCGCCGAAACTTGCCCTCCGCGCGACGACCGAACCGATGGACTGGCGCTGGCGGGCTTGGATTTGCTCCAGTGGCTGGCGCGCTGGGGGGACAATGGCCGTCTGGAGATGAACCACGAGCGCCTCCATTTTTACGGGCAGATCATCGCCCTGACGCCGCACCTGGAAAACGGCCAGGCCGAATTGTCCTTTACGCACCGGGTGACCCTGCCGGATGGCGGGCACGAGCGGCTCAGGGCCGCGAAATTCTTCGCGGGCCGGCCGCCGCTGGCGCTGGTGGGCCAGACCTTTTTCCTGCTTCGCAACGCGCCGCCGCCGGCGCTCCTGGCCCACTGGGCGCAAACGCCGGCGATCCCGGTCACTCGGCTCAGCCATCGTCTGCGCACCCACCTGCGGAAGTTACAGTTGAAGAACGGCATCGAGTGGGAGCAGCTTTGCATTACCCACCCGGCGGTGCCGCAATTCATCTTCGAGCTGGTGGAAGACACGGTGCGGCTGCGCTTGCTGGCGCGCAGTGAGCGCGATCAGAGCCTGTGGCACTGGACCGGGCAGGATTGGCAGCGGGATCCGCCGGGGGAGCCGTCGAACGATCGACCCCAGATTCTGGAAGACCCGCGGCTGGAGGCCGCCGTGCAGTGGTTGCGCCGGCTCGATTGGTTCACCCCCGAGCCGGGCGTGTGGGTGGGGGACGCCAACGAGAATTTTCTCAACACCCTGGCCCTCACGTGGCCGGACCGGCCGGAGCAGGCCGAATTCCTGGGCAACCCGGCCTTTCACCGTTTGTTCCTTTCGCCGCGACAACTCCGTCCCAAATTAATGGTCAAGGGGAGCGGCATCGATTGGCTGGCGGTCTCCGCGGAATGGGAGGCGGAAGGCCTCAAGCTCACGGCCGCCGATTTACAACGGCTGCAAACCGCGACCGGCCGTTTCGTGAGGTTGCCCGATGCCGGCTGGCTCGAACTGGACACGGGCGCGGTGGAGGCGGCGCATGAGACAATGGCCGATCTGGGCCTGGAGAATTTGAGCGCGACGGCGCAACGGGTCGGGTTGGCGCAAGCGGCCCACCTCGATGAGAACGGCCTGAAAGGCTTCGTAAACAATCCGGAGGCCCAGGCGTTGCGCGAAAGGCTGGCGGCCTTTGAGGGCATTCCGAGCATCGCGCTGCCGGCGAACATCCGGGCGGAGTTGCGTCCCTACCAGAAGGAAGGATTTGATTTCCTCTGCCACCTCAGCGAGATGAAACTGGGCGGGATCCTGGCGGATGACATGGGCCTGGGCAAGACCTTGCAGACGCTCGCCTGGCTGGCCTGGTTGCGGGAACGGAGCGCCAAATCGCCGAAACCGGCGTTGGTGATCTGTCCCGCGTCGGTGCTGCACAACTGGCGGCGCGAGGCCGAGCGCTTCACGCCGCATCTGAAAGTGCTCGTGCTCGAAAGCGGCGCCGCGCGGCACAACCTGCGCAAACAAATCCCGCACTACGATCTGATCGTCACCAACTACGCGCTGTTGCGGCGCGATCTGGAGGCGCTGCAGAAATTCTCCTTCAGCGCGGCGATTCTGGATGAAGCGCAGTTCATCAAGAACCCCGCCGCGCAGGTCACCCAATCGGTCAAACAACTCAAAGCGGCGCAACGCCTGGCGTTGACCGGTACGCCGCTGGAAAACCGGCTGCTCGATCTCTGGAGCATCACCGATTTCATCCAACCCGGTTATCTGGGCAATCAGGAACAGTTCCACCAGGCCTATGAGCCGCGCGCCGAAGGTGGCGCGGAGGAAGCCGCCACCGCGCTGCGCATCGGCCGGCGGCGCCTATCGGCCAAACTGCGCCCGTTGATGCTGCGGCGGCTCAAGCGCCAGGTCGCCAAAGACCTGCCCGACCGCATCGAAGAGCGCCGCGATTGCGTGTTGGGGGAGGAGCAGCGCAAACTGTATCTGGCCGAGCTGCGCCGCAGCCGCGAACAGGTGATGCAGACAGTCGCCGAAAAAGGGCTCCACAAGAGCAAAATTCACGTCCTCGCCGCGCTCACTCGCTTGCGACAAATCTGCTGTCATCCGCGGCTGGTTGGCAACGACTCGGACTCGGGCAAGACCGAGACGCTCTTTGAATTGCTCGAGCCGCTGCTGGCCGAAGGACAGAAGGTCCTCCTGTTCAGCCAGTTTGTGCAGATGCTCAAATTGTTGGCGACCGAGTGCGGCCAGCGACAGATGCCGACCCACGTCCTGACGGGCGAAACCAAGGACCGTCAGGCAGTCGTGCAGGCTTTTCAAAGCGATCCGAACGCATCGGTCTTTTTGCTGAGCCTGCGCGCGGCCGGCACCGGATTGAATCTGACCACCGCCAGCTATGTGGTCCTGTACGATCCGTGGTGGAACCCCGCCGTCGAAGCGCAGGCCATCGACCGCTCGCATCGGATCGGCCAGACCCGCGCGGTCAATGCCTACCGCCTGATCGCGCCCGGCACCGTCGAAGAAAAAATCTGGGAGTTGCAGCAGCGCAAAGCGCAAACGATCGCCGACGTGCTGGGCGAAGAAGGCTTCGCTCGCTCGCTCTCGCAGACGGACTTGGAATATCTGTTCTCGGAAGATTAGGGGAAAGCGGGCCTGGCGACTTGCGAGGGGCGGAAGCCGGCGCGGCCATTCTGACCAGCGCGGGTCGAAGTTATAGATTGGCTGTCCGACCTGGATTCGAACCAGGACAAAAGCCTCCAAAGGGCCTTGTGCTACCGTTACACCATCGGACAAACCGCTCCGAAGCTAGCGTTCAGTCGGCCGGCTGCAAAGCAAAAACTCCGTTGTGAGCACTGGCGCCTTGCCGTTCCGTCAGCCGGCGGGGGTTTCCGAGGGCTACTTGGATTGCTCGGCTACCCACTGCTCATAACTCCGCTTGGGAATGGCGAGTGACACGGCGCTCAAGGTCGCCGCCGTTCTCGCTTTGGCCAGGAACAGCAGAAAACTCCCGGGGGTCTCGATGACAGCGCTGACGTCGGCGGATTTTTGCAACTGGGTCCCCAGGACCTTTTGCAAATCGCCGGGCAAATCCTCGAAATGAAATTGCCGGGCCGTCGAAAGCTGCCCGGGCGAAGCGAGGCCCGGCGCGATTTGAGCGGTGGCTTCGACCGAGTAAGGACCGCCGCTGGCTCTCCCTTGAGTCGCAGCGGGTGGAACTGAGACCGGGACGGCCGGACCGTTGGCCGGCGTTGTGGAGGAGGCCGTCTGGCCGCTTTCGCGTGGGCCAAGTTGCCAGGTCACTTCATTCACGGTTCCAGCGCCGGCTTCCTTAAGCAGGGTCAGCAGTTGATCGAATGAGGCGGAGTTTGTCCTGGCGGCCAGCATCCGCGCGCGGATTTTTTCCGCCGCCCGCCGCTGCGGTGCGTGCAGTTGGTCGTCATTGTCGAAGCGGGCGCGCAGCTCGCGCTCGACGACGATCGGCTTGGCGACCGAGCGAGCGAAGCGCGCGGGGTCGTCGCCAAGGGCCTTTTTGAGTTCGGCGAGCGTTTCCGGCGCGCGGGTGGTAGTATCGATTCGCTTGACCTCGGCCTCGACCTGGTTGGCGGTGATGTCCACGCCGTAAATCTTTTTCAAGGCCGCTTCCTTTTGGAGGTCCTGTTTGACGAGTTGTTCGATTACCGAAGGCGGGAGCAATTGCTCGAACGGCGGCTTAGTGCCAAGTCGATGCTCGTAATACACGCGCTCGATCGCGACTCGGTCGGCGCACAGCGACGCGAGATCACCGGCGGTCGCGAAGCCGACGCTCGCAAGCCAGCATAGCCACGTAACAATTCTTCGCCCGCGGCAGGTTGTGCCGACCCTCAACAACCGAATGTTATGGGGCTTCGTCAGGGCAACGGCTGGAGACGCAACGCGCGCTCCTCCGGGCACGCCATCAGCCTTCGAAGGCGGGCGCCGACGGCGAGGGAGCGCCTGGTTGATTGCACATTGATTCTTTTCGCGTGGAGCCAGAGACTTCGTTCACGGTTTCAAGTATAAATACATGAACCGAGGCGGCGCGTATTTGTAGAGTGAATCCAAGGGAAAGAAGCTTCCTTTGCCGCCGAAAATCAGCATCTCGACGCCCGTCCAAATCGCGGTGTGATTAAAACGCGAGGCTGGAGAGCCGGTGAGGGTGGTACTGGACCATACATCTCCTGCGGGATCGTATCGGCCGCCAGTATTAAAAAGAGTAGCCGCGGTGATGTCCTCACCGCCCCAGATAATCATTTCGCTCCCGGTCCAAACCGCCGTGTGGAATTGGCGCCCGGTTGGCGCGCCTGAGGTTTGCGTGGTGCTCCATATATCGGCCGCGGGATCGAATATCGCACCGGTGTTCAAAGCATTGGGCGAATTGATCCCGCCCCATACGATCATCGTCCCGCCGGTCCAGATAGCGGTATGAGAGTAGCGCGCCCCGGGCATAATGCCGATCAAGTGGAGCGGAGACCAAGTGTCGGTGGCCGGAGTGTAACTGCCGCCGGTGTTAAAAGTAGTGGAACCATCCTGACCGCCCCACACGATCATATCGGTGCCAGTCCAGACCGCCGTGTGCAGGCGGCGGCCACTGGGGCCGTAGATTGTGGGTGTGGGCGTCCAAGTGTCGCCGGTCGGGCTGTATCGCCCGCCGCTGTTGAGATATGTGGAGCCGTCGGTGCCGCCCCAAACGATCATTTCGCTGCCGGTCCAGATCGCGGTGCCGTTGAACCGAGCCGTGGGCGGACTGTTCGAAGTTGTGGCTGTCCAACTATCGGTGACAGGATTGTAACTCCCGCCCGTGTTGAGAGCGGACGTGCCATCGAAGCCGCCCCAGATGATCATTGCACTGCCGGTCCAGACAGCGGTGTGCGCGTAGCGCGCGGACGGCGCGCCAGCGTCTGCCACGGTGGTCCAACTGTTGGCCACGGGATTATAACGCGCGCCAGTGCTTATGGGAGAGATGGTGTCGTCAAGGCCGCCCCAGATAATCATTTCGCTTCCGGTCCAGACCCCGGTGTGGATGTAGCGGGGCGCGGGCGCGTTCGCGACATCCATGCCACTGGCTCCGAGCTCCCATTCATCGCCTAATTGGGCCCGGCCAAGTTTCAAATAGCCGGCGCTGATCAGGCTGGTTGCGTTGGCTTGTTGGGAAAGAACCACGCCACCACTCGCCACGCCGATTTGCCCGCTGTCCTGCAAGTTGGACAAGGCCGCGCCGGCGGCGAGCTGGGCCGGGCCAACGGCGCCAGCCGCCAGATTAACCGAAGTCACCGCGTTGTTCGCCAGCTTGGCGGCCGTGACCGCGCCATCGGCCAATTTTGGGGTCGTGACCAAACCGTCCGGAACATTGGCCGCCATCAGCGCATAGCCCACCGCGGCGATCCGCTGGTCGGGCGAGAGGAGCTGGGAGCCATTCGCGTTGTCGTTGAACCAGACCCGCAGGCGCACATCGGGGTTTGTGAAAACGTCAGCCGAGATCACCGTCATGTTGGCCAACGTGGCGTCGCCCAACAGGACCGAGTAAAGGCCGTTGACCACGGTGAGCGGGATGGCGGCGGCCGGCTCGCTTCCATTGGCGCTGGTGCCATCGTTGCTCCAATAAGACCCAGTGCCGTCCCGGTTGACCAGGGCGAACTTGAACTGGCCGGCCCCGCTGAAATTCGTGCCCCCGACGGCGACGCGGCCCTGGTAGTTGATCAATTGCGGGACCTGCGCGCGCGAGCTGGCAATCAAGTTGAGACAGATTATGGCAATCAGGCAAGGGTTGGTTAACTTCATAACTCTGATACTTCTGGAGTTCTGGGTGAAACTGGCGTGAACCTAGCAGAGGTCGGGCAGAATTGCGAGCGAAAAGTGTCCCTAAATAGGTTTTGCGGCCCCTGAAAAAGGTGTCTTCGGCTGATTGCGCTCACGTTGTAGAGTTTTAGAAAGTTCAATTCAATGGCGCCTCGCGCCTTGTCGCCGGGGCTGGGCGACCCGCTTAAACCGGTGTGACCCGTCTCAAGGCGTTCGTCGCCAGTCCGAGGCCCCGTCGAGCCGATTCAGGAAGTCATCGGTCGGCGCACACGGCATCAAGCTGGCCGGTAGTCCGAGCTGGGCGTGGTGTGCAGGGGTTTCTGACACTTCAGCAACCGCCGCGTTCAAAGCACTCCTGTACAGCTCGCATTTTTATTCATTTACATCCCGCGCCAGGTTCTGTTGCCCCAAATGCGCTCCAGGGCGGAATGGAACCCACCAGGAAACAATTCAGCCGCCGCCTCGTTCGAGCGAGCGGGTAATGACGCTAGGTTGGGGCGCGACCCGCGCGCACCGGATGATCAAAGCCAGCAATCCCAGCCCGGCCAACAGTAGCACGGCGCCGACCAGCAGCATGCCGCGCGGGCTGATAGATAGCAGGGACGGCACTGTCACAGCGGCCAAGGGAGAGGAGAGTTTTGAAGCAGCTTGATTGGTGGTCGCCATTGGCTCGCGAGCCGCGACCGTGGTCGGAACGGGATCGAAAGCCGGCCGCGGCGTCGCGGCCCGGGCGCCCCGCGCAAATTGGCGCCCGGCGGTAGATGGTGTGCCGACCGCTTGACCATTTGGATGGTTGCCTGGCGACGGTTTCGTCAACACGGGGGTGCTGGCGGATGACGAGGCCGGTCCACTCGATTTTCCCGTTTGCGTTTCGCCAGCGGCAGAGTCCGTTGAGGGACCTGAGGAGGCCGTTTTCGTTGTCGGCGACGGCGGAACGGCCGCAAGCGCGGTGGCCGAAGTCGCGGGAGCGCTTTGAGTGGCCTGCGGCGGCGGCTGTTCCCCGGGGACGCTCGCGGTTTTGGTGGCGGCCGGTTCAACTGGACTCGGCACGGTCGCTGTCTCTTCCGCTTTCGGTGTTGGGCTTATCGGGACAGGCTTTTTCAGAAACGTGATGACCTTCGGCGTCGGCGGCGCGGCGGGCGGAACTGAAGGTTTCGTTTCAGCCGTCGGCGCCGTTTGCGCCAGCGCGACGAGGCCGGGCAAGTTAACCGGCTCGCCGGCAATGACTACCGAGCCGCTGATGATTTTTCCGTTGCGAGCCGCGAGCGTGGTCACCAGCGGTTTTTTGGCGCGGCGGGCGTTGAAACCGATCTTCTGGCAGGCGCTGTTGATCCGGTCGTCGAAAGGGGTTCCCTTAAGCCGACTCTCGCCATCCGCAATAATCAGAACGTTGACGTCCTTGACGGATCGGATCAGCGGCAGTAATTTCGCCATGACGCGGTCGAGCCGCGCGCCTTTGCCGTATTTCTGCGCTTCAAGAAACAACCCGACCCGGCTGGCCAGTGGGAGCGTGGCCTTCGGATTCCAGACTTGAAGGGGAAAGACGCCGGCGTGGATTTGGTCGCTGAAGGTCCAGACTCCGTAGGTGTCGCCCGCGCGCATCTGGCTGTCGATGCCAGAGTAGATCAGATCGAACACCGCCTGGCGGCCGGAATGCTCGAAGCGTTCCATGGACTGCGAAGTGGCGACAACGAACAAGAACCGGTTGCCATCGGCGGGTGCTTTGGGCGGACGGGTGGGTTCGCCCGCGAAGGAGGGCGCGAGCGCCAAGCCAAGGATAACAGAATAGAACCGTCCTGGTTTCATAATATCTTCAACTCGCCCGCTTGAATTTCAGCCGTTCGCTCTGATTGTAGTGCTTGATCTCTCGTTCGAGATCGGCCCGCGCCTCCGCCACCGTTTGGATAAAATTCAGGCAACTCGAAACCATTCCGCCGGCCGATGCCACCGTGTCCCGCTCGGCGGAATCATCGGTCACCACCAGCGCCTCGCCATAGCCGGCCAGCCGATGGGCCAGCCGCTCAATGACCTGGTCGGCGCTTTGACCCGCGCGCGAATAGACGATCTCGACCGCCTGGGTCGAAGCAATTCGGTCGAAATCGTTCGCCCCGCCCGCGCCATCAAAGACGATGGTAATGGGCGTGCCGCACGCGTCGTGGTACTGGGTCAACTGGGTGATCAATTCCTCCCGTGCCGCCGCCGAATGGCGCGGTTTGCCGCTGGCCAATTCCGGCCAATTGTGAAGCAGGCTGTAACCGTCAACCAGTATCCGCACTAAAGCCATGCCGTCAGCTTAGCGAATTTCGGGCCAAAGTCGATGCGCGAGAAGGGTATCCAGCATTGGACCGCTTGGAGCCGCAACCGAATGATGCCGCCATGTTTCGTTCAGGCGCACCCCCGTCTGAAGGTCCAACTGGCACGATTGCGGCGCCTGTTCCGCTCGGAAAGCCCCTTTCAGCCGACTTGCGGGCAGCGCCTCTCACGGATTCAAAAAACGGCTTGCCACGCCTTTTCACCAGCCCATAAAAAGGGAAGGATAAATCGTCGCGGTGAAGAGATCCTGGGAACGCGCCCGGACATCCGTTTTTTGGGTGGCACGGGGCCAGCGGCTTGTGCCACCCGGCGACTCGCCGGGCGGAACGAGGCGGGTGCCCGGAGCCAATAAAGACGGGCCATTTGGAAGTGAACGGGTTGCTCCCGTCCGAGGGCTGGCAGACTAGCGGCAAATTTTGCCGCACAAATTCATTCGTTTGGGATTGCCCACGGGACTTTCGAGTAACCGCGCCGTCTAAATAGATGCGTGAGAGCGGCGTGGAGTTCTTCCGACTTCAGTTCGTCACCGTCAAGCGCGCGGAGGCGCAACGAAATCGGATCGTGGGGTGCTGTGAAGGCTTCGGAAAGCCCGGTTTTGTCAATTCACCTGCCAACCTCTGCTACCGATATTTCCGGCTACGGAGCGTGCGGCGTTGTCGGCGCAATCCTCGTCGTCCGCTCAAGTCATTCGTTTCCTCTGGGCAAATCAGCACACCGACATCGAAACCGAAAACAAGTCCGGTAAAAAAATCCTTGAATACATTTTCTTTTTTCATACTCGGAAAAAGTGGTGCCCCCGCCCGGAATTGAACCGGGATCTGCCGCTTAGGAGGCGGCAGCTCTATCCATTTGAGCTACGGGAGCAAAGATTCGCACTGGAAGTAACGTACTGATTCCGCGATGTCTGGCAAGCCAACTGCAAGCCTGGAACTAATTGAGAACTGCCCTCGCCTCAGATGGACTTCGCTTCACCCGGTTTGAACAAATCCATCAGCGAATGGAGTTCATCAATGCGGTTCTCGATGGGGGTGCCGGTGAGGACGAGGGCATAACGGCTGCGGAGGCGTTTCACCGCCTGCGCGGAAATGAATCGTGATTCGATGCGTTCCGTTAGTGAACAATTCGTCGCCAGGCATTCTCTCCGCAGTGTCAATGGGACGGCGGATCAGAACGGCCCCTTCGGCAGACGCCAGTCGCGATTACCGGGTGGTTTTTCTTTTGGCGGGATGGTGTCCTTCGGCCAGTCCTTCGCGTATTTGGCGCGCTTTTCGTCGCTGGCATAGTGGCGCAGCCAGAGTTGCATTTCTTCGTCGCCCCAACTTCCGAGAAAATCGTGAAACCAGCCCCCGCGCGGATGACGGCCCGGCAGATACGCCGGATCGCGCAGGCCGCGCTCCCAAAGTTCGGCGTAAAGTTTGCGATCGCTCAGGTGGTCGGTGTGCCGCACGTAGAAACCGCGCAGAGAGAGGTTGTGCAGCAACTCCCAAAGAATTGGCACCAGCGTTTCATCCGTGATTTCAGCGGGTGGCAGCAGCGGAATGTTAGATTCGGCGAGTTGTTTCGCGGGCGGTATCCAGTTCTCCGGTTCCATGGCCCGGAGTTGGGCTTCCAGTGCGGAATCGGGCGTATCAACCGGCAGAGCGTCGGGTATTGACTCACTTTTGGCAGCGGCGATTTCGCGGTCAACCCCGCTCAACCCGAGCGGATCGGGTTCAGCTTCCTCTGCTGGGTCGTCGTCGCCCGGCAACCAGCCGGCGTGGGCTTCGAGCGGAATCGGCGGCGTGGGGAGAAAGCGGTCGCGGTCGTTCGGCGGGTCTTCGTGCGGAGGAAAAACAAAATCGGGGTCCGTGGAATGCCAAAGCTCGTGGTCAGATTCGTCGGCGTAATAGCGCAGCCAGATCCCTTCATGCGTCATCCCGCCAGCGTTGAACTCGGAGATGATCGTGGTGGTGTTGGTTTCGGCCTCTAGCGGAATGTCCTCTGTCGGTTCGTCAAGCCATTGTTCCCATAGCATCATGTACAGGCTCCGGTCGTCCATGTGATCTGTGCTGCAAAAATAGAACCGGCGCGCGGCGGCGGCGTATAGCAACTCCCAGAGCCGTCCGGGCAATTGCCGGTCATCCATTTCCCCTGGCGGCAAGGGCGTGTAGCCGCTGCGCGCCAGGATTTCACGCGGCGAACACCACGGACAATCCTCAGCGGGATCGAAGACTTCTGGAAGGCCGTTTGGCATGAACAATTTCTAGCAAAGCACAGAAAATCGGCCAGTTAAAAGTTGTCCCGGCTGTTTGGATGGTGCATCATCCTAGCGTGGCTTTTCGCATTCATGAAAGCGTGGTGCGCGGCGAGGTTGACAACCGGATGAAGGGAATTGTGCGTGGCAAAATCTGGGTCGAGGATCGCGCCGAGCCGGTGGTGCTAGAACTCCAGGGCAACGCGTGGCCCGATCTTGCCGGCTGCCTGCTAAAGTTCACCAATCCGCAAATACGCATCCCGCATGCGCATCTTGATTCGCTTCATCCCACTCAACGCGGCTGCATCGGCGACCTCACGGCGTCGCGAAAGGTTCGTGTGTTTGACGTGCCGCTGCAAACAGCCCTCGACCTGATTCGCCGAAAGGAGAAGCCGCCGGAGCACATGGCCAACAGTCTTTACCTCGAATGGTTCAGCGAGGCGAACGGACGCGTGGTGATCGAGAGCGCGGACTATGAACTGACGATCTCCCCGCCCGAATGGCGCTTGACCCCGGAGGAAGACGCGGATCGCGCAAAACAAGCTGCCGCGGGCATGGCTGATTTCATGGAAAAGCTCACCGAGGCCATCGAGCAGCAACAGCGCGGCCAGAAAGACCCGGAGCAGGAATGGGACGAGCATGACTATGAAATATTCCTGAAGCAGTCCGACGCACGCACCGACAAATACGTGGAACTGCTGGATAAATACGGTGACTCCGACGAAGCCGAGGCGAAGATCGCCAAGGAAATGGGCTGGGACCACAGCGAGGACGAGAGCGAACACGAGCGGATGGGCATCGAAGAGATCAATGCCATTTGCGAAGCCGCCGCGAACGGACCGCCGCCGAAACCAGACTCCAACCGCGAAGGCATTGACTGGATTTGCACCGGGGACGGTGATCTACGCCACCCGCTGCAACATTGCTGTTTCGAGAGCGCGGTGAAGTTCCACAGGCAGACCGACCAATTGGGCCTGGAAAAGCTCGCGGACAAGGATCTGGACCAGTTCATTTTCGAATTCCAAACGACCGGCGCCAAGCTTGCCGGGGCTTTGAATCCCATCGCCCGAGGGGCAGGTTTTCGTGACGCCGCCTTCACCGTCGCGTATTTGAAACGCGCGCTGGATCATTTGCACAGGTCCCAGGCGGGATTGGAAGCCGTCGCCCCGAAGCAACTGCTGCCTGAGATGATGATCGCGGAAGCGCGCAAGGAACTGTTCGCAATCCGCGAAGGCATCCTACGATTGATGGATCAGTTTCGTGGACGCGCCTGATTTTCGACACTACATCGCTCCGTGAGCCCGGGCCGGCCAGCGCGGACTTCCGCGATTGGAAGGGATGTATTTCTGGAAACGTAATAACTGGCGTGTGAAAGCAGATGTAATTGTATTCGAAGAAGTTAGGAATTGATAAGTAATAGGTTGGTAATTAATCATTGGGTTCCTTGCAGATGTAATCAAGCTGCCTGCCTAACCCGCATATTTCATCATTTTTTGGCGCCACGATGTTCGCAGCCGCTCCGCGATGATTTTTTCGCGCGCCGGTCTTTGCCGACGGATTAGAGCCGATTGTTCCCTTGGCCCCGTTGTTTATCAGCGTGCCGGGGACAGCACTCCGGTAGCCTCAGGCGCTGTTGAACGCCCCGACGACCTGCATAAAGATGCTTCGATGCGGATAGGCGCTGGAGATCAGGAAGCGGACCCGCCGCGTATTGCGCAACACCACCGCTCCAACCTTCAAGAGCTTGAGCCGGATCGTGCCCACTTGCGCCCGCGCCAGTTCCGTGCCCTTTAATCCCACCGCCCGCAATCGTTCCATCAGCGCATAGGCGCACCCCGACAACAACAGCCGAAACTGATTGGCCCACCACCCGTGGCAACGGGTCCGCTCGGCGAACAATCCCAACTGCTGCTCTTTGATCCGGTTCTCCATTTCACCCCGCGCACAGTAAATGCCGTCATAGATCCCCTGGGCCGCCGCCGTCAAATTCGTCACCACAAACCGCGGATTGCTCCCCTTGCCCGTGTGCTCGGCCTTCACGATCACCCGCCGTGGCTTGTCCCAGCTCTGCGCCCCGTAGCGCACCTCGCCAAAGAGCCGTTGCTTGACCTGGCTCCGGGCATAGCTCCGGGCCGCTCGATCCAGGTAATGCCGGCAGACTTGGACCACTCGCTCATTGCGCGCCAACCCCACCACGTAGTTGACCCCGTGACGCTCACACCACCGCAGCATTCGCCAACGGCAGAAACCCGAGTCGGCCCGCAGCACGATCTTCACCCCAGGCCACCGAGCGATTGGCCCGGTTCTCCCACCGGCAGAGCGTCGGGCTGGAAGCCAGTGGTTCGTCTCGCTCGGCGGCCGTCTGCCAAGCCGGGTCGGCGCGCAGCGTGTTCTGATCGTTCAAATCCTCGTACCCCAGACACAATCCATAGACCCGCTGCCGCACCAAGGTCAGGAGCGGATGCTCAATGCGGTCGGGATCGCGGGGATCGGGCAGCACTCGGGCCAGCTATCGGGCAGCACTCGGGCCAGCTTGCGCGTCAGGCCCAACTTGCGGTCCACCTGGCGCAAAGCCAGCAGACCGGCATCGCTGGTCACTTCCCCGCCGTCGAAGGAAGCCTGGACCTGGCGCTTTTTTACTGGTGGAAAACTAAAGAGTTCGGAGTTACAAACTGTCCCAGCGCAATCGTTGTTCGTTTTCATCATCGACCCCGATGGTACGGGGCTGAGAACACGATCGCGCTTTTTTTCAGTGAAATATTCGGGTTAGGCGAAAATCTTCCACTTCCCGATTTGCCAAACTGGGAACCTTTCACCACAAAAGCGGCCCTTTTCAAGGACCGGGATTTCCTGGACGTTCGTTCAGTTGCCTTCAACACAAGTGACGGGTGGCGCCTAGTGTACGCGGACGATCCCACTGAAGGCCCCCATATCACCGTCGTCCTTGAGCCTGACGATCTTGGAAAGCCGCTTATCGGTTTTTTGAAAATCAATCCGTAGAACCGGAGCAAATCTTGCAAGGCCATCAACACGCCACCTTGGAACGGCTGCGCGCGCACCGCATCGTTCTGGCGCTGCAAGACACCACCAGTCTGAATTATTCCACCCATCGCGCCACCCAGGGACTCGCTCCGATCAGCACCCGTGGGCATCGCACCGTCGGCCTGCTCTCCCACTCCACCTTGGCCGTCACTCCCACCGGCCAAGCTCTGGGTTTGATCCATCACCGGTGTCAGGCCCGCTCGGAGGGTGGCTCGGCCAAGGAGCGTCATCAAAAACCGGTCGAACAAAAGGAGAGTGTCAAATGGCTCCAGAGCCTCAAGGCCTGTCAGCCACTGGCCCCGCAGTGTCCGCAGACCTTGTTGTTGTGCGCAGGCGCGGGCGAGCGTTCCGCTAACTCAGGGCGTAACGAGGTGGTTTCTGACATCAAGCCGATTCCGCCTCGTTACCTCGGCGGGAAGGGCGTTCGCACCGATTCCTGATTCCATCCCGGACACTGCCGGAAACCGGCCAGCCTTGACGAAGGTGAATAAACCCTGGATATTGGGGTGTCGAATGTTCCTCGAAGTGAAACGACCGAACCGATTTTACTCGCTGGCCATCGCCGTTGCCGTCGGCGCGAGCGCGCTCTTCGCAGGCTTGGCCCGCGCGGAGGACAAGCCAGTCAGCTTTTACAAGGACGTTTTCCCGGTCTTCAAGCGGAGTTGCAACGGCTGCCATCATCCGGGCAAATTGAAGGGTCAACTGGACCTCACCACCTACGAGGCGTTTCAGAAGGGGGGCAAACATGGTGAGGCGTTCAAGCCGGGGGACCCCAAGACGAGCATCATCATGGATGAGATCGGCGGCGCCGAGCCTTCGATGCCCAAGGAAGGCGACCCATTGACGCAGGACGAAGTGGCGATGATCGAGCGGTGGATTGCCCAGGGCGCCAAGGATGACACGCCGGCGAACGCCAACTCGTTCAAATTGTCCGAGCCGCCCACCTACACCTCGGCGCCGGTCATTTCCGCGCTGGCCTATTCTCCCGATGGGAAGGTCCTGGCCGTCTCCGGCTATCACGAAGTGCTCTTGCACGCGTCGGACGGCTCGAATCTGATCGCCCGGCTCGTGGGCGAATCGCCCCGGATCGAGTCGTTGTGTTATTCGCCTGATGGCAAGATGCTGGCGGTGGCCGGGAGCGCGCCGGCGCGCTTTGGGGAGATTCAACTTTGGGACACCGCCACCAACGGTTTGCTGCGGGCATTCAAACTTTCGACCGACTCGCTCTACGGCCTGTCCTTCTCGCCCGACTCGGAGCGGCTGGCCATGGGCGGGGCGGACAAAACCGTTCGCATCATCTCGGTCAAAGACGGCAAGGAGCTGCTCAAGTTCGATAATCACAGCGACTGGGTGTTTGCCACGGCGTTCACGACCAATGCCAAGCGGATTCTCAGCGGCAGCCGCGATCGGGCGATGAAGTTGATCGACGCGGCCAACGGCCAGTTCATCGACGATATCAACAAGCTGCTCGAAGGCGTGCTCTGTTTTGCGCGGCATCCCAAAGAGGACGTGGTCGCGTACGGCGGCGATCTGGGGGAGAGCCGCATTTACAAGATCGCTGAAAACCAGGGACGCACCGCGGCCAACAACGATGTTAACCTCGTCAAGGAACTCGAGCGGCTGCCCGGGCCGGTCTATGCGATCGCTTACAGCCCGGACGGCAGCCGACTCGCCTTGGGCGGGGCCGCCAACGAAGCGCGCCTCTACGACAGCAAGGAAGCCAAACGGCTCGCCACGCTCAAAGGTCATGAGGGGGCGCTCTTTGCGCTGGCCTTCCATCCTACCACGAACCAACTCGTCACCGGCGGCTTCGACGGCAAAGTTCGCATCTACGAAACGACCAAAGGCGAGCTGGTCAAGGCCTTCGTGCCGGTGCCGATCCAGGCCCCGGAAGTGATCCTAAAGGCCGCGAAATAACCGGCGCAGGTTTTTCAGGACCACATTCCCTGGGTGCCCGCTGCGGACGAGCACGTCCGCTCTCCGGACCGCGGGCGTCTGCGCCCGCAGCGGGCAGGAACCTCGCATTATGGGGAGGGCTTCGGGAATCAACCGCTCAGAAAGCGCAACGGATGGTGGCGGAGAAAGCGCAGCGCTCGGGATGATAACAGGAAAAGCCGCGAGGAATCGCAAAAGGCCATTGGATAAAAATGAAAATCGAGCGCCGGTTGCGGCAGGAGACGACTATGACGTTGCAATAGATCGCGGATCGGCTAAAGATGGGGAGATGGACGCACGTAGCGAGCCGGCTTTCCCATCGGAAGATCCAAGTTTGTGACACTACTCAGGACTGGCCCGCTTACGTTTACAATAGCGTCAAAGGATGAACCCCTGCCAAGCAGATTTTAAGTGACATTGCTTGCAGCCGGGTTGGATTACAGCTCGCTTACGATGGACAATAATGAAGGCTTGCCAATATTGCGGCCGTAAAAATGACGATCACGCAGCTCACTGCGGTGACTGCGGTGGTAGCGAATTCAAATCCAAGGCGCCCGACAGGATACCGGAATCAGTGAGCGCCGTCCAGCCCGCTCCGGTAACGCCGGAAGCTCTCATTGGGGTGGCTAAGGGGCCGCTGATCACCCGGATCACGTGTCGAACGCCTCAGGAAGCAGCCCTCGTAATCATGGAATTAGAGAGTGCGGATATTATCGGCATTGTTGAGAACGAAGTTGTGCAGGAGGCTGGCGTCTCCAGCATCACGGACCAGCAAATCCCGGTGCTGACTTCAACTAAGGCTTATGAAGCTGCGAGCGATCTGCACGCCGCGATGGATCCAATTGTATTCGCCAAGGCTCCGCTACCGCAGGCGACGCGTTGCCTCATGATGTTCCTCCCAATTCTGATGTGCGGTGGAGTGTTGATGTTCTTGCTGATCGAGGCAAGCTACGAGCACTCTGGCGAGGAGCGCAGAGCCCGGGAGGCGCGCCTTTGGTTCGCCCGTGGGTTGGCGCTTTGGGTGCTTGGCGGAGTGCTCGTTTGGGCAGCTCTGGCTGTACTACGCTAAAAACACGAGGATCGCCGTCCCGTTAGCTTAGCCAAAAGGTGTCGACCTCATGGGTGGCCCGTTTACGTTTGCGCTCGCGCGAGCAAATGGTCGGATTGATGGAATGCGTTAGGGCAGCGCGAAGGCGACGAGGGCGTCGCTCTGGGCTTCTTCGCTCACTTTGGCGTGGCCGCCGGCGGCGATCACGATGAATTGTTTGCCCTGTGCACGGGGCACGTAGGTCATCGGTGTGGCCGCGCCGCTGGCGGGGAGCTGCGCCTTCCATAGCTCCTTCCCGGTTTCCACGTCGAATGCCCGTATGAACGGGTCGATGGTCCCCGCGATGAAGACCAACCCGCCGGCCGTGACGATCGGCCCGCCGAGACTGATCGAGCCGGCCGGGACCTCCGCCTTGCCGCCGCCGAAGCCCTGAAAGGAACCGAGCGGAACTTGCCAGCGGATTTTGCCTTCGGCCAGGTCCACCGCGGTGAGCATGCCCCACGGCGGCGGGGAGAAAGGAAGGTTCGACGGAGCCTGAAGAAAGCGCCGATACATGCCATAAGGGGTCCCGGCCTGCTCGGCATATTCACCGCGTTCGGCCCTTTGTTGGTGGTCGTCAAACTCTTCGCGGCGGATGAGCCTGACTTTTGCGGCCAAGTTGTTTACATTGACGAAGAGAAGGTTTCTGACCGGATCGAAGGCGTAGCCGCTCCAGTTCATGCCGCCCACGTTTCCAGGAATTACCAGCGTGCCGTCGAGGCTGGGAGGAGTAAAGACGCCTTCGTTGCGAAGCGCTTTGATCTGTTTCAGGCAGGCTTCGCGTTCTCCAGCATTGACTGCCCAGATGGCATCGGCGGAAAAGGTCTGTGGCACGAGCGCAGGCGGGGCGAGCGGAAACGGCTGAGTGGGCGAGCTGAATTCCCCGGGCACGTCGCTTTGGGGAACCGGCCGTTCCTCCACGGGAAAGACCAGGGAACCGGTTTCGCGGTCGAGGACGTACAGGAATCCGGTTTTGTTGCCGGCGATGACGATCGGGACCTTCCGGCCGTTGCGCTCGATCGTGGCCAGCAGAGGGGGTGCGGCGGTGTCATAGTCCCAAAGATCGTGGTGAACTAGCTGGAAGCCCCAGGCCAGCTCCCCGGTTTTGGCCCGAAGCGCAACGATGGAATTGGCCCACTTGTTGTCCCCGGGACGCAGTCCGCCGTAGTAATCCGGGCTGGGGCTTCCGGTGGGCACGAAAATCAGGTGCCGTTCGGTGTCCACCGTCATGATGGACCAGGCATTGCCCGCGCCGGTGCGCCAGGCTCTGAACGAAGAACCTTCGGCGTGGCCGCGCCGCGGGGGAACCAGCGGTTCCCACTTCCAGCGCAGCTTGCCCGAACGCGCGTTAAAGGCCCGGACTACCCCGCTGGGCATTTCCGCGCGCGCATTATCATCGATGGCGGAGCCGACAACCACAAGGTCGTCGATCACCGCGGGTGGCGAGGTCATGTGATATTTCCCCGGCTGATAACGCGGCACTTCCCGCAAGCTCACCTGTCCGCCGTTGCCGAAGTCGGAACATGGGAGACCTGTGTCCGCCTCCAGCGCGATGAGTCGGGCGTCGAGCGTGGCTTCGAAGATTCGGCGACGGGTACGCCGGCGGGATTTGCCGGAGTTCTGCGGCGCAAAGGCGGAATCAAGCCAGGTCGCGACGCCCCGGTTGATCAAGCCGTCGCCGTAATTCCAGTTGCGTTCGATTCTCGGATCGTAAGCCCAACGCTGGGTCCCCGTTTCCGGATCGAGCGCGATAACACGGTTGAAAGGAGTCGTGAGGTAGAGGGTGGCATCCACCAGCAGCGGCGTAGTCTCAAAACCGCTTCGGTTCCCGCCGCCGCTACCATCGGCGATATCGCCGGTGTGAAACACCCAGGCCACCTTGAGTTGCGCGACGTTCTCGCGATTGATCTGAGCGAGTGGCGAGTATCGCATCCCACCCGCGTCATGCCCGTAATAAGGCCACTCATCGACCGCGGTTCCAGAGGCGCCCGCCACCGCCTTGACCATAGACGCACCCGCGAGCGCAGCCAACCAGGCAAGCCTGATCCGGGTGCGTTGTTTCAAGCGGGTGGTGACCATTGGTGAGCGGATCATAAACGTAAACGGGTCACCTTGAGCATTGACGCAAGATCGTAGTTCGACGGTCGTGCCCGACGCGGCCGGGAAACCACGCATCGAATGCGCGGGGCAAGTTATCGCGTGGTGAATCGTCGTCTCTGGTATCGATCCCTTTGCCTGGATTTTGCCGGGAGTAGTGGGGCGAGCGACGCGGCATTAGTCGGGCGGGAGCTGGTCGGCGCAAATGCGAAGCTCAGGCGCCTGGCGAGTTATCTCCGGTTCAGTTTCGCAATCCAATTCGCGATCGCGTTGTCTCCGAGCGCGAGTGGTTCGGCGGAAAGCCTGTTGGCATCGCCGAGGGCGGCGTAGGCCTCGCGCAATTCGCCGGTCGGGAAGTTTCGGCCCGTGTTGTGGAGCAGGAGCGGATGCGGGGCCGCCAAGGTGGCCACCCCCTCGAAAGCTCCGATCCGGCGCAGCCCCGGAGCGAACAGGGACGGGGTCATCAAGGCCGTGTCGCTGGTCAAGTCGAGCGCGTCGCAGTCGGCGACGACGGCGTCCGCGGCGGGCGCGGCGAGCAAGACCCAAAGGCCGGCGCGACCGCTTCCACAGAGCAAGACGCGCCGCCCGTTTTGGTGTTTGCGAGCGAAGGCGCAGGTGGTGAGGAGGTCCTGCACCCGTTCCTGCAAGTCGGTGCGATTGTAGGTGCTGAAAAAACTGGCGAAGGGCTGGCGGGCGTGGGAGGCCGATTCATCCGCCAGTTCACCGGTCAAAAAGGGGTCCACTAAAACGACCGGGTAACGTCGATCAAGCAACTGTTTGGCCAGGCCCTTGGGGGCGTTGTCGGAGGCGAGCCAAGCGGATTTGCCTCCAGAATGGACGAGCACGGCAATGAATTGATAGTTGTCCTTCGCGGGTGTCAGGAGAATAGCCTGGAGGCGGTCACCTTTCCCCGCGCGGCCCAGGGCCAAGCGGGTGGCGGTGTAGCTGCCGATCTTTTTTGGCGCGGCGGCTTCGATGCGCAAGTCCTTGTCGGGGAATTCGACCTGGAGGGTATGCCGCCAGGCCGGGAGCATAACCTCTTTGTAGCGCTCCAACGAACGCGGATCGCGCGGTTGGAGCGAATGGAGTTGGGTCTGCGCGAGGGAAATCAGCGTCCGGATTAGTTGCTCCTCGTCGAGGGCGTCGGCGGGGAGTTTTTTGTCCGGCCAGACGAGAAGGGCTTCGTCGGCTTCCTTCTCATGCGGGGTCTCCTTGAGCGACGCCGGATCGGGATGATGGAGGAGCCAGCGGCCGAACCATTCATAGACCGCTTCGCGGCTGGTTTGATTGTAGTTGTGCGGAAGATCAAAGCGGACGTAGCGCAGTTTGTCCGCGGCGCCGAAGAAGCGATAGACGCCTTCGATCGATGGCCCCTCGACGCCCATCATGTCCTTGGTCCAGTCGCCGGTGGCGGCCACGAGGATTTGCGGGCGCGGGGCCGGCCCGGCGGCGATTTCCATGTTGGAATAATCGACGCGCAGGCCCGGCGCATTTTCGCACAGGCAACCGCCCTGCATGGAATGGGAAACCATGACGTTCGGGGCCTGGGCGGCCAGGCGGGGGTCAACGGCGCCGAGCATGAAGGTTTGGGTGCCGCCGCCCGAGGCGCCGGTGCAACCGAGGCGGGTGCCGTCCACGTCCGGCAACGAGGCGAGGAAATCCAAGGCGCGGATGCTGTTCCAGGTCTGGAGGCCCATCAGGCTGATGTTCCAGAGCAAGTTGGTCGGATCGCTGGCGAACTTGTGGTTGACCTGCCGGGTGTCGTTGTAGCCGGTCATGTCATAGGCGAAGGCCACCATCCCCTGGCGCGCGAAATTGAGGCAGCGCGCGGGGATGCTGCCCAGTTCGCCGTCTTCCAACCGGCCATGGGGCCAGTGGCCGTGCGGGTTGAGCACGCCGGGGAAAGGCCCCTTGCCCTTGCCCAGCGGACGGTAGAGGTTTCCCGCCAGGTAAAAACCGGGACGAGTTTGGAGATAGACTTTTTCGACGCTGTAACCGTCGCGCTCGATCCGGCCGAAGACCTGGGCCTGCAGCGGGGTCCGATCCGGCAAGGGCCAGAGGCCGCAACTGACCAGGATGTGCTCGCGGATGTCGCGGGCGCGCGCCTCCCATGCGGCTTTGGATTTGATGGTCGGAAAGGAGCGCAGCGTGTCCAACGTTTTGGGCGGGCCGGCGCGTTGGTCCTTGTCGGGCAGTGGTTGGGCGCGAGTGTCCGCTGCCAGCGCCAGCGCGCAAGCTGTCAGGAGAAGGAACTGGCGGAAGTTTTTCAAGCTCATGGACGGAGCATATCGAAACGCCGCGGTAGTTTAAGCAGAAAATCTGTCCGCGGCGGGCCGGTTCAGATCCCGGTTGCCGAAGGCGGCGGCGTTGAGTAAACAGGGCGAGTGAGTTTTCTGCGGCAACATCGCTTCGTCCTGAGTTTCCTGGCGCTGCTGGTGTTTTGCAGCGTGATGGTCGTGCGGCAGCTCAATGCCCGGCAATCCAAGCACGTCGAGGTGCGCGAGGCCTTGATCCTGCTCCAAACCGGCGGTTACACCAACGAGGCGGAGCGACTCTATCGCCGGCTGGTTCGCGAGCTTGACCGGCTTCCCAACCGGGCGCTGATCGAGGATTGGCAGCGGACCGTCACCCTGGCCGATCCGAGCGCGAGCCATCCGGAGAATCCGATCTGGAAATATTATTGGACGGTGCGCCAAGAGATGGAGAAACGCGCCGAGAGCACAATCCAGCAAGCGCGGAAGCTGGCCGAGGAGGAGAAGTGAGGGGGGAGATCGCCGAGGCGCGAGGGCCGGCCGGCTGAGCTTGCGCGCGGGGAACGATGCTGGGAAAGGCTCCAACGCCGGCGTTGACAGCCGGCCAAGCGGCCATTAACTTGTCCTTGTTACGCAACCCTTGACGAGACGGAAAACATGTTGTTACTGAGAATAAGTCTGGTGGTGGCCATTTTGGCGGGGGCCGGCGTGATTGCGGTCACCCAGATGAAGGTCAAGCCCCACCTCGAGTCGATTATCAATGCCCGGAATGATTTCGAGCAGAAGTTCAAAAAGGAGACAAAACGCGCCAATGACTTGGCGGCCAACCTGAAGCAGACGCAGGGCAAACTGGCCGACACCGAAAAAAAGCTGGGTGAAACGGAGACCGCGCTCGCGGCGACCAAGACCCAGTACGAGAACGAGCAAAAGCGGGCCAATGCCATCCAGGAAACGCTGGACAAAACCAAAAAAGACCTCACCGAGGCGCAGCAGGTCCGCGCCGCCTGGGACGCGCTGGGGATTCCGGTCGAGCAGGTCAAGCTGGTGATTGATTCGGAGAAGAAAATGCGCGCCGCCAACGAGGCGCTCATGGAAGAGAACAAAGTGCTGAACCGCAAATACAAAGCCACCTACGCTGAATTGCAAAAATACATTCAGGGGACGGAGGTCGAACCTCCGTTGCCGGCGGGCTTAAAGGGCAAGGTCTTGGTCGTCGATCCCAAATGGGATTTTGTCGTGCTGGACATCGGCGAAAAGAATGGCGTGGTGGCCAATGGCGTGATGCTGGTCAGCCGCGAGAGCAAGCTGGTCGGCAAGATCAGAATTATGAATGTCCTGCCCGATCGCTGTATCGCCAACATCCTGCCCGGGTGGAAGCGCGGCGAGGTCATGGAAGGCGACCTGGTGATCTATTGAGCATGCAAAAGATGGCGCGACGATTTTTTTTACTTCTGGCCCTGATGGTGGCCGTGTTTGCCGGCAGCGCCTGTTCGACGACGGAGTCGGAAAACGCCTCCTCCCGCCCGTGGAACGCGCCCAAAGGCTGGGAAAACGGGTTGCCCACGGACATCAACCGGGGCCGCTAACGCCGGGCGTTCCGCCGGCTGGGTTGCTTCGGGAGGGTCGCCGGAGTAGTCCGGCTTTAGATAACCGGCGCGGGTTGGCTACTTCGCGAATTCCACGCAGCGCGTCTCCCGCACGACGGTCACGCGAATTTGTCCCGGGTATTGGAGGCCTTCCTCAATTTTCCGCGAGATGTTTCTGGCCAGGGCAAAGGCTTGTTCGTCGCTGACATGCTCCGGCTGCACCAGGACGCGCAATTCCCGGCCGGCCTGTACCGCGAAGCACTTTTCGACGCCGGGAAATGACCGGCCGATCCGTTCCAAGTCCTCCATCCGCTTGATGTGTGTCGTCATCGTCTCGGAACGGGCGCCGGGACGCGAAGCGCTGATGGCATCCGCCGCGCCGACGAGAATGCCCAGCGGGCCGTGGTGCGGCGCTTCGTCGTGGTGCGAGGCCACGGCGTTGACCACCTCCTCGGTTTCGCCGCAGCGGCGGATGAAATCGGCCCCGATGAGGGCGTGCGCCCCTTCGACCTCGTGGTTGACGGATTTGCCGATGTCGTGCAGCAAGCCGCAACGCTTGGCAGTGGTGACGTCGAGGCCCAATTCGGCAGCCAGCAATCCCGTCAGGTGGGCGACTTCGACGGAGTGATCGAGAATGTTTTGTGAAAAACTGTGCCGGAATTTGAGGCGGCCCAGCAGCTTGACGATTTCCGGGTTCATCGGCGGCAGACCGGTCTTGATCACCGCCCCTTCTCCCGCGTGCACGATGGTTTCCTCCATTTCCTGGGAGACTTTGGCCACCACTTCCTCGATGCGGGTCGGGTGGATGCGCCCATCGAGGATGAGCCGTTGCATCGATTCACGGGCGACTTCGCGGCGCACGGGATCGAATCCCGAGAGCACCACGGCGTTGGGGGTGTCGTCAATCAGCACGGTGATTCCCGTGGCGGCTTCAAACGCGCGGATGTTGCGTCCCTCCCGACCGATGATGCGGCCCTTGAGTTCTTCGTCGGGCAGGGAAAGGGTGGCGCTGGTGGTTTCAAAGGTGTGTTCGCCGGCGTAGCGCTGGATGGCCAGGCTGATGATGCGGCGGGCCTTTTCCTCGGCGCGCGCCTTGGCGTCCTCCAGGATGCGGCGGGTCAGGTTGCTGGCGTCCTGCAACGACTCCATCTCGACTTCCTTGAGCAACAACTGGCGTGTCTCGGCTTCGGTCAAGTGGGCGATGGCCTCCAGTTCCGCCCGTCGCTGCGCGACCAATGCCTGGAGCTCCTGCTGGCGGCCTTCGAATTCCGCGGTCTTTTTCCGGCACTCGATCCGTTGTTCGCGCAGGGACTTCTCCTCCTCGACCATGCTGGCCAATTGATGGTTGATCAGGGTTTCGCGTTCGACCAGGCGTTTCTCGGCGTCGCCCATCCGATGGCGCCGTTCGGCGAAGGATTGTTCGCTTTGTTCGCGGCGTTTCAGGGCCTCTTCGTTGGCCTGGAGGCGGGCTTCGCGGGTGATGGCGTCGGCCTGGCGCCGGGCGTTTTCCAGGATGGCTTGTTCCTTGATCGTCTGCGCCGCCCGCAAATTGCGCTCCTTCCAACGCACCAGCCAGTAACCGAGCACCGCGCCCGCCACTAAGCAGCCCAAGCCGTTTAAATACGGATTTTCCAACAAACTCATTTTCAAACCGACGCCGGGCCGACCACTCGATGCCAGCGCGTCGGTGTCAAGATGCAATCCAAACGAATATCATGCGGTTCGACCGGAATATCAACCGTCACCTGCCAGTCAAAACCGACGCCGCATTTGAATCCGGGAACCTCGCCCAGCAACCGGTCATAGTACCCTTTTCCCCGCCCCAGCCGCCAGCCACTGAGACTGAAGCCTAGGCCAGGCACCAACACAAAGTCCAGCCGGTTTAAGGCGAACGCCGGACAACTCTCGGCCGGCTCGCGGATCCCAAAGGCGCCGGGCCGCAGATCGGCCGACAGATTGGTGATCCGCCCGGCTCCGTAGCTGTCCTGCGACCGGGAATAACGGGGCAAGGTGAGGACTTTTCCGGCCGACAGCGCCTCTGGGACCAACGCCAAGAGGTCCGGTTCATCGGGCAAGGGGAGGAAGAGCAAGATCGAGCGTGCCCGCTGCCATTCGGCCTGCGCTTTGAGCAAAACGCACACTTGGGCCGAGGCCAGGGCGCGTGCTTCGGCCGGGCAGTTCTTCGCGGCCGTGCGGAGCTGTCGGCGAAGGACGGTCTTCCTCTCAACCCCGTCCTGGTTCATCGTCGTGGAGGCGTGGCGGCGGATTTGGACTTTGGCGCCGGCGCCTTGGCATCCGAGGCGAGCGCGCGCCATTGCGCAAGCCGTTCCTTGATTTTCTGTTCCGCCCCTTGGTCCGTCGGTTCGTAGTATTGCTTTTGCGCGCCGAGGTAATCCTGCGCGACGAAATGTCCGGGATGATCGTGGGCGTATTGATAGCCGGCGCCATGGCCGAGGCGTTCGGCTCCCGCGTAATGCGCGTCGCGCAGGTGCGCAGGCACGGCCAGCGTGCGGCCGGCGCGCACGTCGGCCAGGGCGGCATCAATCGCGACGATGCTCGTGTTGCTCTTGTTCGCGGTGGCCAGGTAAATGGTGGCCTCGGCGATGGGGATGCGCGCTTCGGGCCAGCCGACGAATTCCGCCGCCTGATGCGCGGCCTGGGCGAGCACCAGCGCCATGGGATCGGCCAGTCCCACGTCTTCGGCCGCGCAAATGATCATGCGCCGCGTGATGAAGCGCGGGTCTTCGCCCGCTTCGATCATTTTGGCCAGCCAGTAGAGCGCCGCGTCGGGATCGCTGCCCCGCACGGATTTGATGAAGGCGGAAATTGTATCGTAATGCGCGTCGCCGTCCGCGTCGTACACGATGGCCTTCCGCTGGATGCTCTGCTCGGCGACCCCGAGCGTGATGCGGATGACGCCCTCCGGGTCCGGCACGGTGGTGAGCGCGGCGATTTCGAGCGCGTTCAGCGCCTTGCGCGCGTCCCCATCGGACATGACCGCCAAGTGGCGCAGCGCGTCGTCGCCGGCCTTGACGTTCAGATGGCCGAGGCCCCGTTCCCGGTCCTGCAACGCCCGTTGGAGCAAGGCGATCACCTCGGCTTCGGCCAACGGGCGCAGTTCAAATATTTGCGAGCGGGAGACCAGCGGTGAATTGACGAAAAAGAACGGATTGTGCGTCGTGGCGCCGATGAGTCGCACCACGCCGTGTTCAACGTCCGGCAGCAGGACGTCCTGCTGCGCCTTGTTAAAGCGGTGAATTTCGTCGATGAACAGAATCGTGTTCTGCCCGCGGTTGGCGAGGCGGTTCGCGGCGGTCGATAGCACGCGGCGCAAGTCGGCCACGTTGGCTTCGACGCCGCTCAGCCGCTCAAATTTGCTTTTGGTCTGGCGGGCGATGATTTGCGCGAGCGAGGTCTTGCCGGTCCCTGGCGGGCCGTAGAATATGAGCGATTGGATGCGATCGGACTCGATCGCGCGGCGGAGCAATTGGCCGGCTCCGAGCAGGTGCGTCTGGCCGGCGTATTCGTCGAGCGAGCGGGGCCGCATCCGCGCCGCCAGTGGCGCGGGCTGCCCGGTCGCAGCCGCAGGGAAGTCGGCGGCCGTTTGCGCCTCGGGCGGCGGGGCGAACAGGTCATCCCGTGACATGCCAGCAACTTAACATCGGGGCCGGGCCGCAACAAAAACAAAAAGCCCGCTGGTTTCCAGCGGGCTTGTTTTTTAAGACGCCAAAGAAAAACCCCGCCGTAATGCCGTGTGGTAACAGTTCCTCTGAACTGATAAGAAACAGGTGGAACCCGATCGATCGCTTTCGACTTCCAGTGAAGGCCTGTCGGCCACAACCGAAATAGAGGCTCCCTTCTTTTTTAACTACGGTTCAAGGACTTTGTCTCTAATCACGAACATGGCAGGGTTAAACCCTGAGAGCCTGTTTCAGAAATCCACCAAAGCGCCGTGTGAGGGCACGCGGCCTACAGGATACGATGCGAATTCGGCGCCCTTGTAGGCCCGGTCCCCTGACCGGGCGATTTTCAAAACACGCTCTGAAAAATTCAAAGAACGGTGCGCGTCCGAGCGGCTTCTGCCGTGACGCGCTCTGGCTACTGGTAAAGTATCGACGAACTCGCGCCCAACTCAAGCTCAAAATTCGCTTTTTTGCGCCCCATCGCGCGCTACATTGTTTTGAGGTTTTTCCCGCCTTTTGCCGATAGAGCGCGGGTTGTTCCGCACGAGCAACCCTTTCTCCCAGTTGGGGGAGCGCGACCGTCCCGGACGCCCCATTCGCCGTCCCGCCGAACGGTTCAGCCACGGGAGCGGACTCCAACTCTAAATCTCCTGCGGGGCTGGCCTCAGCGTGGATCGATCTCCACGTTCACCGACGATTGATCGTGGCGTGCGGTGAGGAATAGCCGCCCCCTTTTGTCGTCCCACCACCAACCGGGTTGCGTTCGCAACGGCTCGGTCGATTCGGGCAAGGCCGCGCCGTTGACCCGCACGGCGCGCGGTTTCAACCCGACGACCAGCGTGTGACTATTTTCACCCGGAAAGAAATCGATTTGGAAGCGCAGTACTTCGGGCGCGGAATGCGGATTCGAAATTTGCGCCGCTGAGCTGATGACGACTTCTCCACCGCCGTGTTTGATCCGCGCGGAGTTCACGTCGGGATCGTGACCCTGCAACGCCAGCACGTTCACGAGGATGTCTTCCGGATTGAGGAACGGAGCGTTGCGTTGTTGAAATCCTGAGATGCTGTCCGGATAAGTCCCGATCCGTTCGCCGTCGCCGTATTGTTGGTGCATGGCACTGACGGTGATCAGCTCGGCGATCCGCCGCCAATCCCGCGGCGAAAAATTCAGCGCCAACGGCAACGGAGAATCGTTCTTGGTCAGCGGCGCGCGCTGCAATTCGTCGGCGAGGTGGAGAACGTGCCAGGCATAGACCAATCCGCACCATTGCACCGGCACGGCCAGCCAGGTGTGCGTATAAAAGGTGCTCCCGAAAACCGGGATCGTGGCGCCGAACAACATCGGGCGCTCGGTCAAGGTCCATTGATAGATGAACGGCACACCACTTTCCGCCCAATAAACCGCGTCGTGCAGCCAGCGCGGATCGCCGCTCGCCCGCCAGGCCTCGACATAGGTCCGCACCGCGTAACCGGCGGCCAGGATGTCCGGCTCGTACATCGGGCATTCCCAGGTCTGCCCGCCGCGCGGCACACGAAAGCGCTCCATGAATCGAGCTGCTTTCCGGCCGGCCGCCAGCGCGGCGGCGTCGCCGGTGATGCGGGCGTAGTGGAGCAACGTTGAGGCCCTTTGCGCGCAAGTGCCGAGCACCGAATCGCCCGCCTGGCCAAGTTCGGATTGCTGCGCGTTGCCCGGCTGGTAGGGCCAGCCGCCGTCCGATTGCTGCGACTGGATCAATCCGACGATTTGACCCTCCAGACCGGACAAGCCTTCGGGAAGGCAACCGTGGAGAAAGGGAAATTCCCATTGGAGGATGTGGCAGTTGGCTTGCGAAGTGAACTGCGACGGTCCGCCTTCCCGCAGCATGTTCCGGGCGGCCAGTTCCACGCGCTCGCGCGATTGGCGCCGCGCTTCGGGCTTTTCCGCGATGCGGGAATCCAGCCAAAGCAGCGCGGCGAATCCCGGGGCGTGGGTCGCGGCCCAGCCAATGCAATGCCGCCATTTTTCGCTCTGCGCGTCCCAAACGGTCTGCAACAAGCCGGCCCGGCAGACATCCAGTTCCTGTTGGAACGAACGCGGCCAGGGGCCGGGCTTTGGCAAACCGCCGACCCTATCCAGCCATGCGCGAAGCGCGCTTGTTGCCGGACCGCGGGTTACCGCCAGGCGTGCCTCCAGGGTCACCGGTTTGCCCGCGGCGAGCGCGTACGGCCGGACCGCGCGGTCCCCGTTCTCAGGGACGAAGTCCGGCGCCGAAGGCAGGAACAACCCCAGCCGATGGTTCGACATGCCTTCGTCGAAGTTCGGGGACGCAAATCGCGCGGAAGGAAAGCGATGCTCGCCATCCCATTTCTGCAACGGGTCCCAAAAGAGGGCCACCGTCAGCTCGGATTTCGGGGTTTGGCTTCCGGCTTGTCGGTCCGGTTCGGCCGCGCGGGTGAAGTCTTTCAAGGAGTCAGGGGTGAAGAATCGCGCCGGTCTGGCCGGTGGGGATTGGCTGTCCGGCCCGATCGTCACCGCCATTAGCGGGACGGTGACTTTGTGCGGATGCGGCGTTCGGCGGTCGGCAAGCGGCGGCGCGAAGTCGCGCGGATTGGAAGAGCGTTCGGGCCCGTAGAGGTACTCGATCCCCGGGAAAAGCGCCCAGCTCTTGGCCTCGCCCACCGTGCCCTCGCCGACGTAGAGGTTTGGTCCCCAGAGCGCGCGCACCGCCCGCGCGGCGGAGGCTTCCCACTCGTAATGGACGCGCGCCGCCGGCGGGTTGGTTTCCAGTTCAACGCGCAGGTGCGTTTGCCAGGCGACTCCGTCGTCGTCGCGAACGGTTTCTGAGAACTCAGCGGAATCAGGGGGACCGGGCGGAGCGCACTTACGCGTCAGCGAAATTGTATTCGGTCGAATCTCTCGATCTTGCGTGCCGTTCTCCGAATCAGACACCACGCGCATCAACGGCCGCCAGACTCCAACGCGAGTCCAGTCACCCTGGTCGCGGGCGAAAATGTTGGCGTAGGCGAACCCATCGGGTTGGCGCACGAACTCCAGTTTCAGCGATTCGTTCTCGATAACCTTCGCGCCGCCGGCGGCGGGACGGGCAAGCGTCTCAATGCGAGCGGTTTGTTCAGTGGAATCATCCGGGCTGACCAGCTTCGCTTTGATGACGTGATTGCCGATCACCTCGGAGGCGCGCCAGCTCCATTCTCCCCGCCAGCGTTCATCGGCAGCCAACGACGGAAGGACTTGCGCTGGCAACGACTCGTTATCGACTTGCAACTCCACGCGCGCTTCGCCTTCCGCTAATTTGCCCCGGCCGTCGTTCACGATCTCCACGCGTAGCGGGACCGTCTGGCCGATTTCGGGAAGCGCCGAGCCTGGGCCGGCACGCAACAGCTTCAAATGCGGCGGATACGCCCCCAGCCAGACTTGTTCCGGCGATAACGCATCGGCCGGTTCCCACTCCACCTCAGCGCGGCCGGCTTGCGGAAAATCAAAATCGAGCGCCTGCCATTCCAGGCCGGTTCCGGCGGGCGCTTGCCATTCCACGGGCTGGTCAGGGCCGGACGGCTTGACCCGAAATTTTATGTTGCTCTCTGCGCGGTAGGAAAAAGCCACCACGCCGCTGTTGACCGGCAACACGCGACCACCCGCCGGTTTCTGCCTGGTAAAGCGTAACAGCCGTGGCCGGCCCCAGACGGCCCAATCATAACGGGTATTGCCGATGGCATCGATGAGAAACCCGATTTGAAGGTGGCGGCCGGCCAACGAAGTCAGATCGACAGCGTGGGACTCCCAGCGGCACTCGCGCCACTCGCGCGAAAAAAGTTTGTGGCCGTCCACTTCGAGGATAAACCGGACCCCATCCTCGCCCGTGCCGATTTGGATGCCGTCCGCCAATCCGATGTCGAAAGCCAGCAGCAACCGGTCCTCCTCGCTAAGTGCCGGCAGGTCCAGGGCATAATCGACCCGGGCCGGCTGTTCGACGCCGCGTGGATGCTCGAACAGGCCGTTTTGGCGAACGGCGCCAACCGTGGCCGGGCGCCGCACCGCGCATTCCGAGGCCTGGCTCACGCGGCCATGCGGAAACGATTCCAGGAAGTCATAGGCAACCTGGATTTTTGCGAGCGATTGGGCCGGGCCGGGCGCCGCCCCGGCCAGGATGAGGATGGAGGCCATCAAGCACTTCCAGCGAGTCATGGGGTTGCTCTCAAGATGGATCGTAAAATGCGCTTTGCCGTGATTCTTCCGCTGCGGCCAAGGAACAGACGCGCTCACGGCGGCGTGAAGCGAGATTATCTGAGTGCCCGCTCGAAGGTTGTCCGAACCTTGTTGCGCGCTCGCGAGCGGGCGGCTCGAATGGTTGAAAGTCAGACGGTGATGGTCTTGCCCGGGACGGGAAGCTGGTACATGCCGTCCGCGTTCGGTTTCACCGGCGGTTCGGCGTCCCACGCCAAGGTTTTCGGGAAGTAGTCGAGTTGCGATTCGATCGCCTTCTCCCATTCGATGACTTTGCCGGAGTAGGTCGCCATGCGGCCCAGGATCGACGTCATCGTGCTCTTGGCGCCGTTTTCGGCTTCGCTGTACGGGGTGTCGTTGCGGATGGCGGCGAACAGATCGTCGTGCTCCTGTTGATACGGATCTTTGGCGCCTTCCTTACGGAAGCGCCAGGCGTTTTCGCCGCGAATGACATGGCGGTCACCACCTTCGCAGTGGCACGTTCCTTTCGTGCCAATGAGGTGTTCAGAGACGTCGTTCCAGCACCCTAGGATATGGCGGCATTGGCTGAAGCAGCGCGAGCCATCCGCGTATTCAAATTCCACGGCGTGATGGTCGAAGATTTCGCCGTAATCCTTCCCCTTCCGCACTTCGCAGCCGCCCATGCCGTGGGCGCGAACGGGGTAACCTTTCTTGACCCAGTTGATCACGTCGAGGTTGTGGATGTGCTGTTCACAAATGTGGTCGCCGCAAAGCCAGACGAAATAGTACCAATTACGCATTTGATATTCCATTTCGGTCAGCGGGCGTCCGTACTTCTTTTCCAAATCGGCGCGGAACTTGACCCACGGCGTGTTTCCGTTCCAGTAACAGCGCATGGCGACGATGTCGCCAATCGCGCCGTCATGCAACCGCGCAAGGGTCTCGAGGTAGGCAAGATGATGATGGCGCTGGAGGCCGACGGCGACTTTTAGGTTTTTCTTTTTGGCTTCCTCCGCGGCGGCCAGCACCCGGCGCACGCCGGGCGCGTCCGTGGCAACGGGCTTTTCCATGAAGACATGCTTGCCTTGGCGGACGGCTTCCTCGAAATGGAGCGGGCGAAAGCCCGGCGGCGTGGCGAGCACCACCACGTCGGCCGAGGCGATGGCGTGCTTATAGGCGTCGAAGCCGATAAACATCGTATCCTCATTCACTTCGACCTTTTCTTTTTGCGTCTTCTTAAGATTGTTGAGGCTGCCCTCCAGTTGGTCCTTGAAAACATCGGCCATAGCCACCAGTTTGACCCCACCGCTGGTGCTGAGGGCCTGGTTCGCTGCCTGGGAACCGCGCCCCCCGCAGCCAATGAGCGCCAGCCGAAGGGTGTCGCCGGGCGAAGCGCCGAGGGCGAAGCGCTCGACTGGCAATGCTCCGAGGAGCGCGCCGCCCGCGGCGGCGGTGGAGGAGGTTTTAAGGAAAGTCCGGCGATTGACCTTGCCCGGACCCGTTTGGTTGATTGGCTGGTTCATGTTTGTCTTTTAAGCTTGAGTCTCTTCGACGTTCATCCGCCCTCCGGCTATTCACGCGCCGGCAAGTCTGATGGATGCGGAGGCTAGTCCGAGCCGGCATCGGTTGTCCATCGTTTTGAACGGGGCGCGAGCGAACGACCGGCCCCGACGCACCCGTTTGCCTGGCGGCGCTTCGCCCCAAAAGCCTTTTTTATCGGCGGCCTTTGCGGAACAAATCCCCCGCTCGGTCCTCTCACAATATGGCGACGCAAGTGGTCGCCCGCAGAGTAAAACGACCCTAATCGACCACCATCATTGCTGGAAACACAAAACACAAATTACCCTCTATGAAAACTAACTGCCTGACGCTAATGGCCGTGCTCGGCGCGCTGGTGGCCTTCAGCGGTCCCGCTTCGGCCGCCAGTGACAATGGCGCCGCCGGTGACATGCCCGCCCTTTACGACGGCGAACTCTTCACCATCAACTTCAAGAAGCTGCCCGCTGGCGGAACGGACGCCAATATCCAGCACAACGGCTCCATCAACACCATTTACATGTCGGACCCCGGGCTGCCGGGTGGCCAGCCGTTCATCAGCGTGCTCGACGCCATCCAAGGCGACGGATTCAACCCGCTGTGGGAGGAAGTGCAAATCACTTTCAATCCGGGCCATACGTCGCGCCAGCTCGAGTCCGACAACGACGTGCTGGCCGCCGCGGCCGCAGGTGAGATCACCCTGACGGCGACCGGGGAATTGTACCGCTGCGCCGTGGTCGGGCACAAGTAGCCCTCGGCCAAGCGCACCAGCCTTTCCGGGGAACGCGAATGTGGGCGAAGCCCCAGTCGCAACGGCGGCGCAGGGAGAAACGCGTTGGAGTGGCTTAACACGTCCTCACATTCGGCCGCGCTGCGGCTCGTCGTGTGGACACAGCCGCGCTCTCCGCGCGTGTCTGGCGCGGTGATTGCAGGATGGGGCTGGGAAAAATCGTTTCGACGCGGCCAGGAAAACCGGCTAGCTTTTCAGGCCAATGGCCAACGATGCCCAACTCACCCCAATGATGGCGCAGTATCGCCGCATCAAGGGCGAACTGCCGAAAGAGACCCTGTTGCTCTTTCGCCTGGGCGACTTTTACGAGATGTTTTTTGACGACGCCCTGGCCGGGGCGCAATTGCTCAACGTGGCGCTGACCAAGCGGGGCGCGGTGGCCATGTGCGGCATTCCGTTTCACGCCGCGAACAATTACATCGCCCGGCTGCTCAAGGCCGGTCGCAAGGTAGCCATCTGCGATCAGATGGAGGAGGCGCGGCCCGGTCAACTGGTCAAACGCGAGGTCACGCAGATCCTCAGTCCGGGCGCCCACTTCGACGAACGGATGCTGCAAGCCGAGCGGAACAACTTCCTGGCCGCGGTCTGCCCGTCGGGCAAGGCGTTTGGCCTCGCCGCGGTCGATCTAACGACGGGCAGCTTCAAGACCACCGAAGTCGAAGACCAGGCCGCTCTGCTGGCGGAGCTGGAGCGGCTCCGCCCCGCCGAACTTATTTTCCCCGGTGAAGCGGCCGCCTTGCAGGGCCTGCTTAAGAATTCTTTCCCGATCGCGAACGGCTACGACGACTGGGTTTTCGCGCCGGAAAACGCCCAGTTCACCGTGCGCGAACACTTCAAGGTCGCGGCCCTCGACGGTTTTGGGCTGCGGAACCGGATGGCTGCGGTGGGCGCGGCTGGCGCGGTCCTGCACTATCTCACCCAGCACTTGCGGCGTGACGTGGCGCATCTGACGTCGCTTTCGTTTTATCTGCCCAAGGACTTCCTGAACCTCGATGCCACGACGCTGAAGCATTTGGAGATTCTCGAACCGCTCCATCGCGACGCCCCGCGCACGGCCACGCTTTACGGCGCGCTCAACCGCACCGTCACCCCGATGGGGGCGCGGCGCTTGCGCGACTGGCTCTCGCAACCGCTGGGCGACGTCGAAGCCATCAGCCGGCGCCAGGCGGCCGTCCAAACCTTGATCGAAAACCCTGAACCGCTCGAACGGTTGCGCCAGCAACTGGCGGAAGTGCGCGATTTGGAACGCACCATCGGCCGGCTCAGCGTCGGCTCCGGCAACGCGCGCGATCTCCAGGCGCTGCGCGGCGCGCTGGCGCAGATTCCCGGCCTCAAGGAAACCTTGGGCCGGGCCGGGGCTCATCCTGCCGACTCCGAGATTTCCTCGCCGCCACTCGGTTTCAGCTCCACGGCCGACCAAATTGAGGAGGAGAGCGTCCCGGCCGGCCTGCTGGAGGAACTGACCGGCCAACTCGCGGAGCTTCCGGCGCTGATCGAGTTGATCCACCGCTCGATCGTCGATGAACCGCCGCTGGCCCTCAAGGAAGGCGGGATGATTCGCGATGGGTTTGATTCGAATCTGGACGAGTTGCGCGCGGCCACGCGCGGCGGCAAGGATTGGGTCGCCAAACTGCAGCAGGACGAGATTCAGCGCACCGGCATCACCTCGCTCAAAGTGCGCTTCAATTCCGTCTTCGGCTACTACATCGAGGTCACCAAGTCGAATCTCGATAAAGTCCCAGCGAGTTACGTCCGCAAGCAGACGATCGCCAACGGCGAACGGTTCATCACGCCGGAGTTGAAGGAGATGGAGGGCAAGATCCTTGGCGCCGAAGAGCGCAGCGTGAAACTCGAATACAAGCTGTTCCTCAAAGTGCGCGAGGAGGCGCTGGCGTGGCTCAAGCCGATGCAACAGAGCGCCGCCGCCCTGGCGCAAATCGACGTGCTGGCCTCCTTCGCCGAGACCGCGCGCCGGACCCCATCCTGCCGCCCGCAAGTGAGCCGCGATGGGGCGCTGGTCATCCGCGAGGGACGCCATCCGGTGCTCGAACTGGCGCTGACGGAGGAACGGTTCGTGCCGAACGACGTTCAGCTCGACGACCAGGCGCAGATCGCCTTGATTACCGGCCCGAACATGGCGGGAAAAAGCACTTACATCCGGCAGGTGGCGCTGCTGGCGCTGCTGGCGCACACCGGCTCGTTCATCCCGGCAAAGGAGGCGCGCCTCGCGCTGGTGGACCGCATCTTCACGCGCATCGGCGCCAGCGACGACCTGGCGCGCGGCCAATCGACGTTCCTGGTGGAGATGAGCGAGACGGCCAACATCCTGAACCACGCGACGCCCCGCAGCCTGGTCATCCTCGACGAGATCGGCCGCGGCACCAGCACCTTTGACGGCCTGAGCCTGGCCTGGTCGATCGTCGAGCATCTCCACAACGTGGTCGGGGCCAAGACCCTTTTTGCCACGCATTACCATGAGCTGACCGAGCTGGCCGGGCGCTTGCCCCGGCTGCGGAACTTCAACGTGGCCGTGCGCGAGTGGCACGAACAAATTGTCTTCCTGCGCAAGATCGTTGAAGGCGGCACCGATAAAAGCTACGGCATCCAGGTCGCGCGGCTGGCGGGAGTGCCCAAGGCCGTCATCGAGCGCGCCAAGGTCATCCTGCGCAACCTCGAGGAAAGCGAGCTGACGCCCGAAGGCAACGTGCGGCCGGCGGCCCGCCACCGCGCCGAGCGGGAAAAGCTCCAACGCCTCGCGCCTCCCCCGCAGATGGATTTGTTCGCCTGAGGGCATTCGCGTTTGGTTCGGGTGTGCCGGTTTAGCGCCATGGCGCGGACATTTTAGCGAGTCGGGGGACGTTCCAGTCCCCATTCCGCAGTGGCCGCGCGCAGCGCCGTTCATCATTGTCACAAATGAAACAAGTGTTACGATCACTCAAATCTTTGGCTTGCCCTTGCAATGTAGGCCGGGTCCCCTGACCCGGCGTAGTTTTACGATCGCTCAAGCCTTTGGCATTCCCATTCATCCGTTCAGAACCTCCTCCCCTCCAACGCCCGCGACCCAAGTCGAGTTTCGTCCGCGCCAGTCTTGATCCAACGGCTTGCCCGCAGCCCGGTGCATCGGCGGACCGGCCGGCTGAGGCCAAGCCGGCCCTGTCGGCAACCTGCCTCCCGTGCGCGGACAGCCAGGCAGGGCGCGGTCTCCTCACGCGATCCGGGAACGCCGCCTTCAGGCGGCAGCTTCCGCAGACAACCCATGCAAGGCGCGGTCTCCTCACCGCGCCGACACCCGACCCAACCCCTGCTCGGTTCGATGTGGCACAAGTGGCTAAAAGCGGCGGCGTGGACGCTTGCCTTCTGCATTCCCCCCAGTGGCCGTGCGCAGCACCTCGCAGTGAGAAATTTGATAACTCCCTCTCCCTCAACGAGGTTGCCGAGCCATCCCCCATAAACCGTCTGGCGGGGACGCCGAAACTCAAACCCGGCACGGCGAGGCTCCCGCCGAACCGTGACTTCGCTTTCGACTATTTGGCGCCTTTCGCGGTTCCGCCACAATTGCCGCAAGCCTCTGCACCCAAGCGGCTGAGCGCGGATTCCAGACCCCAGCTTTTCCCCACTTCTGCATTCTTCATTCTGCCTTCTGCCTTCGCTTTC
>WNGQ01000470.1_pt1 | contig 51648 bp, 50 predicted proteins | sample 5407661 | NCBI WGS metagenome assembly WNGQ01 (sample SAMN13153382, study PRJNA577476) | soil metagenome | isolation source: 60 cm soil or saprolite under Garry oak tree replicate 2 | place: USA:California | collected 2016-06-15 | reverse complement strand
CATCGCGCCTCGCTCCGGCCTTCGCCTTCCGAAACCGCTGCGCCGGCTGCAGCGAAACGCGCCGATGTACGCGCTCCAGGCCGCGAGCGCACTGTCGATGCGGCTGCGTGAAGCCACCGGCCGAGAGGTGATCGACCTCAACCGGATCATGGAGGTCGTCCAGTTCATCTACCAGCAGCGCGAGCTGGCGCGGCGCGGTCCGAACTATGCGGTCGACGAGTTCGGGTTCGATCCTCAGTGGACCGAGTCGTTCATCACGGCCTTCAAGTCGCTGTATCGCGACTACTGGCGTGTCGAGACGACCGGTGTGGAGAACGTCCCCTCGTCCGGACGCGCGCTTCTCGTCGCCAACCACGCCGGTGTGCTGCCGTGGGACGGGGCGATGGTCAAGACCGCGGTCTTCACCGAGCACCAGCGCCCGCGCCACGTGAGGGCGCTGGTGGCAAGCCAGTTCATGGGCATGCCGGTGATGGGCTGGTTCCTGCGCCGCACGGGCCAGGCGGTCGGGCATCCCGACGACACCCGCCGGCTGCTCGAACGCGACGAGCTCGTGCTCGTGTTTCCAGAGGGCACCCGCGGGACCGGGAAGAGCTTCAAGGACCGCTACCGCTTGCGCCGCTTCGGACGAGGAGGTTTCGTCGCGACCGCGATTCGCGCGCGGGCGCCGATCATTCCGATCTCGATCGTCGGGTCGGAGGAGATCTACCCGATGATCGGTGACCTGACCCCGGTGGCCCGGCTTTTTGGCCTGCCCTACTTTCCGGTCACCCCGTTCTGGCCATGGCTCGGTCCGCTCGGCATGATCCCGCTGCCCAGCAAGTGGCGGATCCAGTTCCACGCCCGCGTCGACGTCGATCGACTTCCTGCCGACGGGGCAAACGACCAGCACCTTGTGATGGCCCTCGCCGAGGAGGTGCGGGACACCATCCAGCGCGGCATCTACGACAACCTGAAGCTGCGGAGAGGCGTCTTTCTCTAGCTCCGTTCCGGCGAGAGGCGTTCGCATCCACTGGGACGACGTCCCAATGAACGTCCGCCAGGCGCTCGAGGAAAAACTCGGATCACCGGTTGTCGATGCGGCCACTCAGCCGCAGGGTTTCTCGCCCGGGCTCGCCGCACGGCTGCTGCTCGCCGACGGGCGGCGCGCGTTCATCAAGGCGGTCAGCGAGACGGCGAATCCCGACACGCCCGACATCCATCGCCGCGAGGCACGCATCCTAGCCGCTCTCCCCGCGTCGGTCCCGGCGCCTGGTCTGCTCTGGACGTACGACGACGGAGGTTGGGTCGCCCTCTGCCTGGAGGACATCGACGGCCGGCATCCCTTCGAGCCCTGGACCGATGCCGACCTCGACCTGGTCATAGCGGCCACCACCAAGATGGCTCGCGATCTGACGCCGTCTCCGATCGAGCTGGTGGAGACTGCGGCCGGGGGTTTCGAGCGGACCATCAACGGGTGGCAGATCGCACTTAAACGAGGCGAGGACCGGCTCGATCCGTGGTCTGTGCGTAACCTCGAACGCCTCGCTGACCTCGAGTCACGCGCTCCGAGCGCGGCCGCTGGAGACACGCTGCTGCATTTCGACGTGCGCGCGGACAACCTCCTGATCGCCGCCGAAAAGGTCTACGTGATTGACTGGCCGTGGGCCCGGATCGGTGCCTGGTGGATCGACCTGGTTGCTATGGCGCCGAGTGTTGCGATGCAGGGAGGGCCTTCGCCGTCACAGCTGCTGGCGAAGCTCGACCTTCGGGGCGTCGCGGAGTTTGCAGTCGACGCAGTCATCAGCAGCATCGCGGGCTACTTCGTCGTCCGCGCCCTCGATTCTCCGCCGCCCGGCATCCCGACCGTGCGCGCGTTCCAGGCGGCGCAGGGACGCCACGCAGTGGCCTGGTTGCGCGAGCGGACCGGCTGGGGTTAAGGTCAACTGAAGAATCACGGTGGCTTGGTGGCGCGGGGGCGCCAAAGGGGGATGTGAATTGGTACGCAAAGCGGTCTGGATCTCTGCGCTCGCAGGTGGGCTGGCGCTGGTCACACCGTCGAGCGCGATGGCAGCGATCGTGCCGGTGCTGGTCAGCGGTCCGTCACCGTATGCCGCCTGTTCGACGCACGACAACTCGCTGACCGGGAGGACGTTTCTCAACGCCGAGGTCGAGCCCCAGGTGGCCGTGCACGGCAGTAACGCGATCGCCGCATTCCACCAGGACCGAAAGTCAAACGGAGGCGCCCACGGAATCGGAATCGGGTTCTCGACGGATGGAGGCAACAGCTGGACCGAGGTCCCCATCTCGCTGAACGCCTGTGGGCCTGCTCCCATTGATCCGTCGCTTGCCGGCTACTTCAGGGCCTCCGACCCGTGGGTGTCCATCGGGCCTGACGGCACGGCCTACTTCTCGGCGCTGTCGTTCAACATCCAGGTGCCCAACGGGGCCAATGCGGTCGTGGCCGCGCGCTCTGTGGACGGAGGCGCTACGTGGGACCACATCCAGCGAATTCCCGGCGGCTTCTTCGACACCAACGACCAGGGCACGGACAAGAACGCGACCACCGCAGATCCGGTGAAGGCCGGGTTTGCGTACACGGTGTGGGACACGCTGATCCTGCCGACCGACAACCCTGACGACAACCCGCACGCGCAGGCGTACACCGGTCCGGCGTTCTTCTCCAAGACGACCGATGGCGGGAAGACCTGGAGTCAGGCCAAGGTCATCATCGACACCGGGAACCGAAACCAGACGATCGGCAACATCATCGTCGTCGACCCTCGCAACGGAACGATCTACGACTTCACCGACCTGATCGAGTCGCCCAACACCCCTCGCCAGGGCACGCGCAGCAACGCCTTGCTCGCGTTCGTCAAGTCGACCGACGGCGGCGACACCTGGACGCAGCCGCAGGTCATCGCGCCGTTCAACAGCCTTGGCGTGATCGACCCGAACACCGGTCAACGCGCGCGGGTCGGCGATGGACTCGAAGAGGTTGCAATCGACCCGGCGAACGGCAAGCTCTACGTCACCTACGAGAGCTCGACGAACTACCAGAAGCAACTCAAGCAGAGCAGTGGCGCGTGGGATGACGAGATCCTTCTCACGAGCTCGAGCGATGGCGGCGCCACGTGGGCGACCCCGTCAGTGGTGCACCAGGTAGCGTCGGGGCTCCCGACCTTTACGCCAACGGTCGCGGTCAACGGCGGCAAGGTCGCTGTGACCTACTACGACACCCGTAACCTGGCTCCGGGCGACACCGCTCACTGGCCGACGGATTACTGGGCCCGGGTTTCGAATGATGGAGGCGCAACCTGGGGGCCAGAGCAGCACATCGCAGGCTCGTTCGACCTGCGGACTGCGCCCGTCGCGCGTGGATTCTTCCTCGGCGACTACGAAGGCCTACAGCCCAGCGGCAACGGATTCCTCGCGGTGTTCGTCAAGACGAACTGCGATGCTCCGTACCCGTCTGGCAATGCGCTCTGCGCTCCCGCGAGCAGCAACGTAACGCCCACCAGCAACACGAATCCGACAGACGTTTTCAGCGCGTCTTTCTCTTAGGCGGCTACGAAAGAAGGGGCGGGCACGGGAGCCCGCCCTTTTCTATTTGATGACCGGAATCCGCTTGACCGGTTCGGGCTCCTCGACGATGTCCAGCGCGGTGGCCTGGCTGATCCAGTACTGCACGTCCGAAAAGGTCGGCGCGCCGGCGAGCCCGATCGCTTCCACCATCTTGCCATGGAGCAGTGCGGCGTCCTGCGCTCGCAGGTCTTTCATCGAGTTGATGCCCAGGCGCCGCGTGATCGGGAGCCAGTGGTCCATCCCCGACACCTCGAGCATGGTGCACTGATGCGCGAACTCGTGCAGCCGGTCTGTCGTGATCCCTGTCCTCTTGAAGAGCCGCTTGCGGTCGATGTCGAGGGACGCTCGGTGCAGCAGCTGGTTCGTGTGCCGGATGCCGACCGCGCGAAGACGGCGCACATCGTCGTCGGAGATGCCGTTCAGGTACTCGAGCGTGCGGTACATCGGGATAAAGAATAGGGGTCGGCTATAATCCACCGAACCGCCCATTCCAATGGAGTAAACACACCCTGAATCAGAGCCGCTTGCAGACCCGAGAAGAGATTCCCGGGGAGCACTCTGGCCAATCAGGGGACTTCGAGATAGGGATCGGGAGGCGCGCTCGGCGCGCGTACGGCTTCGACGAGGTCGCCCTCGTTCCCGGCGGTGTGACGCTCAACCCCGATGAGGTCGACATCACGTTTTCGATGGGTGGGCGATTTGATCTGCCGCTTCCGTTCTGGGGCTCCGCGATGGACGGCGTGGTCGATGTGGACTTCGCCATCGCCGTCAACGCGGTGTTGAAGGAGGCATACCGCGAACCGGTCAAGCCGCGGCTGATCAGCGAGCGGATCAAGGCGATCAAGGCCGCCGGCGTGCCGTGCGCGGTGTCGACGGTCCCGGCTCGAGCGGAAGAGAGGGCTGAGGTGGTACAGCATGCAGGCGCCGACGTGCTCGTCGTCCAGGGCACGGTGCTGACCGCGCGACATTCCTCACGCTCCTACCACCAGCTGTCTTTCGAAGAGCTGGTGCGGGCATGCGAGATCCCGGTGGTGGTCGGCAACTGCGTCCAGTACGACACCGCGCTCGAGCTCATGGAAACGGGGATCGCAGGGATTCTGGTCGGCGTCGGACCCGGCGCCGCGTGCACGACCCGCGGGGTGCTGGGCGTCGGCGTCCCGCAGGTCACCGCGACCGCCGACGTCGCCGCGGCCCGAGACGAGCACATGCGCCGAGGCGGCATGCGCGTCGCGGTCATCACGGATGGCGGCATGCGGATCGGGGCCGACGTCTGCAAGGCCTTCGCCGCGGGCGCCGACGCGGTCATGATCGGGACGCCGCTTGCCGGCGCCGAGGAGTCGGCGTCAAAGGGTTTCAACTGGGGCATGGCGACCCCGGACCCGAATCTTCCGCGCGGCACACGCATCCACGTCGGCACCAAAGCGACGCTGCGCGAGATCCTTCTCGGGCCGGCTCGGGTCGACGACGGCACGCAGAACTTCGCCGGCGCGCTTCGCTCCGCGCTCGGAGTTTGCGGCGCCCGCGACATCGCTGAGTTCCAGCACGTCGAGATGGTCATCGCGCCGTCGATCGTTTCGGAGGGCAAGGTGTTCCAGCAGGCCCAGCACGTCGGGATGGGCAAGTAACCTGACCCAGGCCGCCGCGGCCCGGGGGAACCCCACGGCTGCGCCGCGGGGGCCCGAGCAAGCCACGCCCCTGCAGACGGTTTTCGTCCTTGATTTCGGGTCGCAGCTCAGCCAGCTGATCGCGAGACGCGTGCGCGAGGCGAACGTCTACTGCGAGCTCGTACCCGGCAGCACTCCCTGGGCGGAGCTGGCGAAACGCCGGCCCGCCGGCCTCATCCTGAGCGGCGGACCGTCGAGCGTGTACGACCCCGGCGCGCCGCAGGTCGATGGAGAAGCGCTCCGTTCGGGCGTGCCCGTGCTCGGCATCTGCTACGGCATGCAGCTGATCGCTCACCACCTCGGAGGCAAGGTCGACCCTGGCCATGCCCGGGAATACGGGCCCGCGCTGCTATCGGTGCGCGAATCGAAGGACCTCTTCCGCGGCCTGCAAGGCGAGCTGCCGGTGTGGATGAGCCACGGCGACCACGTGAGCGAGATGCCGCCGGGCTTTCAGCTCCTCGCGACCAGCGGCAACTCGCCCGTGGCGGCCTTCACGGACGGCAAGGGCATCTTCGGCATCCAGTTCCATCCCGAGGTGGTGCACACGCCCAGTGGGCGCCAGGTGCTGCGCAACTTCCTTTTCGGCGTCTGCCACTGCAAGCCGTCATGGACCCCAGGCTCGTTCATCGCCGACGCGACGGATGCCATCCGCGCGCAGGTCGGCGGTGGACGCGTCATATGCGCCCTCTCCGGCGGTGTCGATTCGGCCGTGGCCGCGACCCTGGTCCACCGCGCGGTCGGCGACCAGCTCACATGCGTCTTCGTCAACAACGGCCTCCTGCGCAAAGAGGAACCGGAGCGAGTGCTCGACGTCATGCATGGCCACCTCGTTATGGACATTCGTTACGTCGACGCGACTGATCGATTTCTGGCCGCTCTGCGCGGCGTCGTCGACCCGGAGCAAAAGCGCCGGATCGTCGGCCGCGAGTTCATCTCGGTCTTCGAGGCCGAGGCGGCGAGGCTTGGTCACATCGACTTTCTCGCCCAGGGCACGCTCTACCCGGACGTGATCGAGTCGACCGCGCCCGACGTCGCGTCCACCGCGTCGAAGATCAAGACCCACCACAACGTCGGCGGCCTGCCGCCAGGCTTGCGATTTCAGCTGATCGAACCGCTTCGCTACCTGTTCAAGGACGAGGTGCGCGCCGTCGGGCTCGAGCTCGGTATGCCCGAAGAGATGGTGTACCGCCAGCCTTTCCCCGGCCCCGGGTTGTCGATTCGGTGCCTCGGCGAGGTGACCACCGAGCGCCTGGACATCCTGCGCCTCGCCGACTGGATCGTGATCGACGAGATCAAGCGCTACGGCCTCTACCGCCAGGTGTGGCAGTCGTTTGCGGTCCTCACGCCGCTGGAGACGGTGGGTGTGATGGGCGATTTCCGGACGTACGCCAACGTGGTCGCCGTGAGAGTCGTGACCAGCGAGGATGCGATGACAGCCGATTGGGCGCGCGTGCCCTACGAGGTGCTGGCGCGCATCAGCAATCGGATCGTCAACGAGGTTGGGGGCGTGAACCGCGTGGTGTTCGACATCACTTCGAAACCGCCCGGCACCATCGAATGGGAGTAACGCAATAGCTTTACCCGCCACTGCCGGCACTCGCGGTGAATTGAGAGCAGTGAAACCCGCGAGCGCCGGCACTCGCGGTGAATAGAGAGCAGTGAAGGTCCTCGTCGTCGGCTCCGGCGCGCGTGAGCACGCGCTGGTATGGAAGTGCGTGCAGTCCGACCTGGTCGAGCGCGTCTACTGCGCGCCGGGCAACGGCGGGACGGGCGGCATGGCACGAAACGTGCCGATCGGCGCAGCGGACGTGGTACGCCTCGTCGATTTCGCCAGGCGCGAGCGGCTCGGGCTGATCGTGCTCGGACCCGAAGCCTCGGTCGATGCGGCGGTCGGGGACGCGCTGCGACACGCGGGCTTCAACGTGTTCGGTCCGAACCAGGCCGCCGGACGAATCGAGTCGAGCAAGGCGTTCGCCAAGGCTCTGATGAGACGTGCGGAGATCCCGACCGCGGACTTCGACGTCTTTACGCAGCCGGCCCCCGCGAAGGAGTGGGCGCGCGCGCGGGGTGGACAGGTCGCCGTCAAGGCCGACGGCCTCGCGCGGGGCAAAGGCGTGATCGTGTGCGCGAGCGCTGACGAGTCCGACAAGGCGGTCGACGCGATGCTCGTCGAGCAGCGGTTCGGCAGGAGCGGGGCGACCATCGTCGTCGAGGAGCGCCTCGAAGGGCCGGAGCTCTCGCTTCTCGTCATCACCGATGGCATCGACGTGATCCCGCTCGCGCCGGCGCGCGATTACAAGCGCGCGCTGGACGGCGATCGCGGCGGCAACACCGGCGGCATGGGTGCCTACTCTCCACCGAAGGGCGTGGACGACGCGGTGGTCAGCGAAGTCGTCGACTGCGTGATGAAGCCGGCCGTGGCCGAGCTCGCGAGCTCAGGTCACGCTTTTCGCGGCGTGCTCTACGCCGGCCTGATCCTCACGAGCAAAGGGATTCGCACGCTCGAGTTCAACGCGCGCTTCGGTGACCCGGAGGCGCAGGTCGTGCTGCCTCGCCTGCAGAGCGATTTCGTCGCCCTGGCGCTCGCCGCCGCCAAAGGCGGACTGGCCTCCCATCCCGACCTGCGCTGGGATCCGCGGGCTTGCGTCGGCGTCGTCGTCGCGTCCGCGCACTACCCGGACGACGTGGCGATGAAGCTTGGGCATCGCATCGGGGGATTGACCGAGATGCCGCCGGGCGCCCTCATCTTTCACGCCGGCACGCGCTACGAGCCGGGAATCGGGCTGGTCACAGACGGCGGGCGCGTCGTCACGTCGGTGGCGCTGGGCGACACGGTCGCGCAGGCCAGGCAGACCGCCCTCGCCGGGGCCCGGCAGGTACGATTCGAAGGGGCGTTCTTCAGGTCAGACATCGCTCAGGAGGCCGAGTAGTGGAGCCAGTCGTCGGCGTCATCCTCGGCTCGAAGTCAGACCTTCCTCTGATGGAATCATGCGTCAAAGTTCTGGAGGATCTCGGCTTGACGCATGAGCTGAAGGTCTGCTCGGCGCATCGAAATCCGCGCGGCGTGATGGAATGGGCGACCACCGCGCGCTCACGCGGGCTCAAGGTCGTGATCGCGGCGGCCGGCGGCGCCGCTCACCTGCCGGGCGTGGTCGCTGCGTAGACCGTCCTGCCGGTCATCGGCGTCCCGGTGCCGACGCAGCACCTCGGGGGCGTCGACTCCCTTTACTCCATAGTTCAGATGCCCGCCGGCGTGCCTGTGGCGACCGTTGCCATCGGCGAGGCGGGGGCGAAGAACGCAGCCTGGCTCGCCGCGCGGATCATCGGACTCAACGACGAAGGCGTTGAGTCGCGCCACAGCGCCAAGCGCGCCGCGCTGGCGGCTGGATAGGTGGCGAAGAAGAAAGCTCGCGTCCGGCTCGTCGACACGACGTTTCGCGACGCGCAGCAATCCCTCCTCGGCGGGTACCTGCGCACCGACGAGATCGTTCCGATCGCGGCCAAGATGGACCGGGTCGGCTTTGCCGCAATGGAGGCCTTCGGCGGCGCGACCTTCGAGACCCAGCTGCGAATCCGTGAAGACCCGTGGGATTTTCTCCGCAAGCTCAACAAGGCGACGCCGAACACGCCGATCCAGGCGCTGATCCGCGGTCAGAACCTGGTCGCCAGGCGCAACTTCGCCGACGACGCGGTCGAGCTGTTCATCAAGCACGCGGCCAGGGCCGGCGTCGACGTGTTTCGCATCTTTGACCCACTCAACGATCTGCGCAACATGGAGGCCTCGATCGCAGCCGCGCTCAAGGCCAAAAAGCGGGTCCAGGGCACCCTCAGCTATGCGGTCTCGCCCGCCCACAACCTCGAGCTGTGGGGATCACTCGCCAAAGGCCTGGTCAAGATGGGCTGCCACGAGATCGTCATCAAGGACACCTCCGGGCTGCTGAGTCCTCAAGCCACCTGGGAGCTCGTCACCGCGCTCAAGGACATGGTCAAGGTGCCGATCGACGTGCACTCCCACTGCTCGAGCGGCATGGCACCGATGGCGTACATGGCCGCGGTGGAGGCGGGTGCGGAGATTCTGGATGTGGCCATCTCGCCGCTGGCATGGGGCGCGTCGCAGCCGGCGACGGAAAGCGTCGTTGCGGCCCTCGAAGGCGGCGAGTACGACACGGGGCTGGACCTGGACAGGATGTGGGACATCCAGCAAGACGTCGAGGAGCTCAAGCGACGCCACATCGAGCACTTGAGCCCTGTTGCGGACCGCGTCGACGCCAGCATCCTCCGTTATCACATGCCAGGCCTGATGCTCGAAGACATCTACCACCAGCTCGACTCCGACGGCGCGACCGAGCGCCTGGACGAAGTGCTCGAAGAGGTGACCCGCGTGCGCAAAGAACTGGGCTATCCACCGCTCGTGGCGCCCATCCGGCAGATGATCGCCACGCAGGCCGTCTACAACGTGACCGGGGGTGAGCGCTACGCGACCGTGACCCAGGAGCTCAAGGACTACCTGCAGGGCCTTTACGGCCGTCCCCCCGTTCCCGCGGACCACGACCTCCGGCGGTTGGTGCTCGGCCGCGAAGAGCCGATCACGATCCGTCCCGCCGACCTTCTCGAGCCGCAGGTCGAGATCGCGCGGCAGCAGGTGCGCAAGCTCGGCTTCGAGCCGACCGACGACGCAGTCCTCATCCATCTGATGTTTCCAGGCCTTGCGCCCGACTACATGCGCGGCCCGCAGCCCGAGCGTCTCGACGGCGAAAAGCCCAAAGCTGCGCCCCCCGTGCCGGTGGAGACCCCCCAACCTGTGGCGGCGCCCGACCCTCCACCGGCGCCTGCCGCAGCGCAATCCGCCGAGTTCGACGTCGAGGTCGAGGGCGAGGTGTTCAAGGTGCGCGTGAGCGGCGCCGGACTGTCCGTCGCAACTGTCTCGGGCGCTGCTCCGCCGAACGCCCACGCCGCGCCGCCACCGCCCCGGATCGGTGAAGGAACCGTGATCGCACCGATGCAGGGTCTCATCGTCAAGGTGCCCGTGAAGCCGGGCGATACCGTGAAGCTCGGCGATGTCGTCGCGGTGCTCGAGGCGATGAAGATGCAGAACGACATCGTCACCACCGTCGCCGGCAAGGTGAGCGCGGTTTACGTCAAGGAGGGCCAGGTCGTGACGCCGAACCAGCCTCTGCTCGCGATCGGTTGAAAAAGAAGCTGGTCCGTTTGAAAGATTGACAAGCAAGCTAGTCCGTTTGAAAGATTGAAAAGCAAGCTTTTCAACAAGGTCCTGGTCGCGAATCGTGGTGAGATCGCGATCCGAGTCATGCGCGCTTGCCGGGAGCTGGGCATCGCGACCGCCGCCGTCTACTCCGACGCCGACCGCAGCGCGATCCACGTGCGCTACGCGGACGAAGCCCATCACATCGGCGGAGCGGCGCCTACGGAGTCCTATCTTCAGCTCGAGCGCATCGTCAAGGTCGCGCACGATTGCGGGGCGGACGCGATCCATCCGGGTTATGGATTCCTCGCCGAAAAGCCCGCGTTCCCGGACACGTGCGACGCGGCGGGGATCAGGTTCATCGGCCCACCTGGGTCGGCGATGCGAGCGCTCGGCTCGAAGCTCGCGGCCCGCCAGCTGGCAGCCCAGAACGGAGTGCCGGTGACCCCCGGGAGCGGTGCGGTCGAGCCGTCGACGGCGGTCGACGCCGCCCGCGAGATCGGTTTCCCCGTGATGCTCAAGCCGTCGGGCGGTGGTGGTGGCATCGGCATGCGAGTCGTCGAATCCGAGAAAGATCTCGTCGCGGCCATCGAAAGCACGGCCCAGGCGGCGCGCTCGGCGTTCGGGGACGCGACGGTATACCTCGAGCGCTACGTGCGCCACCCCCGGCACGTCGAGATCCAGGTCATCTGCGACAGTCACGGCAATGCGGTCCACCTCGACGAGCGCGAGTGCTCGATCCAGCGGCGGCACCAGAAGATCATGGAAGAGACGCCGTCGCCGGCTTTGACCCCGGAGCTACGTACAGAGATGGGCGGCGCCGCCATCCGCGCCGCCACGGCTGCCGGCTACGTCAACGCGGGGACAGTGGAGTTCATCTTCAGCGACGGCGAGTTCTACTTCCTCGAGGTGAACGCCCGCCTGCAGGTCGAGCATCCGATCACCGAGGCCGTGACCGGGATCGACCTCGTCAAGGAGCAGATCCGCATCGCCGCGGGGCTGGAGCTGAGCTTCACGCAGGAAGAGGTGGAGTGGAGGGGTCACGCGATCGAGATGCGGATCAACGCCGAGGACCCGCTGCGAAAGTTCATCCCCAACCCCAAACGCATATCGCGATGGGTCGCGCCTGCGGGCCCTGGGGTTCGGGTCGATTCAGGCTTCGGCCCCGGCTCTGACGTGCCGCCCAACTACGACTCCCTGGTGGCCAAGCTCATCGTCCTTGGGAGCGATCGAGCCGAGGCCATCGCCCGCGCCAACCGCGCTCTCGGCGAGTTTGTCCTGGTCGGGCCTGCGACGACGATTCCATATCACCGCGCCATCCTGGACAACGCTGACTTCCGCGCCGGCAATCTGAGCACGCGATTCATCGAGGATCATCCGCAACTCGTCGATCAGGCAAAGCAGTTTGCCGAAGACCAGTCGCCCTTCGACTACGGACCCGATCCACGTCACGTCGCCGCAGCTGCGGCCGCCGTCGCATCGATCATCGCCACGAACTCAGAGCCTTCGGCGTGAGTTCGCGGGGACCCCTGTGTGAGATGGTGCGCCAATAGCCCCGCTGAAGCACCCGAAGGACGGCCGGCCGTTCGACGTCACCGGCACGAGCGTGCGCGGCACGTCCGGGCACTTCGTGCTGCGGGACGACGTGATCCGCTTCCTGGACGGTGCGGAAGCAGTCTATACAGTGGTCGCCAATCCAGACTCCGCCTTCGTCGTGCCGCGGTTCGACAACGGCGATACGATGCTGGTCCGCCAGTGGCGCCACGCCTGGGAGACTTCGTCGTGGGAGGTGCCGGCGGGCACGTTCGATGACGACGAGCACCCGCTCGAGTGTGCGCGCCGAGAGCTTGCGGAGGAGACGGGCCTCGTCGCGGCCCGGTACACATCGCTCGGCGTGGTCCACGGTGCTGCGTTTCTCACAGGTCGAGCGCATCTCTTTCTCGCCGAGGGCTTGACTGAATCCGCGCGCAGCCCTGAGACGTACGAGCAGGACATGGAGGTCATGCGGCTGCCGTTCACGGAAGCGTTGAACGCTGCACTCGAAGGCGAGATCGTGCACTCGGGCTCGGTCACGGCGCTGTGCCGTGCCGCCCGCGCGCTCAGTCTCTTGTGACGCCCATCACGGCGAAGATCGAGGTCGAGCCATCGTTCTAGCTGTTCGGGGTCGGGCTCGCCACCGGCGCGGGACCGCTGGTCACGATATCCCTACGCGCGTGCTTGGTCGCCGGTCCCACGAGGTCGAGGTCGTACTCAGCCGAAACGCTGTGGCCGAGCACGTCCCGCACCTTGGTCAGGACCACGAGCCGGTAACGCGCTCCGGCCTTGAGGTCGAAGCCGCTCAGCGTGACCGTGCGGTTGACGTAGGTCGCGGTCGCGGTGATCTGCTTGCCGTCGGAGTCGAGGATCAGCACGCCGTCGTTGATCGTCCCGGGGTCGAGGTCGCTGTCGAACGTGATCTTGACGCCGTCCTTCGTCACGTCGACGCTCACCACCTCGGCGCCTTTACCGAGGTCGCGGTGTGAACCGCCGGTGGCCTTGTCGATGAGGAAGACTCTCGTGTTCAAGTCGCGGACCAGCGTCAGCGTCTCCTCGTAGCTGTTCACGTCGAGCTTGGCGTGGGTCAGGACGAGCCGCACAACCACCCTCACGGTGTCCGGATTGGTGTCGACCAGGGCTTGCGTCACGATGTAGTAGCGCGTGAATTTCGGGTCGCCCTTGACCACGAGGTCGAGCCCGCCGTCGCCGTATGCCTTCTTGCCATTGGCGTCGAGCAGGCTCGATGCGTCGCTTTCATGTCCCTTCAGCCGAGCGTCCATGAAAGCCGACACGACTTTGCCGGCCTCGTCGACAGGGGTCGGAGCGGGAGGCAGCGCCGGCGCGGTGGCCACCCAGAGGTTGTTGCCGCGAACGAACGCAAAGGTGGCGCCGTCCGGAGCCCAGATCGGTGAGCGGTACGTCCCGTTCGCGACCGGCCTCCCACCGCTGCCGTCGGCGCGGACCTGATAGAGGCCGGTGTCGCTGCCGAGCAGGATCGCGTCCTGGGTCGACCAGGCGGCATCTCCGCCGGGCAGCGTCGCCTGGGTGGCGCCTTGCGGGTCCGCCACGATGACCGAGTCGCCGGTCGAGTAGAGGAGGTCGGCGCCGTCCGGCGACCATCCCGCGAAAGTCGCCTTCACAGGCCCGAGCTGCGTGCTCTTCCCGCTTGCAAGGTCGAGCACGAAGAGCTTGTCGTCCTGTCGGTAGGTCGCGTGCGCGCCGTCCGGTGCGATCGACACGACCGCGACGGTGCCGGTCGCAGGCAGCGCCGCAACCTGGCTCTGTCCACCAGCGCCCAACGTGTAGAAGCCATCCGCCGCCGCCCAAACGACCCTGTCCCCGGCCCAGCCCACCAGCGTGGCCGCGGGTGTGGTGCCCACCTCGCCGGCCTTGCCGGTGGCGAAGGTGAGGATCTCGATCTTGCCGGCGCGGACGTACGCAAGCCTCTCGCCGGCCGGCGAGATGGACAACGAGCTCGTGCCATCCTGGGCGATCACGCTGGCGGCGCCGCTCTTCGACGCGACGACGAGCGTGCCCTTGCCGTCGATGAAGTAGATCGACGACGAATCCGCCGACCACTGAGCGACCAGGTTCGCCGCCCCGTTGACCGTCACCAGCTGCTTCTCGGCCAGCGGATTCGTAGGGGTGGGTCGCGGTGAAGGACTGGGCGCAGGCGTGGGCGGCGGCTGGGTCACGAACGTGATCGTCTGCGGCGCAGCGAGCTGCTGGCCGCTCTGAGTCGTCGCACCTGGACCGATGGTGACCTGGTACTGCGTGTTCGGCGCCAGGTTGCCGGCCACCGGCTGCACCTGCAGCGAGCGGCTGTCCTGAGCCCACGAGAAGGTGACGTTGGTCGCAGGCGTGATCTGCACCGCAGCCTCAGTCGTCTGGTGATTCATCGGCTGGTTGAAAGCGACAAGGATCGGCTGCTGCAGCGAGACGCTGTTCTGGCCGTCGATCGGGCTCTGGACGAAGACCTGGTTCAAGCCGCCTGGCTGCTGCAGGGCACCCCATACGACGACGGTCCCGATCAGGATGAGGCCCACCGCCGCGCCTGCCCAGGCAAGGCCCGGAGGTGCGAACGCGCGACGCCACCACGAGTAGCGGCCCTCGCTCATGGCCCACGCTTCCTTCATCAGCTGGCGGCGCAGGCCGGTCCGAAAGGCGTCGTCGACCGGCGGCTGAGGCAGTCGCGCCGAGCTGAGCAGCGCCGCGACCCCACGCAGCTCGTCGTCCTGGAGGATCTCCTCGAGCTCTGGGTCGTGGTACGAGTTCATTCCACCGGCCTCAAGCTAGACGCGTCCTCGCGCAGCCGAGTCACGCCGCGATGGATGAGCAGCTTCACCGCGCCCGCGGTCTTGCCCATCGCGATCGCGATGTCGTCGATCTTCATGTCCTCCTGGAACTTGAGCACCAGCGCCGTGCGCTGCTGGTGCGGCAGCGCCTCCACGAGCGCCCAGATCCGCCGCACCTCATCGCGGTGCGCGGCCATATCCTCGACTGCGGGGCCTGCGATCGACAGGTCGTGGAAGTCGTCCAGGGGCTGAGCCGGGCGGAGCGTCCGGTAGCGGTCGGCGATCGCGTTGACCGCGATCTGGTACAGCCAGGCAGCAAAGGGCCGCCCCGTGTCCTGGTAGCGGGGCATAGCCTTCAGAGCCTTCATGAAGACTTCCGAAGTGACGTCCTCTGCCGCGGTTTGCTCCCTCACTCTTGAATACACGAACCTATAGATCTGCTGAAAGTGCCGGTCATAGAGCGCCCCGAACTGGCGAGGGTCCCGCTTGGCGCCTTCGACAAGCTCTCGCTCCTCGTCGCGCGACGGGTCGCTCACTGGCCGTTCAGCCTGTACGGGTTCAAACGAGAGCCTTGCGAAGGTGGTTACGAGTTCGGGCCATGCGGCAGCCTTCGATTATCAAGCCAGCCGCTTAAAGGTTCTGGCCGTGCCTGAGGGGCACGACATGTTGGGCTTTGCCGGCGCCGGATAACAAGATCTTGATTCGCCGGTCGCCGATATAATTCCCACGTCGCCCCTTGCTGATTGGGATGCCCTCTTGATCGAGCGATACTCGCCGCCCGCGATGCGGGCGGTATGGTCCGACCAGCACAGGTACGAGCTATGGCTGCGGATCGAGATCCTGGCTTGCGAGGCATGGGCGTCGTTGGGGAGGATCCCCGAGTCCGCGCTGCCGAAGATCCGAAAGGGCACGTTCGACGCAACGAGGATCGCCGAGGTCGAGTCACGCGTCGGACATGACGTCATCGCTTTTCTGACGGTGCTTGGCGAGTCGATCGGACAGCCCGAGGCGCGTTACGTCCACGTTGGCATGACCAGCCAGGACCTGAACGACACGGCGATGGCGGTGCAGATGGTGGAGTCGGCCCGGCTGATGCTGGGCGAGCTCGCCAAGGTGCGCGAAGCCGCCGCGGAGCTGGCCATCCGGCACCGCCGCACGTTGATGGCCGGTCGCACACACGGGATCGTGGCCGAGCCGATCACCTTTGGCTTCAAGGTGGCAGGGTGGGTGGCCGAGCTCGATCGCTCGATAGCGCGCCTGGAGCGCGCGGCGGGCGAGGCCGCGGTGGGTCGCGTCAGCGGCGCCGTCGGGACGTACGCGACGATCGATCCGGAAGTCGAGGACCACGTCTGCCGCGAGCTGGGCCTGAAGGTCGACGTGGCCTCGACGCAAGTTGTCGCGCGGGACCGCCATGCGGGTTTCATGTCAGCGCTCGCGCTGGCGGCGGGGACGCTCGAGCGAATCGCCATCGAGATTCGGCACCTGCAGCGGAGCGAGGTCGGCGAGGCGTTCGAGCCGTTCGGAAAGGAGCAGAAGGGAAGCTCGGCGATGCCGCACAAGCGCAATCCCGTCCTGACCGAGCGCGTATGCGGACTCGCTCGCGTCGTGCGCGGTCACGTCGTCACAGCGCTCGAGAACACCGCGCTCTGGCATGAAAGGGACATCAGCCATTCATCGGCGGAGCGAGTCATCTTTCCAGACGCGTGCGCCGCCGTGCACTACATGGCGATCGAGATGGACAAGGTGCTTCGAGGCCTCGAGGTGAACCCCGAGCGGATGCTCGCGAACCTCCAGCTCGCGGGCGGCGTCGTGTTCTCGCAGCGTGTGCTGCTCGCGCTTGTCGACAGCGGCATGTCGCGCGAGGACGCGTACCTCGTCGTCCAGAAGGCCGCGATGCAGGCGATGGAGAATGCTTCCACTGGATTCCGCGCGTTGCTGGAGAAGAATGACGATGTCATGAAGCGCATCGGCTCGAGGATGGACGAGGTGTTCGACCCGTGGGCCGGTCTCGAGCACACCGACCTGGCGTTCGAGCGCCTCGGCCTGGGAGTCGCGACCAAGTGATCTCGCGATCCCGGCCGGAGCCCCTTGACGGATCTTCGGTGCCCAGCGGCCCCAAGCCTTTGGCTTGGGGACCCCGGTGGTTTGTTGCGGCCTCCGCTTCTCGCTCACGCATCAACGGATGCGCTCGCTCCGATGCTCGGCCGCGCCTAGCATCTGGGCCACCTGTGCCCCGAATCTCTCGCCAAGGTCTCCTGCCGTGATCGCGGGGCCACCTCTCACCGACACCGAGCTTCCGCTCAAGCTTTTCGCGCGCGGCAAGGTCCGCGACACGTATGAGCTGAGCGCCGACAAGCTGCTGATGGTGGCGACAGACCGCATCTCGGCCTTCGACCACGTGCTGCCCAACGGCATCCCGGACCGGGGCAAGGTGCTGACCCAGCTATCGATCTTCTGGTTCTCGCAGACCGACACCTTCCAGGCCAACCACCTGATCTCGGGAATGGTCCCGGACCTGCCGGTTGCCCTGAAGAACTATCGAGAACAGCTTGCCGGCCGTTTCATGATCGTGCGCAGGGCAAAACGCATCGACTACGAATGCGTGGTGCGCGGATACCTGGCGGGCAGTGCCTGGAAGGAATACAAGGAGTCGCAAAGCCTGGCCGGGGAGACGATGCCTCCCGGCCTGCGCCAAAGCGAAAAGCTCTCGTCCCCGATCTTCTCGCCGGCCACGAAAGCCGAGTCCGGCCACGACGAGAACATCAACTTCGACCAGATGAAGAAGGACCTCGGCGACGAGCTGTCGGCGAAGCTGCGCGACGCGAGCCTCGAGCTGTACAGATACGCGGCGGATTTCGCGGCTCGCCGCGGGCTCATCCTCGCGGACACGAAATTCGAGTTCGGCCTGGTCGGTGACGACGTGATCCTCATCGACGAGGCGCTGACACCGGACAGCTCGCGTTACTGGGACGCGGCGACATACGTCGTAGGCACTTCACCCGAGGCCTACGACAAGCAGCTCGTTCGCGACTGGCTTACCAGTTCGGGCTGGGACAAGGAGTCGGAGCCGCCGCGGCTGCCGGAGGACGTCGTCGCCCAGACGCGGATCCGCTACCTGGCCGCGTACCAGCGGCTGGTCGGCAAGCCACTGTTTCCGCGCAAGCCAAGGAACGAAACGTGATCTCGCGATCCCGGCCGGAGCCCCTGCCGTGATCGCGCGGGTGATCGTCACTCCCAAACCCGTTGTCAACGACCCGCAGGGGCTCACGGTCAAGCAGGGCCTCGCGTCACTCGGGTTTCGGGAGGTGTCCGAGGTTCGCGTCGGCAAGTACATCGAGGTCAACCTCGACACGTCCAGCGAGCACGAGGCCCGCCGGCGGGTCGAGGAGATGTGCCGCCAGCTGCTCGCGAACCACGTGATCGAGGACTTCCGCTTCGACCTCGAACCGGAGCACAAGCGGCGATGAAGTTCGGAGTTGTTGTCTTCCCCGGCACGTGGTCGGACCGCGACTGCGGCTGGGTCATCGACCAGGTGCTCGGCCAGGAGCTCACCTATCTGTGGCACAAGGACGCCGACCTCAAGGGATGCGATTGTGTGATCCTGCCCGGCGGGTTCGCGTACGGCGACTACCTCCGCACAGGCGCGATCGCCAGGTTCGCGTCGGTGATGGAGCCGATCGCCGAGTTCGCGGACCGCGGCGGACTGGTCTGGGGCATCTGCAACGGCTTCCAGGTGCTGTGTGAGGCGGGCCTGCTGCCGGGCGCTCTCATCCGCAACGCCTCGCTCGAGTTTCGCTGCGAGTGGACCAACCTGCTGGTCGAGCGGACCGACCTTCCCTTCACGTCGCAGTGCGCGGAGCGTGACGTGATCCGGGTGCCCATCGCGCACGGTGAGGGGAGCTACTACGCCGACCCGGCAACGCTCTCGAGGCTCGAGCAGAGAGGCCAGGTCGTGTTTCGCTACTGCGATGCGTCCGGCAGAGTCGCACCCGGCGCGAACCCGAACGGATCCATGCACAACATCGCCGGCATCGTGAACGCGCGTGGCAACGTGCTCGGCATGATGCCGCACCCCGAGCGATGCTCGGAGGCAGAACTCGGTGGGACGGATGGGCTTAAGCTGTTCCGCTCGGTGGCGGAGGGTGCACTGAAGGTGCTGGTGTCTTGAGCATCAAGTCTGTGGACGAGAGGCGATTGCGCGAAGTCGCTCTCACCCCAGATGAGTACAGGGTCATCGTCGAGCAGTTGAAGCGAGCCCCCAATGAGGTCGAGCTCGGCATGCTCGGCGTGCTGTGGTCCGAGCACTGCTCGTACAAGAGCTCGAAGCCCTTGCTGCGACGCCTGCCCTCGACGGGAGCTGCGGTCCTGCAAGGTCCAGGCGAGAATGCGGGTGCGGTCAGCATCGGCGAGGGCTGGGCAGTGGTGTTCAAGATCGAGTCGCACAATCACCCGTCGGCGATCGAGCCGTACCAGGGTGCGGCCACCGGCGTCGGCGGCATCATCCGCGACGTCATCGCGATGGGCGCGCGACCGGTAGCTCTTCTCGACTCGCTCCGCTTCGGGCCGCTGCCGGAGTCAACGAGACACTTCGAAGGCGTTGTCGCCGGCATCGGTGGATACGGCAACTGCATCGGGATCCCGACCGTCGGCGGCGAGATCTACTTCGAGGAGTGCTACGCGAACAACCCGCTGGTCAACGCGATGTGCGTGGGCCTCGTGCGCACGGACCAGCTGAAGCGCGCACGGGCGGAAGGCACCGGGAACAGCCTGCTGCTTGTCGGCGCAGACACTGGACGCGACGGCATCCACGGCGCGTCCTTTGCCTCCCTCGAGCTGGATGAGAACAGTGCTGAGCGCCGTCCCGCCGTCCAGGTGGGCAACCCATTCCTCGAGAAATGCCTGCTCGAAGCGTGCATGGACCTTTCGCACACGGACGCAGTGGTGGCGATCCAGGACCTGGGCGCGGCCGGCCTCACCTCGGCCGTGGCGGAGTGCGCCGGCAGGGTCGAGGGCGCCGGCGCTCGCATCGACGTCGCGCAGGTGCCGCGGCGTGAGCGCGGCATGACGCCCTATGACGTGATGCTCTCCGAGTCGCAGGAGCGCATGCTCGTCGTGGTCCAGCGCGGGCGCGAGCGTGAGGTGGAGACGATCTTCCAGGCGTGGGACCTGACCTCGGCGATCATCGGCGAGGTCACAGACGACGGCCAGCTGACGGTCGTCGATGGGAAGGACATCGTGGGGCGACTGCCGGTCAAGCTGCTGACGGACGGAGCCCCTATGCGCCGATTGGTGGGCGTCGCGCCGGAGCCGCCTTACGACCTGGTGGTCGACGCCCTGCCTTTACTCGCCGACCCGGGCGCAACTCTGCTTCGCCTGCTAGGCAGTCTCAATGTGGCCAGCCGCCGGGGGGTGTTCCGCCGCTACGACCACATGGTCGGCGACGCGACCGTTGTGCCGCCTGGCGGCGACGCGGCGATGCTGCGCGTCAAGGGGACGCGGCTGGGCCTCGCCGTCACGGTTGACTGCAATGCGCGGTACTGCCACCTCGACCCGCATCTCGGAGCTCAGCTCGCGGTGGCGGAGGCGGCCCGCAACATAATCGCCACCGGGGCAACGCCGATCGCGGTCACCGACTGCCTCAACTTCGCCAACCCGGATCGTCCCGAGGTCTACTGGGAGATGGAGGAGACCATCGCGGGCCTCGCGTACGCATGCCGCGTGCTGGAGCTTCCGGTGGTCAGCGGCAACGTCAGCCTGTACAACGACTCCGGCGGTGAGTCACCCATCTATCCCACGCCGGTCGTGGGGATGGTCGGGGTGATCGATGACTACGCTCGCCGGCTCGGCGCGGGTCTTCGCGCCGAAGGCGACTTCGTGCTCCTGATCGGATCGAGCCACAACGACCTCGGCGGCAGCGAGTACCTCAAGGTCGAGCACGGCCAGGTCGCGGGCAGGCCGCCGTCGCTGGACCTGACCCGCGAGCAGGCCGTGAACCGGCTCCTGTTGACCGCGGCGCAGAACGGCTTCCTTCACTCGGCGCACGACTGCGCTGAGGGCGGGATGCTGGTAGCGCTGGCCGAGTGCTGCCTCCTGGGCAACGTCGGCGTCCGCTGCCCGGCGATCCGTCCGGAGCCACCCCTGCGCCTCGACGCCGCCTTCTTCGGCGAGTCGCCGAGCCGCTACATCGTGAGCGTGCCCTCGAGAGCGATGCCCGAGCTGCAGTCCCTGGCGCGCCGGCACCACGTCGAGCTGGCTCTGCTCGGGCTGGCAGGCGGCGACACCATCGAGTTCGAAGGCCAGCTCAAGGTGTCGCTGGCCGAGCTGCGTCAAGCCTGGGAGGTCATGGTCACCTAGGTATGTGCGGGGTCTTCGGCATCTGCGCCAAGCACGGGGTCGACGTGGCCAACGTCACCTACTTCGGGCTCTTCGCGCTTCAGCACCGGGGCCAGGAATCGGCGGGCATCGCGGTGTCCGACGGGTCGTCGGTGCGCGTTCAGCGCGACATGGGCCTGGTTGCGCAGGTATTCTCCGCCGCACAGATCAAGGAGCTCGGCGAAGGGTCGATGATCGCGCTCGGCCACACGCGCTACTCGACGACGGGCGCCAGCCGGGCCGAAAACGCCCACCCGCTTCCTTTCCACCACCCGACCCTCGGACCCGGCGCGATCGCCCACAACGGAAACCTCCTCAACGCACACGCGTTGCGCACCCAGCTCGAAGATCGCGGGGTCACTTTCGAAACGGCGCTCGACACGGAGGTGATGGCGCGCCTCATCGAGAGCACTCACGGCCGGTCGTGGGAAGACGTGATCCGGCGCACGTTTGCGCGGATCGTCGGCGCGTACTCGTGCGGAATCATCACGGCGAATCAACTGATCGCCCTGCGCGATCCGTTTGGATTCCGGCCGCTGTGCATCGGCTACATCCCGCTTCCCGGTCAGCCCGCACACGTGGTCGCGTCGGAGACATGCGCCCTGGACACCGTGAACGCCACATTCGTGCGCGAGGTGCAGCCCGGCGAGATGGTCGTGATGGACGAGCACGGTGTGCACAGCGTCAACTTCCAGAGCGCCAGCAAGCACGCGATGTGTGTGTTCGAGTTCATCTACTTCGCGCGCCCCGACTCGATCCTCAAGAACTGTGAGCTCGAGGACGCGCGTATCCGGATGGGGCACGAGCTGGCCCAGGAGGCGCCGGTAGACGCCGACATGGTCATCCCATTCCCCGATTCGGGCACGCCGGCGGCAATCGGTTATGCGGAAGCCGCGGGCATCCCGTTCCGCGAGGCGCTGATGAAGAGTCGCTACATCAACCGGACCTTCATCCAGCCCGACCAGTCGCTGCGCGAGGCAGGCGTGATGCTCAAGCTGAACCCGCTGCCGCGGTCGATCAAGGGCAAGCGCCTCATCGCGGTCGATGACTCCATCGTCCGCGGGACGACGTCGCGACGGATCATCGAACGCCTGCGCGCCGCGGGCGCCAGCGAAATCCACATGCGGATCTCCAGCCCGCCCATGCGATTCCCCTGCTTCATGGGCGTCGACATCGGGTCGACCAAGGAGCTCATCGCGTCGGGACGGTCCGTCGACGAAGTTCGGCAGCAGATCGGCGCCGACTCGCTGCACTACCTGTCGATTCCCGGACTCATCCGCGCCATCGGCCGTGGCACCGCGCAGCAGTTCTGCCGAGCGTGCTTTGACGGCTCCTACCCGGTGCCCGTGCCCCAGCAACTGGAAATGGACAAAATGCAGTTCGAGGCTCCGGCTCCACAGCTAGCCAAGCTCTGACGGATGTCGGGCGAGGGACTCTCCTACGCCGCCGCCGGCGTCGACATTGAGGCGTACGAGCGCGTGCTGAAGAAGGTCAAGCCCCTGATCGCCGCCACGCACGGCAAGGAGGTCGCGCAAGGGGTCGGGCCCTTTGCCGGTCTCTACGCGCTCCCGGGCGGTGGCCAGCTGGCGGCGAGCGCAGACGGCGTCGGCACCAAGATCAAGGTCGCGATTGCGACCGGGCAGCATCGCGTGATCGGCGGCGACATCGTGAATCACTGCGTCAACGACATCGCGACCACGGGAGCGCGGCCGCTGTTCTTCCTCGACTATTTCGCAACCGGACGGCTCGACGCCCACGTTTTCGCCGAGCTGGTCGAAGGCATGACCTCCGCCTGCCGCGAGGCGGGGTGCGCGCTCCTCGGAGGCGAGACGGCTGAGATGCCTGGTATGTACGCGCTCGGGGACTACGACCTCGCCGGGTTCATCGTCGGCCTGGTCGAGCCGGGCGGTCATCGAGAGGCGATCAAGCCTGGAGACGCTCTTGTTGGACTGCCATCGAGCGGCCTCCACACCAACGGCTACTCGCTCGCCCGCAAGGTGTTCGAAGGCGTGACGCTGGACGACGACCTCGCGGCCGAGTTGATGGCGCCGCATCTGCTGTACCTCAACGACCTCGGGCGAATCAGGTGGAAGGGCGCCGCGCACATCACGGGCGGCGGCCTTCCAGCCAACCTGCCGCGCTGCCTGCCCGACGGCCTCGGGGCGCGGCTGGACAGGTCGGCCTGGCAGCCGAATCCAATCTTCGAGAAGATTCAGCGCCGCGGGCGAGTCTCCGACGACGAGATGTGGGGAACGTTCAACATGGGGTTGGGCATGATCCTGGTCCTGGATCCGAAGGCCATTCCAGAGGACGCGATGGTTGTGGGTGAGGTCGTAAGTCGGAGCGGCCCCGACCGGGTGACGATCACCTGAGGATCGGGGTCTGCGTCTCTGGCGAGGGGACGAACCTGCGCAACCTGGTCGAGCGCGGATTTGAGGTGGTGGCGGTGGCGACCAACCGCCCGACGTGCGGCGCCGCGGCATTTGCGCGCGAGAGGGCGATTCCGCTCGCGGAGCTGTCGCAAAGATCGTTTGGTTCAGCCGAGTCGCGCGACGTCGCGATGCGCGACTTCTTCTTGGACCACGGCGTCGAGCTCCTGGTCGACGCGGGCTACGACCGCATCCACACAAGCCCGTTTCTCGACGCCTTCGAGGGCCGCATCGTCAACGTCCACCCCTCGCTGCTGCCTGAGTTCGCCGGTGGGATGGACGCGATCGAGCAGGCGCTTGCCGCCGGCGTAAGGCGGACCGGCGCGACGGTCCACGTCGTGACGGCCGAGCTGGACGCCGGGCCGATACTCCTCCAGGAAGAGGTTCCGATCGTGGAAGGCGATACGGTGGAGACTCTGCGCCAGAGGGTGCACGAAGCCGAATATCGGATCTTGCCGGCGGGGGTCCGGCTCATGGAGTCACGACTTGCCAACAGCGCTTCTCTCCGTTAGCGACAAGAGCGACATCGCCGCTTTCGCGCGGGGGCTGAGACGGCTCGGCTACGACCTGTTCGCGACCGGAAGCACGATGGAGGCGCTGCGTGACGCCGCGCTCGACGTCCGTCCGGTCAGCGACCTCACCGGATTTCCCGAGATGATGGACGGCCGGATCAAGACGCTACATCCAGGCGTCCACGCAGGCATCCTCGCGAAACGGGACCGGACCGAGCACATGGAGGCGCTTGCGCGGCATGGACTGACCCGGATCGACCTCGTGTGCTGCAACCTCTATCCGTTCGTCGCCACCATCTCGCGTCCCGACGTGACATTCGAGGAGGCGATCGAGCAGATCGACATCGGCGGTCCGGCAATGATCAGGGCCGCGGCCAAGAATCACGAGTCGGTCGTCGTAGTGGTCCGCCCGCAGAGCTACTCGGACGTTCTCGCGGCGCTGAACGAGGGCGTGCTCGATCTCGAGGCCCGCAGGCGCTTGGCGGCGGACGCGTACGCGCACACGTCGGCGTACGACGCGTGGATCGCCGCCTACCTGAGGCAGAGCGAAAAGAACGGTTTCCCGGCCGAGATCTCCATCCCCGGCCTGCTCGCGGAGCGCCTGAAGTACGGCGAGAACGAGCACCAGAAGGCTGCTTTCTACAGGGTCGGCATCGAGCCCGGAGGCATCGGCGGCGCCGAGCAGGTGCAGGGCGGCCCACCCGGGTTCAACAACCTGCAGGACGCCTCGGCCGCGCTCGCGCTCGTTCTCGACTACGCACCGCAGCCTGCGGCGGCCATCGTCAAGCACATGAACCCGTGCGGACTGGCGGTCGCCGGCGACATCGCAACCGCCTATCGCATGGCATACGAGTGCGACAAGGTGTCCGCGTTCGGCGGCATCGTGGCCGTCAACCAGACCCTCGACCGATCGACCGCGGAGCAGATCGTCCAGATCGTCACCCACGTGGTCATCGCGCCCGCGGTCGCAGACGAGGCGCTGCCGGTGCTGGCCCGGCGCAAGAACATGATCGTGCTGGCCGCGCCGCCTGCCGCGCAGGGCCTCCTTGACTACGACGTCCGGTCGGTCTCGGGCGGCCTGCTCGTCCAGGAATGGGACCGCGCACGATTCGACCGGGCGTCGTCGAGGGTGGTCACTCAGCGTGCGCCCACCGAAGCCGAGTGGGAGCAGCTCGGTTTCGCGTGGACGGCGGTGAAGCACGTCAAGTCGAACGCCATCGTCCTTTTCAAAGCAGGCGCGGCGGTGGGCGTCGGCGCGGGCCAGATGTCCCGCGTCGAAGCCGTGGAGCTCGCCATACAGCGGTCGGGTGACAGGGCACGCGGCTCGGTCATGGCGTCCGACGCCTTCTTTCCGTTTCCCGACGGCCTGGAGAGCGGCATTCGCGCCGGCGTGACCGCGGTGATCCAGCCAGGCGGCTCGATGCGCGACGCGGATGTGGTGGCGACGGCCGATGCGGCCGGGATCGCGATGGTCGTCACCGGGCGCCGCCACTTCCGCCATTGAGCCGCCACTTTGGAGAGGAGGGTCGCGAGCTCTCCTACGGCGCTTACCTGAAGGTGCCGGAGCTGCTGCGGCTCCAGCAGGGCCTCAGCGCCGAGCACGACGAGCTTCTCTTCATCGTCGCCCACCAGGTCTACGAGCTCTGGTTCAAGGTCGTCCTTTTCGAGTTGGAGGCCGCGCGCGACCGAATCGACGCGGATGACATCTTCTTCGCTCGGCATCACCTCAAGCGGGTCTACGTCATCGAGAAGCTGCTGGTCGAGCAGATCGACGTGCTCGAGACGATGTCGCCGCAAGACTTTCTCGCCTTCCGCTCCAAGCTGGCGCCCGCGAGTGGTTTTCAGTCGGTGCAGTTCCGCGAGATCGAGTTCCTGTCCGGCTTGAAGGAGCCGAAGTATGTCGCGCGGCTCGAGGCAACCGACGAGGAGATGAGCCGCTTGCGCAAGCGACTCGAGGAGCCGACCCTGGACGACGCGTTTGGCGCCCTTCTCCAGCGGAGAGGCTCGCCGTCCCTGCTCGACGTGTTCCGCGACCGCGAGCGATACGGCGACCTGTTCGACCTTTGCGAGGCGCTTCTCGACCACGACGAGACGTTCGCGCTGTGGCGATCGCGCCACGTGCTCATGGTCGAGCGCCAGATCGGAAGCAAGACGGGCACCGGGGGAAGCACCGGCGCTCAGTACCTGCGCTCGACGCTGAACAAGCGCTTCTATCCGGAGCTGTGGGAGATCCGCTCGCAGCTGTGAAGGAAACGTTTCCAGGGGAGAGGCCGGAGCACCACATGAAGAAGACCCCCGTGGCCTCGCCAAAGGTCACGTGCGGAACGTGCCGGAAGTTTGACGGCACCGCGTGGTGCCGTCACTGGAACTTCCACACGACGGCGGAGTCGCCGCCGTGTCGCTTCTACTCCCGGCGACCTTAGGCCGCTTCCTCGACCTCCACCGGCACGCCGTGGTGACTGGCAGCCCGCGCGACGGGCGCGCGCAGCACCGCCAGCACCACACCGAGGGCGACTGCAACCGATATCGCCGCCAGCACGTAGGCCAGCTGGAACCCGGCATACCCCTGCGAGTAGCTCGTCGAGATGGTTCCGATCACCGCCAGCCCCAAGGCACCGCCGACCTGCATCAGGACGTTGCTGAACCCGGACGCCAACCCCGCGTCAGCCATCGGGGCCTCTGACATCGAGATCGTGAGCAGGGGCAGGAAGGACATCCCGCCACCGGCGCCGAGCAGGGCATAGGCGGTCAGGAACGAAGGCGCGTAGCCGCTGTCCTGGCCGGCACTGGCGAGGATGACGAGGCCCGCGAAGATGATCGACAGCCCGGCCAGGAGGAGATTGCGCGGCCCGACGCGAGCCATCATCCGGGCGGCGAGCCCCGCTGACATGACCCCGATCATCAATGTCGTGGGAAGGAAGGCGAGGCCTGTCTCAAAGGCGCTGTAGCCGCGGATGTGCTGGAGGTACAGCGCGCCCATGAAGAAGTTCGTGAACAGCCCGGTGAACAGGAAGGAGCGCGCTGCGCTCGCGCCTGTAAGGGACCGAATGCCGAGGATCCGCAACGGCATGAGCGGGTTCGCGATCCGTGACTCGAGGAGGATGAAGAGCGCCGCCAGTCCGATCGCCGCCCCGCCGAAGCCGAGAGTGTGCGTTGAGGTCCAGCCTGTGTCGGCCGCGGTCACGATGCCGTAGACACCCAGCATCAAAGCAGCGGTGATCAGCACGGCCCCGACGACGTCGACGCCCTGGCTCATGCCCAGGCCCTCGTTCTCCCTGATCAGCCACGAACCGAGCACCATCGTGAGGATGCCGATCGGCAGGTTGATGTAGAAGATCCAGTGCCAGTTGACCCACTGGGTCAGGAACCCACCGGCCAGGAGGCCCAACGAGCCGCCACCGGCGATCACCAGGGTGAAGACGCTCATGGCCTGGGCGCGCTCGGCCGGCTTCTGGAACTCGGTGACGATGATCGCGATGATCACCCCCGCCGAGAGCGAGGCGCCCACACCCTGCAGGAAGCGCCCCACGATCAGATGGTCGGCGCTGCCGGCCAGGCCGCTTCCGACCGAGGCCACGGTGAAGAGGAAAACCCCGGCCAGGAAGACCTTGCGGCGGCCGATCAAGTCGCCGATCCGGCCGGCTACCAAAAGGAAGCCGCCGTAGGCGACGAGATAAGCGTTGACCACCCAGGTCAGGTTGGCCTGGGTGAAGTCGAGGTCACGCTGAATGTAAGGCAGGGCGACGTTGACGATCGTCGTGTCGAGCATGATCATCAGCTGCCCGAAGCAAACGACGACCAGGGCCATCCACCTTCTTAGATTTGAGTTCATAGACGCCTCCAGACAATTGAACCGATGCAAGGATGATCACTATAACAGGATCATCACGGTCATTATTGCATGGATTATCTGGAGGTTGGGAAGATTAATAGTCGGTGATAGAATCGATGAACGTGAAAAGGGCTGATCCAGGGTTTGTCTCGCTGCTGACCCAGGTTCACAAGGCTCTGAACCGACGTACCGGCGAGGAGCTGCTGGGCATGCGGTTCAAGCCGTACATGACCCTCGGCTACATCCGGGATCACCCGGGCACGACTCAGCAGGAGCTGGAGAGCTCCTTGTTCATGGACGCGAACAGCGTGGTTTTGATCCTCAACGAGCTCGAGGCAGCCCAGTTCTCGATTCGGCGACGCGATCCCAACGACCGCCGGCGCCACATCGTCGAGATCACCCCCACCGGGCGGCGCGCCCTGGAGCGGGCCGACCGGGCCCGGGACAGCCTCGAAGGTGAGGTGCTGGGGAGTCTGTCCGCGGAAGAGCGAAAGACGCTCCGATCGCTGCTGGAGAGGGTGCTCGAAGGACTGCTGGCCGAAGCCCGGGTCTAACCTGGAGCGGCAGGTGGACCGCTCTCGTTACGACTCCGCATTGTTCTGGCTGCCCTTCGGCACCGCGGCCGCCGTGATCGGCCTGGCCCTGATGACGATCGGCCTCACGCGGCTGCCCCCAGCGCCGACGTGCTGAGCAGCGTCTGGTTCGACGGCGGGCTTGGCCTGCTCGCGGTAGGCGCCTTGATGCTGCTGTGGTCGCTCTGGCTGTTTGTCGGCCGGCGCGGCGAGGCAGCTCGGCCCACTGATGCCGCGGGCACCCCACCTATCGATCCGAAACAGGCCAGGGACCTGGAGGCGATCCGTGGCTACTTCGCCGAACGAGACAAGCTGTTTCGGGAATGGCGGAAAGACAGGAGAGACCGGCGCTAGTTCAGGCGCTCCACGATCATCGCCATCCCCTGGCCGCCACCGACGCACATGGTCTCGAGGCCATAGCTTCGATCCCTCTCCTCGAGCCCGTTCAGCAGCGTGCACAGGATCCGCGCGCCGGTCATGCCGAACGGGTGCCCGAGCGCGATCGCTCCGCCATGCGGGTTGAGCTTGTCACTGAACGGATCGACGCCAATCCCGCGCGCAGAAGGGATGACCTGGGCGGCGAACGCCTCGTTGATCTCCACGATGTCGATGTCGTCGATCGTCATCTTCGCCCGCTTCAGCGCCTGCTTCGAGGCGTCGATCGGCCCCAGGCCCATGAACTCAGGCTCGAGCGCCGACAGCCCGGTCGAGACCACGCGAGCGATCGGCTTGATGCCCAGCTCCCTGGCCCGCCGGTCTGACATGACAACCACCGCGGCGGCGCCGTCGTTGAGCGGGCACGCGTTGCCGGCGGTGACGGTGCCGTTCTCGCGGAAGGCCGGCTGGAGGGTGGCGAGCACCTCCATCGTCGTGCCGGGCCGTGGTCCGTCATCCTTCCTGAAGGTCTGACCGTTCGGCAGCGGGACCGGGATGACCTCGCGGTCGAAGAACCCGTCGTCGCGCGCCTTCACCGCGGCGCCCTGGCTCTTGACCGCGAACCGATCCTGCTCCTGGCGGCTGATCTTCTCCCGCTCGGCGACGTTCTCGGCCGTCTGCCCCATGGCGATGTACACGTCCGGGTACTCCTCAGTGTTGCCGGGCACGAGCTTCGGGTTGTACGTGTCGGGCGCGTCGGGGTAGCCGCTCCCGTACCGCGAGACACATTCCACGCCGACCGACAGGAAGGTATCACCCTCGCCCGCCTCGATGGCGTGCGCGGCCATTCGCGTGGTCATGAGCGAGGAAGAGCAGTACCGGTTGACCGTGACTCCCGGAACGTCGAGGCGAGCGAGGACGGACACCACGCGACCGATGTTGTGCCCCTGCTCACCGCCTGGTAGGCCGCAGCCGCAAAGGAGGTCTTCGATCTGCGTCGGGTCGAGCTGGGGGACCTTGTCGAGAACCTTGGTGACGATGTGAGCGGCAAGGTCGTCCGGCCGTACGTCGACGAGGGAGCCCTTGCGCGCGCGCCCGATCGGCGAGCGGCCGTACGCCACGATCACTGCTTCGGTCATGGGACGGTTATACGCGATTCAGGTCGATCGGGTGGAGACGACGTACACGTAGACGCCGATCAGCGCCAGGCCGGCCAGGCCGAAGGCCACGAGCGCGCTGACGTTGAGCGAGCCCAGGACGATGACCGCCAGCATCAGGGTCGGCAGGTAGGCGACGCCGACGATGGCGAAGAGGGTGCGCTTCTCGAGCATCCTGTAGCGCTTGCCTTCGAGTATCAGCTCGCGAGGCAGCCGCTCGTCGGGGTCGAGGGGGTGGAAGATCGAGTACATGCTCCGTCGCTCGAGGCTCCGGAGGTCCCTCAGCTCAAGTCGACCGCCCATGGCTTCTGAGAACAGTTTACGGCTGGATTTCGGTTACGACCGAACCAACAGCGCCTCACGCGTGAAGAGCCTCAGCGCGGCGTAGAACGAGATGGCCCCGGTGAGAACCAGGCTGAGCGAGGTCACCACGAGCGAGCTCCAGACGACGGCGTCGTGGACGATCGCGTCGCGCAGCACGAGGACCGCGTTGAGGATCGGGATCAGGTAGTAGGCCAGGTTGGGGTTGAAGTCCGGGATGAACAGGACGATCGAGGCGGGGAAGATCGTGATGAAGTACAGCGGAGTCGCGTAAGCCTGACCCTGCCGGAAGTTTCGCGCCAGGGTTCCCAGGGTGATCGTCACCGAGGCGAATGCTGTAGCCAGCAGCAGCGCGAGCCATACCATCACGACGGCGGCAAGAGGGCTCAGGCTGACGTGCGCCAACCTACCCTCTCCACCGAACGAGATCTGGCTCAGCGTGAACAGCATCGATGCGATCGCCACCATCGCGGCGGCGAGGCTGACCACCGACACCGCCAGCATCTTTCCGATCAAGAGCTGGCTCCGCGGAGCGGGCGTCAGCAGGAGGCTCTCGAGCGTCTTGCGCTCCCGCTCGCCGGCGGACGTGTCGAGCGCCGCCGAGAGCCCGCCCGTGAGCGTCATCGTGATCAGGATGTAAGGCAGAAAGAAGCTGAGAAAAGCGTTCTGAGCCGCTTGGACCGGCGAGCTCAGGGGGTGAACGGCGAGAGGCAGCGGGTTGAGGACCGATGGATCGACCCCCTTTTCCTGGAGGCTGGCGGCGACCTTTGCGGCGTCGTACCTGCTGAGCACCGTCTGGATTCGGACGTCGGCAACCTGCGCGCTCTGCCGCGTCGGATCGTAGTACTCGTCGACGCCCGTCGGAGAGAACACGAGTCCGATGTCGACCTGGAGCTTGGCGGCCGCCGCCGGATCCGGCACCCGTTCGAGCTTCAGCCCGGTCGCGCTGAGGAGGATGTCGAGGCCGGTGGGGATGTCTCCCGAATAGCCGACGGTGTAGCTCTGCGTCGCCGTCCTCGCCGATATCTGCGAGATGACGTAGAGGACCACCGGCGTCACCAGCGCGGCAAGTCCGATCGCGATCAGGGTTCGCCGGTCGCGAAGGATCTCGCGGATCTCTTTGTTGAAGACGATGGCGATCGACCTCACGCCGAGGCCTCGACCAGCTTCATGAACGCGTCCTCGAGCTCCAGGTACGCGCCACGCACCTCGGTCGTCGGCCCGCTTGCCACGACGCGGCCCTGGTGAATGATCGTCACGCGGTCGCACAGGCGCTCCGCGTCGTGCAGGACGTGCGTGGAGAAGACGACGCACTTGCCATGGTTCTTGGACTCGACCATGAACTCGCGGATCTCGCGCGACGCGAGGACGTCGAGGTTCGAGGTCGGTTCGTCGAACATCAGGACGGGCGGGTCGTGGACGATCGCACGCGCGATCGCAACTTTCTGCTTCTGACCCGAGGACAGGCTCTCGGCGCGCTGCGTGGCAAAGGAGGCCATGTCGAGTCGCTCCACGACCGCATCGACCTTGCCGGCGAGCTCCCCGTTCGTGACCCCGCTCAGCTCGGCGAAGTAGGCGATGTTCTCGCGGGCCGAAAGGCGCGGATAGATGCCGATCTCGGCGGTGACAACCCCGACGCGACGGCGCACCTCCTCAGGTGCGGTCCTGGTATCAAAGCCGAGGACCGCGACGGAGCCCTTGTCGGGTGCGAGCAGGGTCCCGATGATGCGGAGCGTCGTCGTCTTGCCTGCGCCGTTGGGCCCGAGCAGGCCGAAGATCTCTCCGGCGCGCGCCTCGAACGAGATGCCTCGCAGCACCGTGTTCGACCCCAGAGTCTTCTCGAGGCGGTCGACCCTGACCGCCGGCTCGCTCACTTCTTCTTGGCGGTTCGGGTGGCTTTTCTCGCTGCTGTTGATTCCGGCTTGGCGCCTCGGGCCGCAGTCCGTGTCGCGGGCCGGGCGCTCTTTCTGACCGGGGTCGGTTTCGGCTCGGCCTCGGGTTTCGATTTGGCCTGCGCCTCGATGTTGGCCGGTTGTTCGGCCGGCGGAGGCTCGGGCTGCGCCACTCCGATGGAGCTCGACAGCGTGCGGTGACAGGTCTCGCACGTGATGATCGTGCGCACCAGCGTGCCGAGCTGGTGCTCCTCGCGGCGCAGGTTTCGCGGCCGGCCGCAGAAGGAGCAGTAGCCAGTCTCGACCGTGACCGTGACGTGACCGGGACGCCTGTTCATCGAAGCGTGTCCCGCCGTCGATGTTCCAGGCATCTTCGCGCCCTCGGCGGCCGGGCGCCAGACCACCCCACGAAATCTGTCGATTTCGCGGGGGCCCCGGTTAAGGCGCTGAAGGCTGCGTCAAAGGGCCCGGCGCTGCGTCGTCGCGCATGGACGAATGCGCTCCTAGCCGCGCCACCCTTTCCTTGCCTCCGGCCGCCGATGCCGCGAATCTGCGCCGGAACCCGACGTCGAGACACGCCTGGGAAGGTTACCGGTTGGTGATAAACTCTCGCGCGGAGTCCTTTAAGTCCGGACCTGCGAGTCCGGGAAGGAGATTTTTTCATGGCCATCACGTCGAAGATGCGGCATGTAGTCGAAAGCCAGCAGTTTTCGCGCGCGCTGCTCGAAGAGCTCTTCGCCCGCGCCGACGAGATGAAGCGCGAGCCGCACCGGTTCATCGGCCGGCTCGCGGGACAGGTGATGGCGGCGCTGTTCTACGAGCCATCCACACGAACCCGGCTTTCCTTCGAGGCGGCGATGCTGCGTCTAGGCGGAACGACGATGGGCACCGACAACGCACGCGAGTTCTCCTCCGCCGCCAAGGGCGAGACGCTCGAGGACACGATCCGGATCGTCAGTGGCTACGCCGACGTGATCGTGATCCGCCACAACGAGGAGGGCGCGGCCAGGCGGGCCGCCGCGGTCAGCTCGGTGCCGATCATAAATGCGGGCGACGGCCCCGGCCAGCATCCGACCCAGGCCCTGCTCGACCTGTACACGATCCGGGACGAGCTCAATCGGATCGACGGGGTGCGAGTCGCGATGGTCGGTGACCTAGCCAACGGACGCACGGTGCGCTCACTCACGTACCTGCTCAGCAAGTTCCAGGACATCAAGGTCTGGTTCGTTGCGCCTCCGCAGGTCGCGATGGGCGAGGACCTGAAGACCCACCTCGACGAGAACGGCGTGCCCTGGGTCGAGACACAGGACCTCAATGCGGCGCTGCCCGAGGTCGACGTCGTCTACATGACCCGCATCCAGAAGGAGCGCTTCGCCGACCCCGAGGCGTACAACGCCGTGAAAGGCGTATACCGAATGGACCGGGAGGCGGCCGCGCTGATGCGCAAGTACGCGATTCTCATGCACCCGCTTCCGCGAGTCGACGAGATCGCGCCCGAGGTCGATGACGACCCGCGCGCCGCGTACTTCAGGCAGGCGCGCAATGGCCTGCACGTCCGGATGGCCCTCCTCGATCGGTTGCTGTCATGACCGCCCAGCAAGCCATGGCATGAGCATCACCCTCAAAGCCACCGTGATGGATGCCGAGCAGATCCGGCGCTCGCTGCAACGCATCGCTCACGAGGTCGTGGAGCGCAATCGCGGCATCGACGACCTCGTGCTGGTCGGGATCGTGAGCAAGGGCGACGTGCTGGCTCATCGCCTCGCGATGATTCTCAGCAGGCTCGAGAAGCAGAGGGTCCCGTTCGGCCGGCTCGACGTGACCCTCCACCGAGACGACCTTCACCTGCGCCCGCCCGACGGCCACCGGCCGGCCACCGAGCTGCCCGACATCAGCGGCAAGGTCGTCGTCCTCGTCGACGACGTCATCCACCATGGCCGGACGGCGCGAGCGGCGATGGATGCCCTGATGGACTTCGGCCGGCCGCGCGCCATCCAGCTGGCGGTGCTCGTCGACCGCGGCCACCGCGAGCTTCCGATCCGTCCCGACTTCGTCGGCAAGAACGTGCCCACGGCCGATTCGGAGCGCATCGAGGTCCTCCTGACGGAGGTCGACGGCCTCGACCAGGCGGTGATCGTTGCCAGCTGACAGATCCTTCGCTGCGCTCGTCCTCGAGGATGGTCGCGCCTTCGTGGGCAAGGCGCTCGGGGCCGACGTTGTGGGTGAGGGAGAGGTCGTGTTCAACACGGCGATGACGGGCTACCAGGAGGTCCTGACCGACCCCTCGTACGCCGGCCAGATGGTCTGCATGACGTACCCGATGCAGGGCAACTACGGCGTCCGCGAAGCGGACGCCGAGTCGACTCGCCCGTGGGCCCGAGCGCAGATCGTGCGCTGGGTGTGCCCGTCACCGAGCCACCACTCGAGCGAGGAATCGCTCGACGACTACCTGAAGCGCTGGGATGTGCCCGCGATCTCGGACATCGACACCCGCGCGCTGACGCGGCACATCCGGACTCACGGCGCCCTTCGAGCAGTCCTCGTCCACGAGAGCGCGCCGCCCTCCGAGATGCGGCTGAGCGAGCTCGCGGTTGCGGCCAGGCGGGTCACCCCCCTTGCCGAGCAGGACCTGGTCGCCCAGACCTCGCGGACGAAAAAAGCAGAGTGGCTCGAACCGCTGCCGCCCGAGCTGCGCACCCGGCGGCGCAGCGATGGCGAGGGCCTCGTCGTGGCGGTCGTCGACTACGGCGTCAAGGCCAACATCCTCCGCTCGCTGCGCGAGCGTGGCTGCCGAGTCGTCGTCCTTCCTCACACGGCGACGTGGAGCGACGTCCGGACGAGCGGCGCCGACGGGCTCGTGCTTGCGAACGGCCCGGGTGACCCCGCGGTGCTGGAAGGGCCGGTTGCGCTGGCTAGCGAGGCACTCGGCCGGATCCCGATGTTCGGCATCTGCCTCGGCCACCAGATCATGGGCCGGGCTGCGGGCGCGACCACCTCGAGGTTGCCCTACGGCCACCACGGCGCCAACCACCCGGTCAAGGACCTCGACACCGGCCGCGTCCACATCACGAGCCAGAACCACGAGTTCCAGGTCGACGCGGCCTCGATCCCGGGCGGCGATTTCTACGTCTCGCAGCGCAACCTCAACGACGGCTCGGTCGAAGGCCTGGGCCACAGGAGGCTGCCGGCGTTCAGCGTCCAGTACCACCCCGAGGGCTGCCCCGGACCGCAGGACAACCAGCATCTGTACGACCGCTTCATCGACATCGTCCGCAGCGGCGGGCCGGCGGTGAAGGCCGCGACTCCCCACGCCAATGGCGCGGGGGCCCCGGCAGTTAAGGCGCGGCCGCGCAAGGTGCTGATCCTCGGATCAGGTCCGATCGTGATCGGCCAGGCGGCAGAGTTTGACTATGCGGGCACGCAGGCCTGCAAGGCCCTGCGCGAAGAAGGCATCCAAACGGTCCTGGTCAACTCCAACCCGGCGACGATCATGACCGACGAAGACGTCGCCGACCGCGTCTACCTGGAGCCGCTCACGGTTGACGCCGTCGAGCGCGTCATCGCGCGCGAAAAACCCGATGCGCTGCTGCCCACGCTCGGCGGGCAGACCGGCCTCAACCTTGCCACCGACCTCGCCAACGCGGGCGTGCTCGAGCGCCACGGCGTACGGCTGCTCGGCGCATCGATCGAGACCATCCGCAAGGCCGAGGACCGGCAGGTGTTCAAGGCGATGCTCGAAGAGATCGGCGAGCCCGTTCCGGTGTCGCGAGTCTGCGAGTCGATGGAGGCGGTCCGTGATTTCGCCGAGGCGACGGGCCTCCCGCTCGTGATCCGCCCCGCCTACACGCTGGGCGGCACCGGCGGTGGTTTCGTCACCACCATGGCGGACCTCGAGAAGGTCGCCGAGCGTGGACTCGAGGCGTCGCCCATTCACCAGGTGCTCATCGAGCGGTCGCTGTGGGGCTGGAAGGAGATCGAGTACGAGGTCATGCGCGACAGCGCCGACACCTGCATCACGGTCTGCAACATGGAAAACCTCGACCCGATGGGCGTCCACACCGGCGACTCCATAGTCGTCGCGCCATCGCAGACGCTGTCGGACCGCGACCACCAGATGCTGCGCTCGTCGGCGATCCGCATCATCCGCGCCCTCGGCATCGAAGGCGGATGCAACGTCCAGTTCGCGCTGGATCCGAAGAGCTCGCAGTACTACGTGATCGAGGTCAACCCGCGGGTCAGCCGCTCGTCAGCGCTCGCGTCGAAAGCGACGGGTTATCCCATTGCAAGGGTCGCCGCGAAGGTTGCGGTTGGCCGGCGCCTGGAGGAGATCCGCAACGAGATCACCGGCCGCACGTTCGCCGCTTTTGAACCGGCGCTCGACTACTGCGTGGTGAAGATTCCGCGCTGGCCGTTCGACAAGTTCCCCGCCGGCGACCGCCGCCTCGGAACCCAGATGGCGTCGACCGGCGAGGTGATGGCGATCGAGCGCACCTTTGAGGCGGCCCTCACCAAGGCGATGCGGTCCCTCGAGCAGAGACCGCCTGCGGCGTGGGAGGTCGGACCCGAGACCATCGAGCAGCCCAACGATCGCCGCCTTTTCGCGCTGCTTGCCGCGCTCCGCAACGGCGGCGAGCCCGAAGCGCTCGCGTTGCGGAGCGGAATCGACCGCTGGTTCATCGATCGTCTCGCCTGCATCGTTGGCCTGGAGAAGGACGGTGACGTTCGCGAGCTGAGGCGAGCCGGATTCTCCGACGCGATGATCGCCGCGCTCCGCGGCGAATCTGTCGAGCCGGGTGCTCCGACCTACAAGCTCGTCGACACGTGCGCGGGCGAATTCGAGGCCGCGACGCCCTACTACTACTCGTGCTGGGAAGAGGAGAGCGAGAGCAAGCGGGTGGACGGGCGAGCCGAGCTCGTCATCGGTTCCGGCCCGATCCGCATCGGACAGGGCATCGAGTTCGACTACTGCTCGGTCCACGCTGCCTGGGCGCTGCGCGATGCGGGCGTCCGGGCGGTGCTGATCAACTCCAACCCGGAGACGGTGTCGACCGACTTCGACACCTCGGACCGCCTGTATTTCGAACCCCTCGACCTCGATGGGGCCCTGCACGTCGCGCAGGCGGAGCTGGTCGAAGGCGCGCTGGTTCAGTTCGGAGGCCAGACCGCGATCAACCTGGCCGAACCGCTCGACCAGCGGGGGGTGCCGATCATGGGCTCTAGCGTCGAGGCGATCGACCTCGCCGAAGACAGGCGCGCGTTTGCCGCATCGCTCGACGCGATCGGCGTTCCGCAGCCGATGGGTGGCACCACGAACACCGTCGAGGAGGCGGAGGCGATCGCGGCCCGCGCCGGCTACCCGGTCCTGGTCCGACCTTCCTACGTGCTCGGCGGCCGGGCGATGGAGATCGTGCGCAACCGCGAGGAGCTGCGCCGGTACATGGTGTGGGCGATCGGGGCGATGCCGCGCGGCCAGGTCCTGGTCGACAAGTACCTGCAGGGCGCCGAGGTCGAGGTCGACGCGATCTCGGACGGCGAGACCGTGGTCATCGCCGGAGTCATGCAGCACGTCGAACGCGCCGGCGTCCACTCTGGCGACTCATACGCCGTGTACCCGGCACGCCTGGAGCGGGGTGAGGTCGATCGCATCGTGGACTACACGGTGCGAATAGCACGTCACCTGCGGCTGCGCGGGCTGGTCAACGTCCAATACGTGGTGCACCGTGGGCATGTCTACGTGCTCGAGGTCAATCCGCGCGCGTCCAGGACGGTGCCGTTCCTTTCCAAGGTGACGGGCGTGCCGATGGTGAAGCTCGCCACCGACGTGATGCTCGGGCGAAAGCTGTTCGACCTCGGATGGACGACAGGCCTCGTGCCGGAACGCGACCTCGTCGCGGTGAAGGCGCCGGTGTTCTCGATGAACAAGCTGGCGGCGGTCGACTCCTACCTCGGTCCCGAGATGAAGTCCACAGGCGAGGCGATCGGGATCGCGCGCACGCTCAACGAGGCGCTTCGCAAGGCATTCGCGGCGTCGGGCATGCACGTCGAGCGGGGCAGCGCGGCGCTCCTCACCATCGCCGACGCCGACAAGCCCGAGCTCTTTCCCATCGTCTCGCGACTCGTCCAGATGGGCTGTCGCCTCGTCGCGACCGAAGGCACCGCCAGTGCCCTTCGCGCGGGAGGCTTCTCGCCCCGCGTCGTGGCCAAGATCGGTGAGGAGGGGCCAACTGTCGTCGACGTGATCGTGCGCGGCGAGGTGCAGCTCGTCATCAACACGATGTCGAACATCTACGAGGACCCCGGTGACGGCAACCCGGTCTTCAAAGACGGATTCGAGATTCGGCGCGCGGCGGTCGAGCGCCGCATCCCCTGCCTGACATCGCTGGACACCGCGACGGCTCTGCTCGAGTCCGCGGTTGCCGCGCCCGACGAGATGGAGGTGCGGACGATCGACGAATGGAGGGAAGGCGCAGCTGTTCCTGCTTGAGGCGCCGATCACCGGCCAGCGCCAGGTCGCGCGAGACATGTTCGTCATCGGCATGCGTGCGCCCGAGATCGCAACGAGCGTTCGCGCGGGGCAGTTCGTCAACCTCGGCTGGGAGCAGGGTCCGCTGCTGCGCCGGCCGTTCTCGGTCTACCGCGCGGACGGCGACCAGGTCGAGGTCGTGCTGAAGGCCGTCGGCGTGGGTACGTCGCAGCTGCTGGGGATGCGCATCGGTGACCGGATCAGCTGCCTGGGACCGCTCGGTCGTGGGTTCGAGATGACGGGGTCACGCGCGCTGTTGATCAGCGGCGGCCTGGGCGTTGCGCCGATGCTGCTGGCAGCCAGGGACGCGAGGGCGGCGGGCGCGCAGGTGACCTGGGTCCACGGTGCACGGACCGCGGCCGACCTCTGCGCCGAGGCAGACGGCGACGACGTCCTCTGGGCCACCGAAGACGGCTCACGCGGGTTTCGAGGCACGGCCGTCGCCGCCGCGCCCGACGCCGAACTCGTGCTCGCCTGCGGCCCGAACCGCATGCTCGCGGCGGTAGCCGAGCGCTGGCCCAACGCGCAGGTGGCGGTCGAGACCTACATGGGCTGTGGCACTGGGGTGTGCCTTGGCTGCGCGGTGCCCCTCATGCGTGGCGGCTACGACCGGGCGTGCAAGGAGGGGCCGGTCTATCGCGCCGTGGACGTCGAGTGGGCGGCGCTTCCGGCGCACCTTCCTTACGCCGCGACCGCATGAGCGTCGACATGGCGGTCGACGTCGGAGGCCTCAAATTGCGGGGGCCGGTGCTGGCCGCCTCAGGCACGTTCGGTTACGGGACGGAGGTGCCGCTGCTCGAGCGTCGGGCCCTGGGAGGCATGGTGTCCAAGGGCATCTTCCTCCGTGCGCGCGAAGGTACGCCGCCGCCGCGAATCGTCGAGACGCCGAGCGGCATGCTCAACGCAATCGGGTTGCAGGGACCCGGCGCGGACGTCCTCGTCCGGGACTACGCGCCGAAGTGGGCGACCTGGGATTTCCCCGTGCTCGTCAACATCAACGGCGAATCACCCGCCGAATACGGAGAGCTCACGTCGCGCCTCGACGGCGTGCCCGGCATCGCCGGGTTCGAGATCAACATCTCCTGCCCTAACGTCGAGCAGGGCGGCCTGTACTTCGGTAACGACCCGCGCGCGGCGGCCGCGGTGACCGAGGCGGTCCGGAAGCGGACCAACCTGCCGGTCTGGGTGAAGCTGACGCCGATGGTCAGCGACATCGGGGTGATCGCGCGCGCGGTCGAATCCGCCGGGGCCGACGCCCTCTGCGCCATCAACACGCTGGTGGGGATGTCGATCGACCTGAACGCGTACAAACCCCGGCTCAGCTTCCGGACTGGTGGTCTCTCAGGGCCGGCGATCCGCCCGCTGGCCCTTCACCTCTCGCACCAGGCGGCGCGGGCGGTGCGGATCCCTGTGATCGGGATTGGCGGCATCAGTTGCGCCGAGGATGCGATCGAGTTCCTGGTCGCGGGTTGCGTCGCCATCCAGGTCGGGACCGCGACGTTCGTGAGCCCGAACGCCATCGCTGACGTCCACTACGGCATCGCGTCCTTTCTGCAATCACGGGGTTTCGGCTCCCTGGCCGACCTTCCCCGCTACCTGCCGCGAGACTAGAGGGGAGCATGGCGACGGAAACGCCTCCTTCCGGACGGGATTCCAGCGTGGCCTCGAAGGTGCAGATCCTGGCCACCGAGCACTGGAGCCTCCTGGCGACGCGCGCCCTGACCTACCAGGAGTCGCTGGGGCGGGTGAACATGTTCCTGGCCATCCTGTCAGGTGCAGTCATCGCCCTGGCACTGGTCGCTCAGGCGGACCATTTCGGACCGGCGTTCATCTCGATCGCGATCTTCATGCTGACCGTCGTCCTTTTCGCGGGTGTCTTCACAGTCGCCCGCCTCATCGCGCTCAACCGCGATGACTTCCGCTGGGTGATCGCGATGAATCGCCTGCGCAACGCGTACGTGCAATTGCATCCCGACCTGGAGCCGAATCTGACCACCAGCCCGTATGACGACCTGCCCGGCGCGCTGCAAACGCTCGGCATCGACCGCACGGGTGCTGACCGTCTTGGCTCGGCGTTCCACGGCCTCCAGACGCTGCCGGGGATGCTGTCCGTGATCGTGGCTGCTGACGGCGGCGCGATCGGAGCCCTCATTGCGGCCGGCTTCGGTGCGCCGCGCGTCGTGGTGCTGCTCGCCGGGATCGCGCTCTTCGTCTTCGTGGAGGGATGGATGTTCATGTGGGGCCGGCGAGTGGTCCGCAGCCTGGATCCAAGCCTCAGGGCCAGGTTTCCCACGCCGCCAGGTCCGCCCACCTAGCCGGCGTACAAACGTCACAATCGCGTCACCGATGATCGACTCCGGTCAGCCGAGCGACGAGAAGCGGCCGGTCCGGGCTCAAGACCTGGGCGAGCTGCAGGTGCTCGCGAACGAGCACTGGAGCCTGCTGGCCACGCGCTCGCTCACGTACAGCGAGGCCTTGAGCCGGGTGAGCATGTTCCTCTCGGTCCTCTCCGGCGCCGTGATCGCGCTGGCCCTGGTCGCCCAGGCCGACCACTTCGGCCAGACGTTCGTCCTCGTGGCGATCCTCATCCTTTCCGTGGTCGTTTTTGTTGGCGCGACGACTGTGATGAGGCTGGAGGTGCTCAACCACGACGACCTGCGGTGGGTCCAGGGAATGAACCGGATTCGCCACGGATACCTCGACCTCCATCCCGAAGCAGAGCCTTATTTCGTGACCGCGCCGCATGACGACTTTCGTGGGATCTCCCTGACGCTGGGCTTTGAGTCGACACCCACGAAGGGCCTTGGACAAATTGCGCACGGAGTTCAGACGCTTCCCGGAATGGTGTCAGTGCTCGTCGCGGTTGTCGCCGGCGCTCTGCTTGCCATGATCGCCCATGCTTTCAGCGCACCCACCGCCCTTGTGGTTGTGGCCGCCATCGCCGGATTCATCGCGACCGAGGGGCTGTTCGGGGCGTGGGGTGTCCGCTCGTTCATGAGGCTCCGCAGCGGCCGGAAGTCCCGCTTTCCGACCGAAGAGACGGCCAAACAGCAATAGATTCACCAAACGGCGGTCAGAATCCTGTAACCATGCTGGAAGTCGAGGGGCTCGCCAAGCGCTACGGCGACGTGCTCGCGCTCAAGGACCTGACCGTCCGCGTCGACGAGGGCGAATGCCTCGTCTTGCTCGGCCGCAACGGCGCCGGCAAGACCACGGCCCTCCGCTGCATGGCTGGGGTGCTCCTGCCGACCGCAGGCACGGTCAAGGTCGACGGCATCGACGCGGCCGACGACCCGGCGGCCGTACGCGCTCGGGTCGGCCTCATGCCCGAGGTGCCCGGCCTTTACGAGCGCATGACGGTGCGCGCGTACCTCGACCACTTCGGTGCGATCTACGACATCGTGCCGGCGATCAGAAAGCGCCGGATCAACGAGCTGCTCGAGATCTTCGAGCTCACCGACGCGGGCGATCGCTGGCTCGGCACGTACTCCAAGGGTATGCGTCAGAAGGTCGCTCTTATCCGCGCCACGCTGCACCGGCCGCGTCTCGTGCTCGCCGACGAGCCGACATCGGCCCTCGACCCGGACAGCGCGCGGCGCGCCTGGGTCTACCTCAAGGAGCTGCAGCGCGAGGGATGCGGGCTGGTCATCTGCACCCACAGCATGGAAGAGGCGGAGCACCTCGCCGGGGACGTCGGGATCATGTCCGCCGGTCGCACGCTCGCCATCGGCAACCTGGTGGAGCTCCGGCGCAAGTCAGGTTTGAAGACGAGGCAGGAGGTGCGTGAGCTGCCGACCCTGCAGGACATCTACCTCGCGATTGTTGGAAACCACCGTGAGCTGGCCGAAACTCGAACGGCGTAGAGGTGAAGGGCGAGGGGCGGCCCAGAGATTTGGAGATCCAGGTGGTCTCAGCCGAAGGAACGGGTGGCTCGACGAGGAGCGCATCGTAGATGCGTGACGAGGAAGGGCCGGGCCCCGTGACGCCCGGATGGGGCCGCATGGGCTTCAAAGATCGGGCTGACCTCTCGCGCTTCACCTCTCGGGTGGAATTGGTCGCGAGTCGCGACCTTCGCGACGCGGTCAGTGAGCTGCGCCTCGTCCTGGCCATGGTCACGCTCACGCTTGCCATACCGATCGGATCCGGGTCGGGCGTGAGGGCTCTCGCGGCTTTCGGCGGTGGGACCGCGGTCGTGAACCGGCTGTCGCTCGTCGGCGCGTTCTTCGTCGTTTTCATCCCCGCCAGCTTTTCATTGGTCCTGGCGCTGGAGTCCTTCGTCGGCGAGCGCGAGCGCACAACTCTCGAGGTCCTGCTGTCGACGCCACTGCGTGAGGCCGAGATCTACCTCGGCAAGGTCGTCGCAGTTCTGACCGTCTCGCTGGCGCTTTGTTACGGCGGGCTGATCGTCTACTGCCTGGTCACGTTCACAGGGCTTGGGTACTTTCCGCTCGGCATCCTGCTCGCGCTGGCGCTTTCCACCATCTGCCAGGTCGCGGCGATGGTTGCCGGCGCGGTGATCATCAGCCTCAACGCGCGGACGATGCGCGCGGCCAACGTGATGGCGTCCTTCATCATCCTGCCGATGTCACTGGTTCTTCAGATCGAAGCGGCGCTCATCCTCCTGGGCCGGTCAGAGTTTCTGTGGTGCTTCGCCCTCCTGATGGCGGTCGTCGCCGTCGTGCTGGTGCGCATGGGCTTCAACGGGTTCTCACGCGAGGCTCTGCTGGCGCGAGACGCCGGCCTGCGCCACCCGCTTCGGCGGGCCACGGCCGCGATCCGTGGGAGCTTCGCGGCGCGACCTGGGTTGCTCCGCCTCGTCTGGGCGCGTCGCGTGCCAATCGCCCTGGCGGCGGCGGGATTTCCGATCGGAGCCGCCGCCGGGTATCTCGCGGGCTCCACCAGCGCCATCCCTCGCGAGGTCGTTCGACCGGTGCTCTCAAGCCTTGTTCGCTCCGCCGGGGGCGGCGCGGCGTTTGAGGAAGCGGCCGCGATCTTCGCCCACAACCTGCTGGCGTTTCTCCTCGTCGCCGCCCTCGCCATCCTGACGGTCGGGTTGAGCGGCTTCCTGCTCACCTTCGCGCCCGGGTTTCTGCTCGGATTTGCGGCCGCCCTGTCGTCGTGGACCATCGCGCTGACCGGCATCGTGCCGAACGGTCTGGTCGAGATTCCGGCGGCGATCATCGCGGGCGGCCTGGCGATCCAGGTCGGGGCGACCGCCATCCACATGGACGCGCAAGGGGGATGGACGAACCGGGTGCTCGCCGCGCTGGCGGATTACGTTCGTGCGCTACGCTGGCTTGTGCCCGCGCTGGCGGTCGCCGCGCTGCTCGAGACGTTCATCGGCTGACCGAACACCTCCGGCTTTGCAAGCCTGATCGCGAGCACGACAGCTCCGGCGACTGACACTCCGATTGCCATCGCCCACGGCGCGCCGAACAGGGTGGCCAGCGCACCGGCCTGCATGGCGCCAAATGGACCCATCCCCATCAACGCCTCCGCATAGAGCGCCATCACGCGCCCGCGCAGGTGATCGGGCGCGATCGTCTGGATCCTGCTGTTCGCCGCCGCGACGAACGAGATCTGGCAGTAGCCGGCGACGAAGAGCGTGACCAGAGACCCCATAAACGTTCTCGATGCCGAGAACTCGAGCAGCGCCGCGACCCAGATCGCGGCCATCCACAGCTGCCGGCGGGGATCGGCGCCAAACCGCGGGAACAGCGCCAGCGTCAGGGCGCCGAAGAGCGCGCCCAGGCCCATCGAACCGAGGAGGAAACCGAAGCCCTGCGGCCCGACTCGGAGCACCTGGTCGGCGAACAGGGGCAGTAGTGTCGTTCGGTTCATCGCGAAAAGCGAGAAGACCACGACCAAGACGAGCAGCATCCCGACCACCGGCTCGGTGCGTGCATATGCGACGCCCTGCGCGAGTCGCGACCACAGAGGCTGTTCCTCGTGACGGTGCGCTGCAGCGGGCAGGTTTCGCATCGAAAGCAAGGCGCCGACTGCGGCGAGATAGCTCAGCGAGTTGACCAGGAAGCAGACTGGCACTCCTACGACCGCGATGAGCACGCCGGCAATCGACGGGCCGATCACCGCAGAGGCGTTGAAGACCGAAGAGTTCAGCGCGATGGCGTTCATCAGGTCCTGCTTGCCCACCATCTCGACCTGGAATGCCTGCCGAGCGGGCACGTCGAGAGCGTTGATCACGCCGGTCGCAAAAGCCGCGACCACCACCATCCAGTACCGGGCGTGGCCTGTGGCGCTCAGCGCAAACAGAGCGAAGGGAGGCACGATGAACGACGTCTGCGTAACCAGGAGGACGGTTCGCTTGCGATAGCGATCCGCGATCACGCCGGCGAAGGGGCTCCCGATGAGGACCGGCAGGAACTGCGCCGCCAGGGCGACGCCGACCAGAAATCCGCTGTGCGTGAGCTGCAGCGCCAGCCACGGCAGCGCGACGGTCTGCATCCAGGTGCCGACGGTCGAGACGATCTGGCCGAACAGGAACAGACGGTAGTTGCGGTGACGGAGCGCACCGAGCATCCGGGGCGCCGCGGGGTCGATTGACACTAAATGCGATCATCGCAGCGTGGCCGCGATCCACGAGTCAGTAGAGATCAACGCCCCTGTCGAACGCGTGTGGGCGGTCGTCGCTGAGGAAGTGACCAACGCACCGAAGTGGACGTCCAACCTCGACAGGGTCGAGAAGCTCGACAGCGGACCTCCAGGCAGAGGGACGCGCTACCCAAGAAGTGCTCGGGCCGGTTCATCAAAGGGCCGCTGAGGGGCACCTGGTCGTACACCTACACGCAGCGAAAGGACGGCACCACCCGGCTGGTCTATGAGATGGATTACGAGCTCGGCGGGCTGCTGCGGTTCGCCGTCGGAATCCTCGCGCCGCAGTACGCGGCCGGCATCCGCAAGAACATGCAGTCGCTGAAGAGATACGTGGAAGCCGGGAAGGGCCTGAAGCCTAAGAAATAACCGCTTCGGCTTCGATCTCGACCTTCCAGCGATCGTCCAGCAGGGCCTTGACCACGACCAGCGTCGCCGCGGGCCGCGAGTGCTTCATGACCTCTCCGTGCGCCCTTCCGACCGGCTCGCCGTAGGCGGAGTCCGTCACGAACATCCGCGTGCGGACGACATCGTCCACCGACGCGCCGGCTTCCTCGAGAGCCGTAGAGATGATCTCGAAGCAGCGCCTGGCCTGAACGTAAGGATCCGGGTCGACCGAACCGTCCATCCAGACGGGCGCCGTGCCGGAGACGAGGATGCGGTCTCCGACCCGGATGGCGCGGCAAAACCCGATCGTCTTTTCGAACGGGGACCCGGAGCTGACGCGCCGGCGCTCGGTCAGGAGCGCCTGAAGGGGAGCAGCTCCAGTTGCTCGAAGCGGTCCTGGACCGCGGTGCGGAGCTCGCCGACCAGCGCCTTCAATCGCTCGTGCGAGGCGCTGTCCGAGATGTTGACGACGCGAATCCGGCGAAGCGTGGTCTGCAGCGCGTAGAGTCCGGCCGGCTCGTTACCGGTCATTCTTGCGGCGCCGTTCCGGATCTCTCGGGCCACGTCCTCATGACCGTGAGCACGAAGCCAGTTGGCGAGCCGTGCGGCGGCGACCAGCACCCGCTGCGTTTTTGGATTGAGGGCCGGCGGCACGACCTCGCGCGCGGCACGCGGCTCGAAGAGAGCGGCCAGTCTGTTCGGGCGCCGGATCGAAGCGATCCGCCTGGCGACGTTGCGCGGTCCGAGGATGACGAGGACGCCTGCGGCCACCAGGAGGAGAACAACGACGGCGACGAACCCGTCCAGCATTTATCCCTAGGTTACGCTTGGACGACCAACAACGTGACTCCAATCGCCGTCATCACCGGAGCTTCCTCAGGCATTGGTGCCGCCACTGCGATCGCGCTTGGTCGTCACGGCTACAGGGTGGTCGTCGGCGCCCGGCGCACGGAGCGGCTCGAGCGGGTCGCGGGCGAGAAAGGCGTCGCGCTTCACCTCGACGTGACCGATGAGCAGAGCGTCGGCGCTTTCGTCGGCGAGGTCGCGAAGCGATTCGGCCGGATCGACCTTCTCGTCAACAACGCCGGCGGTGCGGTTGGTTTGAACCCGATCGAGAAGGCCGTCGACGACGAGTGGATCACGATGTGGAAGACAAACGTCCTCGGGCTGCTGTGGATGACCCGCGCGTGCATGCCCCTCTTGCGGAAGGCAAAGCACGGTCACATAGTGAACATCGGCTCGATCGCCGGGTTCGAGACCTACAAGGGCGGCGCGGGCTACACCGCCGCCAAGCACGCCGTGCGCGCGATCAGCAGGACCCTCCGCCTCGAGCTCAACGGCGAGCCTATCCGCGTCACCGAGATCGCGCCTGGACTCGTCGAGACGGAGTTCAGCATCGTCCGGTTCCACGGCGACCGCAAGGCGGCACAAGCCGTTTACGAGGGCTTGAAGCCGCTGAGCGCGGAGGACATAGCGGATTGCGTGGTGTTCGCCGTCACGCGACCCCCCCACGTGGACATCGACGAGATCGTGGTCCGGCCCGTCGCGCAGGCGAACGTGACCACCGTGGCGCGCAAACCCACTCGTACGAGGCGCTAGGGAAGAAGCAGGATCTTTCCCGCCGTCTTGCGGGCTTCCAGGTCGACGTGCGCCCGGCGGGCCTCGGCGAGCGGATGGCGGGCGCCGATCCGGACCTTGAGCCTGCCCTCCTGCACGAGCTCGAACACCTTCCGTGCGCGCTCGCGCAAGAGGTCGGACGTCCGCGTATAGGTGTGGAGCGTCGGCCGCTGCACGTAAAGCGAACCGTGCTTCGCCAGCATCTGGACGGGCAGCGGATCGGGTTGACCGCTGGCCGCGCCGTAGACGATCAGGTGGCCAAACGGCCGGAGCGCGCGCAGATCCTCGTCAAACGTCGTCTTGCCGACTCCATCGAAAACTGCGGCCACGCCCTCACCCTTCGTCAGCTCGCGGGCTTGCTCGGCGAAACCCTCGTACCGCAGCACCTCGTCAGCTCCCGCCTCCCGCGCCAGCTGCGCCTTCTCGTCGGTCGACGTGGTCGCGATCACGTGCCCTCCGAGCAGTTTCGCGATCTGGGTCAGCAGGAGTCCCACGCCGCCCGCCGCGGCGTGGACGATCACCCAGTCCCCTCTCTGGATCGGATACGAGTCCTGGGCGAGGTAATGCGCCGTGATCCCCTGGAGGATTGCCGCGGCGGCCAGCTCATGCGTGATGCCGTCCGGAATCGAGACCAGCCTGGCGCGGTTGGCGGCCAGGTGTTCCGCGTAGCTGTGGGGGACGTCCAGCCACGCCACACGCTCACCTGAGCCCGCTACCCTGCCGGCGCCTTCCACGCCGATGATGGCGGGAGGTTTGGACCCGTAATCGCGCCCCTCGCGCTCATAGACGTCGCGAAAGTTGATCCCTACGGCTTCCACGTCGACCAGCACCTCACCGCCGGCCGGCTGCGGCTCTGGAACCTCAAGGTACTCGAGCACCTCAGGTCCGCCGTTGCGTTCGAAGACGACCGCGTGCATCTCGCCCAGACTCCTATCTGATCAAACCGGCCGCACGGGCCTCATCTTTCGTCATTCAACAGCCAGGGTCGCCGTAATGGCCACAGCAACCCTCGCCGCTCGTCCGGGCGCGAAGGTTGTTGAGGATCATCCGCACCCGGTCTTTTGGGCCGTAGTCGCCGGCCGTGAGATGGCTGAAGAACCGGAACGCGGCTTCGACGTGTGTGTATCTGCGCTTGCTCACTCGTAATAGGTGTCGTTGAGCTCGATCCAGCCCGGATTCGGGCAGCTGCTGGAGGTCCGCGCGTGGGTGCAGTGCACGCCGTAGCGCGGGCCCGGATCGATGTAGAGCTGGCCGTGAATCACCACGCCGTCCCCCTTGTGCACCGGGACCGACGGGGCCAGGTTGGTGTTGTGGTCGACCTCGAGCATCTCACCCGTGACCGTCCTCACCTCGAACCGTTCGTGGTCGCCACCCTGCGTCGGGTCGCTCACCACGGTGGCGTCAAAAGTGACCTCCGCGCCATTGGAGTTGTTCTGGATGTCGCTTCGCAGCCCCTGGTCGTCCGCGGTTTCGCGCCCGCCGCACGCGACCAGCATCAGCGCCGTCGCGATGAGCGCGAGACGGGTCATGTTCCCTGCGCCTGCTCCAGCGTGATCTTGCCCTCGTAGAGCGCTTTGCCGAGAATGGCCGCCTCAGCGCCCGCCCGGCTCACCTTGCGCAGGTCGTCCACGGACGCAATTCCGCCGGAATACTGCAGCTGCAGCCTCGTCATCTTCCGCACCCTGGCGAGGGTTTCCACATCCGGCCCGGACATCGTGCCGTCGCGGTCGATGCAAGTAAGGATCACGCCGCCGAGGGGGAGATCGGCCCACCGGCCGACGAGGGCCTTGAGGACGACAGGGTCGGTGTCCAGCCACCCCCCGACGGCAGCCTTGTTGTCGCGCACGTCAAGCGCGGCAAGGATTCGTCCCGGATGGCCGAACGCGCAGCGCTCGAACAGGTGGGGGTCGCGGACGGCGGCGGTGGCCATCACGACCCACTTTGCTCCGCTGTCGAGCAGAATGGTGACCGCCTCCTCGCTGCGTACGCCACCCGCAACCTGCAGCTCGACGTCGGACTGCCCCAGCATCCGCCCGATCACTGATCGGTTGCTGGCGGAGCCGCGCGCGGCGTCCAGGTCGACGACATGCACGCGCTTTGCGCCCGCGGCGGCGAATCGCTGCACCATCTCCACCGGATCTTCCGCGTATACCGTCGGATGGCCGTAATCGCCCTGGGTGAGGCGGACGCACCTTCCCCCCAGGATGTCGATCGCCGGGATCACGACCATCGCGCTCATGCTGTAGCTAGCGGTAGTTCGTGAACTGAAGCGGGACCGGGATGTCCTCCGCCTCGCGGAGCGTCTTGATCACGAGCTGCAACGAGTCCTTGTCCTTGCTGACGACGCGCAGCTGGTCGCCCTGGATGCGGACCTGGACCTTGTTCGACACGTTCTGGATTCTCTTCCGGAGGTCACGCGCCAGGTCGTCGTTGATGCCCGCGTTGAGACGCACCTCGATCTGGCCCCGTCCTTTTCCGATCGTCTTGGGGTCGCCCGCCTGGAAAAGTTTCGGCGAGAGCTGCCGCCGCGCCGCCTTCTCCCGCAGCACCTGCAGCGCCGCCTTCGCGCGGTCTTCGGTTGACGATTCGACGACGATGAGGTCGCCCCGATGGTCATAGCTCGTCGCGGTGTCCTTGAAGTCATAGCGCGTACCGACCTCGCGGCGCGACTGATCGATCGCGTTGGTCAGCTCCGCGGGATTGTATTCGGATACGACGTCGAAGGAGTACTCAGCCACCGCTGGAGAAGATCGCGTTGAGGCCGGCGACCACCGCCAGCACGGCGAGCGCGATGCCGACGACTGAGGAGATCGCAAGGATGGCCCCAATGCCCGCGGTTGCCTCGTCCAACGGTTCGGGCGGCGGCTTGTCGTACGGGTCGGGGCCGTAGTCCAGGTCGTACACGCCCTCCTGGCGCGCGCGCTCGACGAGCTCGTCAAGGACCGGCTTGCCCCCCGGCGGCAGGGCTTTGCCCCCGAGGTTCGCGACCGCCTCCTTCAGGTTGTCGCGGGTCTCGCCCAGCTCGGCCACCACCATGTCGAGGGTCTGCATCGCGGTGGGGGTCGGATGCTCGCGGCGCAGGTCGGCGATGATTCCATACAAGCCCACGCCGTGTTTCTAACAGAACCCGGGTGCGGTTTGCAGGTTGGTCCCGCGTTTCCCTAATACACTTACCGCAATGGGTGTGGACACAAAGGCGAAGGCCGCGGTGAAGAAGCACGCGGCGCATCCGAACACGTGGGTCTTCTTCGAGGGGGACTTCGCCCGCTACAACGACGTCAAGCTCGGGCTGATGACCCACGCGCTTCATTACGGGACCGCGGTATTCGAAGGCATCCGCGCCTACTGGAATGAAAAGAAAGGGCAGCTGTACCTGCTGCAAGCCGCCGCCCACTACGAGCGCATGAGGCGATCGGCCAACGTCATGCGCATGGAGCTGCCTCACTCCACCGAGGAGCTCGTCAACTTCACGATCGAGCTCCTGCGGCGCAACGAGTACAAGTCGGACGTGTATGTCCGTCCGCTGCTCTATACGTCGAGCGAGGAGATCGGAGTCCGCCTGCACAACCTCGATCGCGCTTTCTTCATCTACTCGGTGCCTTTCGGAAAGTACGTCGAGATCGAAAGCGGCATCAGGTGCATGGTCAGCACATGGCGCCGAGTGCCGGACCAGGCCCTGCCCGCTCGCGCCAAGATCACCGGGTCGTACGCGCAGGCAGCGCTCGCCAAGTCGGAGGCGGTCGAGAGCGGCTACGACGAGGCGATCGTCCTCTCGGTCGATGGACACGTTTCCGAAGGATCGGCGGAAAACCTCTTCATGCTGAAGGACGGCGCTTTCATCACGCCGCCGGTGACCGACGACATCCTCGAAGGCGTCACCAGGCAGATGCTGATGAAGGTGATCACCGACGAGCTGAACCTGCCGGTGCTCGAGCGCAGCATCGATCGGACCGAGCTCTACACGTGCGACGAGCTCTTGCTGTGCGGCACCGGGGCCCAGATCGCGCCAGTGATCGAAGTGGATCGCCGGCCGGTCGGCAACGGCCACGTCGGAGAGTTCACGCAAGAGCTGCAGAGCATCTACTTCAGCGCGGTCAGAGGCGAGGCGCCCAAGTACAGGGACTGGACCATCCCCATTTATTAGACGACCCAGGCGATGCGCGCAACGGAGGGGGCTCCACGGGGGAGGCCTGCCTCCCCCGTGATTAGACGAAGTGGAGCTGTAGGCCGGATTTACTCCGGCCGTCATCAGGCGTGATCCGTCCAAACGCCTCCAGGCGATGCGCGC
>WNGQ01001818.1_pt1 | contig 51813 bp, 56 predicted proteins | sample 5407661 | NCBI WGS metagenome assembly WNGQ01 (sample SAMN13153382, study PRJNA577476) | soil metagenome | isolation source: 60 cm soil or saprolite under Garry oak tree replicate 2 | place: USA:California | collected 2016-06-15 | reverse complement strand
TTACAACAACACGCACGTCACGCTTTGGGCACGATAAATTTTCCTGTTACCTGTTCGTCACAAGCACAAACGGAATTCAATCGAGCGGTTGCTCTTCTCCATCACATGACATATCCGCAAGCGCGTGAGGCGTTCCAGCACGTCGCCGCCATTGATCCGCATTGCGCTATGGCGCACTGGGGAATCGCGATGACTCTCTTTCAGCCGCTGTGGCCCACGCGACCAGGACCAGGAGCTCTTCAGCAGGGATGGCAAGCGGTAGAAAGAGCCAAAACGCTTCAGCCACCAACAGAACGCGAGCAGCTTTTTGTCGCTGCCGCTGAGGCTTTCTTTCTTGATCCCACTTCGAGTGATTACTGGTTGCGTATTCGCCGCTGGGAACAGGCAATGCAAAAGGTGTATCAGAGATTCCCCGGTGATTCTGACGCGGCTGCTTTCTACGCGCTGGCCCATCTGGCTACGATACCAGCCGATAAGATTACGAGAGCTAATGCCGATCAGGCGGCCGAAATTCTGCTGCGCGTTTACAGAAAGAACCCGAATCACCCGGGTGCGATGCATTATCTTGTTCATGCGAATGATGTCCCGGGACGTGAGCGCGAGTTACTTGAGATCACGCGCAAGTACGAGCTGGTCGCGCCGCACAATCCGCATGCGATCCACATGCCGACGCATATCTACACTCGGCTCGGTGATTGGAATGGCGTCATCCGGGGAAATCTGCGAGCAGCGAATGCTGCGTTGGATTACCGGGCAGGCGACCACGGCGAATTTGTCTGGGATGAGTTCTGTCATGCGATCGAATATCTCGTCTACGCCTATTTACAGAAGCATGACTACGCGGCGGCCGCGGCGCAGTTGCAACGACTGCGCAGTACGCCGCGGCTCGAACCGACGTTCAAGACCGCTTTTCACCTAAAGTCGACGCAGGCGCGCTACGCCCTTGAGCGACGAGCCTGGAGTGAGGCGGTGCAGATCACTCCGCGCCAGGCTGCAACTCTGAATTGGGATCGTTTCCCCTGGGCTGAGGCGATCGCTCGCTTCGCGCGAGGTCTGGGTGCGGCGCATCTTGGTAGAATCAACGAAGCGAAAGCAGAGAGCGAACGCCTGAATGAACTCGAAGTTGTGAGCACAAAAATGGGCGAAGAGTTATTTACGCGAAACATTCGCATGCTGCGCCTGGAGCTAAACTCCTGGACAGCTCACCTTGAAGGACAAGAAGAATCCAGCGTTTCGCTGCTGCGTCAGGCTGCTGACCTGGAAGAGTCGACGCCCAAACACGCTGTCACACCCGGACCGACGCTTCCAGCCGAAGAATTGTTGGGAGATCTTCTGATAGATCAGAAGCGTTTCGCTGAAGCACTCACTGCATACCAGCGTTCACTTGAACTCTATCCGAAACGTTTTAATAGTCTGCTTGGGGCTTCGCGTGCAGCTCACGCTCTTGGCAAATCTACGTTGGAGCGCGCCTATCGTCGGGACCTTTTTCGAATTACTGATGGCCGGCTGGGTCTGAGGAGCAAGGTCTGAGGAGCAATTAAGCTTTGCCGCGCATCGGCAAAACTTCTTACGCACCGTCCAAAGTTATTACGACTTTTCCTCTTGCATGCCCTTCTTCCACCTGCCGAACAGCGTCAGTAGCATCACTCAAGCTGTAGCGACTATCGATGATGGGTTTTAATTTCCCGGTCGCGATCAGTTCGCCCAACAGCGTCAGATCGTCTTGACTTGATTTCGCGATGAACATGACAGCCTTCTGACTAACGAAGAGAGACAACAAGAGCGCTTTAATCATCTGCGCCAGAAGACCCATCAACGACGCGTCGTGCGGCGCTCCGATCATGACGGATCTTCCATCAGGATTTAAGACGCGCCTGCATTCTGAAAACGAATGATTCCCAACGCAGTCGAGAATCAAATCGTAGCGTTGATTGCCCGTAGTGAAATTGTGTTGGGTGTAATCCGTGACCTCATCCGCGCCGATTGATCGGACCATGTCGATATTCCTGGTGCTGCATACGCCGGTCACGTGCGCGCCGAACGATTTGGCGATCTGCACCGCGAACGTGCCCACGCCTCCCGCCGCACCATTAATCAGGACCTTGCTGCCCGGCTGAATCTTTCCCTGGTCGCGGAGGCCCTGCAACGCGGTCAGCCCCGCGACGTTTACGGCTGCGGCTTGCTCGAACGTGACATTGGCGGGCTTTCTCACTAACGTTGACTCGGCAGTACACGCATACTCAGCGAAAGCGCCTCGACACGCGCCGAACACCTCGTCGCCCGGTTTGAACTGCTTAACTTTGCCGCCAACTGCTTCAACCTCGCCGGCGACATCAACGCCCGGTGTTCCCTCCTTTGATCTCATTCGACCCGCTACGATGCGGATAAGGTACGGCTTGCCTTTCATGAGGCGCCAATCAAGTGGATTGACGGACGCCGCGCGCACCTTGATTAAGACTTCATTGTCCCTGGGAACCGGCTTCTCCACCTCTTCACACTTGAGCACGTCGGGCGAGCCATATTCGTGATAAACGATTGCCTTCATCGACCTCGTCGTACGAGTTTGCAAGAGCTAATGTTTCGGCTGGGCGAACTTTCGAGATTAGCCGTGGGCGATTTGGAGTGCGCCGGCCTCGACGGCGCTTTGGATTTCTTCCTCTTCCCCTGGGAGGGAATTGAGGTGAGGATTTAAGGGTTTACTGCGCGCTAAGCCCTCTCCCCTAAATCACTCTCCCATCGGGAGAGGGGACTTGCTTACTGCTACTGCTTACTGCTTATTCTTCTCAGCTTTGTGATAATGATGCAACGCAACGATGCAACATTAGTCTGTTCAGATCACGGCTGGAGGTGATGCAAATGATTTATCGAATGTTGGGCAGCACCGGAGAAAAGGTGTCGGCGATTGGTGTGGGCGGCTGGCATCTCGGCTTGAAGCAGGTCGACGAGAAGTTGGCAATTCGCATTGTTCGTTCGGCAATCGATCGCGGCATTAACTTCCTCGACAACTGTTGGGATTACAACGAAGGCAAGAGTGAGAAACGCATGGGCAAGGCGCTCGGCGACGGCTACCGCGAACGCGCGTTTGTGATGACCAAGATCGATGGCCGATCCAAAAAAGAAGCTGCCAGGCAACTCGACGAATCACTTAAGCGTTTGGAGGTCGACTACATCGATCTCGTCCAGCATCATGAAATCATCCGGTTCGACGATCCGCATCGTATCTTTCACCCGGAGGGAGCGAATGCTGCATTGCTCGAAGCCCGCGGAGCAGGGAAGCTTCGTTACATCGGATTCACCGGCCACAAAGATCCACGCATACACCTCTACATGCTCGAGGTCGCCGCAGAGCATGGGTTCCGCTTCGACACGGTGCAAATGCCTCTGAATGTTATGGACGCTCACTACCGCAGTTTCGAAAAGCAGGTGGTGCCGGAGTTAGTAAAACTTAAAATCGGCATACTCGGAATGAAGAGCATGGCGAACGGCATTCTGTTGAAGTCACAGACCGTCACGCCGGTTGAGTGCCTTCACTACGCGCTGAGCCTGCCGACTTCGGTTGTGATTACCGGTATTGACAGCATGGAAATTCTTGACCAGGCATTCGCGGCGGCCGAATCGTTTCATCCGCTGGAGCATGACGAGCGCGACGCCTTGCTACGGAAAACTCGCGCGGCCGCGGCGAAGGGCGAGTTCGAGCCCTTCAAGACATCATCTATTTTTGATGGGACTGCCGGGAACCCGGAGTGGCTCGGCGACGAGCCGCGTGAGATTCGCGAGCTGGTGCCGGCGTAGGTATTCTCGAGTTGTTATACGGCCCATGGATTAGGCCCGAAGGGCCGACATAAATTCATGTCGGTCCTTCGGACCTTCGCGAAATCGCAAGCCTGACCCCAAGTCTATGCGATCCTGTTGGTGTTATAGTAGGTCAGTTCCCCCAGCAGCTTTTCCATCTTCCTGCGAATCGTCCTCTCGAATCGCTGAGAAGTGAGTTGATTGTGTTCTTTCCAAAGGAGGTGTGACCAATGGTCAAAGAAATGATTGATGGAACTTATCGTCAAACTAATCTCCCGAATGAATCTACGGAGTATCTTACCAAGCGTGAAGAGGTGCGCCAGGCGGAAATCGAATTATTGAAACAACGCGAAAGAGTCGCGGAGCTTCGGCGAGCATTGCCAGCGGGCGCGACGGTTGCGGACTACGAGCTTCTTGAAGGCCCGGCGTCTCTCGACGAAGGCGATGAGCCGGTAACCAAGGTGCGTTTGAGCGAGTTGTTCACGGCGCCGGATCGATCGCTTGTCATCTATCATTTCATGTTTGGGAAGAAGCAGACCAATCCTTGCCCGATGTGCACTGCCTGGATCGACAGCTTCAATGGGGTCGCTCATCACGTCGCGCAGAATGTTGATCTGGCGATTGTGGCCGCCGCGGATCCATCCACGTTGCGCTCGTGGGCTCGGGAACGAGGCTGGAACAAACTGCGTTTGCTCAGCGCCGGCGACAGCACTTTCAAGTACGATCTTGGCAGTGAAGATCGCGAAGGAAACCAGGATTCGACGATCTCGGTTTTCACTCGAGCCAGTGACGGCGTGCTGCATCATTTTTACAGCGGTCATCCATGGCTCGCGCCTGAGATTAGAGAGCGCGGCATCGACGAGTTGAATCCGATCTGGAACATGCTGGACTTGACGCCGCAGGGCAGAGGCAAGTTCTACGCATCGCTCGACTATGGTACGAAGGTGCAGGCCGCGCGGCGGTAAACTCTTACCAACTCGGTTGGATGACCGCTCCGCAACAAAAAGTGAACCTCGGTGTTTTCGTTGACGGCGTAGATATTCGGAGCCGGTCTTAACATCACGGCTCACTGTCGACTGCTTTCCACTTTTTCATGTCCACACCGCCAATGAGAAGCCAGAGCATCAGGACCAATTCTCCGGTGAGGGCCGGGAAGAGAATGTTTGAAACGCTCCGCCATACTGCGGCATAAGCAGACTCACAAGGCTCATCGCCACGTAAGCGAAACCGTTGACGGTGAGCCATACCGCGACGAAGCGTGGTATGAACCGTGATCTGTAAATGAGAATTGCCAACGGCAGAAGCCAGAGGCCCCAGAATATCTGCGCGGCGTTGACTACCTGATTATGCAGGTGGAGCGACAACATCATCAGCGCTTCGCGTTGCGGCTGATCGAATGTGGATAGAACATTCGCGCCACGCGCCGTCAGCAAACCTGCGCCGCCACGCGCGAGCGTCAGCGCGGCAGCATCGGTCCAGACATTCGCGAAATTGATCGCCGCTGGAAGCACACCTCCCAAAATCACGACGAGAGCGGCGAGCTTTCGATTCACTGGCTTGAACAGATCGTAAAAGGCGAGCGTCAGGAAGATCACGGCGACGCCAGTGAACAATTCTGCCAGTATTCCCAAACGAAAAAGCGTCTCGTGCGTCGCGATGTTGTTCGCGGTCGCCGCGGCGTCGCCCGGCACAAACAGCTTCGCGGGAATGTAGATCAATCGAAGCGGCGCTCCCATCAAAAGCAGGTAGAGCAGTCCCGCACGTCGTCCGGGGTTTTTGATTAGGTTCATCTTTATGGGGCCCTCGTGCGCCACGTTTGCGCAGAGCAAAACCGCAGTTCCGAGTAGTAGACGCTCAGCCATTGATTGCATTAACGTCGGAGATAGAGATTTACGTCATACCTCCTGATACGAAGGATTTGCCGGGACGATTGACCAGCTGACTTGGTGTACGGAACGGGGAAGGATGGAGTTCCTGCAAGATCGGCCGGCATCAACGCGGAGGTGTCCGTGGCGTTGCCCACGGCTATTAAATTGCACGCCTTCGGCGTGCTCATTGGTTGTTCCTGCGATGATCCGTGGGCGACGACTATTGAATCGTACGCCTGTGTCGTGGGCGTGAAACCTGAGCCCTTCACCTCGGTGAGCCGTGCAGTTCTAGGGCCGGCGGCAGACTGTTCTTAGCATGGTTTCGCCGGCAGTACGGGGTGCTGCGTCTTGCCAGGGGTCGCCATCATGATTAGTGGTTTCTAAAATGTCACCGCTCTTGTCATATTCAATTACGGTCTTAACTCGCAATTGATTCGTCTTGCATTTGAACTCGTACAGGACGAGGGCGTAATTCGAGTCTGTATTCTTGTGCTCTTCCTTGATCCAGGACTTGAGCATGCTGGTCTTCGCATCACAGCTTGTTTTGCGCGGGTTATACCAGAAATGCTTATTAGCTGATTCGCCCAGAGAGAACCACTTATCAGCGAGGTTGGACTCGGCGATCATGTCCGCACGGTTTCTGTAGTAGACGCCGCACGCGGAATACGAGGGTTTATCTTCATTCGCAGCCGGTTTCGGAACGGGCTTTTTCTTCGCAGGCGTTGCAATGCCCTCGCTTGTTCTGCCGCCTGACGCTCCGCTATTGCTGTTTTGGCCGAACGATGAGGCCAAAGCCAATAGGAGAGTTAGAACGAGGATCGCCTTACGCATAGAGCGGCCTTATATCACCAATTCGAAAAAGAAAAAAGATGTAAGCAGTAAGCGGTGAGCAGTGAGAAGGTCAGTACCAGGAGCCGATGTTCCCCTCTCCCGTTGGGAGAGGGCCAGGTGAGGGTGCGCAGCATAGCGATCGGATCGTCTTCAAAGACAAAATACAATTACGATCGAGGTGCTAAGCCCTCACCCTAACCCTCTCCCAATGGGAGAGGGAACACCCGGTCGCTAAGCTTCGCACCCTCACCCAACCTCTCCCAAAGGGAGAGGAGAAAAAACCGCTCCTCGGTACTGACAAATCATCCCTCACGCTGACAGAGCCAACGACGAAGTTTCAAAGCAACTCCGAATATCGTTTGCTTCGACGGTGTCACGCTCGAGCAGCATCTCGACCAGGCGAGAGATTGATTCCTGCTGGGAAGTAACAACCTCGCAGGCTCTCTCGAGTTGCGCATTGATGATCTGATTGGTGGCGTCGTCGACTCGATCTAGAAGACTTTGACTTTGATATTCGCCCTGCGAGTCGCCGACATAGATCGGACCTAACGGGCTCATGCCGAATTCGCCAACCATCTTTCTCGCGATCTCAACCGCTCGCTCGATGTCGTTCGATGCTCCCGCGGTCATTGTGTCCAGCACAACCTGTTCGGCCGCGCGCCCGCCCAGCAGCACCGCAATCTGATCTTCCAGATACTCGAGTTTCTTCATCAAGCGATCGCGCTCCGGCAAAGACTGTGTAACTCCCAGCGCACGTCCACGAGGCAGGATGGAAACTTTGTGGATCGGATCGCCATTCTTCACCGCCAGGCCCACAGCGACGTGTCCGGCTTCGTGCACAGCAGTCGCATAGCGCTCATCTTCGTCCATCATGAACCCTTCGCGCTCGGCGCCCATCAGGATCCGATCGCGCGCCGTTTCAATATGTTTGCGTCCGACGGAGTCCGCAATGTCTCGCGTGGCGGCGATGGCCGCCTCGTTTAGCAGATTGGCCAGATCGGCCCCGGAAAAGCCCGGCGTGCCGCGCGCGATCCAATTGAGATCGAGTTCATGATCGAGCGGGATATTTCGCGCGTGCACTTTCAGAATTGCTTCGCGACCTCGCAGGTCAGCCAGGTTAACCATGATCTCGCGATCGAACCGTCCCGGGCGAGTCAGAGCGTGATCGAGGACGTCCGGACGATTAGTCGATCCGATGACGACGATGCTGGATGACTGGTTAAAGCCGTCCATCTCTATCAACAACTGATTAAGTGTCTGGTCCTGATCGGCTGAGCCGGAGTCGTTGCCACGACCGCGCTGGCGACCCAATGCATCAATCTCGTCGATGAAAATAATGCAAGGCGAAAGCTTCCGCGCGCGGGCGAAAAGCCGCCGCACACGCGCCGCGCCGACACCCGCAAATTTCTCCTGGAAACTCGAGCCGGATACTGATAGAAACGGAACGCCCGCCTCACCTGCGGCCGCACGCGCGAGCAGAGTCTTGCCGGTGCCCGGCGGGCCATACAGGAGGATGCCGCGCGGCGCTCGCCCACCGAGCCGTCCAAAGCGGATCGGGTCGCTCAGAAATTCGATTGTCTCAGACAGTTCCGCCTTTGCTTCGTCAACGCCCGCAACGTCGGCGAAGGCAGCACTTTGCTTGCCACTGTGATCGGCGAGACTGAAGTTAGCGCCGCGACCATTTACTGTGGCATGCACGCGCCAGCCGGCCAGGCCGAGCAAAAGGCAAACGAGGACCGGCCATGAATAGATTAAGACAGTGCCGGCGAAAGTCGGTTGTGTCGAAGCAAACTCAACCGGTACGCCATTCCTTCGGAACAACTCAACGATCGTTTGCCGGAAAGACTCGCCGGCCACGGTAGTCTGAAACACCGCGCCGTCCCCGCGCCTCACGAGCAGGGAGTCGTTATCGACGAGTACAGACGCGGCCGAACCACCTTCGGCAATCGCATAAGCTTCGGAATAATTTATCGTCTGAACGGACGACTTGCTGTGGCGATAACGGATGACTGATATCGAACCCGTCATCAGTGCTGTCGCGATTATGATAAGGAGAATCAAAGTCGTTCGCTGTGAACGACCGGCAAACTTCTTAATACGAAAAGCCATAAAACCTTTCAGGGGATATCGCAGCAAGCTTCGACACTTGCGGCGAGTAAATCAAATAATCCGAAAGCAGCTAAAGGATTGAAAGCGAAGGCGTGCCGGGGGAACGATACAACGCAAAACCCTGTGAGCTATCAAAAAAATGCGCTTGCCGTGCGACAAGCAGTGCCAATTTAGCAATCCTGCGCAATGAAAGTCCAGCGAAATCTGGGGAGATGGTGGATCCTTTTTCAGCCTCGGGGTGCCAGGACCGGCGGACATGTACGTGCGTTCCGAGCGCCACGAGACCTTCCTAGCCGCCTCGACGCCTTCCCAGCACCGCGAGGCCCATTCGATAACGGACATTGAACCTATTCTGAAGACGCGACGCAGAATTTTTGAAAATGAGTCGCGCTTTCCCAGTTGCATGAGATAAAGACTCATGCACTCTGACAGTGCCGCACTTCCGTACACTCTGACGCTTTCGGCCACACATTGATTCAAGCAGGCAACGAAATTCGCTGAAATCCAGCGAAGGCATTGGGCCCGCGCATCCGAGGCATGGACATTGCGAACAACCAACAACAGTTAAGGTAATTTCCATTGTTGATAAGGGAGGAACGCGACAATGTTGTGGACAATCTTTGTGATTCTGTTGGTCCTGTGGTTGGTTGGGTTGGTATCAAGTTACACAATGGGTGGATTCATCCATTTGTTGCTGGTACTCGCCCTGGTCGTTCTGATAATTAACCTGGTTACCGGCCGGGAAACGGTGTAAGTGAAGAGTCGATATTCGTCACATTGTTTTTTCTTCTCTCACTCTCCCATAGGAAGAGGGCTGAGGGCTTACGAAGCGTCGGCTCCGATTGATATTTTTCTCTTTGAATGCACTCGCCAATCATGTAGCACAAATAAGAAAATAGATTGTACTTAGCTCAAACCCCTCAGCCCCGGCCCTTCTCCCAAAGGGAGAAAGGGAGACAAACCCTCATCCGATTCGTCCCCAAAGGGAGAAGGGAGACAAACCCTCATCCGATTCGTCCCCAGGGAGAAGCGAGAGAAACTCATCGCTTCTTCAGCGCGTGGGGAAAAGCGTCGGCGATCGCGTTTAATTCGAGGTCGTGTTCCAGCAGTGCTTTTAGACCCGCAAGCACCCAGGTGAATCCACCCTTCGAATCAAGCGCATCTTTTACCACCTTGTCTCCATCTCCCTGGAATCCTGAATTTGTAATCGTGACGTAGGTGGTGTCGTTCTCGAAAGGAGTGAAGACCCACTCGACCGTCGTCATCGAACCATAGTTTCCCCACTCGAGCAATATTCTTTTGTTTGGTTCTACCGCTTTGACATCTACCTCGATGGACATTCCATACATCTCCCACGTCCAGACGATGTGCTTGCCCGTCTCCAGACGTCCGGTACTCTTGGTGAACCAAAACCTGCTGGTAGTTTCCGGATCGACAAAGGCTGCGAAAACCTCCGCCACCGGCTTGCGGATCAGCATCTCGGCTTTGGCAATGGGCGCTTGTGTCAGTTGAAGGTTTGCCATGGTTCGGATCCTTTCGTTTCGGCTTTTGTGAGTGGTTAGCACAGCATGCACGCTGAAAGCGTGCAATTCATATATTTTCCGGCAGAACTTTGAGCGCGATTTTGCGGCGCAAACGAGAATCCTTCGCCAGAAACACTTCGCCCATCCCACCCTCGCCGATTTTTCTGACGATACGGTAGTGAGAAATATTTGAGTTGTTTGACAACGACTCAAGCATAGAATTCTGTTCTCACGGCTTCACGGCTCAAGCCCCATCCGGCGTCCGCGTTCTGAAACCGCGAGACGGCGATTTGTTCGATTTGTTTGGTCTTTATCTTGTGCGGTTTCATTCTGCAGGATTTGTGTCGGCAGGCATCGCTTACGCGTGCGGCGGGAAGGATTAAAGTACTTGAGGATTCGGCGTGGGAAGAAGCATTAATTTGAAGGAACCTGCTATCATCACGGCAAAATTTCAGCCTCTCATCCATGTATGTCTGATGGCTTTGGGGCAGTATTTTATCAGCGTGATAGATTATCATAGTAAACCTCAAAGCACGTGCATCTTGTTATATTGTTCTCGTTTGCGCTTCAGGGCCATGAGGCTGCCTCTAAACTGCAACGGGATTAGGTGATCTTCTTCATCCTCACACCTTACTGCTATTAAATCCTTTACTCGTTCATTGCATGGCTGCGGGCGTGGACAACGTGCCAGTGACAAAACGCGTCGCATTACTGCCGGCGGTTTCGCCTTTCAGCTTAGAATTCCCGACACGGAATTCCCGTCATGCCGTTTCGGTAGGTTCCCCAACTTTCAACCAATTTAACCAAAGAAAGGAAAGGACTGATGGATATTACGAAACAATATGACGACGCGGAGCGCCTCTTTCTTAAGAACCAGGCGCAAGAGCTGAGGAACAACAACCAGCCATGCGAACTTCACACGCGGACGCAGGGGTCACTCTATCGGGGCCGCGTATTGCAGGCGGACGACGGTGGAATCGTGTTCCAACAGGAAGACGGCCGGCGCATCGCCGTGCCCATCTCGTTAGTGGAGAAGTTTGTCGGCATCCCGATTTCCTGGAGCCAGAAGACCGGCGATCTGGCGCGCAGTGCCGCCGCTGGTAGCGGCACTCCTTACTAAAACGCCGCCTTAAGCTCGGAACAAAATAGCGCGAGGCTGTTCTCCCCCAGCCTCGCTCTTTGCTGCTTGCTTCTGTAGACACTTTCAGACCGGATGGTGTCGCACCCTATGTCAAAACACCGACTGCCCCGGTCTTCCGCTGTAAGAGCAATTCTCGTCAGCGTTCTAACCGTCGAGCAAATTGCTCTCTCTCGGTCCGAGATGAGTAAGCGCGCTCCCAATTCTCTTATGTTTCAGAAGCAATTGTGATCGGAATTTGGATCATTATGATCAATGCTCCCGCGTGAAGCTCTTTAGACTCATCTCTCGGTTGTATACTTAGCGGTCCACCCCGAAACAATGTCGCTCCCTCTGGGAAATCCAGGGGCCGAGGTGCGTGAAAGGAGACATTATGAGTCAACGCTTGAATTACTATGAGCAATCCCCAGAGTTGGCACAAAAGCTCTTTGAGTTTGGTCAAACCGTGAAGAACAGTTCGCTGGGAAACACGCTACTGGACCTTGTAAACATAAGGCCCTCTCAGCGGCAGCCGATCTCTTATTCGCATTTTTTCAGGAGCTCGGACACAGCTTGACTCTGGCACGCTTGGAGCCGCCTGCTTCATTGTGATTGCAATCGTCCCACCCCTGCTCGTCATGCATGCTCTAATCTTTCGGTTTCTCGCCGTCAAGAACGTTCGCACAGGGACCTAAGACTGGTTGGTGTCAGGACTAGAGCATTCTCGCATTCACCCGCGGTATCAGCCTGAAATCTTCGTCGGGGTAAGCCAAGATTCTTAAGAGTCGATTTTTTGAGAAATCGTGATCGTTTTTCACTTCAATGTGTGTGCGAAAGTGTCTGCTGCAGAAAACGGGCGACGCCAATATTAACTGGGTCGCCCGTAACTCGCTGAATTACAATTAACGCCGAAAAATATTGGTGCCCGCTAGTAGATTCGAACTACTGACCCCTCGCGTGTGAAGCGAGTGCTCTACCACTGAGCCAAGCGGGCGTAAGTCCTTTAGAATCAACGAATTATACGGGCAGTTGGCCCTCAGATTTAACTGCTAATCTCACCGCGAACGTCAGCATATTATACGATCGTGCCCGCTTGCGCTAGCGGTAGGGGCACTCGTTTGGTTTCAGCTTCCCAAGTTGGTAATACGAGTTCGATTCCCGTCGCCCGCTCCATTTCCTTAGCAAATTCACATACTCAATTTTCAAGAGTTAAAGAAACTTTAGAAACGGACACGCACACGTTCCGCAAACTCTCTCTATGTAACTGTCAGCCTGTAGGGATAACACTCGCAACGGATTTTAAGTCCTGTCAAAGGCATCTTACCTGATCTCACGAAATGAGATGAACCAATATTTACCGCACTTGCAGCCGTCAAAGTCACGCTTCGTCCGGTTAGGTCTCGCGACAAAATGTCGTCATCTTAGCGTCATCGCGGCAGCTCAATATCAGAACGATCCGCTAACGAAAGTCTCGTCGTAAGGTTTTGCAACTGTCAGCGACCAATGTAGGTGCTGTGAGCTTAAGGCACGTGTAGTAACGGCTGATCGCTTGTACGGTCGGCTGTTATATGGAGTAAAGAGATCAACAACAATAAGGAGCAACAGAAATGAAATCAGTAATCAATCGCGTAATCGTTAGCATCGCGCTCGTGGCCTTGGTTGGCGCGACAGCGCTGGCCAAGACCAACATGCGTACCGTTTCTATTTCGTCGGACATCAAAGTCAACGGCACTATCGTTAAGAAGGGCGAGTACGGCGTCAGGTTTGATGAAAAGAGCGGCGAGCTTTCATTCGAAAAAGACGGAAAGGTGGTCGCGAAAACGACGGCCAGGTTAGAGAACCGCAATCGCAAGGCGGCCAATACCGAAGTCCAGACGATCCTCGAAGGCATGGACCAACGCTTAGTCGGAATCGCCTTTAGCGGCAGCGTCCAGAACATTGTCGTGAGTTCGACTGCGATGCAGGCTGGCGGAAACTAAGCAGGAGCGCCAGAGCAATAGTGATTCTTGCACCTCGGTCTCGTTTGAGTTCGAGGTGCATTTCGCTTTCAGACCTCAGCGCCACAAGTAAACGACGACCACACCAACCAAAACTCCGATGATGGTGAAAGCCAGTACCAAACTGCGCCACACAAAGCGCTCGATCATTCTCTCCGCCTCAAGATTCATTGCGCATCCAGGGCAGCCGCGCGCAGTGTTTTCCAGCAGATGACCGCAATCACGACACGCCCTGCTGCCTATCGATTGATCTGTCTTCATTTCTTGAGAAACCACGTTCTGATTTACTGCCAAGCCTAACCTGAACTAATCTAGTGCGCGACCTGGTATGAGCGCGCCCCAACCTAATCTCGATAAGTTAACTGCCGACCCTGGCAGATGGCTGGACGATCACGGCGACTATCTTTTCAAGTACGCGAGCTTCCGACTTCGTGACGATACCGCTGCCGAAGACGCCGTGCAAGAGACGTTTCTCGCGGCGCTGAAGGCTTACGAGAAATTTGAAGGGCGGGGATCGGAGCGAACCTGGCTGGTTGGCATACTCAAACACAAAATAATCGATCATTTTCGGAAGATTGAGCGCGAAGCTCCCATCGGCGAAGGATTCGATGAAGGTCCCGAACATGCTGAGTTCTTCGAAAGAACTGATGAGTGGGTAGGGCATTGGAACGCCGACCGCGCCCCGAGCGAATGGCATGCTACCCCGGCCGAGTTGATCGAGCGCAGCGACTTCTGGAAGGTCTTCAGCAACTGTCTCTCGCCGCTACCACAGCGCACCGCCAGCGCCTTTACTTTGCGTGAAGTGGACGGTTTGAAGAGCGAAGAAATTTGCGAGATTCTTAGCATTAGCGTAAACAATCTGTGGGTAATGCTTCATCGAGCGCGTTTGCACCTACGAAACTGTCTCGAAATAAACTGGTTCAAGCAGCCGGAAAGATGACATGGCCATAAAGGCGTACGACAAATTGAAGCATACGATCCGCTACTGGCTCTTGCGGAAGCTGCCCACCTGTCAGCAGACCGTCGAAAAGATCTCACAATCGATGGAGCGGAAGCTGACGCTGCGCGAGCGAATCGACCTTAAGCTTCATTTATGGATCTGCGCCTGGTGCCAATGGTATCTGGAGCACTTGCAACTCATTCGTGATACTGCGCGTGCGAAAGGTGCTGAATCTCCCGATCTCGAATCAACGAGTCCCTCACTTTCTGCTGAAGCCCGCGAACGGATCAGACGCAAACTCGCCGGCGAGAGCTAGTCCTAACTGTAAGGTTCTTCCCAACACTCCGACAAACTCATGGAGGGAGCAGTTTGTTTTGTTTGCTGCAATGAGTATCGAACGCAGCTCAGCGTTTTTCATTGCCATCTCCCTCTGGGAGAGCGTTGGGTGAGGGCTTAGCGCGCTAGACCCTCTCCCCTGACCCCTCTCCCAGTGGGAGAGGGGAAGAAGCATTATGAAGTCTGCAAATCACAATCATCAGCATGCGCCGAATCGCTTTGCGGTGATTCCGACCAGCGTGCGTTTGAATGCGGATCCGCAATACAGCGGCAAAGGTGTGACAATCGCGTTTCTTGATTCGGGTTTCTATCCGCATCCTGATCTCATCGAGCCAACTAATCGAATAATTGCCTATCATGATTTGACGAAAGAGCGCCTATCGCTCAATTCGCATGATCCATCTGAGTCATGGCAATGGCACGGCACGCAGACTTCAATCGCCGCAGCCGGTAACGGTCATTTGTGCGACGGAGTCTATCGAGGGCTCGCTTATGAATCTCAGCTGGTGCTGGTCAAAGTCAGCCAGAACGGCCGGATTACCGAAGAGAACATTGCACGTGGCATTAAGTGGGTAATCAAAAATCGCGAACGCTACAACATCCGCGTATTGAATATTTCATTAGGCGGCGACGAAGATGTTCCGTGCTCAATGAGCATTATCGATCAAGCTGCCGAAGAAGCGATCAAGAACGGAATCGTGGTCGTGGTTGCGGCAGGAAACTCAAGCGATGGCCATTCAATTCCACCTGCCAATTCGCCTTCAGTAATCACAGTTGGCGGATACCATGACAACAATCAATTGAATGGGAGCGGACTGGATCTCTATCACTCGAACTTTGGCGCGACAGCTGATGGAACAATTAAGCCGGAAATTGTCGCGCCGGCGATGTGGGTGGCCGCGCCGATTCTTCCCGGCACACGCCTTTACGATCGAGCGGAAGCGTTGTCACATTTGGCAGCGGCACCCGACTATCAATTGCCAAGTATGGCTCGCGAATTCGAAGAGAAGGCTGAGCTACCCGAAAATCTCCGTTTCGCCGACCCGGCCGAAATTCGCAGTTTTGTTGAGGGTTCTTTGAATCAGGAGAAAATTGTCGCGTCACACTATCAGCATGTCGATGGAACCTCGTTCGCCGCGCCGATTGTTTCATCGATCGTCGCCCAGATGATCGAAGCGAACCCGAAGCTGACGCCCGAAGTAGTCAAGAACATTCTGATTTCGACCGCTGATCGAATCTCGAACGCGCCCGCGATTCGCCAGGGTTTTGGTGTCGTAAACGCAAGACGCGCAGTTGAACTGGCAAAGAACGAGCATCATGCCCTGAATACTGTTGGTTGTAGTCTGCCACGAATCGAGGACGGTCACCTGATCTTCGTCTATCACGACGACGCAGCGAAAAGCGTGGCGCTCGCCGGTGATTTCAATGGCTGGAATCAGGCTGTCCATCCGCTGAAGAAAGACGGTTCGGGTCTCTGGCTTGTAGAACTGAAAACATCTGCCTCGGGTCGTTATCAATACAAATTCATCGTAGACAACAAACGCTGGACCGAAGATCCGAGCAATGGAATGAAGGTGTCGGATGGCTATGGCGGCTTAAACTCCTTGCTAGTAATTGAATGAGAAAAAGAAGCTCCATGCTTAAGAAAGCCATCCATTGAAACCATACAACACTATCAGAAGACGCCTTCGCCGATCGCTGCTTCGTACCTTGCAGCCCTGCAGAAGGATTGTTCCGTTGATGTCAGAGTCTCTGGAGCGACGGCTCTCAATCCGTGAGTGTCTGGGACTGCGTTTGCACTTATTCGTTTGCGCGTGGTGCGCGCGTTATCTCAAGCAAATCAAATCTCTCCGCTTCATTCTCCGTGGACAGAGTTCGCAGCTTTCGACCGAGTTGGTCCCATCGCTCGCTGATGACAGCCGCGAAAGGATTTCGAGAGCTCTCCACTCGGGCTCACTTGAACACTAACAATCTTCACTAGTTATGTAAGGAATGACCGAGTCCTCCGACTATTAGCATGAACATGGAGTTGTTCACGAGGAGCTGGGAAAAATTATGCGACGCAGGTTACGAATCAGAAAGAGACTTCAGCGCAACCGATTGAACGCGCGGAAGGCATTTGCCAAGCAGGGTCGGCGCGCAAGCAAAACAGACAACTACAACATCTGTCTGGTCAGCGCCGTTTAACCGATCCTTTTCCAGGCTAAGAGAGCGTCGCCGCAAAACCAATAATCAGTAAAGGAATCGCGCGAGCTGCGCGACGAAGCAGATGGAACTGTCGATTTCTGACAATACAAGTGTGTTCGATAGCCTGCGGCGGCGAATGATGATGCCGGAACCCTGGAGAGTTATCGAGCCGCTGCCAACCGCGAATCAGTGGAGCGATCGGATGATCGAAGCGCTAAGACAACATTGGCCTGAATACCTAATGGAAGGGGCGGAGCTGGGACTGTTCATGATCTCAGCTTGTGCCTTCACTGTGCTGCTCTATCACCCCGCATCAGCGGTCGCTCAAAACATTCATAGTGAGACATTCCGGCGGCTGCTTATGGGCACCGCGATGGGTTCGACGGCGGTCGCCATCATCTTTTCGCCGCTCGGCAAACAATCGGGCGGGCACTTCAATCCGTCAGTGACTCTGACATTTTTCCGGCTCGGCAAAATCGAAGCCTGGGACGCAGCCTTCTACGCCCTATTTCAATTTGTGGGGGCAGTAGCTGGAGTGCTCATCGCCTCGTTAGTGCTCGGCAAACTGGTCTCGCACATGTCGGTGAACTATGCGGCGACGGTTCCAGGACCTGCTGGTGTGATGGCCGCTTTCGTCGCGGAACTCGCGATTACCTTCATCCTGATGACCGTGATCCTGAATGTTTCGAATACAAAGCGCCTCAGCCGCTGGACCGGGTTGTTCGCGGGGGCGTTGGTCGCAACTTACATCACGATCGAAGCGCCGATTTCAGGCATGAGCATGAACCCGGCGCGCACCCTCGGATCGGCGTTTGGCGCGCATGTTTGGACTGCGCTCTGGATCTATTTCACCGCGCCGCCGATGGGAATGCTTCTGGCGGCCGAGGTTTATCGACGGATTAAGGCGGGTCGCGCAGTCGCTTGCGCGAAGCTGCACCACCACAACAACCAGCGCTGCATCTTCAGGTGCAACTTTGAAGCTAACTGACAGCGGTTAGCCATAGAAAAGCGGAGACGATGAGGGGAAACGGACAATGCGAAGCAACACACAAAAAAGGACGTGGTCGTCAATTGTCGCGATGTCACCTCGGTCTCCGGTTCTCTGTGGCTAATCATCAACAACTTTCTTAGAAGGAGAACTTAAGTCATGAAACATCGAAAGCTTGTAATCGGTTTGGCACTCTTGCTCGTAGGCTACCTGGCCCAGTTCACGGTCGCGGTCGCCACCCGCAAGGCGGGTCCAACGAAATTCACAGTTAGGGTTGAAAACATTTCCAACCCGGAAGGCATGACGGCTTCGAACGGGGTCAAGTTTCCGTTCGCGTTGTCGCCGGGCATGTTTGTGCTAAGCACAAAGAACGCGCCGCTATTTACAGAGGGAAAGGCCGCGCGCGCCAACGGTCTGGAAATGCAGGCCGAAGACGGTGACCCATCCGGGTTAGTCAAATCACTCGAGACGATGCATCACGCTTCGAATCTGCACGGCGTGTTCAATACGCCGGTGGGCGCTATGGGTGCTGGCCCGATTCGTCCTGGTGACAGCTATGAATACAGCTTCACCGAAATGCCGGGCATGAAACTCTTCAGCACGATGATGTTCGGCCAATCGAATGATTGGTTCTACGCGCCAGACGCTAATGGCATCGCGCTTTTTGATGCTAAGGGCAATCCCGTCAGCGGCGACGTTACGGAGAAGTTCATCTTGTGGAATGCCGGGACGGAAGTGGACGAAGAGATCGGCATCGGCCCCAACCAGGGACCAAGACAAAAGGGTCCGAATACCGGGGCTGAAGAGCATGGCGTGGTGAATCGTGTGAAAGATGCTCGGTTCGCCGGCAAGAATGCCGAGTTCTTTCGCGTCACGATCACCGCTGAACCGGGTATGTGATTTTTACTGGGAGCGCGGGCGTTCCGCTCGCCGTCAGCCCCGGATTCGATCTGGGCGGTGATCGCAGGCAAGAAGTGCGCGCTCCAGTAAGAAAAAAAGAATGTTGGCAAGGAGAGAACTATGAAACCGACTCTTAAGATCGCCGCGATGATTCTGACGCTTACTAATCTGATTTCTCTCTCGCAAGCGCAAACGATCGAGAAGAAATCGCTGACAATTGACGGTGCTAAGAAAGTCATCGCCGGTGCGGTTGCTTACGCGAAGAAGAACAATGCGCCCGGCGGAGTAATAGCCGTCGTCGACGAAGGCGGCAACCTGATGGCGCTGGAACGACTCGATGGAACCTTCGCGGCTGGTGCCAATATCTCGATTGGCAAAGCACGCACTGCGGTGCTCTTCAAGCGTCCAACGAAAGCATTCGAAGACATTATCAAGAGCGGCCGGACGGCGATGGTCGCGTTGCCTGACGCTTACTTCACGCCACTACAAGGTGGTGTGCCGATCACGATCGACGGACAAATCGTTGGCGGGGTCGGAGTGAGCGGCGCCTCAAGCGCTCAGCAGGACGAAGAACTGGCGATGGCCGGCGCGAACGTCTTTGCTGGCGAAATGAAAATGAGCGACACGATGCAGATGAAACCTGCGCCCGTGCTGTTCTTTGATAAGACCCAGGTGTCGGCATCATTTTCAAAAGGCGCAGTGCTGCTGGACGGCACTAATCGCAACTATATGGTCCACACCAGCCGGCGTGACCGGCCCGGCCAAGCCGAGATTCATACGCTCGACACCGACATCATTTATGTGATGGAGGGCACGGCGACCTTTGTGACGGGTGGCACAGCGGTCGATGCGAAAGAGATTGCGCCCAACGAGATTCGCGGGTCCCGCATTGAAGGCGGAGAGACGCGTCAGTTGTCGAAAGGCGACGTGATCATCGTCGCGAACAGTATCCCGCACTGGTTCAAGGAAGTCGGCGGGGCGTTTCTCTACTACACGATCAAGGTTCGCTAAGTTTTGGCGGTTTTGCCGCTCTACTGAAAGAGGACTGTTATGAAACGAATTCAGGTTCTTGCAGCGACACTGTTGGTAATGCTCGGCGCTCTGTCTGTTGGTGCCCAATTACCAACCAAGCAAGTGCTGACGCTTGAGGCAGCAAAGAAGATTGCGGCGGCAGCTGAAGCTGAAGCCAAGAAACGCGGCGCGACAGTCGTGATCGCCGTCGTCGATGACGGTGGTTACCTACTGGTTCTTGAACGACTCGACGATACACAGGTTGCCAGCGTCGATGTAGGAATCGCCAAAGCCCGCACGGCGGCAATTTTCCGACGGCCCAGCAAGGTATTTGAGGACCAGGTGAAGAATGGCCGGGTATCGGCGCTGGCCCTACCGGGAGCGGTGGCCCTGCAAGGAGGGGTTCCCATCATCGTCGAAGGCAGAGTAGTCGGCGCGATTGGCGTAAGTGGCAACTCGCCCCAGGAAGACGAAGACATTGCGAAGGTCGGAGCCGATTACGCGGCTGCGGCTATCAAAGGAGGCAACAAATGAGCGCGCGAAAATTGAACCTAATGCTTAGGGGCGCATTCTTCTTAATCATCGCGGCTGCGCTGTACGTTGGTTGGTCGGGAAACCTGACACATGCGTCGCAGCCGACGAAGACATCCGCGGATGTTCCAACCGGAAAGCCCGAAGCGATGATCGATCTCGCCACAGTTGATGGCGTGCGTGCGGTCAAAGGCGAGTGGCGCTACAGCGATACAAAGATTGTCGAAGCCAGTTTCGTTAGTGCCGGACCAGACAACCAGCCGACTGGTGCGCCGGTGAAGACCTATGATTACACGCCGCATGCCGGCGGGGCTGATTTCGATGATTCGAAGTGGGAAGCGATCGGGCCGACCACGTTGGACCAACGTCGCGGCCACGGCCGGCTGGGTTTCAACTGGTATCGCATTAAGCTGACGCTTCCGGATCGCATCGGTGATTATGATCCAACCGGGATGACTGTCGTGTTCGAAACGTCGCTCGACGACTACGCCGAGATCTGGGTTGACGGCGAGTTGTCACGCGCACTGGGCCAGACAGGCGGTTCAGTCATCGCCGGCTGGAACACCGAGAACCATCTGGTTATTGGGCGCAACGTGAAACGCGGCCAGCAAATTCAACTGGCCATCTTCGGTATCAACGGTCCGCTTTCGAATCCGCCGACAAATTTCATTTACCTGCGCTACGCGAAGCTCTCGTTCTACAAGACTGAGCCTGGTCCGGTGGCGCTCACACCGAGCGAGGTTAATGTCGAGGTTGTGCGAAACGACCCGGCAATGAACGAGGTCGTCGGACCGAATCCGAAAGTTTTCAAACTTGCCGAGGGATTCAAGTTTACGGAAGGCCCGATTTGGGTGAACAAGGACGGCGGCTACCTTCTGTTCAGCGATCCGAACGCGAACACGATCTACAAATACGCGCCCAACGGAAACGCAGAAGGAAAGCTCGACGTGTTTCGCACACTGAGCGGCTACTCAGGCGCCGACATTGCTGAGTATGGCCAACCCGGATCGAATGGTTTGACGCTCGATCCGCAGGGACGACTCACGATTAACCAGCACGGTAATCATCGCGTTGTGCGGGATGAAACGGACGGAACCCAAACCGTTCTGGCTGATAGTTATCAAGGCAAGCGGCTCAACAGTCCCAACGATCTGGTCTATCGATCGGACGGAACGCTGTTCTTTACTGATCCGCCATTCGGCTTTCCCAAGTTCTTCAACGACCCGCGCAAGCAGCTTCCATTCAGCGGCGTCTATTCGATCTACAAAGGCAAGCTGCAACTGGTGAGCAAGGACTTAACCGGGCCGAACGGCATCGCGTTTTCGCCCGATGAAAAATATCTGTACATAGGCAACTGGCCGCGTTCACTTGTTGGTCAGGAGCTTCGCAAAGAAGACGAGCCCGTCGGTGAAATCGGCGACAAGCACAAAGCGATCATGCGCTACGAAGTGCAGCCTCGATCAGAAGGGCAACCTATATGTCTCGGCGCCGGGCGGGCTGTGGGTGATCTCGCCTGAAGGCAAACATCTCGGCACAATCATCACGCCAAAGCACGCGCACAATTTCAATTGGGGCGATGCTGACGGCAAGACGCTTTATCTCTGCGCACGTTCCGGCTTGTATCGCATTCGTCTGAACATCGCGGGAGTGCGGCCGTGAATTTGGAGTGCGCCGGCGGAGCGGAGCGGCGACGGCGCTTTGGATTTTGCCCGATGGGTCCAGATCGAATAGTAGAGCGGCTTACTTCGCTGAATTTTCGCCAGGCTGTGTGGCTGTTTCCGATCGCCTACACATTCCACGTGCTCGAGGAATTACCACTGTTCACAAGTTGGGCCAGACGGTATGCAAGTCCGGCTTTCACGATGCGCGACTATCTCGTGATTCACATGACTGGAATTGTCGTGGCCTTTGTTGCGCCGCTCATCATTAACCGGTTTCCGAACCGCGCGGTGATCTTTGGGTTTTTTACTTTCGTCTTTACGCCCGCGGTTTGTTTCAACATACTCTTTCACGCTGGATCGACGGCGGCGTTTGGTGTGTACAGCCCGGGACTACTGACCGCGCTGACGCTTTATCCGCCGCTCTTCTACGTTGTCACCAGGCAGGCGTTTCGCGAAGGGCTGCTGACAAATCGAACGGCTGTCATTTCGTTTGCGCTGGCGGGTTTGGTGCACGCCGCGGATGTCTCGCATAATGTCTTCAAAGCATGGTAAATGATTAACCTCTACAGCAGTGGTGAAGATAAATCTAATTCGACTTGGCGGTTTGGCAGCGGTCCTCGCCGGTATCCTGCGCGTATTTTCGTCCGTATTGCCGACAACTTCGCCGAGGATCATGGCGCTGTATCTGGTGATCGATATCCTGCTTCTGATCAGAGTATCGGCCTTTTTGAATTCCAGCGTCTCGAAACGGGCATCCCGGGGACGTTAGCGGTGCTGCTACAGGTCCTCGGCGCGTTAATTTTGATCGGGCGTGATCTGGCGATTCTCAGCGATGCGTTCTATCCAATCGGAGCGTTGACGTTCGCTGTCGGTCTCGACTTATTTGCGATTACGTCCTGGAAAGCCAAAACGTTGCCGCGTTGGGTCCTGCTACTGCTAATCCTTTCGACGGTGATTGGCCCGATAGGGTTCTTCTCTCCAAGTCTCTCCATCTTATTTGCCGCATCCGGAATAGTGTTTGGGATTGGATTTGCGAGCGCCGGCACCGCGATCTGTTTGCCTTGCCGCCATCGATGAATCCAAATCCGCCTTAACGAACTTCGGTTGTAAGTTTTCGTAGGACCAGCGCGACTAATAGCTTAGACGGACGCAGTATCTTTAGGAACAAACGGCTGGCTTCATCTTAGGAGCAGACACATGGCGGGGATCGACGAAGTTGTAGACCGAATTATCGAACGGCGCGCAGGAGTGCCCGGCGATCATAGCCTGCTCGTCGGCATCAGCGGCATCGATGGCAGCGGCAAAGGCTATATCGCGGGTCAAATCGAAGCGCATCTGGCGCAACGTGCGATCGCCTCAGTCGTTGTTAACGTGGACGGCTGGTTGAATTTGCCTGAACAACGATTTGACCCGAAAGCGCTCGCGGAAAATTTCTATCAGCGCGCGATTCGTTTCGACGATTTCTTTTCAAACCTGCTGGTGCCGCTGCGTGATAGTCGTTCGGTTCATCTGGTGGCGGAGTCTCTCGCTGAGACAGCGAAGCAATATCGCAAACAGATCTACGACATCAGAAATGTTGACGTCGTTCTGGCCGAGGGAATCTTTCTATTCAAGAACGAATATCGAGACTTCTTTGACTTGAGAGTTTGGGTTGAATGTTCGTTCGCGACCGCTTTGGCTCGCGCCATCGAACGAACTCAGGAGGGTCTGTCCCCGGCAAACACGATTGCCGCATACGAAGCGATCTACTTTCCCGCGCAAAGAATTCATTTCGAGCGGGATAATCCAAGAGCATCGGCGGATTTGATCTATGACAATGATCTGTATCGAGCTCGGCACCTCTCAAGCGCAGCCAGCCACCGAAGTTTTTACACTCGTTCGGCTCCGCTAAACTAACTCGCCCTGGCACACGCTTTTGCTTCCAAAGGCCTGAGGTTTTCGTAAATCAATTCGTGCGTGGGAACTTCGATCCCGCTTTCACGCGCCATGCGCACGACCGCGCCATTCTGCGATTCGAGTTCGGAAGGTCTGCCGGCGGCAATGTCGCGTTGCATGGAACTGGTCGCATCTTCCGGCAAGGCATTGACGCCGGCCATTACAGTTTCAATCGAACCGGCGGCAGTTTGATACCGCGCGCATGAGCCAACGAATGGATCTCCTTCATTGCCCGCAGCATTTGCGCGCGCAATTCCGGATCAGTTCTAAGAATTTCCGCGGGTGCGTTCGCGATCGCGCCAACCCCACTGAACGAAGCGATGAATAAGAACTTCATCCAAAGCGCCATCTGAATATCGACAGCGACCGACATATCGATTCCAGCCTGAGTAAATGCACTTTGAATCGCAACGACCCGATCGGATTGGCGATTGTCCATCTCACCGATTACCACTGAGGGCGCAAAGCCGGCGTGGCGAATATGACCTGGCCCAACGACGAAGCTGACGATCTTGCAAAGTCCCCCAATCACATGATCGTTGCCTAACTCCGCAGTCAACTGACCAACCGCATCGACCCCATTCTGCAAAGGGAGCACAGTTGTGTTTGGTCCGATCATCGGTTTCATTGAACGCGCTGCGTCGGGCACTTAGCTTTTACCGGATAGACCAGAAAATCGCCGTTGAGACTTTCGACTTTCAGCCCGTTGATTTGGATCGCGCGCAGGTGTTCGCCGCGCGCGATGAAGGTCACGTCTTCGCCGGCCTGGGCAAGCCGGCCGCCGAAGTACGCGCCGACTCCACCAGTTCCAAAGATTGCTATTTTCATTTCAGGTTCCTGGGCTCAACAATCTGGTGTTGCTCTGAAATGCTGGCGTCCTTGACGCTCAATCCTCAACGGTCGTAGGATCGCCGCATCTTAATGTGAAGTCCACTCCGGACTTCCCCCGGCAGGAGGGACCGATGAGTTATCTCCGCGAGACCCCGTTCGACGAGAAGGATTTTCCGACGCTCCAACTAATCAAGAACGATTACGGCTTTATTCCCAACTTCTTCCTTTCGCAAACGATGCGCCCGGATCTGATCGATGCCGAGGTGCAACTGGTTGACTCAATTCTTATCAGGGAAAGCGCGCTGACGCGGCGGCAAAAGGAATACATCTTTCTAGTATGTTCAGCGGCCAACCTCAGCACCTATTGCGTCACGGCGCACTGCGAGATCGTCCGCATGTTGAAGATCGAGGGACCTGAGCCTGAGCAGATTGCTCTCGATCACACAGCCGCCGATCTGCCAATGGTTGACAGGGCGCTGCTCAATTTTGCCCTGAAGCTAAACAATCATCCGACGAAGATCGGCCAGGCGGACATCGATGCGCTGCGCACCTACGATTTCACGGATCTTCAGATACTTGAGGCGGTAATGTGCGTTGGACTGGCCAAGTTTGCGAACTGCGTGGGCTTCGGCCTGGGGACCGTGCCCGATTTCAAGACTTTGCAGCTTGATTTGAGTAAGAGCAAGGCCGCCGCAGTCTAGTTTGCGACCGTTCGATGACCCTCCTGGTTTTCCCGATCAGGTTCGACGAGACTATCTACTTGCCGGCGTGCGGCTGCTCTGTTTCACAGCCGCCGCGAATTCGCGACATGATTTTGGCTACCAGCGGCTCAGCAATAGGTGCGGGATATTCAAACGAGCCACTATCGGTAACGATGCGCAGGGTCTTGCTCGTCGAATCGTAAAGCACCTGGCAGGTCTTACAGTGCGCGAGGTGAGCCTCGAGTTGCTCGCGAATCTCCGCGGCTACCTCGTTGTCGAGAAGGTTCCCCAACTCCGTTATGAAATCTTCGCATCTGATCATGCAGTTACTCCCGCGCTTCCTTTGGAAAAGTATGGTACCAGAGACTCGCGAAGCATCAAGCGGCCGCGCAACAGCCGCGCTTTCAGCGCCGGAGCGCCAAGCCCCAGGGCGTTCGCCGCTTGCGCGGTTGAAAGCTCTCCAAGATCGCGCAGCACCAGCACCACGCGGTACTTCGGCGGCAGCTTGGCGATCTCTCTTTCAATCAGCGCACGGATCTCCTCTTTCGAATAAGACTGCTCCGGATCGTCCTGCCAGGCCTGAATGCGCCGCGGCCGAAAGTCATCGTCGTCATCCAGACTCTCAAAATTCTTGCGTCCGCGTAGTCGTTGCACGCCGGTGTTGATGGCGATACGCACCAACCAGGTCGCAAACGTTGACCGTCCTTCAAACTCGGCGATGTGCTCGAATGCTTTCAAGAAGGCATCCTGCATGGCGTCTTCTGCCTCCACAACGTCGCCCAGAATGCCAACTAGACTCCGATAGACCTTGCGCCCGTGGCGTCTGACCAACTCCTCGAAGGCGTCCGTATCACCCGCCTGGACGCGAGCCACAACTGCGGCGTCGGCGTCCTCGAGCAAAGACTCCTCTTCCAAAAATCGCCCTACCATTGGACGCGCGCCATCGTCCTCAGGATTCACTTCTTTGAGAGGAAATATCAGCCGCGGCGCAAAGTCCGGCGTGGTGCCAAGACCCATTTGCAACGTGTTGAGAAAGTCAGTGAGCGCCGTCATCACTATCGCTTCGAGAATCTGTTTATCGGCAAAACCATGCCGCCGCAACGAGTCGATGTCTTCAGAGCCAAACGTTTCGGGACGTTTGCCAAGCTTTAGAGCGAAGTCGAGCAGCGCTCGATCCGCCTCAGACAAGTCGGCCTGATGATGATCGATGGCAATCTGATCGGACTTTTCCTCCGGCATTCCGAGTGCGCGCAGCATTTCGCAATGCACCGCGACGCAGTAGGTGTTCAGATTAGCCGCCGAGATAACCAGCAGGATGTATTCCTTCTGCTTGCGCGAAAGAACGTCGTCTGTTAGCAGAATCGTGCCGACGACCTGAGCTTCGGCCTCGACCACGTCGGGCCTGAGCGTCTGGGCGCGAAAAATGTTGGGCACGAACCCAAACTTTTCTTTGAAGAACGCGAAGGGAGGAAACTCGTCCGGTCGGCGTTCGATCGCGGGCAGGTAAGCTCCGCGCTCGTGCGTCAAATCTCGAGTAGTTTCGCGAAAAGTGGAGCGAGTTTGCGAAAGCATCAGCGGCTCGAAATCAGGCGCCACACCCAAGCCTGTAGCCAGGCCGCAGAGAAAGTTTGTTAGTCCCGCCATTACTGTCACTTCGAGGATTTGCTCGTCCGCAAAGCCCTTTTCGCGAAGCGTTTCGTGGTCAGCGCGGCCAATCGAAGTCGGATCCCGCGCCAGCTTCAGCGCAAAATCCAATAGCGCCTCATCGGCTGTGCTCAGTTCCGCCTGCCTGTGATCGCGAGCAATTTGCCTTAGCCGTTCCTCGGGTTCGCCAAGGCGGCGCAGAAACTCGGCATGCGCCGTCGCGCAGTAGATATTCTGCTTTTCGGCCGCGATTCTAAGCAGGATGCGTTCTTTTTGAACGCGGGTCAGCCCAGCTTGCTTGAGCAGTACCGTACCGGCGATCTGGGCTTCGGCTTCGATCACTCGCGGCAGAAGCGTTTGGGCGCGGAAGATACCGGGCACGAACCCGAAGCTTTCGCGGAACGCCACAAACGGCGGAAACGAATCGGCCATTTGGACTTCGGTAAAGAAGCTCAACCTAAGAGATCCTTTCAGGGCTTTCAGGACCCTGAGCATAACTTATTTGGCGAGGGCTGAAAAGCTTGGCGAAGAGGATCCGTCAAGACAGTGCAGCGACTATTCTCGCGCGCTGGATGGTTACTTTATGGCCTTCGAGAAATTCTGCATCCGTTGCCCGAAATGCGCGTCTAACGGATTTAGAAGGTTTCGTTCAGTGAGATTATGAAGCGCTGCTGCTCAGCCGTTCGCTTGAGCAAAGCGGCACGGAGACGAAAGAAGCTGACTCCATACGCTATGAAATCCGCCGCCAAGAAAACAACCCTCGATCCAGCTCGCTGGCTGGATGAGCACGGCGATTATCTCTACAGATACGCGCTGATGAGAGTGCGCGACGCGGCTGCCGCTGAGGACTTGCTTCAGGAAACTCTGCTGGCGGCGATAGGTTCATATCAAGCTCACGAAGGGCGAAGCTCGGAACGGACCTGGTTGGTAGGAATAATGAAACACAAGGTGGTTGATTACTTTCGCCGGCTCGCGAGAACGCCTGAGTTCCAAATGTCTAGTGAAGAGGACCGCGACGACTTAGATTGGTTTGAGAGCGAAGGCGCGTGGCGCGGACATTGGCGCGAAGATCAGGCGCCGGTTAGTTGGCCGGTGGACGCCGTGAAGCTCCTCGAATCCCGGGACTTTTGGGAGACTTTCGATCGTTGTCTGACGCGCCTTTCGCCGCAAATGGCGATCGCGTTCACGCTGCGAGAAATCGATGGCCTGAGTTCCGAGGAGATTTGCGAAATACTCAACGTTACCCCAAACAATCTTTGGGTCATCCTGCATCGCAGCCGCGCGAAGCTCAGGCACTTTCTCGAAGCCGAATGGTTCCACGGAGTCAATCCGGCCTCGCCTGTAGGCAGCCAGAATCTTGAGCGGCGCCCATTGAACATTAACAAGGTCCGGTCGGAATTTACCTACGGCGCGGTCGCCGCTTGAATGGAATGTAAGGATTTGATTTCAGTCGCGACCAATAGGCGTTAGAGGTTATCGGGCGGCTGGGCTAAAGGGAATTCACACCGCACCGAAATCCAAAACAGCTTAGTAACTGAAGCGGATTCAAGGAAGTAGTTCGCGAATCCTGAGCTGTAAGTGTTCATTTTTTAATTACGGAATTCTGAAAAGGAGATTCTAAATCATGTCCAAAAAGTTAGTAAAAAGTTAGTAATTGCTCTCGTTGTTCTCGTCGTTGTTGGTGCCGGCGCGTGGTACGCATTCCGTCCCGAGCGGCTGTTCATCAATCAAAGAGTGAACGAACAGTTTCCGACTGCGTCAGCGGCGAGCAACAAGCTCGTATCGGGTCAGTTTCATAGCGGCGCCCACGAAACCAAGGGCACCGCGACGGTGTTTCAGCTTGCCGATGGCAAGAAGACGCTGCGACTGACAAGTTTTGAAACGTCGAATGGTCCCGACGTGCACGTCTATCTCGTGGCCGCTGCGGATGCGAAGGACAACGACACCGTGAAGACGGCTGGCTTTGTTGACCTGGGCTCCTTAAAGGGAAACATCGGCGAGCAGAATTACGACGTTCCGGCGAATGTTGATTTGGCGAAGTATCGCGCCGCCACGATTTGGTGTGCCCGGTTCAACGTTAACTTTGGCACCGCGCCTTTGATGAATGATTCGATGTCGATGAATCAGTAATTCAACGAGCCACAGAGGCACAGAGAAGTGCAAAACAAAAACTTCAATGATGCTGATTCAATGGTTCTTGCTCTGTGTCTCGGTGCCTCTGTGGCTAAATCGGATTTACAGCCTCCATCAACTTGGTCAGTAGACGGAGCAGATCATGACAAACAACAATCAATACGACGTAATCATTATCGGCACGGGCGCGGGTGGCGGCACGCTCGCTTACAAACTCGCGCCCTCCGGTAAGAAGATCCTTCTGCTCGAACGCGGCGATTACGTGCCGCGCGAGAAGGACAACTGGAGCACGCGCGCCGTTAACCTCGAAGGCAAGTACAACACGAAAGAAGCGTGGCGCGACGTTGATGGCAAAGAGTTGCATCCGCACACGAACTATTTTGTCGGCGGCAACACGAAGTTCTACGGCGCGGCACTGTTCCGTCTGCGCAAAGAAGACTTCGGCGAGATTCGTCATCACGGCGGCATCTCACCGGTGTGGCCAATCAGCTACGACGATCTGGAGCCGTACTACACCGAGGCTGAACACCTGTATCAGGTCCACGGCAATCGCGGCGAAGATCCAACCGAGCCTTGGGCCAGCGCGCCTTACAAGTATCCGGCGGTCAGCCACGAGCAGCGGATTCAGCACCTGCACGATGACCTTGAGCGCGCCGGACTGAAGCCATTTCATGTGCCGCTTGGCATTCGCATCGATGAAAAGAATCCGCGCCAGAGCCCGTGCATTCGTTGCAACACCTGCGACGGCCATCCATGTTTGATTGGCGCAAAGGCTGATGCGCAAACGATCTGTGTCGATCCGGCTCTTAAGCATGAGAACGTCTCGCTAGTCACCAACGCCAAGGTGATGCGCCTGGAAACTAACGGCAATGCGCGGCAGGTCAGCAAAGTGATCGTTGAGCGTAACGGTGCGCGCGAAGAATATTCAGGCGACATCGTCGTCGTGTCCTGCGGCGCGGTTAATTCCTCGGCGTTGTTACTGCGATCGGCGAATGACAGTCACCCGAACGGACTCGCCAACGGCTCGGACGTGGTCGGGCGCCACTACATGGGACATATCAATTCGGTCTTGATGGCGCTTTCAAAATGTCCGAACCCGACCGTCTTTCAAAAAACGCTGGCGATCAATGATTTCTATCTCGGGTCGAAAGACTGGGAATATCCGATGGGCCACATCTCATTTGTCGGCAAACTCGACGCTGACACTTTGAAAGCCGGCGCCCCGGCAATTGCACCGGGCTGGACTCTGGATTTGATGGCCAAGCACTCCCTGGATTTCTGGCTGACTTCAGAAGACCTGCCGGATCCGGAGAACCGCGTGACTGTCGATCGCGATGGTGAGATTCGCGTGAGCTACAAGCTCAACAACGTCGAAGGACACGATCGCCTGAAAGCCCATCTGCAAAAGGCAATGAAGCAAACCAACTGCGATATTCACGGGCATGAATGTCACCAGGGTTTGTTTGCGCGGAACTTGTATCTCGGCCAGCGTCTGCCCCTGGCGGCGGTGGCGCACCAGAACGGCACCGTGCGGTTCGGTGATGATCCGAAGACCTCCGCGCTCGATCGCAACTGCAAAGCTCACGAGGTGGACAATCTCTACGTCGTAGACGCGAGCTTTTTCCCGTCGAGCGGCGCGGTTAATCCGGCGCTGACAATCATGGCGAATGCGCTGCGCGTGGGCGATTACTTGTTGGAGCGAATGAGCTAGAAGGAAAAAGGTAAAAGTAAAAAGGCAAAAGGTAAGATTATGAACACGAGCCATTACCCACAGCGCAGCGGGACGTACCGAGCAATCATCGTTGCATTATTTTTGACTTTTTCCTTTTTCCTTTTTCCTTCAGCAAACCTGCCGACGGACGCGCGTGCTCTCAACTGCTCGCGCGTCCCCTTCCTGTTCGCTACAGATAATCCAAAGGCCGTGCCTTTGGTTGAACAGGTTGGCGCGATCGGGATGACGGTTTCTGACATGGACGCTTCGATCGAGTTCTATTCGAAAGTGCTTTCATTCGAGAAAGTCTCCGATGTGGAAGTGACCGGCGAAGACTATGAACGATTCCAAGGCGTTTTTGGCCTGCGCATGCGCGTGGTGCGAATGCGCCTGGGTGATGAGTTCATCGATCTGACTGAATATCTCGCTCCCAAAGGCCGTCCGGTTCCCGTTGATTCGCGCAGCAACGATCGCTGGTTTCAGCACATTGCGATCATCACCAGCGACATGGAAAAAGCTTATGCGTTGTTGCGAAAGAACAAAGTTGAGCATGCTTCGACTGGACCGCAGCGTTTGCCTGACTGGAACAAGAATGCGGGCGGTATCAAAGCTTTCTACTTTCGCGATCCTGACAAACACTGGCTGGAAATCTTACAGTTTCCCGAAGGGAAGGGTGATGCGAAATGGCAGCAAAAGGATCGTCTGTTTCTCGGCATTGACCATACCGCGATTGTGGTCGGCAATACCGAAGCGAGTTTGAAGTTTTATCGCGACGTGCTGGGCCTGCGTGTCGCAGGTACGAGTGAGAATTACGGCACTGAGCAGGAACATCTCAACAACGTCTTCGGCGCAAGGGTACGCATTACGAGTCTTCGAGCCGGTAACGGGGGTCCGGGCATCGAATTTCTCGAGTACCTTGCACCGCGCGACGGCCGGCCCGCGCCGAGCGATGAGCGGGCCAGCGATCTCTTTCATTGGCAGACGACGCTGGTCGTTAATGCGGCCGACATGTTTGCGCAGAATCTGCTGGCTGGGAATTTTCGTTTTGTCTCGCCGGGCGTGGTGGCAATCACCGATGGGCGCTTAGGATTCTCTAAAGGCTTGCTGGCGCGCGACCCTGATGGGCATGTGATGGCATTGATCGAAAAATGATCATCTGCGGCTATGCCGCCCGATGTGCGGAAGGTCTCTGACCTTCCGGCAGCGTACCGGATTAGCACAGGGGCTTCGCCCAAAGCTTGCCGAGGCGCAGCCTCGGCGTTGATATTCAATGGGCTTTCGGAAAGGCACAGCCTTTCCGCACATCAGGCGGCATAGCCGCGAACTTCGACATCAATGAAGCACTGAATGAACACTCGACAACTCTTCATTCCGGTGATTCTCGGCACAGTGCGCAAAGGGCGCGCCAGTGAGAACGTTGCGAAATTCATCTTCGGTGAAGTCCAAAAACGTGAAGGCGTTGAAACTGAACTGATTGATATTCGTGATTTGAAGTTTCCGATTGACGATGCCGGCGAGCAGATCAAGGATGTCAAATTCTCGGCAGTCTGCGAACGCGCTGACGGCCTTGTGATCGTTACGCCGGAATATAACCACGGCTATCCCGGGATGTTGAAACATGTGCTCGATTCAAATCTTAAGGAATACATCCATAAGGCGGTGGGCGTCTGCGGCGTCTCAGCGGGAGGCTTCGGCGGCACGCGCGTCATCGAGGCGTTGCTGCCGGTCTTGAGAGAACTTGGCCTGGTTACAATCTTTTGGGACGGCAATTTCTCAGGCGCCCAAAAAATATTCGCTGCCGAGGGGAAGATTCTGGACGAAGCGACACACGTCAAGCGCATCGATAAGTTCCTCGGTGAATTGATCTGGATGAGCAAGGTGCTGCGGTACGGCCGCGAAAACGTTCCAATCTGAATCTGAAGTGAAAATCATTTCCCTGAATGTCGGCCTGCCGCGCTTGGTCTTGCGCAACGGCGAGCCCGTTTCGACCGGCATTTTCAAAGAGCCAATCACCAGGCGCGTGATGATGCGGACGCTGAACATCGACGGTGATCGTCAGGCCGATTTAGCCGTTCATGGAGGGCCTGGCAAAGCCGTCTATGTCTATCCTGCAGAGCATTACAGTTTTTGGAAGCGCGAGTTGCCGGAGATGGACTTGCCGTGGGGAATGTTCGGCGAGAACCTGACGACCAGTGGTTTACTCGAAACGGAAATCAACATCGGCGACAAGTTTCGCATTGGCGAGGCAGAGGTGATGGTCACAGAGCCACGCATGCCCTGTTACAAGCTCGGCATTCGTTTCGGTCGCACAGACATCATTAGGAGATTCCTGCAAAGCGAGCACACTGGATTCTATCTCGCCGTTCTGAAAGAAGGCGAAGTCGGCGCCGGTGACGAGTTCGAGCCGCTGGCTAGAGATCCTCACGATGTAAGGGTTAGCGATGTCACGCGACTATATACACGAGAGAAGCGCAATGCGGCTTTGCTTCGTCGGGCCATTGAGGTGGAAGCATTGCCCGAGAGTTGGCGAAGTTATTTCCAGGATCATCTTGAAAGGCTGACCGGCTTAGCAATTGGGGGCAGCGATGTCTAAACCAAAAATGATTTGTCCGGATTGCGGCACCGAGATGAATCATCACGCAATGAAGATTGATTACGGCGTGGATGATCCGGCGTTCGTCGACGCAGCCTTCGGCGGCGCGTTGAAAGAGGCGCATACCTGTCCCGAATGTGGAAGATCGGAATTGCGACCGGCGTAACAAACTGATGGCAAAAGACGCAAACACAAGCCGAGGACTTACCGCCGAAGAGCAGCGGCTGGAAGAGTCCCGTCAAAAGACGAAGCATTGGAAACGCTGGGGTCCATATCTCAGCGAGCGCGCTTGGGGAACCGTGCGTGAAGACTATAGCTCGTATGGCACGGCGTGGGACTATTTCCCACACGACATGGCCCGGTCGCGCGCTTACCGGTGGAATGAAGACGGACTCGCGGGCATCTGCGATCGTCATCAGAAGATTTGTTTCGCGTTGGCCTTGTGGAATGGCCACGATCCGATCTTGAAAGAACGCATTTTTGGCTTGACCGGGAGCGAAGGGAATCATGGCGAAGACGTCAAGGAATATTACTTCTATCTCGACTCAACACCGACGCACTCGTACATGAAGTACTTGTACAAGTATCCGCAGGCCGAGTTTCCTTACGGGCAATTAATTGAAGAGAATCGCCGTCGCGGGAAACTAGCGTCTGAGTTCGAGCTGATCGATACAGGTATTTTCAATGAAGATCGTTACTTTGATGTGATTGTTGAGTACGCAAAGGCCGATGTCGAAGACATCCTGATCAAGATTACGGCGACTAATCACGGCCCGGAGACGGCGTCACTGAATCTGCTGCCGACGATCTGGTTTCGCAACACCTGGTCATGGAATCAGAATGGAACCGCTAAACCGAATTTGGGCAAAGTCAAAGATGGCGTGATCGAACTCAATGTAAACGGGCTCGGCAAGCGCTGGTTGTATTGTGACGACTCGCCGGAGCTTTTGTTCACTGAGAACGATACGAATACGCAGCGCCTTTTCAACTCGACCAATGGTTCGCATTTCGTCAAAGACGGCATCAACGATTTCATCATTCACGGCAGTCACGAGGCGGTCAACTCTGAACACGTGGGAACAAAAGCTGCGGCGAACTATAAACTGACAATAGCGCCCGGCGAGACTGCGACGATCCGCCTGCGGCTATCAGACAAATCGCCAAAGAGCCAGGACGCATTCGTTGATTTCGACAAGACATTCGCGGCACGAATTCACGAAGCCGATGAATTCTATCAAACCGTAATCCCCAAACATCTCACGCACGACGCGCGCACGGTCATGCGTCAATCGCTGGGCGGCTTGCTCTGGTCCAAACAGTTCTATCACTACGTTATCGAGAAGTGGCTGGATGGCGATCCGGATACACCGAAACCGCCGGCGGAACGAACGAACGGGCGCAATCATGAATGGAAACATCTCTACAACGCCGATGTGATCTCGATGCCGGATAAGTGGGAGTACCCTTGGTACGCCGCGTGGGACCTGGCCTTTCATTGCGTGCCGCTGGCGTTGGTTGATTCCGAATTCGCGAAGGAGCAGCTCGTGCTGATGCTGCGCGAGTGGTACATGCATCCGAACGGTCAGTTGCCGGCTTACGAGTGGGCCTTCGGCGATGTAAATCCGCCAGTCCATGCGTGGGCTACCTGGCGCGTTTACAAGATTGAGAAGAAGCGGCGCGGCGTCGGCGACACGGTTTTTCTGAAGCGAGTTTTTCAGAAGCTGCTTTTGAATTTCACCTGGTGGGTCAATCGCAAAGACGCCGACGGTATGAATATCTTTCAGGGCGGCTTTCTCGGATTGGATAACATCGGCGTGTTCGATCGCAGCGCGCCGCTGCCGACCGGTGGTCACATCGCGCAATCAGACGGCACTAGCTGGATGGCGATGTACGCGCTGAATCTGTTGGCAATCGCGATGGAACTGGCCAAAGAAGATCCATCTTACGAAGATGTGGCGAGTAAGTTCTGGGAGCACTTTCTCTACATCGCTCACGCGATGAACAATCGCGGAGACGACGAAATCAGGCTGTGGGACGAGCAGGACGGGTTCTTTTACGACGTGCTTCACGTGCCGGGGGCGAAGCCATATCCGATGAAGGTTCGTTCGATGGTGGGTTTGATTCCGCTGTTTGCGGTCGAAACCCTGGGGCCGGAGCTGCTCGAACACTTGCCGGACTTTAAGCGACGGATGGAATGGTTCATTGGCAATCGTCCCGACTTGATTCAGAACGTTGCCTGTATGCGCACGCCTGGAAATGCTGAGCGGCGTTTGCTTTCAATCGTCAGTCAGGATCAGTTGCGTAGTGTGCTGCGGTACATGCTCGATGAAAACGAATTTCTTTCGCCGTACGGCATTCGCGCAATTTCGCGATTCCACAAGCAACATCCGTATGTGCTGCAAGTGAACGGTACAGAGCATCGGGTGGACTATGAGCCGGCCGAGTCGAGCACGGGACTGTTTGGCGGCAACTCAAACTGGCGCGGGCCGATTTGGTTTCCGCTTAATTATTTGCTGATCGAGTCGCTGCAAAAGTTCCATCACTATCTGGGCGAAGATTTCAAGGTCGAATGTCCGACGGGCTCAGGGCAGATGATGACGCTTTGGGAGGTTGCCGGCGAAATCTCGAAACGGCTTTCGCGAGTCTTCCTGCGCGATAGTGACCAGCGACGGCCCGTATTCGGTGCTGTGGAAAAGTTTCAGACCGATCCAAACTGGCGTGACCTGATTCCGTTCCATGAATACTTTCACGGCGACAATGGCTCAGGTGTCGGCGCGAGTCATCAGACCGGTTGGACGGGCCTGGTTGCGAAGCTCCTGCAGCAGAGTGGGGAATAGATTTGGAGTGCGGCGACTTGTCGCCGCCTATGAAAGCGCTGACAAGTCAGCGCACTCCAAAAAGTGCTCCAGCGTCTGTAAGGAATCCCTTCTCAACCCGACTCATGATTGTTCGGCTAATCAAGCAGAAGGAACCCGATGATCATGAACGCGATGTCACCCCAGCAACAGTTCTCGACCAAGCCTTCGATTCGAAGATTCACCTCTGCGTCAAAACGCAGCGAACGCTGGGCAGTCATCCTGGCCGGAGGCGACGGCACTCGTCTCCAATCAATGACGCGCACCATTACTGGCGATGATCGACCGAAACAATTTGTTCCCGTCATCGGGGGCAGCACGCTGCTGGATCAGACTCGATCTCGTGTAGCGTTGTCAGTTTTGCCAGGTCGCACCTTCTTTGTTGTTACGGAAAAGCATCAACGCTTCTATCAGTCTTTGACTCAGAGTGTTTCGCCAAAGCTTCTGCTGGAGCAGCCTGCGAACAAGGGCACCGCACCGGCAATTCTTTATGCGTTGATGCGCGTGGCGGCGAAGTCGCCCAAAGCCATCGTCTCCTTGTTTCCTTCCGATCATTACTTTGCCGATGACGAAGAATTCATGTCGCATGTTGACGCAGCTTTCGGCGCCGTGCAGACAGAGCCAAACGCCGTGATGTTATTGGGAATCACGCCGAGCGCCCCTGAAACTGAATACGGATGGATTGAGCCGGAGCGATCGATACTTGGCAGTCTGCCTCGCTCAATTACTCGAGTTAGCCGGTTTTGGGAAAAGCCAAACGCAAACGTGGCGCACTCTCTGATGGATCAGGGCTGCCTGTGGAACAGCTTCGTGATGGTCGGGCGCGTAGACGCATTACTGAAAATGACGCGTACAGCTTTACCCGAGATGTTCTCTCAGTTCGCCTCGATCGTGCCTATGTTTGAAACTCTAGCTAACCGAAAGGCGCTTCATGAACTGTATTCGGAAATTCAAGAGAGCAATTTCTCTCATGAGGTTTTGGCGGCACGGCCCGAAGATCTGAAAGTAATGAGAGTCGGCGATGTTGGCTGGAGCGATCTTGGCGAGCCGGCGCGCGTGCTGGCAACGCTCGCGCGCATGGGAGTTCAAACTGAAATGGCGATGTCCGCAAGTTGAAAAGGTGCCACAGGCTTCAGTCTGTGTTTACCTCCAAACATTATTCAATTTTCAGAACATCACAGACTGAAGTCTGTGCCACGAGGAGCAATTATGAAAGCAATTGCAGTCAAACCGGGAGTACCAAACACAGTTCATCTGACCGAATTACCGGCGCCGAAAGTCACGGACGTCCCGAACGGTCGGGGCGTATTAGTCAAGGTCCTGCGTGTTGGCGTTGACGGCACGGACAAGGAAATCAACGCGGCGGATTATGGCCAGGCGCCGGATGGGTACGATTTTCTGGTGATCGGTCACGAAGGTTTTGGCCAGGTTGAAGCTGTCGGTCCGAACGTGACCGAAGTGAGGCCTGGCGATTATGTCGTCGCAACGGTCCGCCGTCCGGGTTCGAGCATCTACGACCTAATCGGCACAAACGACATGACAACGGACGACACCTACTATGAGCGCGGCATCAATCTGCGCCATGGCTACATGAGCCAGTATTACGTTGACGACGCGGAGTTCATCGTCAAGATTCCCCAGGGATTAAAGGAAGTCGGCGTCTTGCTTGAACCGACGACCGTCGTTGAGAAGGGCATCGCTCAGGCATATGAGATTCAGCGCCGCCTCCGAGTTTGGAAGCCGAAGCGCGCCGGGGTCATGGGCGCTGGGACAATTGGTCTGCTGGCGACCCTGGTGCTTCGCCTCAAGGGTTTGCAGGTGACGACGTTCGGCAAGACGCCGAAGCCTTATTTGAATTCCGACTTAATCGAAGCAATCGGCGCTACTTACCAATCGACGGACGAGCTTTCAATCCTCGAAGGCGCAAAGAAATATGGGCCGTTCGACATCATTTTCGAAGCGACCGGTTTTTCACCAGTCGTGTTTGACAGCATGCAAGCGCTCGGCAAAAACGGCGTGCTGGTTTTGTCCAGCGTTACGGGCGGTGATCGGAAAGTTGAGGTGCCCGCCGACAGAATCAATCTCGAATTCGTGCTCGGTAACAAGGTAATGGTCGGTACGGTCAACGCGAATCGCGAATACTTCGAAATGGGCGTGAAGGACTTGGCGCAAGCCGAAGCCGAATATCCCGGCTGGCTGTCGCGCCTACTGACGCATCCGGTCAAAGGCCTTGAGAATTATCAGGAGCTGTTCGCGAAGCTGACGAATCCGAACGGCGCGATCAAAGTCTTCTGCGAAGTGGCGGAACTAGCATAATGGCCGTCGATTCAAACCAAGCTACGAGAATCCTGATTCTTGGGAGCGGCTTCGGCGGTCTTTATACGGCCTTGCGTCTTGAGAAGACGCTTCGTCGCAACTCTAATGTTGAGCTTACGCTTGTCAATCGCGAGAACTTCTTTCTGTTCACACCGATGTTGCATGAAGTTGCGGCAGGTGACCTTGATCTGACCCACATCGTCAACCCCGTGCGCAAGCTTTTGCGCCGCACGCACTTTTTCAATGGCGACATCAGAGAAATCGATCTGAAGGAACGTCGCGTGATCGTTGCTCATGCTGATGATAAACACAATCACGAGTTGTCCTATGACTATCTGGTCCTGGCTCTTGGATCAGTTACGAACTTCTACAACCTGCCAGGTCTCGCTGAGAACGCGCTGACAATGAAATCGTTGAGCGATGCGATTCGTTTGCGCAGCCGGCTGATCAAGAACCTCGAGGAAGCAGACGCAGAATGTGCTTGTGAAGACCGTTCGCGATTGCTCACGATCGTCGTAGTCGGAGGCGGATTTGCCGGCGTCGAAACCGTTGCTTCCGTCAACGACTTTGTGCGCGAAGCCGTCGAGTTCTATCCTAAGCTAATTGAAGCAGAACTACGCATTGTTTTGGTCGAAGCCACTGATGCGATCTTGCCGGAGCTCGGTCCGAAGCTGGGCGTGTATGCGCGCGAGAAGCTGGCAAAGCGTGGCGTGGAATTTCTGATGAGTACCGCGGTCAAGAGTGTGTCTCAGGAGGGAGTGAAGCTGGGTAATGGCGTGACACTCAAGACCAACCTGCTGGTTTGGACGGCTGGCGTTTCTCCTAATCCGCTTCTGGACGAATTGGATTGCCCGAAAGAACGAGGAAGACTAGTTACTAACGAATTTCTTGAAGTAGCGAACTGTGCGGGAGTCTGGGCTCTTGGTGATTGCGCGGCCGTGCCCGATCCGGCCACGGGCAAAACCTGTCCGCCCACCGCGCAGCACGCGATCCGTCAGGGAAAGATCGCCGCCGAAAACATCGTCGCCGCGATCAGGGGTGGCCGTCGGCGTCGCTTCGAATTCAAAACAATAGGAGCGCTGGCCTCCATCGGCAAACGCACCGGCGTGGCGCGCATTATGGGCGTGAATTTTTCTGGCTTCGTCGCCTGGTGGCTGTGGCGAACAATCTATCTGAGCAAGCTCCCGCGCTTTGAAAAGAAAGTCCGGGTGGCACTCGATTGGGCTCTCGATCTGCTGTTTTCAAAAGACCTGGTGCAATTTATGGATGTGAGTCCGCGCAGCGTCCCGCGAATTGAAAAACCGGTTGTGATCGAAACGCCGGTCGAATCCGTGGAAGTTCAAGCCGCTTAGCAGAGCGCTGGGAAAGAAGGTTAAGCAATGATTGAAATAGATCAGGACAGTTGCCGCAATCTCGAAACAGCACAGTCGCGCGAATGGCTTGAGACAAATGGAATCGGCGGCTTTTCGTCTTCGACTATCTCGGGTCTCAACACTCGCCGTTATCACGGGTTGCTCACAGCGGCGACAAAGCCGCCAGTAGGTCGCCTGGTCTTGCTTTCAAAGTTGGAAGAGACGCTGATCATCGATAGCCGGCGTTACGAACTGTCCACGAATCAATATCCGGGCGTTGTTCATCCGCAGGGATTTAATTATCAATGTGGCTTCCGTCTCAATCCTTTTCCGGTTTTCACTTATGAGGTTGAAGGAGTGCGCTTGGAGAAGTCTGTGTTCATGGTACAGGGCGAGAACACGACGGTTGTGCAATATGAATTGATCGGAGCCCTCCAGGACGGTCGCAGTACTGGCCCAATCGTGTTAGAGGTTCGTCCACTGATCGCCTTTCGCGATTATCACAGCACAACACATGAAAATGGTTCGCTTAATTCAAACGTGGAAACTGAAGGTGGATTGACGACGGTCAAGCCTTACCGCGATCTGCCTGCGTTGCATTTTGCGCACGATCCCGCCCAGATCGTCACGAATGGTTTTTGGTATCGCAACTTTCAATATGCAGTTGAGCAGGAACGCGGTCTCGACTTCGTTGAGGATCTCTTCAGCCCATGCTCCTTTGCTTTTGATCTGAACGCGAGTGCGAAAATCAGCATTATCGCGTCGACTGAGCCCCACGATGTCCGCATGGCGAACGCTTACCGCAAAGCAGAAATGGAACGGCGAAACTCATTGAGTGGGAAGCTCCAGGCAGGTCAGCTAATCAGCACACTTACTGCCGCCGCCGATCAATTCATTGTCGCGCGCGAACGCTGCAAGACTGTGATCGCCGGCTATCATTGGTTTGCGGATTGGGGACGCGATACGATGATCGCGCTGCCCGGTTTGGCCCTAACAACGGGTCAAACCGAAATTGCGAAGAGCATCCTCGCGGAATTCGCTAATCATGTCGATCAGGGAATGCTGCCCAACCGTTTTCCGGATGCGGGCGAGACTCCTGAATACAACACCGTCGATGCGACGCTCTGGTTCTTTGAAGCGGTACGCTCGCTCCTGCAATATACGGATGACTTCGAGTTCGTGCGCGCCAACCTCTATGCGGTGTTGACTGACATCATCGACTGGCACGTCAAGGGCACGCGTTATCAAATTCACCTTGATGATGACGGGCTTCTTTACTCAGGCGAGCCGGGCGTGCAACTGACCTGGATGGATGCGAAGGTAGGCGATTGGGTCGTCACTCCAAGGCATGGGAAACCCGTCGAGATTCAAGCGCTCTGGTACAACGCGTTGCGTGTGATGGAACAAGTTGCGGCGAGGTTCAAAGACGGAAAGACGAAGAAGCAGTACGCCGCAATGGCCGACAAGGCGCGGGCAGCCTTTAATCAAGTGTTCTGGAATGAGGGAGCCGGCTGTCTTTATGATGTGATAAGTGGTGATAGTCGCGACGCTTCAGTCAGACCTAATCAAGTGATCGCAATTAGCCTGACTAATTCAATGCTTTCCCAGGATCGAGCCGCCAGCGTTCTGCATGTGGTTGAAAGTGAGTTGCTGACACCACGCGGACTACGAACGCTCTCGCCGCACGACTCGAATTACATCGGAAGATACGAAGGTGATCCGCGCTGTCGCGACGGCGCTTATCATCAGGGGACCGTCTGGCCATGGTTGATGGGGCCTTTCATCACGGCTTACGTGAAAACATTTGGCGCAAAGGCTGGTCGAAAGTTCGCGACCGAATGGCTATTGCATTTTCAGGATCATTTGGACGAGGCCTGCCTCGGCCAGGTCTCGGAAATCTTCGATGGCGATTATCCACATATTCCGCGTGGTTGTGTCGCGCAGGCGTGGAGTGTCTCTGAGCTTTTGCGAGCGACGGTTGAAGACGTTTATAGGAAGAAGGAATTGTCGACCCTGGCCGCGTCGGCCAAGGTGTATGAGTCTCTGAGTCAATCAGCTTGGTGAGACAACAGCTCACACGGCAAGTGTAATGGAAATAGTCGCCCAGCACTCAGGGCCAAGTTTGAGATGAACCGTCAGATAGTTGTTGTCGACAATCAGGAGTCATAGAATCTCCAAGCGAATCCACTTGGCGGTGACCTGCGTATATAGATTCAGGAAAAAGAAATGCTTAAATCACTTCTTATTAGTTCTGCTCTTTTACTCAGCGGTGCGATGTTAGCTTGCAATAAAGCCGCTGCCTCGGCAGTTGCTATTCCGGATCCTATTCTGGATGAGACCATTCGAAATACATCGCAGAAGCAAACCATCGTCCTGGCAGGAGGTTGTTTCTGGGGTGTGGAAGCTGTCTTCGAACACGTCAAAGGCGTCACGGATGTTAGATCTGGTTATGCCACGAGGAGGTCAGCACCGGGGAAACAGGTTACGCTGAATCCGTCCAGATTACTTATGATCCATCAAAGATAACCTACGGAAAGCTTCTCAAAGTGTTCTTTGCGGTGGCCCACGATCCGACTGAGGTAAATCGGCAGGGTCCTGACACAGGCACACAGTATCGTTCTGCGATTTTTTACTCGACTGATGAGCAGAAGCGCATAGCGCAGGCCTACATCGATCAACTTAATAAAGCGAAGGTGTTCCGTCGGCTCCTGGCAACGCAAGTCTCGGCCCTCGATTCTTTCCATGAAGCCGAAGGCTACCACCAGAACTATTCGGCTCCTGGCAACGCAAGTCTCGGCCCTCGATTCTTTCCATGAAGCCGAAGGCTACCACCAGAACTATTTGGCAAACCATCCGAACGAGCCGTATATTGTTTACAACGATCTGCCTAAGCTTGAGAATCTCCGCAAGGAGTTTCCAGAGTTATACAAAGATTAACCCGAGCTCTTGAAAAAAGGAGTTGGTAGAGCCTAACTAAAGTTCACACGGCTGCGAATAGTTGGCAGTTCTCTTGCAGATCCTCGAAATTTCTGGCTCTTCGATCCCGCACGCGTCAGTCCTCGGAACGAGATAATAACGCTTCTCAGATTTCTCCGGCTTGGCAGGAATGCCTCTCGAAGATGACGGATCCCCTTTGAACAGACTACTCTGATGACGTGATGGCCGGAGGCGTAGCAAGCAGTTTTGCGTAATGATTTCAACGAAAAGCGAGCTGCCCAACGGAGTGTCACTCTGTTGAGTGGTCCAAGTTTCTTGTGTGGTGGCCTGTAAGTTATTGAAATGATTGGTGCCGAGGGTGGGATTCGAACCCACACGGGATTACTCCCAACGGATTTTAAGTCTGTTTCGCGGGTACTCACCTCATTCTACTACGCGTTACCAAGTAGTATTTACCGACGTTTCAGCCGTCAAAGCAAGCTACGTCTGGCTTGGTATCGGCACGTAACCCCCTCATCTTGTCAAAGTGTGAACTCGAATTCAAGAGTTGACTCTGGAGCTGACTCAAGAGTCTATACTTGTCCTCTTGAGGAAGGGTGTTGTGGACCTGACAGAGTTTCGCATAGGTGAAGTCGCAGCTCGCGCCGGTGTCAGCATCGATGCCGTTCGTTACTACGAGCGGTTGAAGCTCTTGCCTCGTGCCGGGCGTACTGCGGGCGGCTTTCGGCTCTTTGGGCCGGAGTCTGTCGAGCGCGTCCAATTCATTAAGCAGGCGCAAGAGTTAGGTCTGACGCTGGACGAAATCAAAGGACTTCTGGCTACGGGTGGTGCTGAAGAGTGTCAGAGAGTGCGTGATCTGTTGATTAAGAAGATAGGTGAGTTGGACGACAAAATGACAGCTATGAAAGATTTCCGCCGCACGCTCGCACGGCATCTGTCGGCATGTGAGCGTGAACTCGAAACGCATGGCGACTCGGCATGTTGTCCGGTCGTGGCGGGTGGGAACCTTAAACTGGCTCAAGGAAGAAGCGGCAAGAAGTAAGCTGATGGATACGGAAGGAACTAAAGCGAACGCATCAGGATCGGGTCGAACTATTCTTGCGAGTCTGGCAGCGCTGGGAAGCGTCGTATTGGCTTCAACCTGTTGCTTACCGATGTTTCCATTCATCTTTGCCGCCGGGGCCCCAGGGAGTTCAGCGTTTTTTGCAAAGGCCCGGCTTTTCCTGTTGGCAGCGTCTCTTCTCTCGATCGGCTTTGCTTTTTATCAGAGAGATGGTTGAAGCTGCCGAGCGGGAGGCGCATCGTCGGGGCATAACGAACGTTAGTTTTCGCAAAATGTATGGCTGACGCTCTTCCGTTTTGGTGACAATTCATTTGACGTTGTGATTAGTCGGCTGGGCGTGATGTTCTTCCCTCGATCCATCTGCGGCTCTGAGCGAGATGTTGCGGGTGACAAAACCGCGCGGCGCGTTGGCGCTGGCCGTGTGGCAAAGGAGTGAAGATAACCCTTTCTTGCATGTTGTGACTGAAGTCATGTCGCGTCATGTAGAAACACCGTTCGCCGATCCGGACGCGCTCGGCGCGTTTCGTTTCGCTGAACCGGGCAAACTCGCGAGCATCCTAACCGAGGCTGGCGCGATCCACGTTCGTGAGCGGTTCTTGAACTTTCACATTGAAGCTTCTATTTCTCCCGATGAGTTTTGGGAACTACGCTCCGCGACATCCGCGACGCTCCGCCAGAAGCTGGCCGATCTTTCGAAGGAACAAACCCTTCAGGTAGCGCGGTAAGTTAGAGAAGCTGCGCTACAATTCTTTCCGAATGGTTACATAAGTTTTCCCGCGCGGATGATTATTGTGACGGCACGGATACCATAGAATTGAAGAGAAGTTAAAAACCTGAAGGCTTCCACCGCAAAGTACTCAGACCCTATGAACTCCAGTCCGATTCCATTCAGACTTACCGAACTCCTCAACGAAGCGCGAGAGCGCACACTCGCTGTAATTGCCGATCTGGATGATAAGGAAATGATCGGGCCGCGCCTGAATATTGTTAATCCCCTGCGTTGGGAGATTGGGCATGTTGCCTGGTTTCAGGAATATTGGATCTTGCGGCATTTGCACGAAAGCGCTCCGATGCTAGCCGGCGGTGATAGTCTTTACGATTCGGCGCGTGTTGCTCACGACACGCGGTGGGACCTTCCTCTTCCCACAAAAGCGGAAACGATAACCTACATGCAACGCATCCTCGATCAAGTGTTCGACCTGTACAGTCAGAAAAAGGATCTGGGTGAGTTGACCGACGATGACGCGTATTTTCTTTCCCTGGTGCTGTTGCATGAGGACATGCACGCGGAAGCAATCACCTATACGCGCCAGACACTCGCGTTTTCCGCACCGCGGTTTGACGTGGTCGGTGCGAGTGCTCGAACAAATTCCCCTGTCAGAGAAGTAACTGGCGAACCGTTGGGTGGCGTCGAAATCCCCGGCGGCGTATCTCTTCTGGGCAGCATTCCGGGAAAGCGTTTTGCATTCGACAATGAGATGGAGGCGCACGAAGTCCAGGTGAAGCGTTTCGAAATTTCACGCACGGCCGTTACCAACGCGCAATATGCTGCTTTTGTCGCTGATGGAGGTTACGAGCGGCGAGAGCTATGGTGTGATGAAGGACGGCTCTGGCGCGAAAGTACCGGCGCGGAGCATCCGGTGTACTGGCGATTTACTGATGGCAAATGGTGGCGTCGAAATTTTAATGAAATGGTGCAACTTGAAGATCATCTACCTGTCTTGCATGTCAATTGGTACGAGGCGGATGCTTTCTGCCGACGGGCCGGACGTCGCTTACCAACGGAAGCCGAGTGGGAACTGGCTGCCAGTGCCGAGCCCACGACGGATGGTCGCGGAATCACTACGCATAAGCGACAGTTTCCGTGGGGCGATGAAGCGCCCACACCAAGCCGAGCGAATTTGGATTGGCGTAATATGGGTTGTCTCGACGTGAGAGCATTGCCAGCGGGTGACAGCGCGTTCGGTTGCCGGCAGATGATCGGCAACGTATGGGAATGGACGGCGAGCGACTTTAAGCCATATCCGGGGTTCGTCGCCGGCCCTTACAAAGAATATTCTGCGCCCTGGTTTAGGGATCACAAGGTACTGCGTGGCGGTTGCTGGGCGACTCGCTCGCACCTGATACACAACAACTATCGGAACTTCTACACCCCGGATCGGCGCGATGTATGGGCTGGATTCCGCACGTGTGCCATGTAGCGCGAAGAAACCATGCGGATAGGAATAGTCACGCCAGCCCCGCCGAACTCGCGCTCCGGAAACAGGATCACGGCCCTTCGCTGGGCGAAGATTCTCAGACAACTCGGCAACCGCGTGTCGATTTTGCAAACGTACGATGGTACGCCGTACGATCTGCTAGTCGCATTGCACGCCCGGCGCAGCTATCCATCCATCATCAAATTCCGCCGCCAGAATCCTCAGGCGCAAATCATCGTTGCGCTCACCGGAACGGATCTTTATCGCGACCTTCGAAGAAATCATAAAGCGCAGAAGTCGCTCGAGATCGCAAACAGAATTGTTGTACTACAACCGAAAGCTATCGAAGAATTGCGGCCGGCTTGGCGAGCCAGGGCGCGTGTAATTTACCAGTCAGTTGAAGCCTTACCTGAATCGACAAGCAAGACACAAGCAAACAAAGCTAATCTTAACCACCGATCAAATGGTCGCTTTGATGTATGTGTGATTGGGCACCTGCGGGTGGTGAAGGATCCTTTTCGCACTGCCCTCGCGGCGAGGTTGCTTCCTAATTCGTCTCGGATCCGCATTCTGCAAATCGGCAGAGCAATGACAGATGCGATGGCGGCCGAAGCTCGCAAGGAAATGCGCGCCAATCCGCGCTATGAATGGCTGGGCGAACTGCCTCGCTCGCACATTCGCCGAATCCTGGCCAAGAGTCGGCTTAGCGTGGTTGCATCTCGTATCGAAGGGGGAGCCAACGTAGTCTCAGAAGCGATAACAGCTTCAGTTCCGATTCTCGCCTCGCGCATCGATGGCAACGTTGGCATTCTGGGTGCAGACTATCCCGGTCTTTTTGAAATGGGAGATACCCAGAAGCTTGCGCAACTGTTGGCACGCGCCGAGACTAATCGGAAATATCTCGCTGAATTAAGAGAACGATGTCAGAAGTTGGCTCCGCTCTTTTATCCGGCGCGTGAGGAGAAGGCCTGGGCGGACTTGATCAGCGAATTATTCCTGATAGAGTCCGAGTGACTGTTCCACCCGACGACAGGTAAGGTTATTGCTAATGTTCGCAGGACAAACAGATAGCACCAGCAACGAAGCGTCGCCGACTACCGTACGTCGGACTTTCTATTTTGTGCTGCCGCTCCTTATTATCGTTGGAGCGCTCATCGCCTATAAGAGTTCAACCGCTTTAGGTGTGATCGGCAAAGTTTCCGCTACCGGAGCTTTCACTCCGCGCGGGAACGTTATTCCCCGGGTCGGCGCTTCGGAAGCCGGCGTAGTGACGCGAACACTAAACTATTTTCTCGTGATCTGGCCGGCGCTGGTCTTTGGGATTCTAATTAGCGGAGCAGTCAGCACGTTTGTCTCACCTCAGTGGTTAGCGCGCTTTCTGGGAACGCGTTCGCTACGCTCTCAAGCGATCGCCGGACTCGCGGGAGCGCCATTGATGCTGTGCTCCTGTTGTGTGGCGCCAATCTTTACTGGCGTGTATGAGCGTTCCGCGCGGCTTGGCCCATCGATCGGGTTAATGCTCGCCGCGCCAGCGCTAAATCCGGCCGCGCTGATTCTCACTTTCATGCTCTTCGATTACAAAGTGGGGATGGTGCGACTCGGCGCTGCTATGAGCGCGGTCTTGTTCACCGGAATGATTGCTGACAAATTGCTCGGCAGAACAAGCGTGTCGTGTGACAAGGACGATTGGCAGGCGGAAGCTCGCCCAACTGACTTCGTCCATTTCTTGCGCGCCTGTGCGCGCGTGACGGTGCGGTTGGTTCCGGTGATAGTTCTTGGAGTATTGGCTTCGATGATTATTGCTCAGATGATTTCGGTACGAACATTCAATTCCCCCGCAGCGCAATTCTTGGCCATCGTTGTTGTTGCCGCCGTTGCTGTTCCGTTGGCGTTGCCGACCTTCTTCGAGATTCCGCTGGCTCTGATACTACTCGGATCAGGCGCACCTGTGGGCGCCGCAGTAGCGTTGCTCATCGCCGGGCCGTCAGTGAATCTTCCTTCGCTGCTTACAATCGTGCGATCGACAAACTGGAGAGTCGCTGGAGTTGTTGCCGCATCAATATGGATTCTGGCGGTGGCCAGTGGAGTTTTTGTGAGCCTGCTTTGACGCGCTGTTTTGTTCTCGGAATGTTTCATCTGATGTAGCTGACTATGCCGAAATGTGCTCTCGGATTGATGGTTAAAGTGCCGATCGCCGGCGCGGTGAAGACGCGCCTGACGCCACCTTTGCCGTAAAGACCCTTGCTCAGGTTTTCGAAGAACACATAGAGAAACATCGCGCCAAGACCAAGACGCATGATTGCCAAACCAGTCGTCGCCGACGCGCTCGCGGTCGTGGTAGAAGAATTGTCTCTGGTCGAATCGTCATTCGGCACGGGAAGGACTCCTTTCGATTCTTTCAAGGCCAAGCTTAAAACAAAGGAAATGAATCATTTCAACGAATCAAGCGCCACCCGTATTTCTTCATTCGCTGGACGTTGCTTGTAATCGGATTCGATCCTGGCCCAGGCAACCTTCCCCTGCTTATCGATTACATAAACCGCCGGATGCGGGACGCCGTAAACCTTCTGTCCCTCGTAAGCCGGATCGCGAAGGCCGTAAGCGTCGATAATCTTATGCTCAGGGTCTGAAAGAAGTGGGAAATTGATTGCTCCCTTGCCATCCGAGGCAATCTTCTCGGCGAAGCTCTTGCTCACGTCGGGTGGGTCAACGCTGATTGCGAACAGCTTTACATTCTCATTCTTCTTCAAAAGAGTCCTGAGTCCGGCCAACTGCCGGGCGCAGAATGGTCACCAATAACCGCGGTAGAAGACAAGCACGACTGGTGACTTGCCCCGCGGATCAGACAGCGTGACTTTATTGTTATTCTGATCGTCAAGAGTAAAGTCGGGCGCTGAGTCCCCAACTCCAATAGGTGAACTGCGCGGTGTAGGCGTCTGTGAACCCGCGGCCATTGCGACTAAGAATAGAACCATAATTTGGCAGAATGCTGTTGAGACCTTCATGATTGTTAACCTCCTGGAAGACTCTTCGGATTATTTGGGCATCAATTGAACTTGCTCATCGTACTTCGGTGAACACTTTTCGGTTCCAAACGAGCACAATACTCGTCGAGTTTCTTGGCGTGCGCGGATTACTCAGTCGAGGAGTCGCTAAATGAATTGCGTACCTGTCGGACATTTCTTTTATTCGTATTAAGGCGAGCAGATTAGTGTTTGTGCTCGCTCTCAGTAGGTAACCCGGCGTCAATCCAGTCCTGCTTGCCTTCAGCGTAGTCCTGCACGTTCGTATAACCCAGCGCCGCCAATTCACGGGCGGCGTTCTCAGAAGCATCTCACTTAGGACTGGCGCAATAGACGACAATTTCTGCCGATTTGTCCGGGAGAAGCGTTGGTGCAAGTTGTTGCACCTGGTCCGGCGGCAAGTTAATTGCGCCGGGCAAGTGCGCGTGGTGATAGGCAACTGTGGGCAGAGTTTCAACAAGCAGAAACTTGTCGCCGCGATCGATCTTCATCCTCAATTTGTCTCTTGAAATTGTTTTTGGCACGATGTTCCTCCTTCTCAGACGAGGATCTTATTTCACAACTGTTTGCGATGATGCTAAAAGGATCATACGCCGATCCGGCGAACAATGGCGACTTGTGCCGACGCGTTAGGCAATCATTAAGATGCACGACACACATCTCACCATCACGGCGTTGATCTTACTGCTCCTGATTGCATCAGGTGTAGCGATGATCACTAAGTGGGTGCCGGTGCCTTATACGGTAGCTCTCGTTGTTGTTGGCCTGGTTACCAGTCAACTGCATTTTCTGCCGACGATTCACATCTCGCCCGAACTGATCCTGCTGATCTTTCTCCCGGCGCTGCTGTTCGAGGCTTCATGGAATCTCAATCTGAAAAGCTTACGCGAAAACCTTGCTCCGATTCTTTGGCTTGCGGTCGCCGGTGTCACCGTATCGGTGGGAATCATCGGAGCGATCCTGCATTACGGTGTCGGACTGAGTTGGTCATTGGCACTCCTGTTTGGGGCGATCGTATCAGCGACAGATCCTATCTCTGTCCTCGCGATCTTCAGGAAGGTTGGTGCGCCGAAGAGACTCGCCGTCATCATCGAAGGTGAAAGTCTTTTCAATGACGGCACGGCGGCAGTTGTGTTTCGCATCCTTGCCGGGATTGTAATCGGCACTACGAACGCTACTTCTTCGACCGGCATTCTGCTGGTCAGTTCGTTGGGCCGTTTTCTTCTCGCCTGCGTTGGTGGAGTCCTCATCGGAGCAGCGATAGGTTTCGCCGCATCTTCGATCACGGCATTCTTCGACGATCACTTGCTGGAGATCACGCTGACAACGATCTCGGCTTACGGTTCTTTCATACTCGCGGAGACAATCGGCGTGTCGCCGGTAATTGCGGTAGTGATCGCAGGCATCGTCATCGGGAACTATGGCCGGAAAAAAGGAATGTCGCCGAATACTGACGTGGCCGTCGATTCGTTTTGGGAATACGCTGCCTTCGTGGTCAACTCGCTCGTCTTTCTCCTTATCGGTCTGGAGGTACGCTTTTCATTTCTCGCCCAATACGCTCGTGTAATTGCCTGGGCAATTCTGGCGATGACAATCGCGCGCGCGGTTTCCTTGTACGGTGTGGTCCAAATCTCAAACCTCTTCTCAAACAAAGTTAACGGCAGGTGGCAGCACGTGCTTTTCTGGGGAGGACTGCGCGGAGCGCTTTCGATCGCGCTCGTGCTTAGTCTCCCATTAGATACTCCGGCTCGCGTTGAGCTGACTGCTATGACCTTTGGAGCAATCACGTTCAGTCTGCTGGTCCAAGGTTTGACGGTCTCGCCTTTGCTGCGGCTGCTTGGGATTAAGGAGAGCGAAGCGGCATGAAAGAGCAAGCCTAAGACTGAATCTCGGCATTCCTTCCGGCTTCCGCACACACAAATACAGCGAGCCGATGCGGACCGTAAAAGATTGATTGACGTTCCTGTTCAGAGTCTTATCGATGAGGGACTGTCCACAAACACGCGAAGCGCGATTTGCTCAGCAATTTGACCAAAAACGATGTGCGCAACGGACTTTACTCCGTTGCTAAAATTCGGACTGAAATGATGAGTCTTTATAAGTTATTGAAAAGATTGGTGCCGAGGGTGGGATTCGAACCCACACGGGATTACTCCCAACGGATTTTAAGTCCGTTCGAAGGCATCTTACCTGATCTTACCAAACGAGATGAACCAATATTCACCGGATGTGCTGCCGTCAAAGTCATGCTTCGTCCGGTTAGGTCTCGCGACAGAATGTCGTCATTCTAGAGTCATCTTAGTTCTGAACGAGCGTTACTTCTTGGGGTGAAGATTCCTGAAAAATGCTTTGATATAAGACTCCTTCGAGGCGTCGAGAATAGCCTTGCGCGATTCCTGGTCGACTGCCGCGCGAGCGACGTTTAAGGCGCGCCCACCATTCCCGACATCAGAACCAGGCAATTACGCTCCCGCTCCCGTTTGTGCTCTGCCGAGTATCGCATTACTTATCGGATGGTATGCATCATCTATAACTTGCCTGCTAGAAGAATCTCAGTTGTCTCGAAAATGCTCGGACAGATCAGAAGCACAATCCTCCTAAACCACCGAACTCCGATTTCTTGGCGGCGGTCTTTGCGTTCGCCAACTGAGGCGTCACCGCGGCGGCAATAGCGGCCGATTGTTCAGTCTCCTCAAGAACACGTTGCAGCTCGTCGGACAGTGCGGGATC
>WNGQ01000278.1_pt1 | contig 51857 bp, 46 predicted proteins | sample 5407661 | NCBI WGS metagenome assembly WNGQ01 (sample SAMN13153382, study PRJNA577476) | soil metagenome | isolation source: 60 cm soil or saprolite under Garry oak tree replicate 2 | place: USA:California | collected 2016-06-15 | reverse complement strand
CGTGGATACATTTTCCAAGGGCTCCAGAACAGTTCGTTACCTCCCCGCTCTGCCTTGTAGGCTACGTGCGATGGGACGCACGGTCTGATCGAGTTCCTCCTCTCCAGACAATCATTTTCAGCAGCTTTACAGGTCGCACTGAGGGTTGCCGACAACCCACGAAGTGCAGCCTAAACAGCCGACGACGATAAGGTTGTGGCGTCCAGAGCTGGCGGCCTAGCGCCCTTGGTGACCAGCCACAGCATGAACACCAGCTCCCCCAAGGTGGCGGGCTGAGAGTAGGTAAACACCTTGTCCTGATATTGCGGCAACAGTATGCCCGTAAGGCTCAGGATCACATAGGCGAAGCCGGCGATGGCGAGCCAGACGCCCAAGAAGCGCGGCAGGAATCGCGACCTGTACACAAGCAGCGCGAGGGGAAAGAGCCACAGACCCCAAAATATTTCGGCGACAGCAAATCCGTGATGATGCAGATTGATGAACAGCATAGCCAGAGCATCCCGCTGAGGCTTTTCGAATATAGATAGGAAATCAGCCCCGCGCACGAGGACGAGGGCAGCAATTGAGTTCAGCTCATTCAGAAACGCTATCGGGATCGAGACCACAATCAATGTCACCATGAGCGAGGCGTGCCGTCGGTTGACCCCCTTGAGCAGGTCGTACAAAGCCAGGGCCACGAAGATAAAACCGGCCTGGCCGATGAGTTCGCCCGCGATGCCGAGGCGAAAGAGCGTCTCGGAGGCCGCGATGTTGTTGGCCGTCGCCGTTGCGTTTTCGTGCACGATCAGCTTGCCGGGAACATAGATGAGAGCGAAGGCGCCAGGTATTGACGTGAGTAGATACAGCAAGCCTGCGAATCTGCCAGGGTTCTTGGTGGAACTCATGTGTCCTCGCTTGTGAGAGGTTTAGCCTGAGATACGGCGGAGGCTGTCAAAAAGTTACGCTACACGACGAAAACAGGCGATTCCGCACACAACCTCTGCAGCCAGGTCTGGGCCGGATTCTAGTCGTATGACGGGCAACCCTTCCATGATCCGGTAAGGGTTGCCGACCACTAGCGACTATATGGAAGTTTTGGTTCTCCGCGCCTCACGGTTAATCGTTTTGATTTGAGAATTATCACCGCGACCCACTGTTATAAGCGCAATGATACTCACCATTAAGAATCGCAATATCCCCTTCCCCCAGCCTGGACTTGACGCGAGCTGATGTATCACAATCGCATGATGAGTTCATCTCCCGACATCAACCTCTGGTCTTCTACCGAACATGCCCTGGAGTATCTCCGCCGTGCTGATTCCATTCCGCACCGCGTGGAAGGCGAGGCTACGCTACTGGAATTTGTGCCTGCCGGCGCCAAACGCATTCTCGATCTGGGAAGCGGCTGCGGAAGACTCCTGGCGCTGGTGAAAGCTGCTCGGCCTGGGGCAAAGTTCGTGGGGATGGACTTTTCACCTACCATGCTGGAGTCCGCGCAAAAGCTGTTTGCGGGCGACGGCAACGTAGCCATCGTTGCCCACGATTTCACCTGCAAACTGCCCGCGCTCGGGCATTTTGACTGCGTGGTCTCCAGCTTTGCCATCCATCACGTGCAGCATGAGCGAAAGCGCAGCTTGTACGCAGAGGTATTTGATCTCTTGCTGCCCGGCGGTGTTTTCTGCAATCTGGAACACGTTTCTTCTGCCACCAATCGTCTGCACCATGATTTTCTCGAGAAGCTCGAAATTTCGCGAGAAGAGGAAGACCCTTCGAACAAGTTGCTTGACCTCGAAACCCAGCTCGCATGGCTGCGCGAGATTGGTTTTGTAGAGGTGGATTGCCACTGGAAGTGGCGCGAGCTGGCGCTGCTGGCCGGCAGCAAACCTGCTTCAACCTTCACTTCGTGAGACGAACGAGTAGCGTGGCGACGGACGATACGATCAAGAAATGCTAGTGTTGAAGCGACGCTTCCGCCCAAACTCCATCGACCGCTAGAGGAAGTTTGCCTTGTCCCATTCCAGCTATGCTTATGTTTACGGTTTCTTCGAAACTACGACTTTCTCTTCTTCTGCCGGCAATTTGCCTATCAAATAACTTTAGCAAGGATGTCAGTTTTGAGTCGCGCTCCCCTGGTTTAACTCAGAGAACAGTAATAGGACTGTCCGCGATGCTTTACGCCCCCAATTAGGCCGATCCCAATCTTCTTACGTACGCGGTCGGGATATTTGAGACGCGCCTGGGCTCCGCCAGTTCTTTGGTCTTGAAGGGTTTCGACAAAATCAGAAGTTCAAGTCCTTTGTATGCGGACAGCAGCCATCGCAGAGGTGTTTTCATTCCAGGAACTTCTTAAAATCGAAGCAATTCCACATCGTTCATTTTCTGGAGGCGGGACAGTGTTGTTTGGATGCCGGAGTTTATCGCTCTTTAAAAAGAATAAAGCGTAACAGCTGTGACGGCGGCACAAGAAGCGGGCACGGGCGACGCGCCCCGTCGTGCCTTCATCTCACTCAGCCCAGATTGTTTCTCTGAGTATTTTCAATGCTGTCCAGCGCGTCTGTTAGTGCTGTCAGTTCATGATGATGGTCTGCGCTGCTTTCTGGGACGATGTATCAAGCAGATCGTTCACCTGTGGCGGCACTAAAGGACGGAATCAACGGCGTTATCTTGCCGCAAGTATTTGCAAGTTGGGCAAAGTACCGAGACAGCGATCCTGCCAGCGTAATATCTTCTAATGATGGGACCTTTTTCGCAGGACCGGCCTGACTCCAAGGCCTCATTGTCCTCGTCTTCGGTGCTTCTGCTGGTGGAAAAGATACCGGCGGTGCTCTGGACGACGAGCACGGACCTCCGCTTGACTTCTGTGGCGGGGGCAGGACTCGCCGCGATGAATGTTCGTCCAGAAGACTACCTCGGTGTCTCCCTCATCGATTTTTCGGCTCAGCTCGGGCCGGATCCCACGCCGCTTGTTGCGCACCGGAAGGCCCTGCGTGGGAAGGCCTCGACGTTTGACATTGAAATGATGGGACGCGATCTAAAGGCCCAGGTCGAACCCCTTCGCGGTCCGGAAGGAGACATCATCGGCGTTATCGGCGTGGCCTTGGACAACACCGAGCGCCGCGTCGCCGAAAGGGCGCTGCAACTCTCTGAGCAGAGCTATCGCTCGCTGATTGAGGGGGCTCCTTACGGAATTTGTCGCTCAACAGTGTCCGGTCAGCTTCTACAGGTCAACCGCGCGATGGCCGAAATGCTCCGCTACGAATCCGAACCTGAGCTGCTCCTTCAAAGTTTGAGAACAGAAATCTTCAACCAGCCGATCAACTACGATGAATTTCTCGCGCAGCTCCGGGACCGAGGTTCCTATCAAGGATTTGAGTGCACGTGGCGATGCCAAGACAGAAAGACAATTCTAGTGCGCCTTGGCGGCTGGAGCGTGCTCGATGAAACTGGTGAGATTTCGTATCTCGAAGTCTTCGCCGAGAACGTCACGGAACGGAAACAACTGGAGAACCAGTTGCGCCAGGCGCAGAAACTGCAGGCGATCGGACAATTGGCGGGCGGCGTTGCTCACGACTTTAATAACCTGCTGACTGTCGTCGAAGGGCAGGTGGAAATGATGCTCTCCGAGGTGCCGCTCAGTGGAGGGTTGCGGCATCGCCTGGAAGCGGTAGAAAAAGCGGCACATCTGGCGAGCACGCTCACGCGGCGATTGCTGGCTTTTAGCCGCCTGCAGGTGCTGCAAAGCAAAGTTCTGGATCTGAACGTGGTAATTGCCGGCATGAGTCAAATGCTAGCTCGTCTAATTGGGGAAAACATCGAGATGACCTTTCTTCCGGGGGCGGACCTCGGTCGCGTCAAGGCCGATCCGAGCCAGATCGAACAGGTTCTGATGAATTTGGTCGTCAACGCCCGGGATGCGATGCCTGAGGGCGGGCAGTTGACGATCGAAACGCACAATGCCCATCTCGATGCAACATATCCCCAGCAAGCTATTGTGGAACGTGGTGATTACGTGCTGCTAGTCGTTAGCGACACGGGACGAGGTATGGACGGTGAAACGCAAGCGCGCATCTTTGAGCCTTTTTTCTCGACAAAGCAACCCGGACAGGGAACAGGGCTCGGACTTTCGATGGTATATGGCGTCGTGAAACAGAGCGGCGGCTACATTTGGGTGTACAGCGAACCGGCAAAAGGAGCCACGTTCAAAATCTATTTGCCGCGAGTTACAGATTGTGTCGACGAGACGGCGACCGTCGTATCGGTCTCGTCTCCCAGAGGAAAGGAAACGATTCTCTTCGCCGAAGACGAGGAGAGCGTTCGCGAAATCGTCTCTAGTTTTCTCGAAAGCAAGGGCTACCAGGTGCTGACAGCCGCCGATGGCGTCGCCGCAAGGCAGATAGCCGAGTCACACAAGGGTGAAATCGACCTGCTGCTCACCGATGTGGTCATGCCCAAGAAAGGCGGATATGAACTCGCTGAAGATTTGCGCAGAACTCTTCCCCACTTGAAGGTGCTCTTCATTTCCGGCTATACCGGTGACTTTGTTGTCCGCAACGCGATCGTTGAATCTGGAGCGGCGTTTGTGCAAAAACCTTTCTCGATGCAGTCCTTGGCAAAAAAGGTCCGGGAAGTCATCGACGGGTCAAGCGTTGCGGCCTCTCCAAACAGGCCCAATTGATTCTCCAGAAGAGTGACCGCTAGGTCAGAGAATAGGTTGATCTATTTTGCCCATGGGCAGGGCGAGATTTTTTCTTTCGCGCGGCCTACCTAGGTGTGAGGTCCATCGCTTCAACAATTCTAGTGAACGGAATCTGAGCGCGCTCGTTCGCCTCCCTCACATTTTCTGGGTTGGGCGCCTCAAACAGACACATGCACTTATTCTGGCCGGGAACGAATGTTGACCGAATGTACCGCACTTCTTTGCCCTGAGCTGTAAGCTCCTTCCCAACTTCAATTGCGCGCTTTTGAGCAGCAGCAAGCTGCTCCATTTTGACACCTGGCAAGTCCCGCTCAACCATGTAAACGGGCATGAGAGCTCACCTCCCCATGGGGAGATTACTTTTGCCTCGGAGAAAATGCAAGCGAGCCTGTGAGGCGGTTGCGCTTTGTCGCCCACGGTGAATTACAACAATCCTCTCCTGCCCTCAACTCGGAAGTCTCAGACGGGCTCGGTGTCTTTACAGCCCAAGAATCTAATAGTTGGCTTTTCCTTAAGCGACGCTCATATATGACTGGCTGGCAGAAGTTCTGCAACATTCGACGCTGTAGGCTGCAGAGTTTTGTGATCCCGCGCTGCTCCTTGGGGCGAGTTCGGGACAACTTCGGGACATTTGAGAGAGCGAAAATCTCGTCAGTTTTACGTGTAAGCGACATCAGCAGACAAAGCAGTTAGTATTTTCCGCAGTCTACTTGAATTATTTGGCGCTGCAGGAGCGGCCGGTTGGCGATATCGTGGCGGCGTCTGTGGCAGCATCAACTGCAGAAGCTGAAAGAGCGAGCGGAAGAGAAGATGAAGAAGGTTTGATGTGATTTCAAATTCAGGAGGAACGATGATATCGACGGAATCTGCAATTGAGCCTTTCTAAGGGATTTCAACAAGGTTTCGGCTTCATCGAGATTTCTCAGCATTGTAGCGCTGCGGGAGAACGATCATGACGAAGAAGCCGGAGATCGTATGGGTCATCCTGATTACTCCCAACTTCACTTGACGCCAGTGCCGCGCCATTGTTTTTCGAGTCCCGGCACCAGCTTCAGCGCATTCTCGTAATAGACTTTCCTCAACACCTCATCCGGCAACTGAAATCCATAGATCCTCCAGAACGCGTGCCGCTTCCGGTAGTACTCGAAATACTCGTCGCGCGTCTCCAGCGCCCGAAAATACCACTTGTATTCATTCACCTCATAAATGTCTTTGCCCATCAGTACGCGGTCTTGATACTTCACGAGAAAATCGCGTGCCGAATACGGCTGCCGGCCCAGTTCAGCCAACACCGCCGCAATGTCCACATACACGTTCGGATTCGCGTCGAACAATTTCCCCAGCCGCTCGAGATCGTTTCCATGAAACGCCAGATGCGCCGCAATGAAGTTCGTCCGTGGATGTTTCGCGAACATCCGGTTCCGCTCCGCAATCAGTGTTTCGAACGGCGGATATTTCGAAGGCTGTCGCGCCCTCCCCGGAAACTCCCGCAACTCTTCCCAACGCTCGTTGTGGTAATCCCAGGGATCGAAGAATGCTGAAGGTTCGGCGACGTGGATCAGCACCGGAATCTTTAGTTCCGCGCATTTCTCCCACACCGCATCGAACTCCGGATCGTCCACGTGCACCCGTTCGCCGTTCGCATACTTCAAATCCATTCCGTAATTCTTGAAAATCTTCAGTCCTTGCGCGCCGTTTCTCACATCCTGTTCCAACCGCGCTGCTGCCCGCTTCCCGTATCCCGCCGTGTTCAGATCGTCGTAACTCAAATTCGCGAATACCACGAACCGGTCTGGATAACGTCCCTTCATTACCGCGAGCGTCTTTTTCAGCTCTTCGCCCGTTCCCCCGCTCAGATTCACCATCACTCGCAGATTGATCGTGTTCATCTCCTTAACCACTTGGTCCACGTGCTCCGACGTCGGACTCCAGTGATGGCTGTGAATATCAACGAATGGGTACTTTGCCCGCTCGATGTGGTGTTCCGGCGTGACCAGCGTTGACTTCGGTTGGTACTCGTCGATTGTTGGCACGCGGCCGTTCGCTGGGCCTTGCGCCTGCGCGCGCGTACCGGCCAGCCGATCCATCTCCAGCAACGCAAACAGCGCGACTCCACTGCCAACCAATGGAACTAGATTGCGCAGGACCCAACTCCGCGATTTCATCGTCACCTACCCTAATGAAGCGTTGTTACCCCGCAGGCGCATATCCTTCCTGCATTCTGCCGAGCCCTTCGCCATCTCATCACATGAATGAGCTCCTTGCGAGTGCTCATTTACTGTGAACCGAATTCGCTGACCTTTAGTCTCTGCGCCGGACTTGCCCAACGCAAAGAAAGCCCACATTGAAGCAGCATTGCTACCAACCAAGGTCGTAAAATGACAATCTGGAGAGGGTGCCGCGGAAGCCCGAAAAACATACTAAAGATGACGACCTCCACGAACGAGACAAAAGAAAAGCATCTTCGAGCGCTGATTCGAGGGCACCTTTCATTTTTTTGGCCGGCTAGTAGAGTCTTTGAGGAAGTCTGGACGAGGGGCCAATTTAACGTAACTTGCCCGCATTCCGCGTTCTGAGCCTAGAGCCTCATGTTGCCGGCCAACCGCAAGCATTTGTAACGTCCCATCTGTTCCCGAGTCTCCGAGTCTTTGCCGGCAGGGATTGCCTCTCGCGAGGCAATCCCTGCCCATTAAGACGAAGTTCTTTGCTGGCCATTCGAACAGAACATCCGTACTATTCCGCCCGAAAGACGCCCCGACTACCCTTTTGAGGTGCGCCGCTTCTTCCAAATCACGGTCTCCGCAGTCGCCGTCGTGATAGTTCTTCTCGGCACTCGCTACGCTTACTCTCGTGAGTCCGTCCACAACGTGAACCTGCACGAGCGGTATCAGCAAATCAACCGTGAGAGTTTCGATGCAAGACTGCCATATGTCTCGGTCAGTTGGGCCGACTTATCCGCCCAGAACGCTGACGGAATCACGTCGTTCGATGATGACGACCATCCAGTTTCGATTGAATTGGACAGACAACGAATAACATCCGAACGGGACCTACGCGCTGTGCTCCGTCATGACGCGTGTCATGTTTCAGTCGGCGGGAAGGTAGCGCATGGGTCGGCATGGCAACTGTGCATGGACCGTTTCCATGACTAAACGGAAACTCCTTCTCGTCCTCCGCAAGAAATAAAACCGGTTTTCCGAAGTTCAGTCATGCGTCGCCTTTAATACTGATTTCCTCCGCTTCCACTCCAGCCTAGCCTCATCCAATTGCCGCTGAAACGGATTCTCAGCAAGTCTACGAACATCTTTCCCGAACTTAATCAACTCTTCGTCCGTCATGCGCCGTAATCTTTCCCGCAATTTTTCAAGAATAGCTTCGTCTGATTCAAAACTGATGCTCATCATCGCTCCGGGCGGAGCAACGGGAGACAAAATACTACTTCGATGTACTCGTTTTGTCCTGTCGATTTGTTCGCGCTTTATGCCAATTACTTCGCTGTGGACAGTCGAATCGAGAACGTCGCGAGCGCTGCAAGAAATGTTCAATCGATTCGCTCTCGTATGATTCCGTACGTGGGCCGCCAGGGGCACATCAGTCCCATTCCGTTAGATCATTAGAGGCCACCCCGGAAGGTTTTCGCGGTATTACGAGTGCGCCACCGCGCCACCCGGCCATCGTCCCTACAGCCTTCATATACAGAGTAAAACTATGAGATTGGAGGTCGTTTCTGGTCCGGAACTTGGTCAGTTTTAAGTCGCCGTGCTGCGCGGAACTGCATAATCCCTATAAAAGATGAGATAAGGCCCAGAAAAAAAGCCGAGACCGAAACTGCTGGCGGGAGGTCGAATAAGAGCACCGAGCTGACTCCGAGGATTATTAGGCCATTTCCGAAGGATTTGAAAAATAGCCCAGCCCTCAACTTCGGGTCTCTTGCCCGCAGCCATTCAGTATAGCGGATGGATGAGACGCAGCAGATGGCCGTCCTGAAGGACACAAAGAATCTGTATCAATATTTCGATGCGACTGCGCAAGTCGAATATCTCTACGAATGCGTGGCCGAAACCATCGAAGAGATCGCGTTCATTCAAAGATCGTGGACATGCCGGACAAACGTGCATCATTGCTCGTGCGCTTGATCATGCAGAACTCTTTTCTGTAGTGACGGATGACGAGCTGGCAAGGATAGAGAAGGCTAGCGGCGCAGTTGCAGGGTGACCGGAAAAGCTTGTACTACGGAACGTTTCGAGGGAAGGCTGACCAGTCCTACCTTAGTGAAGAAATCCCAGGCTGTAGCCACGAAAAGACGAAATCCGTTATGCCTGGGAATACCCTTGTCAGGAGGCCAATAAGGGGAGCAAAGCCAAATCCGACAATTTTGATCCAGAATTCCGCCCCTAACTCCCCTGGCTTGGTGTTGGTCACGTGGCTCAACGTGGCATCGCGATGCATCTCCGCATACACCTTCACAATCACCACACCTACAATTACGAACAAACCTACTAAAACTGCGCTCAGTGCCTGCCGCGGATCAAATGGATAGGTAGATATTGCAACGGTCGATGCGATGAACAGCACCACGATGGTCAGGGCCATCGTTCTCAATCGACCCAGAACATTCTGGATGAAACCGAGATACGTAAGGCACACAAATTCCTCAGCATTCCGTAGATGCTCATCCTTAGCCTGAGGAGGGGGGTTCGGGACCGCGTCCTCTTTCTCGTCACGAACCCTTGCCGGCGCCACAATCAAAGATTGCTTCTCCTTCCTCCATGCAGGCACGAGCAACTGCGCCAGTAGCGTGCCACTGGCCGCCGCAACGCTGGTCTGAAATTTCTGAAAACTCGTCAAGTCCCCCTCGAGGGGCTCTGCGTAGGAGGTCGAATACCATTCCGCGAATTCAAATCCCGCCCGGCGCATATCCAGCAGGGGAGGAAGAGAAATCCGGGCAGCTTGAATGTCACCGGGGTCGGAAGAATTCCTGGCGAAGTCGAGCAGGCTGGCTATCGTATGATTCATACATTCGATTTGCCGGGAAATGACCTTATAACGCACCTCTAGGACATTCCCGCTCATCTTCCATACGCTTCCCCAAGAAAAACCGTGCAGGACCGCCAGAGTCCGCCTCAGGGGCAGACGATCAAGAAACGTGAGCAGGCGTCTCAACTCTTCCCATATTTCGTACAATCGCCAGGCTTCGACAATCGACAAACTGCAGCAAACGTCAAGCCACACGATGAAAATGATCGAATAGCTCTGCGCACCCAAACTGCGCACCGGAACCCCTTCCGCGACCCCGAAGGCAACAAGAAGAAACAGGACAAAGAGAACCGAGCTGATCGCCGCGACCTTCCAGTTCAAAGGCATGCCGGCCCGCTCAATCCCTGCTGCAGCGTGCTCTTGGCTGAACATTTTTAGAAAATCTCTGTCAATGTTATCCACGTCTTTAATCGTCAGCCGCTGCTGTGGCGGAAGACAAGGACGATCCGGGCCAAATAATGCCAGCCCGTGCAACGAAAACCAAAACGAGAGGTAAAGTCCTGCAAAAATCGCGAACATAGGCATGATCGGAGAAACACCGCTGGCAAGATGCATCGCACGCCAGTAGGTCAGTACGCGATTTTCGTCGATAAGCGCCAGTTGAATCGGAAGGACGAACAGTAGGCAAAATGCCACCAGTGTCCCGATAAAGAGGCTGGATCCACGATGATTCCAACTAGTGAAATCCTTGGAGGTCATTCCTGGCAAATCCGAACTGCCTCGGATGCGCTGGGACAGTTTCCATACGGTGCGGTTATTCGCGAGGATTGCGAACCATGCCATCAGACAAACGAATGTCACGCAGCATAAACCGAACCATGGGTAGACTAACCCGCGAGCGGGAAAAGAAAACACACCGCAGCCCCACGCGGCTACGATGGCCAGGAACGCGACACAGGAACTCCCGCTGAACACCAACAAGGTATGACGCCAGTCTCCCGTGCTCGCAAAATGGGCTCGAAATGCAGGCTTGGCGGTGTACGACGCCGACCAACAACACCACAAGTGAAACATCGAAAAGCCCGCCAATATGAGTAAGAAGAGCTCCATGCCCGATGGCATTGCCGGCCTTTCACCAGGCTCCTCCGCTCTCTCTTCCTTTCCGTTCACAACCTTCGCCTCACCACAACTAAGCTCGGCGGGGTCCAACGATTCCTGATCCTTTTTGGCCGTTAAAGATGCCATTGGCCAAAACCTGTTTACGCCGATGACGGATAACCAAGTGGCTGGCCCCGGATAGACACAGTGCTTACCCTTGTTCTTTTCATCGCCCTGATCAGTGAGCATCCAGTTCGGAGGGGAATAATCGGGAATAGGCGGATCTTGCGTGCAGACAATGCGCGGAACGAAGATCTTCTTTTCGCGTTCACTTTCGTCTTTGCCCTCTTCGAGTGCGTGACATCGGTTGGGATCCTGCGTTTCGCCGTTGAGACTCTTCTCATTCAGTAACAGCCGTAAGGCGACATAGGTCCCTTCCGTTGTATCAGCGCTAAAAACCCGGTCGGATGCAGGAAGCGAAGGGTGCTCCGTCCAGTCGCGCTCTAAGGGAAAGAGTGGATATGTGCTGAGCGTCATCGTACCGCTGAGCCCGGTTGCACCCCGTTCTCGGGCGAACATGAGGTCTGAACCAAGAATCACGATCCGACCATCTGGGTAGGTTCGTCGCAGAAAATTTGTCAGGAACAACTGGTCCAGTGTATTGCTGCTCCGTAAAACGATGTATCGAGCGTGAAGCTCGCGCAAGGCGGCCACAATTTCCAATAAAAATGCCTCTTGGGTCAGGGGCGTCTGATTTCCGCCGTAGCTGCGGATGGAATCGTGTACTTTCCCAGCCGGATCGGCCAGATCGGTGGGAAGATTTCTTCTCTGCGTTTCCCCCGATTGAGGAGATGTTCCCATGTTGAATAGCGACTTTGTTTGATAAGCACCGCGCAGCGCCGAGATGTCTCGAGGATAGAAAAGCTTGAGAGCCTTAGCAGAACAATCGTTTCCGTCTTCTCCCGTAACGCCGGAGCTTCCATAGGCGGTTTCGTCTTCGGAGATCATCGCAAGTTTGCCGGGGTCAAATCCGGATTGCTCCGTCGTTATGTATTTGCAAAATCGCTCAAGAATCTCGTCGTCATTCTGCACAAAGCTGTGAAACGTGACCTTAGAATCAAATGCTTTTTGAAATGCGGCTGCCGAATTCTTGCCGCTTACGCTTCCGCTGTAGATTGCAAGCCGTCGACCAGCTGTCGTCGAGCGCAAATCCAACCGATCCGCGGTATTCGGCTCAGATAGGACTTGCGCTAGGGAAGGAAAAGACCCTGAGAATGATGGGCCGAGGACGGCCAACCGTTTTCTATTCTTTTCGGTCTTCGGCTGCAAAACTGCGATCCACTCGAGGGCATTTCGGAACTGCTCTCTGTGAATTCCGTGAGTAGCTTCTTCCCCAACAACAAAAACTATCAGCCCCTCGCGATAACTTTTTGAAAGGCCGTTTCCATCCTTCTTATCTGTCGCGCCCGAATCTTCCCTGCAATCGACCTGCTGCTCGCCGCAATCTACGGTCTTCCGAAAAAGAATAATCCCGGGCTGATTCTCCTTCATTTCCTTTTCTTGATTGAAAGCTTTCTCATCGGACAGCAGCGCGTAAGAAGGTTCTTCATCATCCCAGGGAAGCCAGGAGCCGTCGAAATCATATTTCTCGTCTTGTGCGCCCTCCTGGATGGCGACCGCGAACTGGTCGAAGAGAACGGGTAAGTGCGTGTGCACCGGGTCAGCCAGGGTCGCGATTACGAATTTTAGTCGCGAGGCTTTTTCGGTCACTTCTGGTTGAGTTTCTCCTATGGGTGCATCACCTGATTCATAGCATTGCTTAGGAAGGGTCAGATCTTTGATGTCAAGGAATTCTTTAAGCTCCTCTTCTAGCCCCCTGCAACCTGGCCGCTCTTTACGGGTCTCACTCTTCGTCGGGGTGGGCTTTGATCGTCTAATCGCACTGCTGCGATCCGTACTCCCGCTTTCCTCCGGTTTTGGTCCAGTCTGCAGAGAAAACCCCGCTACCGCCGCGATGGCGAGGAGTGCTGCTACCCCGATAGTCCCTTCTCTCTTCATCCGTTAATCCGATACGCGAGGGTCTGTTGGCAGTGAGACAAACGTGGTTCGTTTAAACGTAGTGACCGGCACCGCAGAATCGTTACAGCCTTGCAGCAACTTAAGTCGAGACGCGAAGCGATGTTTGGTGTCGCTTCGATCGGTTCGAAGATCAACTGCCAGCAACGCGCGCCTGCAACGGTTGCAGCGTTTTCGTCACTACTAGACTAAGTTCTCTCAACGGATGTTGAATCAGATCGAGCTGGAGCAGGGCAGGAGTGCCTAAAAAGGTTAGAACGATGAACGCAGCTAGAAGCCATGTCATGAAAACGAACGGCCACCCACAATCGGGACGTAAAGTGGCTTGGGTTTATATAGGTAAGATTCAAACTTGACATTATAAATACGATATGTTCAAAGATGCGGTAAGACCCACAGAGTTTGCCCTGCGACGAGACGCATCGCTGAAATTTAAGATTTGGAGCCTGGTAATGGTCTTGTTGATGGAACTGGCCTATTGGGAAGTCCTCCTTTTTCTGCTCATGCTGTTTGGGCTGATTTCTGTGCACCTGTTTACGGGCCGGATCAACACAAAGGGTTTGCTCAAGGGGACTAAAGGAGACGGCACTCAATATTTCAGTCCAGAGCGTGTCCAGCTTCTGCTTTTTACCATAGGTGCATCCTTTCAATATCTAGCGGCCCTGCTGCACGAACCGACAAGATTCCCGATCGTGCCAGAGGGCTGGCTCCTGATTCTCGGTGGCAGCCATGTTGTGTACCTGGGGGGAAAGTTCGGTGCTTCGCTTCTTGGCAAGTCGTGAACTGACGTCGGAGGAGGTCAACAAATGTCGAATTCACTAGAATTGGTAGTAGGGTACCTTGTCTGTAGTGTTGTGGGACTCTTTGCGCTCCTGGTGTTGTGGAGGATCTTTCGAGGCGACATTAATCTCAGTTTGCTAATCAGCGAAAAAACGGGTGAGGCCAGCATGTCACGGTTTCAACTGCTGATCTTCACTTTTGTGATTGGGCTCAGTTTCTTCTTGATCGTAATTTCGAACGCCAAGCTCCGAGCAAACGATACACCAGCCAACAGCGCCTCAGGTCCAATGAAGTCCGGCTTGCCTGATGTCCCTGGCGGAGTTCTGGGATTGCTGGGCATCAGCGCCACTTCCTACACCGTGAGTAAGGCGATTCAGGCCAACATGTCCCAGAAGACTGATACGGAACCACGGTAAGAGTAATTACCATGAAAAAGAATTCTTTAGCGCACGCCGCGGCTCTATTACCTCTAGCAATCGGTCTCGCTATGAATGGTGTTTCTTCAAGAAGTCACGCTTCCAATCCCAGCTCCGCAGAGCCAGCTTTCTGCAGCCAGTTCGGTATTGATTCGAGCGCGTCCGAGTCTCTCGGACATGCTATCTCAGTGCCGCCGCAAACATGCACAACAAGAATGAGCAACGGATTTTCACTTCCGGATTCCGAATGCACGCCCGGTGCCGTCAACCCGACGGTCACCGTGGAAGTGCTTCGCGACTCGGGTTTTCGTACGGCGTGCGTGCGCGGCCATGCCTCCTCCGCGGCGGAAAAGAACCATACTTATCAGCGTTATGCCATCGAACATCCCGATCAAAATACCGGGCAGACACAGACCTGCGAGCTGGATCATCTGATCTCCCTCGAGCTCGGTGGCGCAGATACCGTGGATAATATCTGGCCTCAGTGTGGACCTCCGGGCGTGGTTCTCTCGGAACGCTATTTCAAGAGAAAAGACGCAGTGGAAAATTTCCTGGCAAAGCAAGTGCGAGAAGGCAAGATGTCCCTAGCGGAAGCGCAAAAAGGCATCGCCACAGACTGGACGCAGTTTTTGGCCGCCTCAGAGGGATGTGAGGGAGCAGCGTGCGAGTAAATTTTCCAAGAGACTGCTGGGGTCGCCCGCGGTGGATCCCCTGAAATCGGCACCATGTGAAGAAGCGAGTGTTCGAGAGGTGAGGAATTGTTCGAACAGATCGATGTAAATCGTGGCTAAGAACGTGGTTGTCTGCTGTGATGGCACGGGCAACGAGTTTGGCGAAAGCAATTCCAACGTAGTCAAGCTCTACAAAACGCTGGTTCGGGGTCCCTCGCAAGTCTGCTATTACCACCCAGGTGTGGGCACCATGGGCGCGCGCAACGCGCTAAGCCCTATAGGTAAATGGTGGACCCGTATCCTAGGCTTGGCATTCGGATACGGAATTTCGGATAACCTCGCGGACGCATACCAGTTTCTGATGAGAACTTTCGAACCTGGAGATCTTCTCTATGTCTTTGGTTTCAGCCGTGGTGCTTATACTGCTCGCGCTCTCTGTGGAATGCTGCACATTGTCGGCCTGCTGGACAGGAACAACGAAGGTTTAATTCCTTTTGCCATCCGCATGATTAAGAACAGGAAGATCAACTTCTCGGTTGCAGGTGAATTCAAGAAAACTTTCTCGCAAGAGTGCAAACCGCACTTCGTAGGCGTATGGGATACTGTCAGCTCGGTGGGCTGGGTCTATAACGCCGTTCGCTTCCCATTTACGACGCTCTCCAGTAATCCTGACTTTAATATCGTGCGCCATGCTGTATCCATCGATGAGCGACGAGCATTTTTTCGCCAGAACCTCTTCGGCGTGCCTCACAACCCTCAACAAAATGTGCAGGAGGTTTGGTTCGCGGGCGTTCATTCAGATGTAGGCGGCAGCTATCTGGAATCAGAGAGTCAACTTTCAAAGATTACTTTGCGCTGGATGTTTTGCGAAGCGGAACTAGCCGGTCTGTTGATTGATCCCCAGCAGAGGGCAGATATCTTGGGGGCCAAGCCGCCATACGTGGCGCCCGACCCCACTGCTACCACACAACATGAATCGCTTCACGGCGGGTGGTGGATGGCCGAGGTTTGGCCTAAGATCGTTCACCTGCAGAACCTCCAAGGCGAATGGGGTTCCTCCATTCGGTTAAATTTGGGTCGACATCGCTTTATTTTGCCTGGTTGTCTCGTCCACGAATCCGTTGAGCAACGCGTGAACAGCCCGACCCTTCGGTACAAACCTGGCAATTTACCTGAGCAGCGCCGGATCGTTCGAGAACCATGCGGGAGCGGGAACTAGAGATTCGGACGTGCCCGAAGTTTTGGAGAGGGCGAATCGAGATTACGTGGTTTGGCCGTCCTGTCAACCGAGGGAAGCTGAGGCCCAGCCTCGAACAAGTGATACCTGAAACGTCAGAGGATTTTGCGTCACTACTCTGTGCGGCTCTCGCCGGCAGGAGAGGTGCATGACAGTTGGATTTAATAATTTGCGACATATCGTCGTCCTCATGATGGAGAACCGTTCCTTTGACCACATGCTGGGCGGATTGAGCCTCGTAATGGAAGGCGGTAAGAAAAAGTACCCGCAGATCAACGGCCTGACCGGCACTGAATCGAATCCGGATACGGCTGGAAACACGATCAAAGTGCAACCGAACGCGAAATATCAGGGTCAACTGGATCATGACCCGGACCATCACTTCCCCGGCGTCGATCTCCAAATATTCGGCGCTTTGCCCGGACCGGGCCGTGTCGAGAACATGAAGGGCTTCATAAAGAGCTATGCAACGCAAGGCACGTCCCTCGCTGCTTCGCGCGCCATCATGTCTTACTTTCCTCCCGAGAAACTGCCTGTGCTCACAAGGCTCGCGACGGAATATGCAGTTTTTAACGGCTGGTTTTCCTCGATTCCCGGACCAACCATTTGCAACCGTGCATTCGCGCACTATGGCACTTCGTTCGGCAATGTGGATATGAACCTTTTCTATATTCAGGATCCTATCCCGAGTATTTATGAGCGCATGATTCAGGCCGGCCGTACTGCAAAGATTTATTATTACGACCAGCAGAGCTCGACGATGGAGATTGTGAACTTATTGAAGAACCAGCCGCAGATTTTCGGCAGCTACAAGCAGTTCGTCGCTGACTGCGATGGCAACACTCTTCCCGAGTACTGCTTTATCGAGCCCTGCTACAACGATCATCCGGGGCCAGGAGGCGGCCAGATAATCGCCTCAGACCAGCACCCAGATCACGATGTACGGGAAGGCGAAAGATTCATCGCGAACACTTACAACGCGATTCGCACAAATCCAGAGCTCTGGGAAACGACAGCGCTCTTGGTCGTCTATGACGAGCACGGTGGAATTTACGATCACGTCGTGCCCCCGAAATGTGAATCGGATGATTACAGCGCGCCACCGGAGAAGACAGGAACGGGTGAAGCGTTCAATTTTAATCGTCTCGGTGTACGCGTGCCTGCGATCTTGATCTCGCCCTACGTTCCTAGAGGCACTGTAGTATCTGGACCCGAAGATCCAAACGGAATGATTTTTGAGCACGCCTCGATTCCCGGCACGGTAACGGACTTCTTTCTAAAAAACTTTGACAACCGCACATCCCGTGAAAAGAATTCGAAGAATTTTCTCACACCGCTCACAGATACATTGCGGCCGGATGATGATTGCTGGGTTTTTGAGGTGTGAAAGAAAAACATGAAGAAAAAATATAAGCTGGTCCAGAAGATTCCCAAGACACCCAAGAGCTCATACGACCACGGACGCTTTATTTCCAGCCTGATTGAACATCAAGTCAAGCATTTCCACGACGTCGAAAAGTCGTTTCTGAAACCCGGCCAAAGACTGACCGACATCTCCAAGATCAAGACAGAACTTCAGGCAAGTAAATACCTGAAGAAAATGACGGCGCTGTTGCATCCGCAAGGCGCCGAGAAACCGCAAAAAACCACTAAATCCAGCACGACTGGCCGGCCCGCGAATGCCGAGAGGGGTAAGAACAAGTTGAAAAATAGACAGGGTAAGCGGAAGAGCCGGTGAAGGAGGCTCGTTGCGAACCATAATTCTTTTCTTAGTATTGGCAGGCTCGGTGCAAGCTCAGCAAAACCCTCCTTCGCCTGCTCCGGCGACACCAAATGTTGACCCCTCTGGCGAACTTCAGAAATTGAGGGACAGTTGTGGGGCTTTCAAGCTTCTTCCCTGCGGCGAAGAACTCTTCACCGGAAAACCCTTTCACATCGCTGTGGGAAGCATCGCACCTCAGAACGGGTTTGGAGCGGGTCTTGCCTACGTCGGCCACAAGACGACGGAGAACTGGCGAATTGGCTGGAACTCGGATGCAGTGGGCTCGATCAATGCATCATGGCGGGCAGGTTTCTATCTGAAATTCGTCGACACTCACCAAAAGCCGATCGGAGGCGGCCTGGGAACGAAAGGAAAAAAGAAGTCCCGGGTTTTTTCTGAATTGCCGGAGCATCCGGTGGTCAATCTGTATGTGCAAGCGATATCGCTGAACAAGCTTACGTATTTTGGTTTGGGGCCGGACACGAGTCGCGCCGGGCGCACATTTTACGGTATGACGCAGACGATTGTGGGAGGAAGTGCTGTAAAGCCCTTCTACGAGCGGCTGAATGCCAGTATCTATGGCGAAATAAATGGACGGTTTGTTGACATCCGTCCAAGAACCGGCGAGCCGAGCCCAACGATTGGCGCGCTCTACACCGAGGCGACGGCCCCTGGCCTCAGCGGCCAGCCCGCGACGATACAGCTCGGTGAAGGTATTCGGATTCGGCCCGTGTATTTCGACGATTTGCTGAATCTAAACTACAGCCTCACTTATCAGCAATTCTTTGCACCCGGAAATTCGAAGTTCTCCTTTCAGCGCGTGACGGCGGATTTGTCGCATGAGTTCGCGCTATACAGGAAGAGAAGCCGCATTTTGATGGCCCGGGAAAATAACCCGAATGGACCAGACGAGTGCCCCGCTCCCACCGACATGGGGAAGGATGAATGCGTGGCAATTACTCGGGACCGCGAAGGAACGATAGGGCTGCGATTTTTTCTTGCTGCTTCGATGACGCCGGGAGGCGACGTGGTGCCCTTCTACTTTCAGCCGACTTTGGGCGGTGCCGACATCAATGGTAATCCATCCCTCAGCAGCTACCAGGATTTTCGTTTTCGCGCTCCCAATGTGATGTTTTTTCGTCAGAGCTTTGAACATTCCATCTGGGGTCCCCTCGGATTCTCCTTCATGGTCGATGAAGGGAAAGTTGGTTTGAAGCGTGGAGACTTGGGGTCGAATTCTTGGATTCACAGTTTTGCAACGGGCCTTACGCTGCGAGCAGGCGGATTCCCACAAGTCTACCTGCTGTTCGCTTGGGGCGGAACGGAAGGGACCCACACCATTGCGAATGTAAATACTTCTCTCCTGGGAGGAGCGACCCGCCCCTCGCTGTACTAGCCAAATATTTATCGGCAAGTCCACACTTTTGTATTGACACTGACGATAGCTTGAAATACCTCACCTGCCACGTTGGTGCGCGGCAGCAAGAATTCTTCGTTGAACTCTTCCACCTAGCTCGTTTCCTGTCGCACATCGTCGGATGAGTTGGCTGCGTCTACTCCCAGTCTCGTCGTTTCAGTGTTTGGATAAAGGCACGGTCGCGGCCCACCTCACTGTGCTTTCTGATCTAAATCGCCCCTAGGCGCATCGGGTGACGCTTCCGGACTCAGGTCCACATTCAATTCATTGTTAACCTCTCGAGGAAGGGAGACGCATATGCAACAGGCTACCTTGGCACGAGCTCATCGGAAACCCGCGGGACGTCATGGAGAACTTCGCGGCTTGGAATCACATGGCCGCTCAGACCAATTTGAGGGTCGCTTTGGGCGCATGTTCCGCACCTTGCCGGCTGCGCGATTTGACGCTGAAATGCTGCACAACCTCGCAGCGGCTATGACCGCCGAATTCGAGGCCACACCAACTCCAGAAACAGAAGCGGATGACGAAGAGAATACCGGAATCAGCGCCGGCTATACCTATCTTGGCCAGTTCATCGACCACGACATCACCTTCGATCCGGTCAGCAGCCTGCAGCGGCAAGATGACCCCGATGCTCTCGTTGACTTCCGGACACCGCGCTTCGATCTGGATTGCGTGTATGGCCGTGGGCCGGATGACCAGCCTTATCTATATCGCGCTGACGGATTGACCATGCTGCTGGGCGATCCGCTGACGGGAAACGCGGATGATCCCAAGGCGCGCGGCGTACCGCGAAACGCACCGGACTCCTCCGAGCCAGCCCGCGCCCTTCTTGGCGATCCTCGCAACGATGAAAACGTGATCGTCAGCCAGTTGCAGGCATCCATGCTGCGCTTCCACAATCGCATGGTTGTTGTGCTCGGCTCGACGGACTTCGAGCGCATTCAGCGTCAGGTACGCTGGCACTACCAGTGGGTGGTCCTCCATGATTTCCTTCCCACGATCATCGGTCTGGACACCCTGCGCGATATTTTCGGCACTGCCAAGGACGGAGGAGTTGACTACACGCGCCGTCCTACCCTGAAATTCTACAAACCAAAGAAAGAAGCGTTCATGCCCGTGGAGTTTTCCGTCGCCGCCTATCGTTTCGGGCATTCGATGATTCGCCCCATCTATCGGCTCAACCAATCGATCGATCGCCTGCCGATCTTCAGCCCCACCGGTGAAAGCCTGGTCGGCTTCCGGAAATTCCCCACGAACTGGGCCATTGATTGGAACCTTTTCTTCAAGAGCGGCAATCCACCGGCGCTTGGCTCGAAGCGCGTTCAACCTGCGTACAAAATAGACACCTCCCTCGTGAATCCGCTGGGCTCGCTGCCTGCGTCCGTGGCGTCAAATCCGGCTGTGCTCGCGGAACGTAACCTGATGCGCAGCTGGCGCATGCAGCTGCCGTCGGGCCAAGCGGTCGCCACGGCAATGGGCTTCACGCCCATCAAGGATGCCGAGCTGAAAGTCGGCAAAGCCAACGAAGACGACTCTCCCACCAACAAGAGCATCACGGACGTCTCGCCGAATTTTGCGGGCAACGCGCCTCTTTGGTTCTATGTGCTGGCGGAGGCTCAGCAGCAGTTCAAGAAGAACGACACTCCGATTCGTCTGGGGCCTGTCGGCGGCCGTATCGTCGGCGAAGTCTTGGTCGGATTGATGCTCGAAGACAGCCATTCGTATCTGCGCCAGGACCCATTTTTCTCTCCACGTAAAGAGTTTCTATCGGACGCCGGTGAATTCAAGATGGCAGATCTGCTGCGACAGGCGCGCCAGGTGTAGTTGCCGACCACTCGTGCCCATTCTTTTTCGCACAACGGGCATCTGTTAAAAAGGGTCTACAACCTTCGCAAGTACAGGAAATACCTATGAATTGCAAGATAAGCTCGACCGCATCTTTGCGGTTCCCCGTTCTGATATACACGCCGTTGATCCTCGCGTCGTTGGCGCCGCAGGTCTCGAGCCAAGCGGTGCTGACGCGTTCGTACGACAATCTCCGCTCGGGTGGTAACACGAAGGAGAAGAACCTGAAGCCTGCAAATGTTGGAGATCTAAGAAAGCTGCGCGAACTCAAACTCGACGCCGACGACGATCCTCGCATCGAGGCACAGCCCTTGTACGTTCCTCAGTTGCAAATGGCCGACGGACCGCACGATGTGGTCATCGTTTCCACCATGGCGGACAATGTGTACGCATTCGACGTCAACAGTAGCGCAAAACACTGGAAACAGAATATCGGGACGCCCGTCTCTCCAAAGATCACGGGCAAAACGACCTTTGGCCTGAATGAGACAGAGATCGATTCCTGGGGGATCAATTTCCGCTGGGGCATTCTCAGTACGCCCGTCATCGATATCGATACGAAGACGCTGTACGTCCTCAGCTGGTCGAGTCCGGACGGCAAACGCGACAACGCAGTACACAAGCTGAATGCGCTAAATCTGACGACCGGCCAGCCCGCACACCCGGCGCTGACCATTCAAGCCAGCGCTGGACCCGGCGTACGGTTCAATTCGCCAAAACAGAAACAGCGCTCTGCTTTGCTGCTCAGCCCCTTGCAGCAACCCGCCGGGGCCCACGTCAAGAAAACTCTGTTCATGGCGTGCGGGATGACCGGCGAAACCGCAAAAACCGATCATGGTTGGGTGATCGCCTTTGACGTCGACACTTTCCGTCAAACGGCCGCTTGGACCTCGACTCCCAAGAGCCACGCCGGCGGGATCTGGCAGGCGGGCCAGGGACCTGCTTCCGATGATCGCGGCAACATTTACTTCATGACCAGCAACGGCGGATGGAATGGCGCGACGGATTTTGCGGAGAGCTTCGTTCGATTGCACTACGCCGGGACCACGCTGACCTTAGCGGACTGGTTCACGCCATTTCGCGACGACGACCGTCCGAAACAATCCGCCAACGGATACGACTTCACCGATCAGGACCTGGGCTCCGCGGGTCCGGTTTTGCCGCATGACACGAACCTCCTTGTTGGCGCAGGTAAGGATGGCGTTCTGTACGTGTTCAATCGCGGCAATTTGGGAAAAAAAATCGTCCGTCAAAATAAGCTGGCCTTGTCCGAGAACCAGCCTCTGCTTAACGCTATTTTCTTTACGTATTTCCCTGGGACATTCGCCATCAATCCGCTTGAGAACGTGAACGGATTTCCCGACGGAAAGACTCATCACTTGCACGGCTCGCCCGTGGCGTGGTCCAGCGACACACGCGGCACGATGCTCTTCGTTTGGGGAGAGAACGCGCCACTGCGAGCATGGACGCTCAAGCCCGACGGAAAGATCACCTTCCTCGCCGAAAGCCAAGAAACTGCGTCGGCCTTTTCAACCGCCTTCAATGCTATGCCCGGTGGCATGATCACGCTCTCCGCGGACGGGGACAAGAACGGGATCGTCTGGGGCTCCGTCCCACTAAAAGGCCACTGGAACGGGCGCGACGACAATGGCAATGCAAATCAGGAGATTGTCGAAGGCGTGCTCCGCGCATACGACGGCGCTGTGTTCGACGGCACAAACGCCAACGGCAACCCTCGGATGAAGCTCCTTTGGCAGAACACCACGCCAGGAAATCCGCAGCCCGCCGATACTCGCTATACCTACAACAAATTCTGTCCCCCGGTCGTAGCCGACGGAAAAATCCTGCTGGCCACGTATGATGGCCGCGTGCTTATTTACGGTCTCTGAACTGCCGGAAACTCTTGGCTCGCTCTGACAACGCGAAGCTCGGGCCGCGTCGGCGTTGAACCATCCCAACGTTTGCACGATTCATGAGATTGGTCAGCAACTCTGTCCAACGACTTGACAGCTCAGGAGTGGAGGTGACTTCTCGGGTTGGAGCCGAATGGTTTGCTGACAATATGCAATCGGGATGATTATGAGCGAAGCGTTTAGGTCGAGATAGGCGTTCGGGCACGTCCTTTGAGTCGAAGATTGGGACTGAGGTGAATCTATCGGTGCTCTGACAACATTCGGTTATATCTCCATGTGAAGGCGGTTCGGGGTCAAGCAAGCAGTACCAGCGGCGTACCATTGAGGCAATCCGAGAGATATTGATATTCTGAGTCTCCACTCCCCAGCTTCAGGCCCGACACGTGTTTCTACAAAGGCGAGTCATGGACACCGAAAAACTCCGCGTGGCGCGGGACAAGCTCACCCGCGTGTTCCGTTATCTGGAAGCACTGAACCAGCATCGGAACCCCGCGAAACGGCAGATTCGCGAGCAGCCCTGGCATCTTGCCTTCCGCGACCTTCCCAAGCATCCATCCATACAGCGTGGCGCTGGCAAGGTTGGTTCTGCGAAGACAAAGAACGGGAACAGCCAAAATGCGGAAGACAGCGGCGCGAATTACGTTTTGAAGGTGCAGCGTCCGCGCTTGACCAGGCCGCCCGAACCACCCGAAGAAGTTGCGGTATGGCTCGGAGACGGGTGGGACGACCCTTCGAACCTCGTCACTGTCGAGGAAACTCTGGAGGAATCCGACAACCGCACAGAGCCGAGGACTGTGAAGTTCGCCGACGATCCGGCCAGGACCGCGAGCCTCGAGCGTTGGAAATCTCAGCGCGATGAGTGGGTGAAGACCGAAAAACCCGCTCGTGCGGCAATGAAAATCTTCGAGGCGTTTTATGCGCTCTACGGCCGCATCGATCGCGAAGCGGAACGCGTGGAACTCATTCTGGGAGACGGCATCTTGAGTTGGCATCGCACGGAAGGAGACATCTATCATCCGATCCTCTTGCAACGTCTCCAATTGCAGTTCGACGCGTCCGTGCCCGAGTTCACGCTTGCCGAGGCCGACCATCCGGTTGAACTCTACTCTACTTTGTTCCAGTCGATGAATGATGTGGATGGTCGCGCAATTGGGCGATGCCGCGAGGAATTAGAGGAAGGGGGCTTCCATCCGCTGGTCAATGGTTCCACGTCCAGTTTTCTGAAACGCCTTGTTGTGCTGCTCTCCCCACGCGGAGAGTTCCTTGAAGACCGTGCGCCAGACACAGAAGTAAACGATCCCTGCATTGGTCGCGACCCGCTGCTTTTCCTGCGCGCTCGCACTTTGGGATTCGCCGCCGCAATCGAGGGCATCCTCGCGGACCTCCGTACACGCGAAGATTTGCCTTGGTCACTGCTGAATATCGTTGGAGAAGAATCGCCGATTTCCAGTGTAGCGGGTACGAATCCATTGGCGAAGGATTTTGCCCACACAGAGGGCGAGGTGCTGTTGAGCAAACCCGCAAATCCTGAGCAGATCCGAATTGCCCAGCAGCTTGAGCAGCATGGAGGCGTCTTGGTGCAAGGCCCTCCGGGCACGGGGAAAACGCACACCATCGGAAATCTTGTCGGGCACTTGCTGGCCCAGGGCAAGAGTGTGCTGGTCACCAGCCACACCACGAAGGCACTGCGCATGGTGCGCCATCACATCGTTTCCGAACTGCGTCCCTTGTGCGTCAGCTTGCTCGAAAGTGACTTGGACAGCCGCAAGCAGCTTGAAAGCGCCGTGGGGTCGATCGCGGAAAGGCTATCGCGCGCCGACGCAGCGTCGCTAGAACTAGAGGCGAAGAAACTGGAGTGCCAGCGGTTGGACCTTCTAAAGAAGCTCGACGAAATCCGAAACCAGCTGACGGAAGCCCGCGGCGACGAGTATCGAGAGATTGCGATTGCTGGAAAGTCCTGGGGGCCGGCCGATGCGGCTCGCCAGGTCGTGCAGGAAAAGGAAGCCTACGGCTGGATTCCCGGTCCCGTTGCAGCCGTGGCACCTCTGCCTCTTTCTCCGGGTAAGCTGGCAGACCTCTATCGCACAAGTGTTTCGATCACCCGCGAGGACGAGCAGGAACTTTCCGGTCATCTTCCAGAACTCCACGATCTTCCGAGAGCGGAAGACTTTGAAGGCAGCGTGAGCGAGCGCAATCGCCTCGGCATGGAAGACCTCGATTTGCGCTCCGACCTGTGGGAGTCCAGTGCCGGGCAGAACTCTCCGGAAGAAATAGAAGGACTCTCTGCCGCTCTCGCCCAGGCGGTCGAAACGCTTTCCGGCAAAGACAAATGGAAACTCGCCGCGGTTTATGCCGGTAAGTACGGCGATGTGCACAGGCAGCCGTGGGACCAACTCGTAAGCTTCGTGCGGCTGGTTCATCGCGAGGCTGCAAACGCTCAGGAATCATTCGTCAAGTACGGCCCGGAGGCTTCCGAAAGTTCTGCTGTCAAAGAGAAGGAACGCATTGCCGGCGAAATCCTCGTACACCTTGAGGACGGCGGCAAGCTCGGCTCCTTGACCTTGTTCACGCACAAGGCGTGGAGCCAATTCCTGGAGCAAACGAAAGTGAACCACGCGCGCCCGCGACTTCCCGAGCACTTTCACGCACTGCGCCAATTCTTCCGGCTCAAGGGCCTTCGCGAGGATCTCGCTGCGCGGTGGGATCGCCAGGTGGCGACGCTTGGCACTCCTCATTCGCATGAAATGGGCGAAGAGGTCGAAAAGACCCTGGTGCAGTATTGCGACTCCATAGAAGACTGCCTGAGTTGGCAGGAGCGCACCTGGGTTCCATTGCAGCAGCGGCTTGCGGACGTCGGTTTTCGCTGGGATAAATTTCTCGCGGAACAACCTGCGGTCGTTGGTTCCGACGGCGAGTTGGCACGGATCCACATCGCGGTGAACGATGCGCTGTTGCCGATCTTGGATTCCCGCTTCAAGAAACTCAAGCTGCTGCAACTCGAGGAAGAATTCCGCGACCTTAAGAACCGGCTCAAACTTGCCGCTCGCGTCGCGAAAGCATCGAAAGTGATCGGCCAGCTACTGGCAGCTGTGGGTGACGAAAATTCCAATCGCTACCGTGAAGCATACGATCGCCTGCTGGAATTAAAGAGCAAACAGGCGGACCTCGACCTGCGCCGAGCGTTGCTAGCAAAGCTCGAGACCGCGGCTCCCGCTTGGGCTGGCGCGATTCGCAACCGCACTGGCGTGCATGGCCGCGGCGAGCCGCCACGCGACGTCGCTTCCGCGTGGACCTGGCGGCAACTCAACGACGAACTCGATCGCCGCTCGAGCGTCTCGCTCGAAGCCCTGCAAGCCAAGAACGAAAAGCTCCGCGAGCAGTTGCGCCGCGCGACCGTTGAGCTCATCGATAAACGTTCTTGGTCCTCGCAAGCGCGCCGCACTTCTTCTCGCCAGCGCCAGGCACTTGTCGGCTGGCTCGACACGATCCGACGTATCGGCAAAGGTCACGGTATCCGCGTTTCGCTGTTGCGCGCCGAAGCAGCTAGAAAAATGAGCGAGTGCCGTGGAGCCGTTCCTGTTTGGGTCATGCCGCTTTCGCGCGTAGTCGAAAACTTCGATCCCCGCACCACTCGCTTCGATGTAGTCATCATCGACGAAGCCAGTCAGAGCGACGTGATGGCATTGGTCGCCCTGTACCTGGGCAAGACGGTGCTCGTTGTTGGCGACCACGAGCAAGTGAGCCCGTCGGCCGTCGGGCAGGACTTGAGCGTGATTCAGAACCTCATCTTCCAGTACCTCCGGGGAATCCCCAACTCCGATCTGTACGACGGGCAAATCTCCATCTACGATCTGGCACGCCAATCCTTCGGCGGCACGACTTGTCTCGTCGAACATTTCCGGTGTGTTCCGGAGATCATCCAATTTAGCAACATGGTTTCCTACGACGGCCGCATCAAGCCGTTGCGCGACGCGAGCCGAGTCCATTTGCGGCCGTACACCATCGCGCATCGGGTTACCGGCTCCGCCCGCGACGGCAAGATCAATCGCCAGGAAGCGCAGACCATCGCTTCGCTTCTTGCGGCCGCGATAGAGCAACCCGAATATAAGAAGAATGGCGCAGGCCAGCCGCTAAGCTTCGGAGTCGTTTCGCTGGTTGGCGATGAACAAGCCATCGAAATCGACAATCTCGTCCGTGCGCACATCTCGCCCGACCGTTACGAACTCCATCGCGTACTCTGCGGGAATGCCGCGCAATTCCAAGGAGACGAGCGCGACGTGGTGTTTATCTCCGTGGTCGATACCGGCGAGCGCGGTTCTCTCTCCCTGCGCGATCAGGAACTCTTCAAACAGCGTTTCAATGTCGCCGCTAGTCGCGCCCGCGACCAGATGTGGATTGTTCATTCGCTCAGTCCGCAGAACGATTTGAAAGCGGACGACCTTCGCCGCCAATTGATCGAGCATGCGGAAGACCCGGCGCGGCTCATGCGCGCGCTGGAAGAAAAGGAAAAACGGTTGCAGTCGGGTTTCGAGCGCGAAGTAATGAAACGCCTCGCGGCGGCAGGCTATCACGTGACGCCGCATTGGAGGATTGGAACGTTCCGAATCGATTTGGTCGTCGAAGGCGACGGTAAGCGCCTGGCGATCGAGTGCGACGGGGACCGCTACTACCCGCTCGAAAAGCTTCCCGAAGATATGGACCGACAGTCCGTACTTGAACGGATGGGCTGGATCTTCACCCGCATCCGCAGTTCGGAGTTTCTCCGCAACCCTGCTCGCGCTATGAAGCCAGTTTTCGAAAAACTGCAGATGCTGGAGATCCCCCCGGGGAATAACTCGGTAGAGGCTGAGCCTGTTGCGTCAGCTTCCCATGAGGTGGTGGACCGTGTCATCCGTCGCGCCGAAGAACTTCGCAGGAGTTGGTCGAAGACCAATGTGACAAGCGCTCGTTCATCTTCACGGGCCCCGATGGGTACTACAGCCTAACCAAAGCGATCGAGATGCCCGGAATGTGAAGTTTTCTGCGTTGTCAGATATGAAGCGAAGAAGCTGAGCGTCGTCACTTCGATGGCGCTCCATTTCATAAACGGAAGGCCAGTCCTAGCACTGGACCCAGCGCATAGGGCGGTCTGATCGAGGTAGAGTCCTAGCACTGTGCGAGAGGTCAGGCGTATGTACTAGAAGTTGGCTGTCCTCTGGAAGAGGATGCCAAGGAGAGTGTCAAGACCAGGAGTCCGAGGCTCGGACGAGAAGCACGTTTATTCCCAAGATCTTAGTGACGATTTTGTTAATTAGTACCCGCACGTCATACTGCCGTCGCTTCCCTGGTTCCGCGCAAGGGGGGCGCTATTTGCTCAATTTCGATTCCGTAGCCGATCGCGCCATCCTTTAGGCCTTGCTCGTGCACGACACGACCCTTGCACCGGAGCTCGCTAAAGACACTGCCGGAAATCTCCGTAGGCACGTGCAGCGTCAAAAACACGAGACTTCCCAACTTCAAGCGCTGGGGGCTTGTCAGGAAAAGACCAGAGCGGGAGATGTTAACTGCTTGAGTGGAAACCTCGAGGTCCGTACTGTCCATCTCGAAACAGCGGAGGCGTACTGGAATTTGCAGCGAATAACGGAATTCCACGCGTTTTTCGGGGCTGATCACGGACTCCTCCGTTCGCGGGGCGGAAGGGTGTCCACGCGGCTGGGTGTGTGGCGAAATGCGTACGAACTTTATGCCAACTTTTCCACAAGTCAAGTACGGAAATATGGAATAAACCTTTTCTGTTTCGGCGTTCCAGACATGACTATCCACCGTGCCGGACTGAAACAGGAGCGTTGTTGTAATTGAGGCCGTATCCTCCCATCAACCACGGCCGACGCCGAGTTCGAGCCTCCAACAAATTTGAATTCTGACCTATCCCGTCTCAACACACGAGGGCATGGGCGACTGGCTCCGTCGTGCCTTCATCTCACTCTTCCCAGGTTGTTTCGGCGAGTATCTTCAGTGCTGTCAGCGCGTCTGTTAGTGCTATCAGTTCATGATGATGGTCTGCGCTGTTTTGTAGTTGCTTGAGTCGCAATATGGCTGCCTGCTCTGCGCCTGCAATTTTCAGTTTCAGCAGTTTTGGATTTGTTTCGATCACAGCTGCTCGGTAAGGCTCCTGCCAGGTCGGATATTTCAGAACTACATCCTTCATGGTGTGTCCTTGTCGGCCAACCAACCCGGCCCGATGCGCAACACTTTCTCCAGAAGTTTCGTCGTAAGATCCTACATTTTACTGTTCAACGCCAGCGGAATCCGAGGTCAAAGGCTGTGCGTTAGCGTACCGAAGGTGGCGTTTATAATCTTGCCTAACGGCAAGCAAGACGATTAGGGCAACACATGCGCCATTGTTTTCTCGTCGGTCCCTGCTAGAGAGGACGCAAGACCCATATGGCGCAATTTTTCGGGGACCTCAGCAGGGGTTTAGCTCCAAGATATTTCCGCTCAAACTATATTCAAGGTACGTGACTTTGCCGTTCCGCTCGATTTCGAAGCGGCGGTCGTTACTTTCTGCTGCGGTCGAGGCTTACGGCGAAAGAGTTCCCACACGGCCACTCGATGTTCTCTTCCCTAGGGACGGCAACTCACTTCGAGGATCACTGAGGAAGTCGCCAGCTTGGATGCTCATCGCACGGTGCTGCATTAACCAAGAAAAAGCTACGACGGCAAGTGCAATCCAGATGTACCCATATATGATAGGCCAAATGCTCGATCCGAATTCTCCATCCACGATCCTGGAACGCATCCAATCACGCCGCGTCGGCTGGGCAGGACCTCTGCTCATGACGACAGCGCGAACCGGTCTGATCCTTTTCGTTCAGGTGGTCGTGGCAACTGTCTTTCTCATTCGCGGTGATCCAACGCCCTGGCGCACTCAAGCGCCATGGTGGACGGTCTATGCCACGCTCGTTGATATTGGGTGTCTCCTGCTGCTCCGGCGGCAGACGAAACGCGAAGGTATCCGGCTCATCGATCTGTTTGGAGTGGACCGCTCCCGACTCAGACGCGAAGCGCTGTGGGGTCTTCTGTACTTGGTCGCAATATTTCCTGTCCTCGCGGGAGGCTCGAAGCTTGCGAGTTGGCTTGTGTACGGAACGACGCAACTCGTTCCCGCCATGTTAGCGCCAGGTCTTTTGTCCGACCGCCAACTCCCGCACTGGGCGGTCGTCTACAGCCTATCGGTGTTTTGGCTCGTTTGGTCTCCGACCGAAGAAGTCCTATACCAAGGATACTGTGCAGCTCGTCTCCAGGTCCTGACGGGAAGCACCTGGGCGACGGTAACGCTGGTCGGTTTCTGGTGGGCATTTCAGCACAGCGTGTTCCCGCTGGTGTTCGATCGGCGTCTGATCGTTTTTCGTTTCCTGCAGTTTCTTCCCTTGGTCGTAATCTTCCAACTCATCTATCTGCGGACGCGTCGTCTTCCGCGGATGATCATGATGCACTGGCCGATGGACCTGTTCGCTGCTGTGCTGACGCTCAGACTGTGACCATGGACTTCCCCTTTTTAACGAGCGAGCCGGACAATGCCGGCCCTGTCAGTGTGCTTTGTGAACAGACCTTTCCGTTCACGCCTTGTGCGCTGGCAAGGTAAACAAAATGCCCGGTCTCCATTGATTTTCTCGTGAAGGCAGTAGTTTTTCCGATCAGCCGTGTTAGGCCACTTCCGCAGTTTGTGCCAACGCTGCGCCGATGGCCGGATCGGTCACGCTGGGTCTTCCCGTTTCCACGTGTCCCGCCAGTTGTCTCGCAAAGTTGACATCGGATTCGGCCGTCACGATGAAGTCGTACCAGCCAAAGGATTTGTGCAACGGGCTAACGTAGGTAGCTGTGTTTTGCGACTGCACCATGCGCGTTTGCGTCTTACCGGAATAGACGTCCAGAATGCTCAGTTTCTCCGGACTCGAGCCGTGGTTTCGGATCACAAGCGCAACGCCCTCCGCATCCTTGTCGTAAATCGCTTGCACCGTTAAGTTTGCGCTGCCCGGTGCGAGGCCACCCGCGAAAGTGCGCAGGAAAGCATTCGGTCCGGAGACCGAAAGGTCGTACGAAGTTGCGCCGACGGTTCCGAAAAGGTCTGAAGTTTCATCGCCCGCGCCGACCGTGTAAGTCCTCGGCGCTCGGCCATCGCCGAAACGCACTTGAAATACCGCACCGGCCTTGCCGGTATTCTTGAAGGAAAGTTCTATGCCGCCCTGCGCCGCGTTTACTTCTCCCACGACATGCAGCTCGTAAGGCAGAGCGCGTGCGGGACGCGTGCCGGGTTCCTGCTCCGGCAGCGCCTGGCTGGACGGCGGGGTAGGCACATAATCCGGATAGCGATCAGTGTTGGGCGGCTCATAGGAAGCAGTGCTGGGCAAGGAAACAATTGCGTCGTTCGGTGACGCGAAGTTGAATGCCGTTGTCAGATCGCCGGTAACCGTGCGGCGCCACGACGTAATGTTCGGCTCCAAAACGCCGAAGCGGCGCTCGATGAAACGGATCAGCGACGTGTGATCAAACACCTCGGAATTGACCCACCCGCCCTTCGTCCAAGGGGAGATCACGATCATCGGCACACGCACGCCAAGGCCGTACGGTCCGGCAGGAAAATTGGAGTTTCCGGCAAACAGTTCGTTGACTGTGCCGACCGTCGAGATGCCTTCCGCCCGCGACTGCGGCGGCGTGGGCGGCACCATGTGGTCGAAGAAGCCGTCATTCTCGTCGAACACGTAGAACACGACAGTTTTGCTCCAAACCTCGGCGTTGGCGGTCAGCGCATCGAGCATCTGTGAGACGTACCACGCACCGTAATTCGGGGGCCAGTTCCCGTGCTCTGTATACGCTTCCGGCGCAACAATCCAAGTTACTTGCGGCAATTGATTCGCCAGAACGTCCTGCCGGAAAATGTCGAACAGCGTTCCACTCTTCAGGATATTGGTCCCGGTTCTCGCTTTTTGTGCCAGAGGGCTGCTGTCCGGCGCGTTTTGATATTGATGAAAATAGAGCAGCGAATTATCGCCATAGTTGCCGATATATGGTTTGTCGCCGGTCCAGCCCCAAAAGCCGGCGGCGTCAAGTCCTTCGCCGATGTCCTGGTAAATTTTCCACGAGACTCCTGCCTTTTCCAGCAGTTCGGGGTAAGTGGACCAACCATACCCGGCTTCCGCGTTATCGAGCACGGGCCCGCCGCCGCTGCCGTCATTGCCTACCCACCCGGTCCACATGTGATACCGGTTGGGGTCGGTCGGTCCCAGCAACGAGCAATGGTACGCATCGCAGACTGTGAACGCATCGGCAAGCGCATAGTGGTACGGAATATCTTTGCGGGTGAGATACGCCATGGCGGTCGTGCCTTTGTTAGGCACCCATTGGTCATAAGCTCCGTTATTCCACGCTGCGTGCGTGCCTGCCCAGTCGTGCGGCGTGTCCTCCAGGAATGCCAAGCCGAGATTGTTTTTATCCGGATGAAAAGGCAGCACGTAGCCGTCGGGATTGTTCGCATCCGGCTGATGCCACACGCTTTTGCCCGAGGGTAGCTTCACCGCGCGCGGATCTCCGAACCCGCGTACACCGCGCAATGTTCCAAAATAGTGGTCGAACGAACGGTTCTCCTGCATCAGGAAGACAACGTGCTCGACATCATTGATGCTCCCGGTCCCGCTGCTCGCGGGAATTGCCAGGGCGCGGGTGATGCTCGAGGGAAGGGTAGCCGATGCTGCGGCTGTGCTCAAGAGCTTCAAGAATTCTCGACGGTCGGTGCTCATACGGAATTTCACCTCTCGGGATTACCTTGGCGGTAATCGCGTGCGGCAGCTTATTCGCCTCTGATTGCGACCGTGTAACCTTTAAGTTGCGATTGTGTAACTTGCTTGTCGAACTGGACTCCTTGCAGAAGAGCGCGGAAAAAACACGACACGAGATTGCCGCCGGACGCGGTTCCTTCATTGGGCTCTGGAGAGTGTGCACATAGTCGCCATCCTTTCTTCTCTCGTTATAACGATAATCGTTACAACACATAGCAAGGCGCAAGAAGGAATGCGACAGCACATGATCAACAATCAGGTGGGAGCGTGTTACGTTCCGCTGATCCGATGCGAGTAATCGCTCAAAATTCTAAGTCTCATAGATACAGTTAGATACAGAAATTGGCACTGAAGGCTGATCCTTTATATATAGGCTATATAGGCGGATTCCCTGGAGCGATGGTGTCTATAACATTTGCGTAGCCAGACCCACCTTCCCTGAATTTGCAGTCATCATCATCCGGCAATCCTATTCGAGAGGGAACCAATTGACGTGATCCATTTGATTGGAGGCTCAACTCAATGCTAGTCCTACTGGTCAGATCGGAGGCGACTGACTATGGCCGATTATGCCACCACGAAGCTGTCATCTAAAGGACAAGTCGTCATTCCCGAAGAGGTCCGCAATGATCTCGGGCTCAACGAAGGCGACCAATTCGTGGTCATTGGCCAGGGCGATGCTGTGATCCTCAAGGTCATCATCACGCCACCTAGGTTCGAGGAATTCCAGGAGCTTTTGAGCCAAGCTCGAGCGGAGGCCAAAAAAGCCGGAGTAAAGAAAGCAGATTTGAAGTCCGCAATTGCTAGAGTCAGGCGCCGTGCGAAGTGACGATCAAGGCAATCCTCGATACTAACGTTATTATTTCCGGAATCTTCTGGAAAGGCGCGCCGTTCGAGATTCTGAAGGCTTGGCAGCCCGCTAACCACAGAGCTTTGTTTATTGCCCGGGGGCACCGGTTCGATCCCGGTCACGTCCACCAACTTAATTCAAGAATTAGGGAGAGTGAATCGAAGGCTCTTGAAAACCGATGTGTGATTACTAATGGGGATGCGAATCAAGGCATGATTGAGGGACGGATCCGACCATGAATCCTGTAGACTGAAAAGTCTCTCTTGTCCACTGTGAATATTTTTCGGATACCTTCTCGTTCGGCAATCCGGATAAGCGCTGCGTCTGCAAGATCCATCGGACGATCGGCATATTTCCGCAGAAGTTCACGGATGCGAGGCAAATCGCCCAAACCAAGGGGCAGCAGCTCAACCGCCCTCCTCACCAACATCTCCCATAAAGCTTCCTGGGCTGCCGGCAGATCGTTTAACAGGTACATGGCTTCGGTTAGCGGCGGCCACACCGTTGCCAACGGTTCTTGCAAACCCTTAAGAGTCGACACGCACTGCTTATGGTATTGATCATCTGCATCTACCAGAGCCACGAGAGGCCCCGCATCCACTAAGATCACCGGGAGCCCCGTCGGCTCTTTAACAGAAGGGCGAACTGACGTCCCGCGCCAGCCGAGCGTTTTCGGTTTCCGCCGTGAACAATTCCAATCAAATCCGAAACCATTTCATAAGGCGATCCAGCTGGTTCCTGCTCTTCGATCCATGTCTCGATCGCCTGGCGAATCACCTCCGACGCGGACATTTGTTTACGGCGCGCAATGCGGGCGATCCGCAGCCTGGTTTCCTTATCCAGCCTCAAAGTCACTGGAGATGGCATAACATTACCTCGGATTGTTATCTTAATGTATTACGGGGTGTAATACAAGAAAGGTTGTGGGAGATCTCGCCTTCGCTCGTGCCAATGGCATTTGGCTGGCAATCCGACGCACCGAGTGTTTCAGAGGTCTACCGTTTTCGACCTTTGGCCTGCACATTGTAATCTTCACACAACGTCCGAAGCCATGCAGCTGCCCACACCAATCAGAAGCAGCTCAATTGGGCTAGCTGCCGTGCGTCTCTCAAAGTTTTCCGGTCAAAGTTCCCCGATGTCGAATTGGTTTTCCGCGCTGTGAACAGCGCCGAACTCGTACCTCAATTGGAACGCGCTGAACTCGATCTTGGACTGGTGATTGATGACGGACTCGACGATTCGAGATTTAGAGTCGAGACGCTCTGCGCGGAGCCTCTCAGCTTGCGAGTTCGCGTCATCCGCTGTTTGCGCTAGGGACGATTGGCGCGGAAGACCTACGCGATCAGCCATTTTTGCTCACTGATCCGGGCTGCGCCTACCGCACCAAGCTTGAGCGAGCGCTCGCGACAGCGAATGTCAGGCTGAAAGCGGTCATGGAGTTCACGAGCGTCGAGACAATTAAGCAGTGTGCGGGTCTAGGTATGGGCATCGCCTGCCTTCCCACGATTGTTGCTGAGACCGAAATCGCTGCGCGCAAGCTGTCGCGTTACGATGGTCCGGAGCAGACTTAGTTAGGGATGCGAACACTGGCTGTCTGGCATAAAGACAAATGGATGTCACCTGGAATGCAGGCATTCCTGTCGCTCCTCCGAGAACATCTGAGCGACAAAAGCAAGACCAGCAGTCCCGTAAAGTAAGGCCCTAAACTTATAGGCGCGACTTTCTTAGATTCCGCTTTCCGCCCTTTACATTCCAGAAGAATTGATGGGATCTGCCCAGGATTGTCCAGTTCGTCCAGGCCGATACGGCTAGGACCCTCTGCGGCTCCGGTCGGCAACGACGGTCACTTGAAGATCTTGTGCGAAGCGGACGATGGCCTCGGTGAAATTCCTGCCACTTAGGCGTTCCAGAAAACCAACCTGTGAGTGCGCTACAAAGATTTGCGTGACTTGATTGCGGCGAGCGAAGTCCACCACGGTCTTGGCGATATCGCTGCCGCCAAGAATCCGCGTTTCGATCTGTAGGCTCCGCGCGAAGCGCAGGTGCTTCTCCACGGCCTGTCGTTCCTCGGTCGGTAATTGCGACAGTTCGGGAGTCTGGTGCACGAAAAGCGCGGTGCAATCTGCATGGAGGTAGTCGGCTACGCGGCGTCCTCGACGGATGAGCATGGCGGTCGAAGGATCGGCCGTTATGTGGATGAGAATGCGCTCCTTTGGCTGGTTATTCGTTGCTCCGCCGGGGCGCGCTTCGGAAATGCGCGGAACCTGAAATCCCCTCGTTTCATCGTAAGCGGATTGCCTGAGATCGACTTCATGAGCCGCCTGGCGAAGCGTCAACTCGCGAAGCGCGCCTAGATTGGAACCCTTGAAAAATCCGCTGAGCGCCTTCTCCACCATTTCTGGCTTGTAAACCGCTCCCCGCTTTAGGCGGTTGAGCAACGCATCGGGCGTGACGTCGACTGCCACAATTTCCGCCGCCTGCCGGACGATCCCGTCCGGGACCGTTTCGCGCACCTGGATGCCGGTGATCTGCCATACCTGGTCATTAAGGCTTTCGATGTGTTGGACGTTCATCGTGGTCCACACTTCGATGCCGGCATCCAGCAGGACTTGAACGTCTTCCCAACGCTTCGTGCGGCTCGAGCCAGGGATGTTGGTATGCGCCAGTTCATCGACCAACGCGATGCTTGGCCTGCGCTGTAACACGGCGTCGGTGTCCATCTCCTCAAATGTTTTCCCGCGGTATTCGATCGTGCGATGAGGCACCATCTCGAGACCCTGGGCTTGCTCGATCGTGTCGGGGCGCGCGTGCGGTTGAAAATAGGCAACGACGACATCGACTCCGCGTTCAGCGGCAGCGTGGCCATCGGCAAGCATCTGGAAAGTTTTTCCGACGCCCGCCGCATAGCCCAAATAAACTTTTAGACTACCGCGTGGAGTGTCCACAGACTCAGGCATAAGCGGACTTAATGAGGGAAGACTCTGACGTCGATACCTTCCGCCGCGCGAATTAGGCGGAGCACCGGATCACCGAAGAAACGATCCCGCCAAGTGTTGTGGGCGCTGTGCCCGATGAAAATCTGCGTGATGCGTTTCTGACGCGCGAATTCGACAATCGCAGATATCGGATCATCGCTTTCCAGCACTTCGGTCGAAGCGCCGGCCTTTTTCGCCGCATCGAAATACCTCCGAATCGTGACTCTCTCTCTTTTGGACCGGCCGGGCTCGCACACGTACACCGCGTAGAGTTCACCTTGAAAACGCTCTTTGTTGCGTTCCCCGCTTTCAATCATCGCCGGAGCATTGGAATGCGGCGTCATGCAGACGAGAAAACGCTCGTGCGTCCCGAAGACGGGTTCGATGCCATGCGCATGAACGTAAGACTCCAGTTGTGCATCTACCACTTCGGCGGTCAGTAGCAGGGCGAGTTCGCGAAGCTCTGAGAGCTGTCGCTCCTGAGAGTTGCTGATTCCGGTTGAAGTGAGCTTTTCTCCTTGCCGCCAGAGGCAGAGGTCCGGTGGCACATCTACGATTACGATGTCGTCGGCGGCGAGCAAGAAGGATTTCGGGATGGTTTCCGTGGTGTTCTTGCCGGTGATCGCTTGAACTTTTTCTTTGTATTCCTCGACATGAAGCAGGTTGACGCTCGACAAGACCGAGATACCGTTACGCAAAAGCTCCTGCACATCCTGCCAACGATAAGCGTGCCGGCTTCCAGGAGGATTCTGGGCGGCGAGAGGGTCAATGACGCAGACCTGCGGCGCGCGGCGAAGAATCGCGTCGAGATCGATGGCTTGGCCCTCGGAAGTCTGGAGTGGAGGAATCGGCTCCAGTTTCCGCAAGATTGCCTGAACTTCCTCGGACTGCTGTCCTTGAACGGCGCCGACGACAACATCTTCTCCGCGCTCGTGCCGCCGTCGGGCTTCATCGAGCATGCGATAGGATTTGCCTACGCCTGGAGCGTAGCCCAAAAAAATCTTGAGTTTCGCACCCCACCGCTTGCTCTCCTCCGCTTGGACCTGCTTGAGGAGACGTTCGGGACTCGGCCTGGGAAGTTCGGATACGCGCATTGCGTCAGTGTAAACCGCAAAACAGAGGTCCCGCAACGTAAAGGCACAAACGTGGGATTGGGAGGGAGGCAGTCGAGGAATTTGGCAGCGTTATGCGCGCGGATGAATGAACGCAGTCCTGACGAGTGTGATCACCTCCTGAAGGCGGCGTCATGAAGCCTTATACCGGCTGGTTCATCCGCAACTGCCGTAACGGACACAATTCGAATCTGGCTCTGGGCCACATCTACGAGCGCCTTCACCTTTACGTGACGCCCGTCGATGCCGCTTAGCGTTTCGGGATTGCTGACCATCCAAATCTTGTTGTCCTTATCCGCCGTTAGGATCTTGCCGCTGTCGCCAACCTTGGCCGAAAAGCTAGTCAGCTTCTTAGAGATCTTGCGCGTATCAGAGCTGTGATACGGGGCGGACTCTGTGTTTTGCGCTTGGGCCCCGAGCGGCAGAAGAGCTGCGAGGGCGATCGTTGAAAGCAACACTGGCCTTTTCATGTTCTTCCCTCCTTTGGCAGGAACGTTTCGGGGAAACATATCGGAAAACGAAAGCCGTAGAACGGCCTCGTTTAGTGAGCATCGTGCCGCTGCTTGCCGCAGCAACGCAAACGCAAAATTCGAATGTCCTCTATCGCCGATTCGCGTTACTGGCGAGGGAAGTGGTGAACCTGGGCGAGGTGGTTGAAACGTCCTGGTTGTTCGTCGAGCTTACGGTTTCCTAACGAACGCCTCAGGACTTTCTGACGCGCCTTTTCCTACGATTGTGACTGTTGTCATAAGTCGCGGAGGGAAAGGAAAAGCGGTGTTAAACAACTTGGAGGGAATTGATCAGGATTCAATTGGCCGCGGCAGCGTTTGCGGCTGTGTTACAGAACTTGTCGAGCTTCCTGGAAGGATGGACAAGTTTTGCCTCGAGTGCAGCGGAGACTTGGCGACGGCCATTCTGTTGACCACCGAAATAGATGCAGCGACGCTGAAGGGCGGGAATACAGAAGCGCTGGTGTCTGAATTTGCGCAGATTAGCAGCCGGATGCTCGAGCGAGCGCAATCTGCACAATGGGGGTTTTAGTCAGATTCCTCATGTGTCTCAGGATGGCGGGTTCCCTAGTCGGTGTGTCCTACTGTCTTGCGCGCGAGTGGTGCACAAGACGGTGAAGGGGAAATACAAACCTCTCGTAAGAAAATCGTGAGCAACTTCAGCAAACAGCGGATGGGACGAATCAGTTTCTTGAATCCACCGGAGCAGTGTCGATTGCCATCATGCCGCCCAATGTCCTTATTTTTCCGTCAGATTACGTCGCGCTGTTTACGAAATCCTTATGAATCGCTCAGGACTTTCTGATGGTCATTTCGCTATGTTGATCTCCGGAGTCGGGACGGATCCGTGGGTCTGGTTCGCCTAATTACGGAAAGCGACCCCATCGATTCGTTCCCCGCAGGCCATGATCCTCATCGTCTTAGCAGCGGTTGGTTTCCTTGCGTGCGCCTTCTTTCTTTTCGTCCTATTTCAATGGACGCGAGACACGAAGCGCAAGACGAGGTGAAGCTGATGGTGAGACCAGCAAGAAGAATCGCCCACAGACCATTTGTTTCAAAAGGAGTGACGAAAAGCATCATAGCGTTACGAGGGTCACACCGGGCCTCGGGCATGAGAGAGCGGTCCCGCGTTTGCGGACCCAAGTGCAACGAGTCCGAACGGATCGTGTACGAGAGGGTCGTGAGTTCAATGAAACCGGGAAAGAGAAGCAAGGAGAGAAGAATGCGTACTTTCAAATGGAAGAGATTTGTGTCGGTTATGTTGGTCGGACTGTGTTGCGGAAGTGCTGCTCGCGCGATGGCGTTTGTGGACGATGACGGCAAGGACAAACCGCCGACTGGGCCAACAGCAAGGATCGAAGCGCCTGCCCCATTGACGGAGCGAGAGCGCAGGCTGCTAGACAGAGTGGAGCAGCTCGAAAAGCGCGTTGCCGACCTCGAAGAGAAGGCACAACCGGCCGCAGCCGTTTCTTCCTCCACTCCCGCAGGCTCCGATTCATCGGCGGCATCCACAGCGAGCCCCATTGCTGGTCCCACTTCTGTTGCAAGCGTAACGGCTCCAGACCGGGAATCCCTTGGCATCACCAAGACGGGTACGGTTGCCGGTGTTTCGCCAGAAAAAAGTGCGAGCGGTACAGCAAAGACCGAGAAAGCACAGCCGTTTGCGTTCGCCGACTTCACATGGCTGAATGGAAATCCCCGGACCAAAGAGGTTCCGCTCGATACGAAATTCTTCACGCCGGAAATCAGAGCTGACGTCGACTACGTATACGACTTCGCCCATCCAAAGGACGACACGATTGGCGGTTCGAGCGAGATTTTCAGATCCAATGAAGTGCATGTCACGCAACTGGGCGTTGGCGGCGATTTTCATTACGACAACGTTCGTGCGAGGGTGATGACGCAATTCGGACTGTATTCCGAGACCACACCGCGCAACGACGCGAGTCCTGCCCGCGGCCAGTGGAACCTGGCCGATGCTTACCGCTATTTGTCAGAGGCTTACGGCGGGTACCACTTCAACGTGATGCACGGCATCAACGTGGACGCGGGTATCTTCATGTCGTATGTAGGCCTGTTCAGCTACTACCAATTTGACAACTGGGCTTACCAGCCGTCGTACGTCTCCTCCAACACCCCGTGGTTCTTCAATGGTGTGCGTGTCCAAATATTCCCCTCCGAGCATTTGAAGATCGAGCCCTGGTTTGTAAATGGTTGGCAGTCTTACGGGCGTTTCAACAACCGGCCTGGCATCGGAATGCAGATTTTATGGCGGCCAATTGGATGGCTATCGGTTCTTGGCAATCAGTACATGTTGGGGGAGGATGCGCTGAACACGCCCGGCCGTGTGCGCTACCACACGGACGACAGCATTCAGATCAAATACTACGACAACCCGGAAAGATTTCTAGACAAAGCCGCATTCTCGCTCACTGGCGATATGGGATGCGAACATGGCGGCGGTGTCAGCTGTGCCGGTAATTCCGCGAAGGGTCCCAAGCAGAGCTTTTTGGGTTACATGCTTTACGACCGGCTCTGGTTCGACAACGACCGTTATGGACTGACCATTGGCGGCGGACAAATCAACAATCCTGGGCGGTACTTGGTCTTGCTGCCGCCCATCAAGGGAGCCACCGCGGCTTCTGGAACGCCCTACTTTACGGAGAATCCCGGTGATCCATACAAAGCCTGGGATATATCCGGAACCTTCGATTGGATGCCAAGCCAGTACATTACTTTCCGATGGGAGTACAACCATCGGGCCGCGAATGTGCCCTACTTTTCAGGTTCCGGAGGAGTCACGCCACCCGGTGGCAATCAGGGTACAGCGGGCTCATTTGTCTGCCTCAGCGGTTTCACGGCCTGCAACGGATCGCCAACAAACACGTGGTTCCCGGATCTCCGCAAGACCGAAAACCGAGCGACCATTGCCATCCTCGTGAAGTTCTAAATGAGCACCCCGGTATTCCGTTTCGTGGATCAGCTGTCTTTATGAAATCCTTACAAATTCCTGGCGACTTCCTTAGCACGTGGATGCCAGTCTTTACGGATGCGTCGCGACTGGATTTCAGGCAAGGGAATAGTGTCCCCAGTTTTCAAGCAGGGGCAAACGCCTGCGGCAGCCACCGGCGGCGTTTCTGCTCCGAGAAACACACAGTCGAGTGGAGTATGGTAGGGCGGAAATCCAGGTTCGCAGTCTCCGCGACGCTGGTTATGTGGTCCTGCGCCGCATACGCGCGAATGCAGGACCCAAGTTTGGGACCTCAAGAAGACCGGTTAGCGTCTCGCAGGCAGGTCGAGGAACTCCCAAGAAACCCGATACCACCAAATGACACGGACGCTCAAGCTGCGCAAGAGCGGACGCTCAATCCTCAGTGGCTATACGGGGGATTTCTCGACTCCGCATATCTTCTGGATTTCAACCATCCTTCGAATGATCTGTTTCGAAGCCGGGGGACTGCCTACAAGGTCGACCAGCCGATTCTGAATATGGGGGCCGCATATCTCCGGAAAACCGCCTCGGAGTCATCACGGTGGGGCATGGAATTCACTCTTCAGGGTGGGCAAGATTCCAGGATCTTCGGATTTTCTGCGACTGCGCCAAAGCTCGCGGGCTCGGAGTGGTTGCGTCATCTCGGCCCGACGGATGTCTCGTATTTAGCACCCGTGGGGAAAGGGCTGACGGTGCAGGCTGGAATCTTCTCCAGCTTTATCGGCTACGACTCGTTGTACGCAAAAGACAATTTCAATTACACGCGGCCGTGGGGCGCGGATTTCACGCCTTACCTCATGATGGGCGTGAACGCGAGCTATCCCCTGACAAGCAAGCTTACCGGAACGGTGTTCGTCGTGAACGGCTACTGGCATCTCGCCGATGCCAACAACGTGCCGAGCTCGGGTGGCCAAATCGCATATAAGGTTACGAACCACACGACTCTGAAGGAAACCGTTCTCTTCGGTCCTCACCAATCGGACACCGGGTTCGAATTCTGGCGCTTTCTTTGGGACAGCATCGCCGAATGGAAAACCGACCGGATTACCACTGCATTCGAATATCACGTTGGGACCGAAAAAATTACGGCACCTGGGAATCCGCGGGCGCTTTGGATGTCCGTCCAGTTGCCCGTGCACTGGGTCTTTAGCAAGAACTGGAGCGCGACCGTTCGGCCTGAAGTTTACTGGGACCGCGATGGCCGCTTGACTGGCTTTCCGCAAACCGTCAAAGCAAACACGACGACCCTCGAATATCGCGTGCCCTATCGTCAAGCCGCCGCAATCGTAAGACTGGAGCACCGGATCGATGATTCCCGCGGCCGCGCTGGCGGCTTCTTCCGTGGGAGTGAAACGGCGCCAGGAATAGTTGCTCTGACGCCAACACAAAATCTCTTGATCTTGGGAGTCATCGTGACCTTCGATTCGCACTTTTGATCCTGACACAGAAACGGACCCTGACGGGCATGGAATGGCACGAGTGGAGGAAGAAAAGACCATGATGCTAGACACGATTTTCATCGCTGCGACTGCACTGTTTTTCGCAGTCGGAATTTTCTACGTTCGCGGCTGCGAACGGCTGAAGTAAGGAGTGAGGCTATGACTGCGGGAGATACGGCACTGCTTGTGATTTGCGCGCTTCTCTTTGGGTATTTGCTCTACGCCCTGTTGAAAGCGGAGGAGTTTTAACCAATGACCGCGAACGGCTGGTTTCAGATCGGATTGTATCTCTTTGTGATTTTCCTGGTGACGAAGCCACTCGGGGTTTTCATGGCGCGAGTATTCAACCGGGAAAAGACATTTCTCGATCCCATTCTCAGGCCAATCGAGAGACTCGTGTATCGACTGACTGGCGTCGACGAAAAGCGTGAGATGCGTTGGACCGAATATGCCGTGGCCATGCTTCTGTTCAGCGGCGTTTCGATGGCTCTACTCTATCTCATTGAACGCACACAGAAATGGCTGCCATTCAATCCGCAGAAACTCCCGAATCTCGAGCCCGGATTAGCTTTTGGCACCGCTGCCTCCTTCACCACCAATACCAACTGGCAGGTCTACTCCGGCGAATCCACGATGAGCTATCTCACCCAGATGGCGGGCCTGGCGTATCACAACTTTGTGTCCGCCGCCGTCGGCATCGTTCTCGCGATCGTGGTGATTCGCGGCATCGCTCGCAAGGAAACCGACAAGCTCGGAAATTTCTGGGTTGATACGACTCGTTGCCTTCTGTGGGTTCTGCTGCCCGTATGCCTGGTGGGTTCGCTGATCCTCGTGTCCGAAGGAGTCGTGCAGAATTTCAAGTCCTACACCACGATCGATCTCATTCAGCCGTACACGGCGCAGGTCACAGGTGCAGATGGCAAGACCACGACGCAAACCGTCACGCAGCAGGTGATCGCGCAAGGGCCGGTGGCCTCACAGGAGGTGATCAAGGAATTCGGCACGAACGGCGGTGGATTTTTCAATGCCAACAATGCGCATCCTTTCGAAAACCCCACTCCGCTCTCGAACTTCTTCGAGATGGTACTGATCTTCGCGATTCCGTCCGGGCTGACCTACACACTCGGCCGGATGACCGGTTCGCAGCGCCACGGTTGGGCAGTCTGGGCGGCTATGGCGTTCTTGTTTTTTGCCGGTGTGTCGACGGCCTATTGGGCGGAAGCCAAAGGCAACCCACTCCTTACCGGCACCGACCAGCATGCAACCGCCCAGCAATCCGGCGGAAATATGGAAGGCAAAGAAGTCCGTTTCGGCATCGCGAACTCCACACTTTTCGCAACGGTGACGACCGATGCCAGCTGCGGCGCGGTAAACGGCATGCACGACTCTTACACTCCGCTGGGTGGAATGGTGCCATTGATCAACATCATGCTAGGCGAAGTTGTTTTCGGCGGAGTTGGCGCGGGCCTCTACGGAATATTCGTTTTCGTCGTGCTCGCTGTGTTCATCGCAGGGTTAATGGTAGGTCGAACGCCTGAGTACCTCGGCAAGAAAATCGAATCGTACGACGTCAAGATGGCGATGCTTGCAGTTCTTGTTTTGACGTTCACCATTCTTATTTTTTCGGCTGTTTCAGTTGTGAAGCCTTACGGCACTGCGGGGATAACCAACCCCGGACCTCACGGATTATCGCAGGTGCTGTACGCATACGTTTCATCGACCGGAAACAATGGCTCGGCATTTGGCGGGATTAGCGCAAACACCATGTGGTACAACACCACGACAGCGGTCGCACAACTCCTCGGCCGCTTCTTCATGATTATTCCGGTGCTCGCCATTGCCGGAAGTCTCGCCAAAAAGAAAATCGTTCCGGAATCCGCCGGCACGTTCCCCGTTACGGGTGGGCTGTTCGCAGCTTTGCTGGTTTCGACGATTGTGATCGTAGGCGCTCTTACCTTCTTCCCGGCTCTCAGTCTCGGGCCAATTCTTGAACACCTGCTGATGAACGCAGGAAAGGTTTTCTGAGGTGTCTATGGACCCGGTCGCTCAAATTAGAAAAAAGTCGCTCGCCGATAGCGCCATCCTTTCGCGGGCGATTTTAGATTCTTTTCGCAAACTGAATCCCCGGACGATGGTCAAAAATCCGGTGATGTTTGTTGTCGAAGTGGGCGCTGTTTTGACAACAATTCAGCTCGCATGGAACGCGTCTCACCACGCGGGGCAGTTCGGCTTTGGACTGCAAATCACGTTGTGGCTGTGGTTCACGGTTCTGTTTGCCAACTTTGCTGAAGCGATGGCTGAAGGCCGCGGCAAGGCGCAGGCCGACACGCTGCGCAAAGCGCGGGCCGAAACACAAGCGCATCGCCTGCGCAGCGACGGCAGCATTGAGGTTGTGGTCAGCTCGAAACTGCGCTCCGGAGACATCGTCGTCGTCGCGGCAGGCGATTTCATCCCCGGGGACGGTGAGGTCATCGAAGGTGTGGCCTCTGTGGATGAATCCGCAATCACGGGTGAGTCGGCGCCAGTCATCCGGGAATCCGGCGGCGATCGGTCAGCGGTCACCGGCGGCACGCGTGTTCTTTCCGATGAGATCAAGGTGCGCATTACGTCGAATCCTGGAGAAACCTTTCTCGACCGCATGATCAAGCTCGTCGAAGGGGCCTCCCGGCAGAAAACTCCGAACGAGATTGCGCTGAATATCCTTCTGGCGGGCCTGACGATCATTTTCCTACTCGCCGTGGCGACGCTGCAGCCGTTCGCGATCTACTCCGGCGCTCCACAGAACATTTTCGTATTGGTTTCCCTTCTCGTGTGTCTGATACCGACGACGATTGGAGGATTGCTCTCGGCGATCGGCATTGCCGGTATGGACCGCATGATCCAGAGAAACGTCATCGCAATGTCAGGGCGCGCGGTAGAAGCTTCCGGCGACGTTGACGTGCTACTGCTGGACAAGACCGGAACGATCACCCTCGGGAACCGAGCGGCGACGCAGTTTTATCCAGCGCCCGGCATTGAGGAGGCCTATCTCGCCGATGCCGCACAGCTTTCCTCGCTGGCCGACGAAACGCCCGAGGGCCGCTCCATTGTGGTGCTGGCAAAGGAACGCTACAAGCTCCGCGGCCGGGATCTTTCCTCGCACGGCACGAATTTCATCCCGTTTTCGGCTCAAACCAGAATGTCTGGCGTAGACATCGACGGCCGCGAAATCCGCAAAGGCGCATTGGAGGCGATCAGCCGCCTCAGCAACGGCCGCGGCAACAGCATTCCGAACGAACTTCAGGTTTGTGTTCGCGACATTTCAAATACCGGCGGAACGCCGCTCCTGGTTGCGGAGAACGGCCGCGTGCTCGGTGCAATCGCCCTCACGGACATCGTCAAAGGAGGAATGAAAGAACGTTTCGATCACCTACGCGCCATGGGCATTCGCACCATGATGATCACCGGGGACAATCCGCTGACGGCAGCCGCAATCGCGCGCCAAGCTGGTGTCGACGATTTTCTCGCCGAGGCGAAACCAGAAGACAAGATGGCACTTATCAAACGCGAACAGGCAAAGGGAAAACTCGTCGCCATGACCGGCGATGGCACAAACGACGCTCCCGCCCTCGCGCAGGCAGACGTCGGAGTGGCTATGAATACCGGCACGCAGGCCGCCAAGGAAGCCGGCAATATGGTGGATCTCGATTCGAATCCGACAAAACTTATCGAGATCGTCGAAATCGGCAAGCAACTTCTCATCACTCGTGGTGCCTTGACGACCTTCTCGGTCGCAAACGATGTCGCTAAATATTTTGCGATTATCCCCGCGATGTTTGCGGGCGCATTTCCGGTGCTGAATGTGCTGAACGTGATGCACCTTCGCACGCCGGAATCGGCCATTCTCTCGGCGGTGATCTTCAACGCTTTGATTATTGTCGCCCTGATACCGCTTGCGTTGCGCGGCGTGCGCTATCGTCCCTTGGGAGCGGCAGCGTTGCTGCAGCGCAATCTGCTTATCTATGGAGTGGGTGGAATCATCGCCCCGTTTTTCGGAATCAAGTTGATCGACGTGTTGCTGACGTATCTTCGGGTTGTTTGAGGAACTTATGAAAAAAAATCTCGTGATCGCCTTTTGGTTCACCTTGGTTACGACAGTGATGTTCGGAATCCTGTATCCGCTTGCTGTCACAGGTTTGGCCCAGGTGTTATTTCCCGCGCGGGCCAACGGACAGCTGATCGAGAAAAGTGGTAAGACCGTGGGATCAAGAATCATCGGACAGACCTTCACGGAGCCTGGTTATTTTCACTCACGGCCGTCGAATGCTGGCACGGGATATGACGCGACTGCGAGTAGCGGCTCGAACCTCGGACCCACAAACAAGAACTTACTCGACCGGGTAAAAGGCGACGGCGAAAAGTTGCAAGCAGAAAATTCGACAAGCCCGATTCCAGTAGATCTGGTGACGTCGTCAGGTTCCGGCCTGGACCCTGAAATCTCACCCGCAGCCGCCGAATTCCAGATACCGCGTGTTGCCCTTGAACGCGCAATGAAGGAGGAAGATCTGCGCACAGTTGTACAGAAACATACCAAGGACCGCGACTTGGGATTCCTTGGCGAACCGCGTGTGAATGTTTTGGAACTGAATCTCGATCTCGATTCCGTCCGTCCCTTGCGATGAACCTTACTGCTTGCGCCGTGGCTGTTTTTCAGAGGCAACGATTGGAAGTTGGAACCGGTATCCGAGCCATGGTTCGGTCAAGATGTAGCGCGGGCGTGTTGGATCCTTCTCGATCTTCTTCCGCAGCTGGTTTATGACCACGCGAAGGTTCTCCGTCTCCTCACCATGGTCCGGTCCCCAGATAGTCTGCAGCAGTTTTTTATGCGTCAGAGGTTTCCCTTGTTGAGTGATGAGAAGTCGCAGGACATCGAATTCTTTGGGACTGAGATGGACGCGCTGGCCACGCACGTCCACAATTCTTCGCTCAACATCGACACTCAATTGCGGGCTTTCGAACTTCGGAAGCGGTTCTTCCGAACTGGACCGTCGCAGGGCCGCTCGGATGCGTGCCAGGAGTTCCCCCATTGTGAAGGGTTTTACGACGTAATCGTCGGCCCCGGAATCGAGGGCGAGAATCTTGTCCTGTTGCGAATTTCGGACGGTGACCATGATGATCGGACCAGGGAAGGACAATCGAATCTTACTGCATGCCTCAAGCCCGCTCATGCCGGGCATGTTCGCATCCAACAGAATCAGATCCGGGTGCTCGCGCATAACCATTTCGATGGCTTCTTGTCCGTCCTCCGCCAATATGACGTCATAGCCGTTACCCGAAAGCGTGGTTCGCAAGACGCGACGAATTTGCGGCTCGTCGTCCACCACGAGGATCGTTGTGTCGGCCATAGCTATACCTCCGCATGCCGGAGCGGCGAGAAAGGGAACAAAGGACTCGTGGCTCTGAACATAGCGTTCGCAATGCTACGCAAGGAGCAATTAAGAACGCCTGAGGGAATCGTAAGGAGTTCATAAAGATATGGCCGTTCTGGATTTGCTCCAGGGATTCATTGAGATTTAGCTAATGTGAGCGCGAACTGTGACAATAGAAATGCTGCTTAAAAGGGGGTGGAGCAATGCCGGAGTCCGTTGACTGGCCGAGGATTTATCCGCCGCGCCGTCGCCGCCGCTTCTTTCTCCTCATTCTCGCCGTCCTTGCCCTCATCGTTTTCGGCGGTCGGACCGCGTTGTCCTATTACGTGGACGTGCTCTGGTTCGGGTCACTCGGCTACCGGGACGTATTGTGGAAAACGCTGAGCCTTCAGTGGGGAATCTTTACTGCTTTTGCGGCAGCCACATTTCTTATTCTGTTCGGATCGTTTCTGGCTCTGAAGCGAGCGCATCTGCCCGAGCTGCCGAGCGGTCACACGATTTTCATCGGCGGACAGCCGCTGAAGCTACCGGTTGAGCCTGTGCTGCGCCTCATCGCACTGGGCCTTTCACTCGCCATAGCCGCTGTAACTGGCGCAGGCATGATGATGGAGTGGCCGACTCTCGCGCTTTTCTGGCACGCACCTCGCAGCGCTGGTGGCTTCGTGGACCCGGTGTTTGGCAAGCCGCTGAACTTCTTCCTGTTCACCCTGCCTGGGTGGCAACTGCTCGTCGGCTGGCTACTTACGCTGGCTGTGATGACCTGTGTACTCGCTGTTTTTTTCATCCTCATTACGGGTGGAACTCGCGCATTCGCCGGGCGTAGCAGAAGGTACATCACATTGCCTTGGCATGGGCTCTCCATCACGTTGGCGGTCCTGTTACTGGTCCTTGCAATGCGTGTGTACCTCGGTCGATTCGAACGATTGTTCGATGATCATACGATCTTCACGGGTGTGACCTACACTGACGCGCACGTCACGCTTACTGGACTGCTTATTGTCTCGGCGGCGCTCGTTCTGGGTGCGGTGATCGCGGCGGTCAACGGCGTGACCCTGGCGCGCGGGCGCTGGATTGCGGCGGCGATTCTCCCAGCGGCGCTATGTTATATCTGCCTTCAAGTGGTCGGCTGGTACGTCAGCAGCTTTATCGTGAAACCGAACGAGCTGGTTCGCGAGCAGCCGTATATTGCCCACAATATTGCGCTGACGCGGCAGGCCTACGGATTGGACGGAGTATCGCAACACGAGTTTCCCGCTGAGACAGATGTTGCGGCAACCGATCCGGCGAATAATCAGGCTACCCTTCAGAACATCCGGCTGTGGGACTGGCACGCACTGCAGGACACGCTGCGTCAGATTCAGGAAATCCGCACCTACTACGACTTTCCCGACATCGACATTGATCGCTATGAAATCGACGGCGTAGTTCGGCAAGTGATGCTCGCCACGCGCGAGTTGAACGTCGACAAGCTTCCTGAGAGCAGCCGCAACTGGATTAACGAGAAGCTGATTTACACCCACGGTTACGGCATCACGATGAATCCAGTCAATGGGTTCACGCCGGAAGGACTGCCCACTTTGATTCTGAGCAACATGCCCGTCCAGAGCACGGTGCGTGGTCTAGCCGTGACGCGCCCAGAGGTGTATTTCGGCGAGCTGACCAACACCGATGTCTACGTGAAGACACGGCAGAAAGAATTCAACTACCCGCAAGGTCAGACCAACAGCCTGACGTCTTACGAGGGCAACGGCGGTATCGTGCTCGGCGGTTTTCTGCGCCGCATAATCATCGCGCTCGACCGCGGCGACCTCGCGAAGCTGCCGTTCAGCGATGACGTAAACAAGGATAGCCAGCTGTTGATGCGGCGCAACGTGCGAGATCGAGTATCGGCACTGGCGCCGTTCCTGATCTACGATTCGGATCCTTACATCGCGCTCGGCGATGACGGCCGGCTGTCGTGGATCATGGATGCGTTTACGGTTTCAGACAGCTATCCGTACGCAAGCCATTACCGTCTCGACCGCGATCCCATTAACTACATGCGGAACAGCGTCAAGGTCGTGATCGACGCTTACAACGGTGCGACAACGTTTTACGTGTTTGACAAGGAGGACCCGATTATCGCGGCGTACCGCCGCATCTTTCCGAGTTTGTTCAAGGATGCGGCCACGATGCCGCCCGGGCTGCGCAAACACGTGCGCTACCCCGAGTTGTTGCTCAAACTGCAAGCCGAAGTGTATGGGCTGTATCACATGACGGATCCGGGAGCGTTCTACAACCGTGAGGATCTGTGGACAGTCGCCACCGAAGTCGGCATGAGCGAGGGAGGGCAGCAAGTGACACAGATGATGCAGCCGAACTTCGTGCTGATGAAACTGCCGGGCGAAACCGGCGTTGAGTTCGTAGAGATTCTGCCATTCACGCCGGCCAACCGGAATAATCTGATTGGATGGATTGCCGGGCGCAGCGACGGCGCACAATACGGTACGTCGGTGGTCTACAACTTTCCCAAAACCAGGCTTGTCGACGGACCGCTGCAAATCGAGGCGCGAATTGATCAGAACGCGCAGCTTTCCGGACAATTGACGCTGTGGAACCAGCAAGGCTCACACGTGCGGCGCGGAGCCTTGCTCGTAATTCCGTGCGGGCGTGCGCTGTTGTACGCGGAGCCGATTTACCTGCAGGCCGAGCGGAGTCCAATGCCCGAGTTGCGTCTGGTTGTGCTCGCGGTACAAGATCGGCTTGCGTACGGACCAACCTTCGAGTCGGCGATGGCGGCCCTTTTTGGTGGAGCGGTTTCGTCGATGAGCGCTGCGCCGGGCTCCGCGGCGCCGACGCGACACGCACCGGCATCGGCCGGATCGCTCCGGCCCGCAGACGACCTCAACGCCCTCATCGCGGAAGCTGCCAAAGACCTCGCCGACTACCAGCGCCTCACCGCGGAAGGCAAGCTTGGCGAGGCGGGGCAGAAGCTTGAAGAGCTGAAGCGCACACTCGATAAGCTGAACACTCGCCAAAGATAGTCTCGCGACGGTGCTGCATTCTTGGCCCTCGAAGGACTTCAACAACGACGGAAAACTGCCAGAGACCGGCTGGTATCGGCAGCTGATCGACACTCCCCAATTTCAGTCATTCTCGGTTGAGTGGTCAGCAACAGCCGGAAATAGATCCCCGGCGTCAGCGACGGCCTCCCGTTGTTCTCCGCGTAAAACTTCGCACATTCCTTCTCGGCAAACTCATCGAACTGTTCCGCTTCCAGCAATTCATTCACACGATCGTAAAAAGGATGCGCTGGCCCCTGCGCCAGTTCCTGGTGGCCAACCCACAAGCGCTCTTGCCGCCTTCTCCGCCTTCTTGTGCCCATCGCCATCCGTTTTCTCCAGAATGCATTTGCATTCTACGAGAGACGATGACAAAAACAAGTTACTTCAGGTTACAAAAATTAAATTTCTGACTTTCGCCGTGGCTAAGAACAAGACCTTTCGATCGTTCAGTTATTGCGGCAGGAATTCAGACTCTTAACCTTTCAACATGGACCGATGACCACGTGTGAAAGCCCCTTAGCACGAGTACAATGTCTGCGTATTTGAAGGAAGATGGAATGAACTGGGCGCGACTTGTTGTGATCGTTGTTGGCGCCGGTGTCGTGTCGTCGCTTACTGACTGGTTCTTCGCGGGCGATTGGATTCATGGCGCTACACTTACCCTGAAATCTGGCGTCAAGGTGCCGAAGGTAGAGCGATTGCCGTGACCAGTCCGCTACCATTTCTGACCTGCGGGGTCTTTGCCTATGTGACCGCCCGGCTGGGTCTTCATTCTGTATTGGGGCGCCGTCAAACTGGCTGTTGCGGTGTGGCTGATTGGCCCGTTGCCGCTGATCCTCACTA
>WNGQ01001050.1_pt1 | contig 51970 bp, 49 predicted proteins | sample 5407661 | NCBI WGS metagenome assembly WNGQ01 (sample SAMN13153382, study PRJNA577476) | soil metagenome | isolation source: 60 cm soil or saprolite under Garry oak tree replicate 2 | place: USA:California | collected 2016-06-15 | reverse complement strand
CGCTTGCCATTCACACGTTTGGTCTCGTTTCGCGGATGTATTTGCAGGAGCGTCCCCCGGTCACCAACCTTTATTCATCCGCGATTTTCATCGGCTGGGGCGCGGTCATTGTCTCGCTGATACTCGAACGAATTTTCAGGGACGGAATCGGCGCGGCGTGCGCGGGCGCGATTGGCTTTGTCACGTTGATCATCGCGCATCATCTCGCAGGCAGCGGCGACACGCTCGAGATGCTACAAGCCGTGCTGGACACGAACATCTGGCTGGCCACACACGTGGTCGCGATCACAACCGGCTACTCCGCCATGTTCCTCGCGGGCATGCTCGCGATCATCTACATCGTTCGCGGCGTTTTCACGCGCTCGTTGAACAAGCAAACTGCCGATTCGCTTGCACGGATGACTTACGGTGTGGTTTGTTTTGCCACGCTGTTCAGCTTTGTCGGCACGGTGCTCGGCGGAATTTGGGCCGATCAATCGTGGGGACGTTTCTGGGGCTGGGACCCGAAAGAAAACGGCGCGGTGCTGATTGTCCTTTGGTGCGCAATCATTTTGCATGCGCGCTGGGGCGGATTCATCCGACAACGCGGCCTGATGATCATGGCGATCTTCGGCAATGTGGTCACCAGTTTCTCGTGGTTCGGCGTGAACATGCTCGGGGTCGGCCTGCATTCCTATGGTTTCATGCAAAAGGCGTTCCCTTGGCTCGTCGGATTCATGGTCAGCCAGCTCGCGCTAATGCTGATCGCAGCAATGCCGCTCGAGCGCTGGAGAAGCTTCTGCGCTGCGCAGGTTTCATCTCGCGGCGAGCAGCCGCAAATTTCGTCCGCTTTATCCACTGGCCAAACGCCGGTGCAGTAAAGCGACCCCACGGCACAGGGCTGCTGCAAGAAATGCACAGCGTTTGCCAACGCTTGGGTAGGCGCTGTCTTCGCTGGTGCGAATATCAACGCCAACCCGACGGTGGCACCGTCGTTTCTGAAGAAAGGGCCTGACATAGACGGCGCCGAAAAAACTCGAAATGATCATCAGATGCGCGCTCCAGCTGTGCACCGACCGAATCAGCCAGCCGAACGGTACTTTGATCGTCAAAAAACGAATGCTCTCGTAGGCGGTCGCTTCACCCGGTTGATATGCAAATCGCTTCACGCGCACCACAACGTATCGTTACATCTTCCGGCTCAAACTTCCACATCCGGGCGACGCAGAATAAAGTCCCCCGCGGATTTACTGCGGCACCGTTAATTCTTCGTACGTTTCAGCAACGATATGGTCGACCACCGCTTTCATATCCTGCGTGCGTTCCCAGACGGCCAGTTGTCGATCCGCGCCGGTGCCTTCGCGAATGATTTGCTCGATGTGCGCCATCTCGCGCTGCGTGCCGAACTCGTTTACTTCGCTGGCAACAAATTCCAGCAGTTCATTCAGCAAGCTGCGTTCTTCCACCTCCGTTTCCTTGCCGAAGTCGATCAATTTTCCATCGATGCCGTAGCGCGCCGCGCGCCAGCGGTTTTCATCCAGCAGGCGGCGCCGATAAATCCGAAAGGTAATATTTTGGCGGAGGAGCTTGTGCAATTTCGCGATGACCGCCTGAATCAAAGCGGCGATCGCGAGCGTGTCGTCCACGCGTGATTGTGCGTCGCACACGCGCACCTCGAGCGTGTCGAAGAACGGGTGCAGCCGGATGTCCCACCAGATTTTCTTGGCGTTGTCGATGCAGCCGGTTTTTACGAGCAGTTTGCAGTAATCCTCGTACTCGGAAAGCGACTCGAATGAATCGGGAATGCCGGTCCGAGGGAAGCGCTCGAACACTTTTAGCCGATAACCTTTTAGCCCAGTGTTTTGTCCCACCCAAAAGGGCGAGTTGACCGAGAGCGCGTAAATGTGCGGCAGGAAATAGCGTGCCTGATTCATGACGTGGATGGCCATTTCGCGATTGGGAATGCCAACGTGGACATGCAATCCAAAAATCAAATTCGCGCGCGCGAGCAACTGCATGTCTTTTACGATTTCCTGGTAGCGATCGCCCTCGGTGATAAGTTGATCGTGCCAATGCGAAAACGGGTGGGTACCCATCGATGCGATTTTTAATCCGCTCCGCCCTGCCAGTTCCGCGAGTCTGCTGCGCAATTCGATGACATGCGCCCGCGCACAGCCGATCGAGTCGCAGATTTCCGTGCCCAACTCGACGACCGATTGGTGCATCTCCGGCTTGATCTGCTCCTTGAGCATGATTTTTCCGCCTTCGAGGATCTCGTGAATATGCGACCGCAGCTCGCGCGTCGCGGGATCGACGATCGCGAATTCCTCTTCAATACCGAGAGTAAACGTGTGATCTTTCATCAACAGCGGAAGAAAAACATCCGCAGATTTCGCAGATTTACACAGATTATTTCCGAAACCCCGAAACTGCCTCTGCCTTTATTCTGCGAAAATCTGCACAATCTGTGGACGATTTTTGATTGTCCATCTTACTCGACGTCGCTAAGTGAACGTCGTGTCACTGCGGCCTGCAGGAATTTGCCCCAGCTCAAGTTGTCGCACCCGGCTTGATGCACCTGCGCTTTTCGGATGGCCATTTCCGAAATTGCTTCCACCACCCATTCGAAATTTGCCTGGCCGACCCACGCCGCTTCGCAATCGGGCGCAGGATTGCAAAAGTCGATGGCCACCGGCACCCCGTCGCGCAGTGCGAACTCGACTGTGTTGAGGTCGTAGCCGAGAAATTGATTCAACCGCAACACGCCTTCCTCAACCTTTTGCAAAATCTCTTTCGGCGCGTGCCATTCGGTTTGGTATCGCAAATGAAACGGATGGCGCGGCTCGTACGGCATGAGGCGAACGTGCCGTTGATCGATTGAGTAGCAGCGGAAGTACATATCGAACTTCACTTCCTCCTGTAACATCATCACCAATTGGCCGGTGTCGGCGTAAGCGCGGAAGAATTCTTCGCGATTATGCAGTCGATACACGTTCTTCCAGCCGCCACCGATGAACGGTTTGAAGAACGCAGGCCAGCCCACATAGCTAAAAATCGCTTCCCAATCAAGCGGATAACCAAGATTGCGAAATGATTTGTCATTCGTGTCCGGCGGCGGCTGGTTCGATGGAAGGAGGACGGTCCGCGGAACAGCGACGCCAATCTTGGTCGCCAGTGCGTTATTGAAAAATTTGTCATCGGCGCTCCACCAAAATGGATTGTTCATCACGGCCGTTCCGGTGAGCGCGGCGTTCTTGAGCCAGGCGCGATAGAACGGCACGTCCTGCGAGATGCGATCAATCACCACGTCGTATCCGCACGGCTCGCCCTGGAGCACCTTATCGATCCTTACAAATTCAGCGCTCATGTCTTTGCCGCCGGTCTTCTGATTCACCCGCTCGACAAACGCTGGTGGGAAACTGTGTTCCTGGCCAAAAAGGATTCCGATTTTTTTCATAAACAAACGACCACGGATTACGCGGATTATACGGATGAGGTCCGGTTCGGAGCGCGCTAAAATACACTTGCTCCCTGGCTCTCATTAACACCGTGGCTTTACGCTCGGTGCATTTCGCGTGGAGCGGGAAATAAGCCGTTTCAACGGCGTTGTCCAGAGGGTATCCTGATCTCGCGAGAACCGGCGAGGCCGGTTTTGTGCTTTCGCATTTGTGCTTTTGCATTTTCTTTGATGTGTGATCACGGGGACTGACATCACCGTGTGGGTGATTTCGGCATTGCTGGCAGCCGGCATCGGCTGGAGCAAGTATGCCAAATGGAGAACACGCAATAAGCTCGTTCGCGAAATGGCGGCGATGGACCCAGACCGTCGCGAGAAAGTGCTCAGTCGCCTCGATCCGAAGACTGCAATGGAAATCCGCCAGGAGCTAATGAAACGCTTTTGGATAAGGTGAGCTCGGCGCTTGGCTCTGAGAAGCCGATGGCTCGGAAACGTTGAGCTATTCCCGGATTCGCTGCCCGCGTTCCTCAATGATCTGTTGCATACGGGTACGCTGATCTGGTTCCAAGATTGGATTCATTCGATCTTGCCCACGCGCCAGGATCCCCTCTGTCTCTCGAACGTCGAGCCAACGCAGATTAGCGAACTCGTCGGCCATTTGTCGCAAGATTGGTCTGACCTTCTCGGTCTGCTCGGGCTTGAGACGCAAATCGCGCTGCAATCGATCGACCGTAGGAATGCAGGATCTCCATGGTTGTTCAGACCTATGAATGGCATTCTTTACCGCGCGGCTCGTGAGTAATCCGCAGGTCACTGCGCCGCGACAAAAGTTGCAATGAGCGCCAAAACAATTTTTCATCGAACTAGCGTGTTCATGATTACAAGAAATAAAGAGAAAGCGTTGAAGGCCATCTTTTTCGACGCGGTTGGCACGCTCTTTTATCTCTCAAAGACGGTCGGCGATCATTACGCGTTGGTCGGCGAAGAAATCGGATTGAAACTGGACGCGCAGCAACTCGATCGTGCGTTTCATATGGCTTGGAAACAAATGCCGCAGCGCCGTGCGATCGACGAGCCGCGCGAGAACGATGACAAAGGCTGGTGGCGTGAACTTGTCGATCTTGTGCTCGATCAGGTCACCCCTGCATTGAGCGAGCTCGATCGCGAGAATTTCTTCGAGATCGCATACGAACATTTTGCCGAACCCGGTGTTTGGGAGTTGTATCCGGAGGTTACCGGTGTTCTGGAAAAATTACGGCCGGTGTTCTGGAAAAATTACGGCCGCGCTTTCAACTGGCGGTGATTTCAAATTTCGATGGTCGCTTACGGTTCATACTCGAGCACCTTGGAATCACGAAATTTTTCACTCACGTTTTCATTTCCAGCGAGATCGGCGCGGACAAGCCCGACCCGGAAATTTTCCGGCGTGCGCTCAAGTATATCGGGCTGAAATCGAATGAAGTCCTTCACGTTGGAGACGATTCGGAGCGCGATTGGAAAGCGGCCCGCGAAGCCGGCTTGTCGATCTTTCGTCTGGATCGGCAAAAGAATTCGCTGCGCGATTTGCTTACGATTTTAACCACGAATGGACACCAATGAACACGAATCTATTTTGAGCGACGCACTTCGTCGCCTCCTAAGCTCCTGTAGCCGTACGTGCGCCTCGCGGAGACGGGGATACAACCTTGCAGCAGCGCGCGAACTGGATTACAGACATTCCTCTCCCGCGGGTCGGTAGCTCAATCGGTAGAGCAGCGCCCTTTTAAGGCGTTGGTTCCGGGTTCGAGTCCCGGCCGACCCAGTCTTCCATCACGTGTGGCTCATTTTACGTGGTATTCGTCGCCAGGCCCAGGTAATGGGACTTCACCGTTGGTACGTGACCGACGACAAGATTTATTGCGTTTACCTCGCGCCATCGAAGGAATGATTCGGAAACGCGGAGCAAGGCGGCTTTCCTGCGAATCGCATTTCCCAGGTGCGCACCATGATCGATCCAACGACGGCGGAAGCCTCGGCGCGATGAGCTGCACGGCTGTAAGCCGAGCCGTAATGCGAAGCTGTCAGCTTTTCCTCCAATAAAATATTTTCGCACGCTCCGTTACGTCCGATTGTTTATCGATATGAGATTGTCGATGCCTTGTTATTTTTTCGGCATGCTAGTGGTTCCCTTTGTTTGCAACGCAGGCGATTTCGATCTGGCTGCCACCGCGACCAATCAGCTCGCTGTCGATCTTCACCGCCAACTCGCCACGGGCGACGAGAATCTTTGCGTGTCACCCTATTCAATCGAAAGCGCGCTGGCGATGACGTTCGCCGGAGCAGAGGGAGAAACCCGCACGGAGATGGCGCGTGTTTTGCACGTTCCCAACGATGGCGCCGTGCCCACGTCGTTTTCCGCGCTCCAGCGTTCGCTGGAAGAAATGAGCGTGAAGACAGCCGACCTCGTAAAAGAATCTAAAAAATTCGGCGGCCCAAGTGAACCGATCACGTTGAACATCGCTAACCGGCTGTTTGCGCAAAAAGGATACGATTTTCGCCAGGCTTTTTTATCGCTGGTGAAACAAAATTACGGCGCGGCATTCGAGGCTCTCGATTTCGTTGCCGATGCTGCAGCAGCTACGCAGCACATCAACAAATGGGTTGCAGCCCAGACGCGGGACCGGATTCGGGATCTCATTCCTACCGGGGCACTGAATAAAATGACGCGACTCGTCCTGGCGAACGCACTTTATCTGAAGGCACCATGGGCGGATCCATTTTCCGAGAAGACAACGCACCCTGAACCGTTCCATGTCGGCGGCGGCGCGCCTGTCGATATTCCAATGATGCGGAAAACCGCGGAATTCGGTTACGTCAAGCGTGACGGCTTCACAGCTGTGAGCCTTCCCTATGTTGGCGATGATCTCCAATTTCTCGTTCTTCTTCCCGACGACGTAAATGGCCTGGACGCGCTCGAATCGAAGCTCACCGCGGAAGTTTTGGCAGAGTGCGCAAAGCTCGAAATGCAGGATGTCGATCTGCATTTGCCAAAATTTAAACTCGAGCCGCCGACCACGGCGCTCGCGGAAAAATTCCAGGCGCTTGGAATGAAAAGCGCGTTCGATCAGCCAAGAGGCAGCGCCAATTTCGATCGGATGGCGCCACGAAAGCCGAATGATTACCTGTACATCTCCCAAATCTTTCACAAGACCTTCATCGCTGTGGACGAAAAGGGAACCGAAGCCGCCGCGGCGACGGCGGTGGTGATGATGAGAGCAACGGCGATTGCGGGACCAAAACCACAGCCAATCGAAGTGAAAGTTGATCGCCCATTCGTCTATGCCATTCAGCACGTGCCCAGCGGCGTGTGCCTGTTTCTAGGGCGTGTGACTGACCCGCGCTGAATATGGACCTCGGCACGCTTGCAAATCTGATCAATGCAATTGCTGTCACTGCAGGTGTAATCTTTGCTGCTGCGCAAATCAGTTATTACCGTCAGCGGAGACGAAGGGAAGCAATGCTCGAGCTGGTGAGATCGTTCCAAAGCCCGCCCTTCACTAGTGCGCTTCGGCGCGTGCAATCGTTGCCGGATGGGGCGGACACAGAGAAAATACGCAAAGTGCTCGGACCTGACGGCGAAGACGCAGTTTACCTGGTTTCGATCACTTGGGAAACCCTTGGGGTGATGGTGTTTCGCCGCGAAGTCACGCTTGATCTGGTTGATGATTTTTTTAGCGGTCCCATCCTTACTTCGTGGCAGAAACTTAAGGTTTATTCGGAGGAATGTCGTCGCACACTCAAGCGAGAGACATTCAACGAGTGGTTTCATTGGTTGGCTGAAAGAATGATTGAGCGGGAGGAACTTTCGCCGCCCGTGCCAGCTTACATTGCACATCGAACATGGCGGGAACCACGCGGGCATTTAGCCGGGGATGGATCAACTGCGCCCGATTCGCGCTAAATTAAACGATCTCTCTAGCCCGCGTAACTTAGCGCGCCGTCGATAAGATGCGCTGCGGACGTAAAAGGATGCAGCTCGATCTTGTTTGCGTCGACAATGTGCACCACTTCGATCCCGCGCACTTTCAGGTAGTCCGCAATCAGCGAACGATGACAGCGCCACCACAGCGCTTCCGCGCACATGATCGCAACGGGCCCGGTTTCGCGAGCAAGATCTAGAAGGCGCTCGACGCCTTTGTGGAATTCCTTCGTCTCCATGTAGTCGGCGTAACCGCGAAATGATACATTGCGCCAGGCCGTGTTGCGCGAGTCGGGATTCGGCTTTCGTCTTCCGCCCAGCCCAGGAAAATGTTCGTAGCGAATTCCGTGTGCATTCAGGGACTCCGCCAGTGCTTCCTTGTTGAACTGCGGATAACGCTTCGACCCCGGCCACGATCGCACATCGGCCAGCAATTTGATTCCGTTGTCTTCGAGCAATGAAATGAAGATGTCGATCTTGCGCGTCGAGTGGCCAATCGTCCAGATTCGCGAAATCATCTTCATTTTGATTGCTGGTCGATCACTGATAGGTTCGTCCAAAGATTTGGGAGGCGAAAATGAACAAAATATTCTTATCGACGTTTGTTGGGCTCGCTACACTGGTATTTGTGCAAGGAGCGGAGACGCAGAAACAACCGGACGTCGGAAAACCAGCTCCGGATTTCAACCTCACCACCGGCGATGGCTCGCGGGTAAGCTTGAAAGATTATCGCGGCAAATGGGTAGTGCTTTATTTTTATCCCAAAGATTTTACCAGCGGCTGCACAATGGAAGCGCGCAATTTCCAGCGCGACCTTGCTAAGTACGAGGAGGCAGGTGCGGTCATTCTTGGCGTGAGCTTGGACACTGCGCAGTCCCACAAAGATTTTTGCGCCAAGGAAGGACTGAACTTCAAATTGCTGGCCGATCCCGACGCGAAGGTCTCGACCGAGTATGGATCGGTGATGGATTACAAAGGGAGCAAACTCGCCGCACGGAACACATTCCTCATTAGTCCGAGGGGCGAGATCGCCAAGGTGTACAACGGGGTCAAACCGGCCGAGCACAGCGAGCAAGTATTGAAGGATTTGGCGGAACTGAAGAAAAGCTAACCGCGCCAGTGCCCTCGACGTGCTGCCGGTGACGCGTGAAGGAGGTGCCAAAATCGATGACGCCGAAGACCGGCGTACACATCAAAAATCAAACTTCACACATCAACCTTCAGAACGTCCGGATGTAAGCTTTTGCGCGCAAACCAGCGAGCCAGCGTTCCTGGAGATTGTGTGCTTGTTCCTGGATCAGCTTCTTCTCGATATCGGACCTAACTTCAGCCAGCGAGCGGGTGACACCGCCCTCCTTTGCTTCGACTTTGAGGATGTAATAATTGCCGCCGTACTCGACGATATTACTGATTCTCCCTACCGGCATGTTGAAGGCGATCTTCTCAAGCGGCGCGGCGAGGGTCTTGCGCTCGATCCAGCCCCAATCGCCCCCGAGATCGCGGCTACTGTCTGTGGAATAAACTTGGGCCACGTGCGCAAAGTCCGCGCCGCCCGCCAGTTGGCCGAGCACCTCTTCGGCGAGCGCCTTTTGCGCTGCAGCATTGGCAGTGTCAGCCCGGCTGGGAACCATAATCAGGCGCAGCTTGATCCTTTCCTTGGAAGTGAATTCGTCGCGGTGTTGCTTGTAGTACTCTTCAATTTTCGGCGGCGAAACGACCATGTCCTTCTTGACGTTCTTGCCGCGCATTGCCTGCACGATGATGCTTTCCATCTCCTTTTGTTTAAACTCGCCCAGGGTGAATTCCTGCGCCTCGAGCGTTTTGATAAACGTGGCGCGGTCCCCGCCAAAATTCTCCCGGATGATTTCGTGCATCCGCTCTTCCACAAAATGATCTGGAATTTCGTACTTCTCTTTCTTGAATGCCTGAATCACTAGACGCCGGTCGATCAGGTCTTTTAGCGCCAATTCTCGCGTTGCCTTCAATTGTTTTTCCAATTCTTCGCCGGTGTATTGGGAACGCAGCAACTTTTCCCGTGGCGCAGACAGACCGCGAACCTGCGAGAGAGTAATGATATCCCCATTCACCACGGCAGCGACGCCGTCAACCATCTGAGGCTCGGCGGCGAACCCGGCGCAACAGAGTGGCAACGGAGCGAGCCCGAAAAACATCAACAAGGCGATGACAAACGGAAGGCTTATGCGTTTCATAGCTTCTTGATCAGCTCCAGAATTTCCCTGAGGTGCTGTTCGATTTTCGCCCCAACTAAACGGGGGAATTTGCCCGCGACAAGTATAAAATCGCCGCACCGCGTCAACATCAATTTACGTTCGCGCACTTCGACGCGGCTGACGCCTGCGCTTGTCGCGGCCAGCTTGATTTCCGTAAGAAGAAACAAATTGTCAATCGCGGGCGGAAACGGCCCGAAACGATCTCGCCAATCACGGCGCAACCGGTCCAACTGATCAAGTGTGGTGATTTCCGCGATGTCGCGATACCCTCGGATCCGCAGTGCAGGGTCGCTGATGAAATTGGTTGGGACAAAGGCCGGTACGCGCACCTCCGGACCAGGGTGCACGAATTCCGCTTCGTTTGTGGCAACGAAATCAAGACGTAGATCCACCTCGACCCGGAGCTGCAATTTCTCGCCTTTGAGCTGCGCGACTGCCTGCTTGAGCAACTGGCAATACAAATCGAAACCGACCGCCATGATGTGGCCGCTTTGCGCTGTGCCCAGAATGCTGCCCGCGCCGCGAATCTCCAAATCGCGCATGGCGATCCGAAATCCCGCGCCTAGCGCGCTGTATTGTTTGATGGCGCTGATTCGTCTACGCGCGGCGCCGATTGTCATCATTTCGCGCGGGAGCAGGAGATAAGCGTAAGCCTTGTGCTCAGCCCGGCCTACGCGTCCGCGCAGCTGGTAGAGATCGGCCAGACCAAACCGGTCCGCGCGATCGATGATGATCGTATTGGCATTTGGGATGTCGAGACCGTTTTCGATAATCGTGGTGCAGACCAGCACGTCGTTCTTGCCAGCGATGAACCGCGCCATCACCGCCTCGAGTTCATCCGAATCCATCTGGCCGTGACCGACTTCTACCCGCGCTTGCGGGCAAAGATGGGTGATCCGATCTCGCGCGTGCTCGATCGTCTGCACCCGGTTGTGCAAAAAGAAAACCTGCCCCTGGCGCTTCAGTTCCCGATCGATCGCGTCCCGAATGATTCGCTCGTCATAAGCGGAGACCACCGTTTCCACTGGCAAACGATTCAGAGGGGGCGTCTCGATCGCGGACATGTCTTTTACGCCTACGAGCGAGAGATAAAGCGTGCGCGGAATCGGCGTCGCCGACAGCGTGAGGACATTGACCAGTTTGAACAGCTCCTTGAATTTTTCCTTATGCAAAACACCGAAGCGCTGCTCTTCGTCGATGACAACCAGGCCGAGATCTTTGAAAACGACATCGCCAGAGATCAGCCGGTGCGTGCCAATCACAATATCGACGCCGCCTTCGCGCAATAACTGCAGGATTTTTTTCTGTTCCAACTGCGAACGGAAACGGCTGAGCATTTCAATTCGAACCGGATAATCGAGCATCCGCTGCCGGAAGACTTCGAAATGCTGCTGGGCCAGTACAGTCGTCGGCGAGAGCACAGCGACTTGTTTTCCGTCCATAACGGCCTTGAACGCCGCGCGAATCGCCACTTCCGTTTTGCCAAACCCGACGTCGCCGCAAATCAAGCGATCCATCGGTTGCGGACGTTCCATGTCGATCTTTGTGTCGATGATCGCCTTCATTTGGTCTGGCGTTTCCCGAAACGGAAAGGAATGTTCGAATTCCGCCTGCCATCTCGTATCGGGAGCAAACGCGTGGCCGGGATGCGTCTGGCGCTCTGCTTGGATGGAAAGCATTTTGCCGGCGTAATCGAAGACGGAAGCCACGGCATTCTTCTTCGCTCGCATCCACTTCGTGTCCCCGAGCGAGCTGAGCGGCGGCGTTTTTTTTCCGACGCCGACGTAACGAGAGACCAGATACGCTTGCTCCAGCGGGACGTAGAGCTTGGCTTGGTCGGCAAACTCGAGTGCGAGAACTTCTTGCTGTGGCACAGATATCTTATCTGTGGGGACCGCGAGCATCTTGTTTGCTGATTCGACAGGCGAGACGCCCGTCGGCCACACAGTCTGAAAGCCTGTGCCACGTGGCAATTTCCGGAGCCCGAGGAATCTTCCGATGCCGTGTTCGAGATGCACCACGAGATCGCCCTCGGCCAACTCGCTAAAATCGATCTGGGCCCGCTGACGTTCCGCTCGCCGCAATCGCCTGCGGCCATGCGCGGCCAGCCTGCCAAATAATTCTGCCGCCGAAAGCACGACGAGATTTGCTGTTGGAAAACAAAAACCGCGAGCGAGCGCGCCTTCGACAAGATCGACATCGTCCAGCGCCTCCTTCTCGCCCATGATTTCGCGGAAGCGTTCGATCTCGCCCTCGGTCTGAAAATAAATGACGATCCTCGCCTCGTTCGTTCGCCATTCCTGCAGACGCGCGACAAACTGCGCGCGTTTTGCTTCGATCAGCAGGAGATCGCCGATCGCGAACTCACCGATCTCGCAATCCTGGAACGCGCCGTTGAAATCTTCCGGGCCAACCTCGATCCAGTTTTCGCTAATTCGGATCTGTGCATCGGAATTTTCATCCGGTTCGATGTCGATCTTGAGATGATTGGAGGGGAGGTAGTCACGGACAACACCGTATTGATCATCGGCTGTTCCGAGCAGAAGATCGGCGGATCTCAAGTCGCGCACCGAAGTCTGCGTGTCGATATCGAACTCGCGCAGCGATTCGATTTGATCGCCCGAAAATTCTAGGCGCACCGGCAACGGCGCCTGCCACGAATAAAGATCGACAATGCCACCGCGCACGGCGAATTGTCCGCGCGTCGTGACCTGGGTAACACGTTCGTAACCCGCGGTCGCGAGTTGTTCGAGAAGATGTTCCATCTTTCTGGTGGCCCCGCGGCGAAGTTGAACAAGAGCGGACTGCAGCGCGCCTCGCTTCGGCGCAGCTTGATCGAGGCTTGCGCGCGTTGCGATAATCAGAAGCGGGCCGGGCCCACGCTCGACTTGCATTAGCAACGCCAGTCGCTCCGCGGCGATTTCTGGATCGGGCAGAACATTTTCGCCCGCGGCGAACTCAGCTTCTGGGAGGAAAAGCGCATTCGGATGCCAATTCAGCAAGCTTTCGTAGAGCAGTTCCTGGGAATGAACGCTGGGACAGAAGACCCAAATCGTCTTGTCGATCTTTCGCGCGATTGTAGCGACGAGAAATGCCTGCGCCGGCTGGATGACATGCGAAAACGATACCGGCCACTTCGCTTGCTCAAGTGCCCGAAGCTTACGCGCAATTGGTTCGCTTTTGGCGACAATTTCCAGAAGCTCCGTGGATCTCAATTTTTCCACCGCAGACTGTACGCCAAATTCTTCCAGAGTTGTAGCGGCGTCTCAGTGAGACGCGTCTCTCACACGTCGCAAACGCCTCAGCGCCGCGCTTCGCATCGGCGTTCGCCAACCTTCGGCGTGACAAGCAGCGAAGCGGCTACAGTGCCCGACCGATCGCCGCGGCGACGGCGCGGAGGCGCGGAACGAGCTCGGCGAAAATTTTCGGCGTGAGCGCTTGGTCGCCGTCGCTTTTGGCCAGCTCGGGGGAATCGTGCACTTCAACCATAAGCGCATCCGCACCGGCGGCGACCGCGGCGAGAGACATCTGTGGAACAAATTCGCGCAGACCAAGCGCGTGCGTTGGATCGACAATGACCGGCAAATGCGTTTTTGATTTTAAGAGCGGCACGGCGCTCAGATCGAGCGTGTAGCGCGCTGCAGTCTCAAACGTGCGAATGCCCCGCTCGCAGAGAACCACGCTCATGTTGCCCTCGCTCAGAATGTATTCCGCGCTCATGAGCAGATCGTTGATTGTGGCGCTGAATCCTCGCTTTAGCAGAACGGGCAACTTGCTGCGACCCACTTCTTTCAGGAGAGAGAAGTTGTGCATGTTCCTTGTGCCCACCTGAAGGCAGTCCACATATTTTTCGATCACGGACAAATCACGCGGATCCATGATTTCCGTGATTACGGGCAGTCCTGTCTCCGCGCGCGCCTCGGCGAGGAACCGAAGCCCTTCTTCGCGCAGCCCCTGAAAACTGTATGGCGAAGTGCGCGGTTTGAATGCGCCGCCACGCAAGATTTTCGCGCCGGATTTTTTCACAATCCGCGCGATGGAGAAAATTTGCTCTCTGCTTTCCACCGAGCATGGACCGCAAATCAGAACGACCTTTTCGTGTTCGCCCACTGGTACGCCACCGATAGCTACGGAGGACGCGCCACGGGAATCGCGCGCGGCAAGTTTGTAGGGTTTCAACACGGGCACGATGGCTTCTACGCCCGCCATGGCGGCAAGAGGTTTTTCGCGAAGCAGCGATTCAGGCCCAATCACGCCGATGATGACTCGCGAGGCGCCGCGACTGATGTGCGCGTCCAGCCCGAACTCGCGCACACGGGTGACGATCTGATTGATCTGCTCCTCAGTCGTGTTGGGCTGCGTGATGATGATCATATTTCCACGGGCGGAATAATCAGAATGCCGCCCTCGCGAATTTTCTGCAAGCCCAGATGCTGATGCTTCCCCGAGGAATCTAGTTCGTGATTGTGACTGGGGTGCCGACTGAGACGGATTTGAAAAAGTTTTCCGCCATGAATTCGGGCATGCGGATACAGCCGTGCGACGCGGGATACCCGGGCAAATAGCCCGCGTGCAGTCCCGTCCCTGAAACAATGCGCATAAAGTAAGGCATCGGTGTGCCCCGGAAGTGAGTGCCCGGCGGTTTCGGATCTTTGGTAATATCGACATTGGGCACGACCACGTTTCCCGCTGAATCGACATAGTCGCCGAATAAGCTGGAGACGTGATTAACGTCCTTCTGAGTGACGGAGAAATGGCCATACGGCGTGTTGAGTCCTTCGCGACCAGTTGAAAGTTGTGAAACGCCCACGAGCACACCGCTCTTGTAAAAATAGGCGCGTTGTTCCCCAAGACGGATGGTGATGGAGGGCTTCCCTTGAACTGAATCGCCGTCCCAATACGAGACAGTGTCACGCGGAGGACCGGCAGGCGCACCGCCGTAAACGCCTCCCAAATATTGCGTCTTGGCCGAGAAGCGCGGGTCTTCGCCGCACCCGGCGGTGAAAAAGAGAAAACCAATAGCAACTGCGCCCAGAAAATTACTGAACAATGAGTGGAACATAATTGTTTTGAGTCGGACTTTTAATGCGCAAGCACAGCAAAAAGTCAAGGAGAAGCGGCCAGGCAGGCGAATCCAGAATAACTGGGGAGCATCACTCCGGCCGCGGCTTGAATTTGTGCTTTGCTTCATGCAGACTTCCGCGCATTTCCGCTTGGAGATGAATCGACATTTTCATGCCAACCTACGAGTATCATTGCCAGAAGTGCGGCCAGAATTTTGAAGCGTTCCAGTCGATGCGTGCCGAATCGTTTCGGGAGTGCCCAAAAGATCTTTGCCGGTTGCCGAAATGGGGACATGGAAAGGTCAAACGCCTGCTTGGCACTGGCGCAGGCATCATTTTCAAAGGCTCCGGGTTCTACATCACTGATTATAGGAGCGATTCATATAAAGAAGCTGCGAAAAAGGAATCGCCTGCTACATCCGCAACTAAAGAAAAACCGGCCGTATCAAGAGAAGCCGGCGCGAAACCCTCTTCGACTGCGCGGACCAAAACGCCGGAGAAAAAATCTTGAAAACAGTAATTCGCCGGATCAAAGGTGGAACGCGATCTCGCGCCGCCGCCGTAGCGCTTTGCGCGCAGGAGGCTGAACGCGTCGCTAAAAATCGTGTCAAGCGTGCGAAAATTCTGGCGAAAATAAGAAAGACCGGCGGTTCGCCCTTTGCACCCTGCGAATTTCCGCCGGTCAACCAACCGAAAGATCGAGAATCGACTGCCCGTCAACTCCTTGCCGATTAGTGAGAAGCCGTGAGCCAATCAGCCTACGTATCCATGGTCGCGCTCATAGGCGCGAATTGCTCGTCGAGTCGCAGGTCCCATGATTCCGTCAACGGCGCCATGATAATAGCCCGCGCGAGCGAGGCGGCGCTGTAACTCGGCCACTCGGGACCGGCTGCCATAGCCTCCATAGCCGGGCTGTCCATATCCATAGCCAGGCTGGCCGTAATCATATCCGTACCCACCGCCGTAGCCATACGGGTAACCATAGCCATAGCCGTATGGGTAGCCGTAATATCCGTATGGATATCCCCAGCCCCACCACCAAGGAAAGCCGAAGTCACCAATAAAGATGAACTCATTAAAGTTGTGGTGGTGGAAACGGTCGAAACGGTCGAAACGGTGGAAACGGTCGAAATGCCGGAAATTGCCGCTGAACGTGCCGGCTCCGCCGCGCATGACGGGATGTCCTCCTCCCATCGAAGTGAAATTGCCGCCGCCGCGTGAAGCAGCGCTGACTCCTGATACGGCCAACGTGACCGCCGCAAACAAACTCAAGAAAAGAATAGATTTTGCATTCATAGATTACTCGGGGTTTCACTTATTATACACCACGAGCCATCGGAAGTTTCGATTTTTTACGTGCTCAGGGATAAAATGAGACCGGCGGCTCGCCCTTTGCACCCTGCGAGTCCCGCCGGTCAAAGTAACCGACTATCAAATCGTTGAGTCTCAGATTAACTGAGGCCCATTCTGTCGAGAAGCGGCCCACTAATCGTGCCGTCCACGGCCAGATTATGCGTCGCTTCATAAGCGCTGATCGCGGCCCGGGTTTGCGGCCCCATGATTCCATCGATCACGCCGTGGTAATAGCCCATTTCGCCCAGGCGACGTTGCACTTGTGCAACCAGTGACGCGTCATATCCGTACGCCGGCTCACTGTCGTACGAGTAACTGTTTGGATAGGAATCCCCATAGTACGAGTACGAATATGGGTAATACCCGTAGTAGGAGTACGGCCAATACGAATAATAGCCGTAGTACGGATAACTAAATCCGCCACCATAATTGTAGCGGGTGCCGCCGTAGTAGCGTGTACCGCCGTAACGATATGTCGGTGTCATTTTTGGTGCTTCGCGACGACGTCATCCGTTGCGGCGTGGACGAGGAGCGAACCATCGTCTTCTTGTGGGGCTGCTCGCCCAGCGCAGGCGACGCAATCAAGGCCGCTGCTGCAAAGCAGCTTATGAAAACTAAACATTTGGTTTTCATATTTTTACTCCTTTCTCTAGAATCCGTCTCACAAATGCGGTAGCCAGACCCTGCAAAACCCTGAACGGCGCGCAGCGCCGTGGCTACACTAAAGGTGTATGAGACGTTCTTTATATTAAAACCCTGAAAGCCCCGGAGAGTTTCGCGCCGATTCCATGCTGGCGATGATGCTGTCCTCGTGCTTATCATTTGCTCTTTTATGAAGATGAAGCGCGGTGTGATTTTTCTCTGGTCGATCTTCGCTTGCCAGTCTTTGCACGCCACATTGCCCGAGCGCAGCGTGAGTCCTTCGCACCAATTCATCATTTACGGTGCTGATGTAGTCTTGCGCGGCGTCGTCTCGGATCTAGCAGAGCAAACCAAGACGAATTTGCTCGCGCTACTGCGACAGCGTGACGGATGGAAGATACCCGTAGTGATTAATTTGCAGCCGCAACAGGCACACCTGCCAGAAATTCCTTCGGCCGAGTTGCATTTTAGCCAGACCGGTTTCGGTCCAAAACTGCAACTTGATTTGACCGTCTCCCAAGATCTCGACGCTTCATTGATGGAGCGTGAGCTGCTGCGCGTGATTCTGTTGGAGATGATTTACCGAAAGCAACCGAACATTGCTCCCGGAACAGTCCTTGTGCAGCCGCCGGATTGGTTGCTCGACGGCGTGCTTGCGCTCACCCCCGGGCGCGACCGCGGGTCGCTCGTTGAAGCGCTTTCGACGGCGGACAAGACGCTGCCGCTGGAGGAATTTCTCGGCAAGCGTCCAGAGCTGCTCGATTCCGCTGGTCGCCTCCTTTATCGCGCTTATTCCTTTGCGCTCGTGCAATTGTTGATCGAGGGGCCCGACGGGCGCGCGCGGATGTCGCGCTACATCGACAACCTGTCAAATGCGTCCAACGATCCGCTGGCCGATTTGAAAGCGCAGTTTCCAGTATTGGCCAGTTCCCCGGAAAAAGTCTGGCGCTCGGCTGTAGCGCGGTTAAGCAGCGGGGAGGATTACCAGTTACTCACGTTTGCGGAAAGCGAACGACGCCTTGACGAACTGCTGCGCATTAAAGTTCCAGGCATGAGCAAATCAGCGGATCTTAGCGGCTTCGTGCGGCAAAAGCCCTCCGCAGCGGAAAAAGCGGCGCTAAAGCAATTGAGTCAGGCTTTACTCTTGTTTGTTTGGAAGGTGAATCCGGTGTTGCGTCCAGTCGCGCGCGAATACCAGCAAATCGCGACGCTGCTTGCGCGTGGGAAACGAGGAAGGGTCGCGACGCGTCTCGCGCGTTTGCAAGTTACTCGCCAAAAGCTGGCCGCGCGCATGAGCGACATCGACGATTACATGAACTGGTTCGAAGCGACGCAAATGGAGAGCGGCAGCGGCAATTTCACCAACTACCTCAAGGCAGCCGACCAATCGCTGCGCTCCGCTCCAAAGCGACGCGACCCGCTCTCAGTCTATCTCGATTCGTTGGCCGACCAGTTCGAGGATTAGCAGGCAGCGCGAGTCTCGCCCGAAATTCAGCGGAGTTGCTCACGCGGAGCTTGCTGCTTATCGTAGCACGCGCAGATAACCCGTTTACTACCATGCAAAAAATTGGATTTGCTGAAGCTCTTGATTCCATCGTGGCCAGCGATCCGCGTTACCAGCGGGATACATACGTTTTCCTGCGCGACGCGCTCGATTTTACCACCAAACAGCAGAAGAAGGTCAAGGGCGCTACCGTGCGCCATGTGACTGGGCCGGAGCTGCTCGACGGCGTACGGCAGTACGCGCTTAATGAATTCGGGCCGATGGTCATGACGGTGTTCGATAATTGGGGCGTTCATTCCTGCGAGGACATTGGGAACATGGTTTTTAACCTGATCGACGCCGGCATATTCGGGAAAACTGAGGAAGATTCGATTGAGGATTTTAAGAACGTTTATGATTTTGAAGAGGCTTTTGTGAAACCGTTTGCGCCGGCGAAACCAGCGACCGTGAAGTCGTCCACGGAGGTATCGGCGCAAAAATCGGTATGATGCGATTCGCGCCGTGCGTGGCGCTCGTGGTCGCGATTATGTTTAGCACTGCCAATCGGAATACCACTGCAACTGAGAAGTCGGCCGTCATCACTTTTCCGCCGAGCACGGCGCAAAAATGGATTTTGCCAAATGGCCTGACGATCATCGTCCAGGAGGATCACAGCGCGCCCGTGGCAAGTGTGCAGGCCTGGTGCGCCACGGGAAGCATCAACGAGGACCAGCACCTTGGCGCGGGGTTGTCCCATATTCTCGAGCACATGCTCTTCAAGGGAACGAAGACGCGATCGACCAATGAAATCGCGCAGAAGGTCCAGGACGTAGGCGGTTACATCAACGCGTACACCTCATTTGATCGCACGGTTTTTTGGATCGATGTGCCGAAAGATGGCGTCGCGACCGCGCTCGACGTTTTGGCTGATGCGACGATGAATTCGACTTTGCCGCCACAAGAATATCAAAAAGAGCAGGAAGTGATCCGGCGCGAGTTTGCCATGGGAATGGATGATCCCGATCGCATGGCCGGTCTGCTTCTTTTTGCGACCGCCTATCAGCGGCATCCATATCGCTTCCCGGTAATCGGCGAGCTCGAAATCTACAACCAACTTACCCAGGAGCAGGTGATGCAGTATTACAAGACGCGCTACGTCCCGAACAATCTCACGTTCGTTGTGGTGGGAGATGTCGATGCACAAAAAGTGCGACAACAGCTCGCGGATTTGTTCAAGCCATATCCGGAGAAATCGCTTAAGCCGGTCTTCATTCCTGCGGAATCGCCACAACTTGGACGACGCGAGGTGCATCAGGAGTTTGCTACTGAACTGACGCATCTCTCGCTTGCCTGGCATATTCCAGAGGTCACAAATCCCGATGTGCCCGCACTCGATCTTCTGGCGACTATTCTCGGCGACGGGCGCAGCTCGCGCCTCTACCGGCGCGTTCGCGAAGAGGCCGGTTTGGCGTTCCGCATATCGGCATTCTCTTACACGCCCGGCGATCCAGGGCTATTCGGCATTGATGCCACCCTCGATCCGAGAAAACGCGAAGCAGCCGAGCAATTGGCTTTGCGCATCGTTGACGAGGTGAAACACACCGGAGTCACTGCGGAGGAGTTGGCGAAGGCAAAAAAAATCGCGCTCAGTCATCATCTCGGCGCTCTCACCACGATGCAAGGCCAGGCGTCGGACATCGGCTCGAACTGGTTCCTTACGCGCAATCTCAATTTCAGCCGGGATTATCTCGATGTCGTCCAGAAGGTGACGCTCGACGATATCAAGCGCGTTGCCGCAACGTACATGACTGAGAACAATCTGACCGTCACCTCATTGAATCCAAAGGGATCGCTGGCTGGCAAAGCCGAAGGCCCGAGGGTCTCCGCTGCGGCCGAGGTTCAGAAGTTCGAGTTATCAAATGGACTGCGTCTTCTGGTACGCGAAGATCGGCGATTGCCGCTGGTGGCAGTGGGTGCGGTTTTCCGGGGCGGTCTTCTCGCGGAGACGCCCCAGACAAATGGCATCACGCGTTTAATGACGAAGGTAATGCTCAAGGGAACCAAAACGCGCACGGCGGAACAAATCGCAAACGAGATCGAAGCAGTTGGCGGCTCCATCGCTAGCGATGCGGGCAACAACAGCTTCAACGTGTCGGTCGGTGTTACCAAGCCCGATGTGAAACTGGGCGTCGAGTTACTCGCGGATCTATTGCTCAACGCCACCATGCCGGAGAAGGCGATCGCGCGCGAAAAGGAAATCCAGATCGCTGCGATCCAGCAAGAGGAAGAACAGTTGACGACCGTTGCGCGCAATATCATGCGGCAGGCGCTTTTCCCCCAGCATCCTTACGCTCTGCGTTCAAACGGTTCCGTCGAATCCGTTCAGCGGTTGACACAGAAAGATTTGCTCGAATTTCGCGACCGTTACGTGGTGGCAAAGAACGGGGTGGTCTTCGTCTTTGGCGATGTGAATGCCGCCGAGGTTAAGCAGCTTTTCGAGCAAGCACTCGGCAAGATGAAGCCGGGTGCGCTTGCCCTGACGGATGCAAGGCCTTCTGCGCCGCTGGGCAAACCGGAAATGGTCGAGAGCCGCAAAGACAAGGCTCAAGGGGTGATCATGGTCGGGTTTCGCGGCGCGAGTCTGTCGAGCCCCGATCGCTACCCGCTTGAATTAATTGACGAAGCGAGCAGCGATCTTGGCTCGCGCTTTTTCATTCGCATTCGCGAGCAAATGGGTCTGGCCTATTACGTGGGCGCTAGCCAAATGCAAGGCCTGGTCCCGGGACTTTTCGCATTTTATCTCGGCACCGATCCGCAGAAGATCGAGCCGGTGAAAACCGCGTTGCTCGATGAAATCTACAAGCTCGCCAATGAAGGTCTCACGCCTCAAGAATTAGCGAGAGCAAAAAAGAAGTTGATTGGCCAACAGGAAATCGCCAATCAAAGCAACGACGCTTTCGGTTATCATTGCTCGCTCGACGAGCTTTACGGATTGGGCTTCGATTATTACAAACGACTCGAGCACGACGTGGATGCAGTGACGCTCGATGACATTAAGCAAGTGGCCGCGAAATATTTTCGCGATCAACCGTATGTTTTGGCGACCGTGCGACCGCCGGAAGGTTCCGCAGCCACGAAACAGAAATGAGCCATGCCTGAAGTCCAAAAGACCACACTTAGCGGCGAGCTTTCCCAGCGCTTCATCGAGTTCGTCATGATGCACGCGCAAAACGCCGCGCTCTTCCTTGGGCAAATTCCAAATCCAAAAACCGGCGAAGCCGAACTGAATCTGGACTTGGCCAAGATGTTCATCGATCAACTGGCCATGATTCAGGAGAAAACTCGCGGAAACCTGACGAACGAAGAGACAACCGTCCTGCGCAACACCCTTTCCAATTTGCAAATGGCATATGTGGAAGCTGCCGGGGAAAAACCGGAAGGCGCTGCGCAGCCCGAGGCGCCAGCCGCCGCGCCGTCACCAAAGCCGGCGGAACAACCGTCGCAAGCGAAGCCCGAACCATCAGCCCCGATCAGTTCCACCGAATCCGAGACGGAGTCGAGAAAGAAATTCACCAAGAGCTACGGCCCGTAGCCGCTGTAGCCGGGGTCGATGACCCCGGCCATCTGCTTTTCGAGATTGGATTTCGACTCAGCTTTTTGCAAAATCATTCTCACCCCGCATAGTGCCGCGATTCTTCAGGTCTATAATGGAATTGGGCGGGAATTCTGCATAAACCTTGGTAGATCTGTGAAGCGACCGCTTTTGATTTTGTCGGCGTTCGGGATCGGCGTTCTGTTCACGGCGCTGACCGCCGCACTTTCCTATTTTGCCTCACGGGCTGGAGCAGAGCTGGTCAGTGAAATGTTGTTTTGGCCAAACACTCTCATGCAGAGCCTAGTTCCGCTTCACAACATCGGCACTACCACGCATCCACTTTATGAAGGCACCGCTCTGAACATCGTGGCCTTCTTCGTGAGTTTTCCTCTGGCGTTTTTGGTGTATGGCACGGCCACATATATTTTTTTTCGTCGATGGCAGCGTTATCATGGCATACAGGCCCGTCTCGTTAGATGAACGGAGACCAGCGGTCCGTTTGCGCGCTCTTATCCGAATCAGATCACGTGAACGCGTTTGCAAAAAAGCGCCACGGGAAGAGACAAATTAGCGATACGAAGATCGCCGCTGATTCGCTCGAGGCGGCAGAGGACGCGGGCTTGCGTTACGTGAGCGATGATCAACCCGGGTCTTCGCGCCAGCGTAATGGCGAGGAGTTCGAATATCTCGATCAAAAGGGAAAGCCGATTCGAGACGAACAACGCTTGTTGCGCATCAAACGACTCGCTATTCCACCGGCATGGAGCGATGTCTGGATTTGTCCATCGCCTAATGGACACATCCAAGCCACCGGTCGGGATGCCCGCAGGCGAAAACAATATCGATATCACGAGCGCTGGCGGGAAATACGCGATGAGAACAAATACGATCGACTCGTCAACTTCGGAAAAGCGCTCCCGAAAATTCGCAGACGGCTCAAGAAGGATTTGGCTCTGAGCAGTCTGCCTCGGGAGAAAGTGCTCGCGACAATCGTGCAGCTTCTCGAACGAAGCCTCATCCGCGTCGGCAATGAAGAATATGCGCGCGAAAACAAATCGTTTGGTCTTACGACCATGCAAGATCGACATGTGGACGTGAAAGGCTCGAAGCTGCGGTTTCGTTTCCGCGGCAAGAGCGGCCGCCAACATGAAGTGGATGTAACTGACCGGCGAATCGCGCGGATTGTAATGAAGCTGCAGGACCTGGCCGGCCAGAGCCTGTTTCAGTATCTCGATGATGAGGGAAATGCACGCGACATCACTTCACAGGATGTAAACGAGTATCTGCGCGAGATCACCGGCGCAGATTTTACCGCGAAAGATTTTCGCACTTGGGCGGGAACCGTGCTGGCCGCGGTCGCGCTAGGCAAGCTGGGCGCGTCTGAAACAAAGCGGCAGGCCAAGACCAACATCAAACACGCAATCGGCGCGGTAGCAGAAGTTCTTGGCAATACCCCGGCGATTTGCCGGCAGTGTTACATTCACCCCGCCGTTCTCGAAGCATATCTGAACGGAAATTCCATCAACGGCTTTAAACCGAACAGGCGGGAAGAGTTCGAAAAACAAGGAACCGATCTCGCCTCGGCGCAAAAAGCGGTTCTGAAATTTTTGCAAAACTACTCGTCGGAAAAATCCGGCTGACGAAACTTCCGCCTGTTAACGGGAAGTGGTTCGCCGCGGTGTGGGACTCGGCCTTGCTCTCGCGCTTTTGCGCACAGTGATTGTTCTCTGGCTAGGGGAGGGAGTTGGTGACGCTTCAGCATACTTCTTTGTGGTCGGCCATATCAAACGCCACGGCTGAGTTTTAATTGTTTCGCTGAATTGTTTGATGTTCTCGCCGGCAGGGCCGAGATCGGTGACCGCGATTTTTAATTTCTCCGACGATGTCCGCAGGTTTCGCAACGTGACCTCGATATTGTCGTTTTCCGTGAGACTGGTGCTGATCTTTTCGATATTGGTAAGCGAATGCGAAAGCGCGCTGTCCGGCGCGGTTAGATCGACAATATGTTCGCCAAATATCTTAAATTGCCCGAGCGCGAGGGTCAGCTCGGAGTTTTCGTCGGTTAGACGATTCAGATTTGAGGCGGTCTGCTGAAGGTCTTTCATGGTGTTGGTGGCCTCAGTGGCGACCGGTTTGATCACTTCCAGCATCTGCGCTGCAGCTTCGCCCAAATCAGGAGTGCGTTCACCGGTGAACATCTCGCCATCTTTTGCGCGGCCAGAGGCTTCGGTCCCCTGTGTGATGTCGATGGCCATATCTCCCAACAATCCAAGCTGCATCAACCGCGCCTTGGCATCGCGATAGACCCTGGCCTTTTTGTCCACCTGAACATCGACGCGCACTTCGAATCTCGCTTTGCCCGGCGTCGGAGTCGGGCTGGCGCTGGCGTTCGGTGGCGGTGGATGAATCGCCGCGTCTGCGTCCTGCGCGCGCTTTTCTTCTTCGGGCGAGACGGGTGAATACAGTTTCTGGACCTGACCAATCTTGCGACCCGCAAGCATCACCGGTGCGCCTTGCTTAATTCCCGCCGCATTATCGAAGTAAATCTTGTAGGTCACAAGCGGACGGAAAAGTCCCGGCGCGCCGAGCAAAACCAGAAGGAACGCGACCACCGCGATCGTCCCGATCACGAGCAGCCCGGTCAAAATTTCATTTCTTTGCAATTGCATCTTGGCTGTCTTCCAGGATCGGGCCTTCAGTGCTCCCGCTCAAGAACTGTGCGACCACGGGATTTTTGGATTGTTTGAATTTTTCAGGTTTAGCTTCTTCAATGATTTTGCCCTGATACAACATAGCCATTCGCGTGCCGACGCGAAAGGCGCTATCCATTTCGTGCGTAACGGTAATCGATGTCACATTCGATCTTTCGCTCAGACTGATAATCAATTCGTCGATTACGGAAGCAATGACCGGGTCGAGTCCGGCCGAAGGCTCATCGAAAAGGACCAGTTCCGGCTCGAGGACAAGCGACCGGGCGATGCTCACGCGTTTTCGCATACCGCCACTTAGCTCCTCCGGCAGCAGGTCTTTGGCGTCTTTCATGCCGACCAGATCGAGTTTTTCATCGACAATCTTATCGATCTCCGCACTCGATTTGTCAGTAAGTTCTTCCAGTGGCAGCGCGACGTTGTCACGGACGTTGCGCGAACTCAGTAGTGCCGAGTATTGATAGACCATCCCGATGTGTCGGCGGACCTGCTGCAATTTTCGCCTGCGAAGCCGCGTGATTTCAAATTGTTTGAAGAAAATCGAACCTGAAGTGGGCTGCAGCGTTCCCAGGATCAGGCGCAGAATCGTACTCTTGCCGCTGCCTGTCTGCCCCATGATCACGAGACGCTCTTCCGGTTCGACGTTGAGCGTGAACCCATCGAGCACTTTCTTTTCCTCGAACTGTATGCAGACATCACGCAGTTCGACCATATGCGTCCGCGGGCTCACGTGGGATAAAAGGTGGTGTAAACAATGTTGTAGAGCGTATCGAACCCGATCACCGCGGTGATCGCAGTCACGACACTGGAAGTTGTCGCGGTACCGACGCCGGCGGCGCCGCCTTTAACGGTAAGCCCCCGATAGCAGGCGATCCCGCCGATCAGCAGACCAAACAGAAAACTCTTCAAAATTCCTGTGATGATGTCGCGAATGAGCAAAGCGTCTTTCACCAGGTCGAGAAAATAGGGGAAGGCGATGCTGAAATACGCTTTGCAAATCAGGCTGCTCGCAAATATGGCGGCGACATTTGAAACTGTGGACAAACAGGGCATCAGAAAAAAAAGTGCCAGCATTCGCGGAGCGACTAGGAAACGCAGCGGTCCGATCCCCATTGCCTCGATGGCCTCGACTTCTTCGGAGACCTGCATCGTGCCGAGTTCAGCGGTGAACGCTGCGCCGATGCGCGCCGCCATCATGATGCCGGTAAGGAGCGGGCCGAGCTCGCGCGTGAAACCGATCGCGACCAGCCCGGGGATCAATCGTTCCGTGCCAAAACGCTGCAATTGATAGCCGGTCAAGAGCGCCATGGTGAGCCCAAGAAAAAATGAAACCAGTCCGACCAGCGGCACCGAATCGACGCCGGCGCGTTCGGTGTGCCGGAAAAAGCTTGCGGCCCGGAAAGGCACGCGCCCCTGCTGAATCCGTTCAAGCGTTTCCTCAAACGTGTGCGCAATGAACCAGAAGAGGCTGCCTACTTCGCGCAAAAAATTGCGTCCGATCTGGCCGACCCCCTGGGCAATCGCTACCGGTTGACGAGCATTTGCCATGTTCACGGAGAAATTGCCTTACTTCGCCATGCGGAAAAGTTCAAAGTTTAACGATTTAACGAATCGGCGGCGAATGTCCTCGCGAAAGCTTTCGACATTGCCGCACCAAATTGTTTACATTCGCTTCCGTGAAACCGCGTGCTGCTTTTTTCGTCGTTATCCTCGTTGTTTTCGTCCTACTGCTGCTTCGCTCTGCTCGCGTTGTTCCCGCCGGACACGTCGGAGTTCTCGATCTTTTCGGCAACGTGCGCCCTGAAGCGCTCCCTTCGGGTCTCCATTTTGTTAATCCGCTGGCGAGGGTTCATCGCATGTCGGTGCAAACCCACGAGGTGAAAGAGACCATGGATACGCCTTCCAGCGAAGGTTTGATCGTGCATCTGGACGTGAGCATTCTTTACCATCTCGATCCTGCAAAGGCGACCGATGTTTACCGCACGATCGGACGCGATTATGAGACGGTGTTGGTCAAGCCCAATGTGCGAAGCGCCGTGCGCGAAGTGACTAGTTCTTACCAGGCGAAAGCACTTTATTCGCCCGAACGCGAGAAGATGAGCTCGGAGATCAATCAGCATATCATTGCTGCCGTAGAGCCGCGGGGGATGGTGATCGAGCGCATGCTGCTGCGCGATGTCGCATTGCCGCTCCGTCTGCAGCAGGCCATTCAGGAAAAATTGAGCGCGGAGCAGGAAGCGGCCCGGATGCAGTTTGTGCTGCTGAAAGAAAAACAGGAGGCCGAACGCAAAAAAATTGAAGCGGAGGGCATCTCCAGTTTTCAAAAAATTGTGGCCGAAGGCATTAACGACAATCTTCTGAAATGGAAGGGGATCGAGGCGACCAAAGAGCTTGCACTCAGCCATAATTCAAAGGTTGTGATCATCGGCTCGGGCAAGGAAGGGTTGCCGGTTATTTTGGGTGGCGACACCAATCCGCCGGCGGGGCAGCCGGCCCCGATTCCTCACCGCTGAGATCGACAATTAACGCCGGGCGAGAACATTTAAAGGGACTGTGAAACACGCGAGAGTTTTCGGAGTCAATTGCTTCTTCGCTTTCGTGTTCTTTAGTGCGGCGGCACTCGCGCTTGCCCAGGAATCGGCGCAGTCTCCTGCCGTTTCAGGGGAGAAAGCGCCGGAAGATCAATTAAAGATGCAAACAAAGAAAATTGGACTCGTGATTCACGGCGGCGCTGGAACAATCGAGCGCAGGAAAATGACGCAGGACCGTGAGCGCGAATACCGCGCCGGTCTGGAGCGCGCCCTGGCCGCTGGCTACGAGATTCTAAAACAAGGCGGAGCCAGCCTCGATGCGACAGAGGCGGCGGTGCACGTGCTCGAGGATGATCCGCATTTTAATGCAGGCAAAGGCTCAGTGTTTACAAGCGCCGGCACGAACGAGATGGACGGGGCCATTATGGACGGCAAAACGCTGAGCGCCGGTGCTGTCGCCGCTTTAAAGCACGTCAAAAATCCGATCAGTCTCGCCCGGCTTGTCATGGAAAAATCCGGACACGTGATGATGGATGGCGAAGGCGCCGAAGCGTTCGCCCGGGAAAACGGCATTGAGCTGGTCGATCAGAAATATTTTTTCACGCAAGAGCGCTGGGACGCACTGCAGAAAATCAAAGCCATGGAAAAACATCGGACCGGCGCGGCCGGCAAAAGGATTCCGATAACTGATCAGGATCGGCATGGAACGGTGGGTGCAGTTGCGCTGGATAAAAATGGGAATCTCGCGGCCGCGACCTCAACCGGCGGCACGACAAACAAGCGGCCTGGCCGGGTAGGGGATTCTCCAGTTATTGGCGCCGGAACGTACGCAAACAATGCAACCTGCGCCGTGTCCGCCACGGGCGACGGGGAATATTTCATTCGCGCAACCGTGGGGCACGACGTTTCGACTCTAATGGAATATCGCGGTATGTCGCTCAAAGAAGCTGCGCAGGCTGTCCTCGGCAAGGTGGCAAAGCTCGGCGGCACGGGCGGTTTGATCGCGATCGATCGTGAAGGCAACATGGCGTTGCCGTTTAACACTGCTGGAATGTATCGCGGCTATGTCGATCCAAACGGCGAATATGTCGTGGAGATCTACAAATAGCTGGTGAAATCGTTGAAGCGTTGAATCGTTAAACCGGTCATTACGGCTTCCGCTCCGCTTCAGCCTTTCAACGGTTCAACGGTTTAACCTTACTCATGCTTCCGCCGTTCTCTGTGGTCATTCCATGCTTCAACGAAGCGGCGCGCATCGGTGAGACGCTCCGTCTCACGCTCGATTATCTTGCCAGTAATGCACTGGAGAGCGAATTGATCGTCGTAAACGACGGATCGACAGATGAAACAGGGACCAACGCGCGCGGAGTTCTTGCCAAAGCGAAGATCAACGCGCGGTTGCTCGAGAATTTTCCAAATCGCGGCAAAGGCGCAGCCGTGTGCAAAGGATTGCTCGCCGCGCAAAAGCCAATCGGCCTGTTTTTCGATGCTGATCTTTCTACGCCGCTCGAGGAGATCCCGAAAGTGATCGAGCCGGTCGCAAAAGGTGACGTCGATATTGCATTCGGTTCGCGCGCTCTCAATCGCAGCCTCATCGGCATCCGGCAACCGTGGCGTCGCGAATATGCCGGCCGCATTTTCAACTTGCTCGTGCGCGTTGCGACTGGCCTGCCGTTTTGGGACACCCAATGTGGTTTTAAAGCGTTCCGCCTCGATGTTTGCCGCCCGATCCTCGAGGCCGCGCACCTCAATGGCTTCGCCTTTGATGTGGAGTTGCTCTATCTCGCCCGGCGCGCTGGATTACGCCTCCGCGAAATTCCTGTGCGCTGGAACCACGCCGAAGGCAGCAAAGTGCGCTTTTTCCACGACGGCTTGCGGATGTTGCGCGAAGTTATCGCGCTACGTGCAGAGGGCCCTCATCCCGAGCGAATGCGAGGGATCTCTCGTCGGCACGAGTAATTACACGAAAATTCGTATGATGTGATTTACGGCTGTGAGATGCTCGCCCCGAAAGCCTTCTGGGCTCGGGATGACAAGTTGCGCCTCTGCTTTTCTTTGTTGCGTCGCAGCTTAAATTTAACGTTCCGTCTTTCACATTCATGCAGTCCTTTCGATTTCATCCTGCGATCGCGCGTTGGTTCGAGCGCACGTTTGGCTCGCCGACCGAGCCGCAAGTGCGCGGCTGGCCGGCAATTCAATCCGGCCGGCACGTGCTGATTTCTGCGCCAACAGGTTCAGGCAAGACGCTAGCGGCGTTCCTCGCTTCGCTCGATGTGTTGTTTCGCGAAGGGGCGCAGGGTGATTTGCCGGATGAAACGCACGTTGTTTACGTCTCGCCGCTCAAGGCGTTGAGCAACGATATTCGCAAAAATCTGCAGGAGCCGCTGGCGGGGATTCGCGCGTTGTTGCGCGAGACCGAACGGCGTGAGATTGAGGTGCGTGCTGAAGTTCGCACGGGCGATACTAGTGCAGCGCAACGGCAGGCGCTCGTTAAGAAGCCGCCGCACATTCTCGTTACCACGCCCGAGTCTCTGTATCTGCTGCTCACTTCCGAATCCGGCCGGCGGATACTGCGGACGGTTCGAACGCTTATTCTGGATGAGATTCACGCTGTCGTGGATGACCGGCGTGGGGCGCACCTTGCCTTGAGCGTCGAACGCTTAGCTGCGCTGACAAAGCAGTCACTTCAGCGGATCGGTTTGTCGGCAACGCAAAAACCGATCGAAGAGGTTGCACGTTTTCTCGTTGGCGCTTGCGCGGTGGACAACACTGGCAATCCAGACTGCGTGATCATCGACATCGGTCACCGTCGCGAAATGGATCTGACGATCGAAATTCCCAAGTCGCCGCTTGAAGCGGTAATGTCGAATGAAGTCTGGGAGGAAATCTATCATCGTCTCGCAGAGTTGATTCAGGCGCACCGGACCACATTAGTGTTCGTGAATACGCGCCGCATGGCCGAGCGCGTGACACATCATCTCAGCGAACTGCTTGGGGCGGACGCAGTGACGTCGCACCATGGAAGTCTTTCGGCAAAGCTGCGTCTCGATGCGGAAGATCGATTGAAGCGCGGGGAATTGAAGGCGCTTGTTGCCACGGCTTCCCTGGAGTTGGGCATCGATATTGGTTCGGTCGAGCTCGTCTGCCAGCTCGGTTCCACGCGCTCCATCGCCACTTTGCTGCAACGTGTCGGTCGCGCAGAACACAAACGTGGAGGCTTGCCGAAGGGCCGGATCTTTCCATTGAGCCGCGACGAACTCGTCGAATGCGCAGCGTTATTGCATTGCGTCCGTCGCGGCGAGCTTGATCGCCTCATCATTCCAGAAAACGCGCTGGATGTGTTGGCTCAACAAATCGTCGCAGCCGCGTCCACCGAGGATTGGGACGAAAATGAGTTCTTTGAGCTTGTCCGTTCAACATGGCCGTATCGAAATCTCGCACGCGAAGACTACGACGCCGTAGTGAAAATGCTCGCCGAAGGTTTCAGCACGAAGCGCGGTCGACGCGCGGCGTTAATTCATCACGACGCGGTAAATCATCGTTTGCGCGGTCGACGCGGCTCGCGGCTGGTTGCGTTGACTTCGGGTGGCGCGATTCCCGACAATGCCGATTACCGGGTGGTCCTCGAGCCATCGGAAACTTTCGTCGGCACAGTGAACGAGGACTTCGCAGTCGAAAGCTTGGCGGGCGACATTTTTCAGCTCGGCAACGCATCGTGGCGAATCTTACGCATCAATGCCGGTGTCGTCCGCGTGGAGGATGCCAAAGGCCAGCCGCCCGGAATTCCATTCTGGCTGGGTGAAGCGCCTACGCGCACATCGGAGTTATCGCGAGCTGTGTCCGATTTGCGCATTCAAATCGAAGAGTTGGTAGGGACATCGCGCTGCGATGTCCAGGCGGCGCAGGGCGTCGTCCCTACCAATGCTGTTGCGGAGTGGCTCGCAAAGAAAATGCAGTTGTCGGCTGACGCTGCTGAACAGGTCGGTGAGTATTTCGCAGACACTTATCGATCGCTCGGGACAATTCCTTCGCAGCAAACTCTAGTGATGGAGCGTTTCTTCGATGAATCAGGTGGAATGCAGCTTGTGCTTCACTCGCCTTTCGGCAATCGAATCAACCGCGCCTGGGGCTTGGCGCTGCGCAAACGTTTTTGTCGCTCTTTCAATTTTGAGCTGCAAGCCGCGGCGACTGACGATGCCATCGTGATTTCCCTCGGCACGCAGCACTCCTTTCCACTCGAAGAAGTTTTTCGTTATCTGAATTCTAAAACGGTTCGCGACCTGCTCGCCCAAGCCTTGCTCGATGCGCCGATGTTCACGATTCGCTGGCGCTGGAACGCGGCCCGTTCACTCGCAGTCCCTCGTTTTCGTGGCGGCTCAAAAATCGCCGCGCCGCTCCAACGCATGGAATCGGAAAATCTTCTGGCTGCGGTTTTCCCTGAGCAGCTTGCGTGTCTCGAACACATCGTCGGTGACCGCGAGATTCCGGATCATCCGCTGGTGAAACAAACGATCCACGATTGCCTGACCGAAGCGATGGACATTGATGGATTAGAAGAAGTGTTGCGGAAAATCGAGAACGGCCAAATTCGGTGCATCGCCCGCGACTTGCCCGAGCCGTCGCCGCTTGCTGCGGAAATTCTCAACGCGCGCCCTTACGCATTTCTCGACAATGCGCCATTGGAGGAACGCCGCACGCAAGCGGTTTACACTAGGCGCGCTTCGGAACGCAGCGGGAGCGACGGCTTGGGAATTCTCGATTCAGCGGCAATCGAGAAAGTGCAGCGCGAAGCCTGGCCAGAGGCGGCGAACGCGGATGAATTGCACGATGCACTGGTGCTGCTCGGTTTAATGACCCCAGAGGAAATTCAGCGAACGGCGAACGGCGAGAGCGCGGTACCGCTTGTATCGGCACTCGTAGCTGAAAATCGAGCGACGCGTGTGGTTTTTGCCGCGCAACACTCGAAGGACCGAGAGGTTTTGAAGTGCGGCAGTGCTCTGCCGCTTTCGAGCGGTGATGGCAAATCCGAAAAGCGCTCCCGATGGGTCGGGAGTGCACTCCAAAACACTAGCGCGACTAGGGCGTTCTGTATCGCTGCGGAACGGCTTCCAATGATTCAAGCGATTTACCCCAACGCGATCGTTGAGCCTGACTTGGTTCTGCCTGATTCCGTACGCGGAAAAGTGTTGGACCGCGCAGATGCGGTCCGCGAGTTGGTTCGCGGAAGAATGGAAGTTTGCGGGCCGATTAGTGCCAGCGAACTCTCGGAAATGTTTGTATTATCGCGTTCGGAAATTGACGCGGCACTCCTGGCGCTCGAAGCGGAAGGTTTTATTTTGCGTGGCAAATTTCGCCCGAGCGCAACCGAGCAGGAATGGTGCGACCGCCGATTGTTGGCGCGAGTTCATCGACTCACCATCGACCGCCTGCGTGCTGAGATTCAGCCGGTTTCACTGCAGGATTTCTACCGATTTCTTTTTGCGTGGCAGCGTGCCGATTTGGAACATCGCGTGGAAGGTCCGGAAGGCTTGCAGTCGGTTCTCGAGCAACTTGACGGATGCGAGCTGCCGCTAACCGCTTGGGAATCAGCAGTCCTCGCCGCGCGTGTTAACGATTACGATCCGGAATGGCTGGATCGTCTTTGTTTTTCGGGTCGTGTTGGTTGGGGACGTTTGAGCTCACTGCAAAATCCAAACCCGCGTGCATTCGCCCCATTGCGGACGAGCCCAATCGCGCTTTATCAACGGGAAAATCTCCACGACTGGCTGCATCTGACTCAAGCAGATTCAAGCGTGGAACTTTCCGTTGTGCCGCGAAGGGTGTTCGAGGAGCTGGCAACCGGTGGCGCCCTTTTCTTCAGCGAACTCGTGCGTCGAACTGGTCTGCTGCCGTCACAAGTCGAAGACGCATTGTCTCAGCTCGCCGCGCGCGGTTTTGTCACGTCGGACAGTTTCGACGGATTGCGAGCGCTTCTCGTTCCCTCAAACAAACGCCCCACGTTTGGCCGGAACATTGGAAGACATCGGCGCAAAACGAGTCTCGCTAGCATCGAGTTTGCCGGACGCTGGTCGGCCTTGAGGACAGCGAGCTGCACGAAAGGAAAAGATTGGGTTGAGTCTTCGACTGATCTTGTCGCGCCACGAGCAAACACTGAGAGTGCACTCGGAAAATTTGCTCGGGTATTGCTGCGCCGTTATGGCGTTGTGTTCCGTCGTTTGCTCGAGCGAGAAAATTTTGATTGGGCCGCATTTACCGGCGCTGGGAAGCCCGCGGTGAAATTCGCGGCGGTTATTTCGTAGGAGGAATTAGCGGCGAACAATTCGCGTTGCCCGAGGCCATCGGCTTGTTGCGGTCCATTCGTAAAGCGTCGCCAAAGAACGAACTGATTACACTCAGCGCGGCGGATCCACTGAATTTGCAAGGCATTCTCACGCCGGGGCCGCGCATTGCTGCGGTCACATCAAACCGGATTTTGTTTCGCGATGGATTGCCGATCGCTGCGCTCGAGGCAGGCGAGACTCGCAAACTCGCCACGGGACGAGTCCGTCCGACTGGCGGACTTTCTGAGGACTCCGTCTCGGATACGCAAATCGAAACGGCCCTTAAAATCGGAAAGCTTCGGCCGTCGTTACGGCCGTATTACAAGTAAGCTCGCAAACCTGGCGCGCGATTCGATATTGATCTCGCACGCAATCTGTCTCCTGAGCGGAGCGAAGGACCTCACACAAGCTGATTGAGTACGCCAGTCAATTTGCGTGATTCAAACTTCGATCGTGAGGTCCCTCGCCGTCTCCGCGGCTTGCATGACAAGCGCGGTTATTGCTTAACGATCTCGGCGTTCTCGATCATCGCGATGCCACCACGCTCGGCCAGCTTGCCTTTCACGGTTATGGTCTTGCCGCATTGTTCGGCGAGCTGATCATTCATCGGCTTGTGTTCGCCCACGACCAGATACGCTTTGCCTTCGCTAACAATGCCTACCGGACCCCCGCTCCGGATGCACTTGGCGCCGCAGGATTGCCCGTGCTTCTCGCCGACAGCGTTATGATCGACATAACACATCATGTCCACCACTTCGCCAGTCACTTCTTTCGAAGCAGCCACATCGCTGCCGTGCTCGTGTTCCTGCGCGATCGCCAGCGGCGCGCACGCCAGGGCTGCGATGAAGGTCGCAGTCACTGCAACTTTCAAGACTGTAGGCTTATTGCTTGTTGAATTAAACATGCTAGAAACCTCTGCCGATTTTCAGTTCGGTCAATCAGGTTGGGCGGTTCACCCGAACCGCCCGCGGTCGATTGAGGTCAATCGACCCTACCTTTCTCGATGAGATCTGCGAATTGATCGAAGAAGTAAGAGGCGTCGTGTGGCCCGGGCGCCGCTTCTGGATGATATTGCACGCTGAAGATTGGCAACTCCTTGTGCCGCATTCCCTCCACGGTGCCGTCGTTTAAATTGATGTGCGTGACTTCCACACTGGGCGGCAGCGAGTCTGGATCGACAGCGAATCCATGATTTTGCGCAGTGATCGCCACTTTACCGCTGCCCAAATCTTTTACCGGCTGGTTCGCGCCGCGATGGCCAAACTTTAATTTGAATGTCGATCCGCCGAACGCGAAGCCGAGAATTTGATGGCCAAGACAGATCCCGAAGATTGGTTTCTTGCCCATCAAATCGTGCACTGCCTTGTGCGCATAGGGCAATGCGGCTGGATCGCCGGGACCGTTGGAAAGAAAAATTCCGTCGGGATTCACCGCCAGCGCCTCGTTGGCGGTTGTCGATGCGGGGACAACAGTCACTCCGAAGCCTTTCTGGCGAAGCAGGCGCAGGATGTTTTGCTTGATGCCATAATCGTACGCCACAATCCGAAACTTGATTGGCGGAAGCGCGCGTTTGCTTCCGCCATTAGCCGCGGCAATCGACCACGGCGCGCTTAACTTGTCTTCCGGGTCCCATTGGTAGATTTCGGACGTGGACACTTCGCGCACGTAATCCATTCCGATCACGCCTTGGCCTTCGATCGCCCGCTGCGTAGCTTCCTCCAGCGAAATCTCTTCCGTTGTTAAACACGCTTTCATCGCGCCGCGCGTGCGCAAATGTCGGGTCAGCGCGCGCGTGTCGATTCCCTGGGCGCCGGGAATCTTCCATCTTCGCAAATATTCATCGAGCGACATTTCCGACCGCCAATTGCTCGGCACCTCGGTTAATTCTTCGATGATGAATCCACGCACGTGCGGCGAACGGCTTTCCTGGTCGAGCGAATTAATGCCGTAATTTCCGATTAAGGGATATGTCATCGCCACGATCTGCCCGCGATAGGAGGGATCGGTCAGCATCTCTTGATAACCGGTCATGGCGGTGTTGAAACAAATCTCGCCGACGCGTGTGCCGGTTGCGCCAAACGATTCGCCCTCGAAAAATCGACCGTCTTCCAGGGCTAGGAGAGCGCGCATGTCACCGCGCACTGTCGATCTTAATACGCGAATTTCAAACGTCTGCTTCTAGGGAACGCAAAGCCGACACGTTCGGCAAGCAGTTGCTGCTGCTAACGCAGCGCGGCGGCTTCCTCGTGATGGCCTTCAAGTTCGAGCACCATCCGTTTGATGTGCTTGTAGTTCTGGTGTGATCGAAGGAACTGCAAACTCTCTTGCGAATCGCCCCATTGCATTACCTGGATCGTTTCCCGGCGAGCGCCCCACGAATTCATTTCGCGCTGGTTCGCCATATAGAGGTCGATAGTGTTGCGTCCGGCGAGCGCCCATCCGTAATCTTCCACGCGATACACTTGCCCGGTGGAAAGCAAACGGAAAACTGTGCCCGCCGGCCAGCGCGACCAGTCTGCCGCTGCGCTTCCGGGGACCAACCGCGTTGGAGCTGATGGTGTCGGTCTTCCCCGTCTCGTTCTGATTGTCGTCGTTGTTGTTCTCTCGGACAACGAGAATGGCTGAAGTTGCGGCGAATAAGAAGCGCGACGCACCTGCACATCGCTGCTTTCGTGCACGGGGATGGCCCGCGGAACTTCATACACCGGAATAGCGCGGGGTACAGCTTCGGCACGGTGAATTGGCGGACCGGCAGCATGCAATTCTCCTCCGAGCGCGTTGCGATTGCTGTATTCGCGGTGGTCGGATTCGGTGTGTGTGTAAGCAGTGGTGCGTACATGCTGAAAATCCGTTTTCGCCAGCGGCGGCTCATACGGCGGCAGAGCGCGCTGGGTGGTGCCGCACGCAGTAAGGAGAACAATTGCGATGAACGCTGCAAGAACAGCGAACGCAAGGAGGCGAAGCTTAGTATGACTCAAGGCGGATCGCCGGAGTTATTAACAGTTATTCACAAGCCTTGGCAAGCCTATTTTTAAGATTTTTTTGGCCGGTTTCCCTGGGAGATTACTTTTCCTATCCGCGATATCCGCGTAGCTTGCGACTCACCTATGGTCGCAGAATTCGAAAATCAGGTTTCCCAAACTCTTGAGGAAATTAAATCGCAAGGCCTTTTCAAAACCGAGCGAGTGATCACAAGCCCGCAGGACGCTCACATTGCGATCACCGGCGGCAAATGCGTGCTGAACATGTGCGCGAACAATTATCTTGGTCTCGCCGATCATCCCGCGCTGGTCGCTGCCGCCAAAGAAGCGCTCGATACGCACGGTTTTGGCATGGCGAGCGTCCGTTTCATTTGCGGCACGCAGGACATTCACAAGGAACTCGAAGCCGCGCTCACGAAATTTCTCGGCACGGAGGAGACCATTCTTTATCCATCCTGCTTCGATGCCAACGGCGGACTTTTTGAGACGCTGCTTACCGACAAGGACGCAGTGATCAGCGACGAACTAAATCACGCCAGCATCATCGACGGCATTCGCCTCTGCAAAGCGCAACGGTTTCGTTACAAGCACAACGACATGGCCGATCTCGAAGCGCAATTGCGCACTGCGAAGGATGCGCGGTTCCGGTTGATTGCGACCGATGGCTGCTTCTCGATGGACGGAACGATCGCGAATCTGGCGGCGATTTGCGAGCTGGCAGAAAAATACAACGCGCTCACGATGATCGACGACGCGCACGCGACCGGATTTCTCGGTCACCGGCACCCTGGGCAAAGCGCTAGGTGGCGCGAGCGGCGGTTTCACAAGCGGTCGTAAGGAAATTGTCGATCTTTTGCGGCAACGCTCGCGTCCATATTTGTTTTCAAACACCATCGCGCCGCCGGTTGTCGCCGCATCATTGAAAGCGCTCGAACTTCTCAGCGCCTCCACCGAACTCCGTGACAAACTTGAAGAGAACACGAAATACTTTCGCACAGCGTTGAGCGAGCGCGGCCTGACGATCAAGCCCGGCGTGCATCCGATCGTGCCGATCATGATTGGCGACGCCGCGAAATCGCAAAGATTCGCGGCGCGCATGCTGGAGAAAGGCGTTTACGTCATTGGCTTTTTCTACCCAGTGGTCCCGCACGGCACGGCGCGTGTTCGCACGCAAGTCTCCGCCGCGCATTCGCGCGAAGATTTGGAGTTTGCCGTCAACGCCTTTGCCGAAGTAAACGAAGAACTGAAAGCGCTGTAGCGGCAGCGGTGTCCGCGGCGCAATTAAACACTGCGGGCGACACGCCTGCCACTACAGGAAAAGTCATGCTTTACATGATCATCGAGCGTTTTAAAGAAGGCGCCGCGCCGGAAATTTATCGGCGTCTCCGCGAACAAGGGCGGATGATGCCTGCGGGCTTAGAATACGTTTCCAGCTGGATCGATATGGATTTCAAGATCTGCTGGCAGCTCATGCAAACAAAAGATTTTGCGCTGTTCGATCAATGGACGACCAATTGGCGAGACTTGATAGACTTTGAAGTCGTCCCGGTCCGCACTTCTGCGGAAGTGCGCGGAACGATGAATAAAAAACTGTAGGGGAAGCCGGTGGCTTGCCGTTGGGGCGCTAACAGCGTCTCCTACAGAGATTCGCGACTCACGGCCCGCTCAAATTGCAACTGTCTCGCAGCAAATCGGACCGCCATTATCGCGTTGCTACTGAAACGGTTTTCAAATCCAGCTGGAGCGCTTGTCCTTTTTGCCAAGAATCCGCTCCGGTATCGACCTTGAAGTCCGGAATGTCCGCCCGCGCGGCCTTTTTGGTCGCCGAGGGCGTATAAAGCTTATCGCGTTCAGCGATGATATTCGCTTTCGCCTGTCCATCGGCCGTGAAAGCCATCATCAGCTGCGGAATTCCCAGCGGCAATTTATCGCCGCGATCAACTTGCCAGGTGTGCCAGGTTTTCCCGTACGTGCCGATTAGCGCCTTTACCAAGTCTTTCTCCGCGGCATCGGGCATGTCGGGAGCGGTGAGCACGCCCGACTTCACTTCGTAGTTATGGCTGTGCCAGAGCTTCTTCTCTTCCGGGGACAGCGTTTCGAAAATTTTCGCGCTGACGATGTATTCGATCCCGATCAGACGCGCGCCCGGCTTGTTCGAATCGTAGATGACGCATTGCAAGACATCTTGCGGTTGCGGCGAACAATAATGTTCGGCAATGATCTGCCGGCTCATGTCGCCACTGTAAAAGTGGATGCCGCACACATGAGCGTGGATATCGCGTATCGGCGGAAAACTCGCGCTTTCGGCGCTTTTGGTTTTCTCCGGCGACTGCGCGAAGGCCGCTGCCGCGATGAACAGAGATGAGGTTAACACCTGTAGAATTTTCATATTAAGATTTGCTCCTTTTGTTTGAGTTGACCTGAGCGGCAAGCTTAAGGAATTCCGCCCGCTCCAGACAAGCCAAATCATCACATGCGGTGGAATCCATTGGTAGGACGATTGACCTCAATCGCCCTGGGCGGTTCGGTGAACAGCCCCTACCACCTGGCCGGTGACAAGTCACTCTCTGAAAATATCAGATAAGCTGCACTCGATCGCTGCATCCGCATCCGGTGATTACGTCTGAATAAAGTGGCGCGCAGCGGCGGGTGTAGCAGATTATGGTGTGCACAAGATTGCTGCCAGCACTATCGATTGGGATGCGGTCCGCGGAGATTTCCCGATTCTCCGCGAGCGGGCGCACGGGCATCCCCTGATCTATCTCGATAGCGCCGCAACCTCGCAAAAACCGCGGGCAGTGATCGAGGCGCTCCGGAATTTTTATGAGCATGAGAACGCCAACGTGCATCGCGGGCTGCACACGCTGAGCACACGCGCGACGGAAGCTTACGAAAAAGCGCGAAGGCGTGTCGCGGAATACATCGGAGCAGCGAGTGCAGACGAGATCGTGTTCACGCGCGGAACGACCGAGAGCATCAATCTCGTCGCGCAAGCGTGGGGCGGAAAATTTATTCGTCAAGGTGATGTGATCCTGCTGACGGTGATGGAGCATCACAGCAACCTGGTGCCATGGCAGTTACTGGCGGAACGAACCGGGGCCCGGCTGCGTTTCGTCCCCGTTCTCGATGATGGGACTCTCGATCTTGATCAGCTTTCTTCGCTGCTCACGCCGGAGGTAAAGCTGTTTGCCTTCACGCACATTTCAAACTCTCTCGGCACAATTAATCCAGTCGCGGATCTCTGCGCGAAGGCGCACGCCGTGGGAGTGCTCGCGCTCGTGGACGCGGCGCAGAGCGTGGGACATTTGCCCATCAACGTGCGCGAGCTTGGCTGCGATTTCCTCGCATTTTCCGGGCACAAAATGTGTGGACCGACCGGCATCGGAGCCCTCTACGCGCGCGCGGAGATTCTTGATTCTATGCCGCCATACCATGGCGGCGGCGAAATGATCGTGAGCGTGACCCTGGAAAAAACCACGTTTAAGAAAGCGCCCCATCGGTTTGAGGCCGGCACGCCGAATGTCGCCGGCGCGATCGGCCTCGCGGCAGCGATTGATTACCTCGAGCAGATTGGACGCCCGGCAATTTTCGAGCACGACTCGCAACTTGCGCGCTATGCGGCCGAGCGTCTCACTGAATTGCCCGGCACGCGCGTTTTCGGGCCAACTGATGAGCGCGGCGCGCTTGTTGGATTTGTCATGGACGCGGCGCATCCGCACGATCTCACCACATTCGCCGATCAGTATGGCCTGGCCATGCGGGGCGGGCATCATTGCAACCAACCGCTGATGCGCCGGTTCGGTGTGTCGGGGACAACTCGCGCGAGCTTTTACTTTTATAACACGATGGAGGAAATCGATCGAATGATTGAAATTCTTCAGGCGGCGGTGCGTTTCTTTTCATGATCCCGGAAATCGAAGAGCTTTATCAGGAAGTGATCCTCGATCATTCGCGCCGGCCGCGGAATTTCGGCGAGCTGCCAGACGCTGCCGTTCTGGTGCATGGGGATAATCCAGCCTGCGGCGATGAAATTCATCTCGCCGTAAAATTCGACACCAGCGGAGGCTTGCAAGACATCAAATTCACCGGGCGCGGTTGCGCGATCAGCCAGGCGTCCGCGTCGTTGATGACGATGAAATTGAAGGGCAAGAGTCGCGAGGAAGTGCTGGAAATGCTCCATGCATTCCACGACTTGGTGACGAATGAGACGAACGAAGCGCCGAAAAAACTCGGCGATCTCCGTGTGATGAGAGGCGTGCACAATTTTCCGCTGCGAGTCAAGTGCGCCATGCTTGCCTGGCGTGCAGTGGAGCAGGCCCTGGAGCAGGGGGTAGGCGAGGCCATTGTTTCCACCGAACCGGCGTAAATCCGCAGTTTCGGTAAAGGCGCGATGCGGACAATTGCGTTGGCGAGAATCGACCAACAGCGGCGCTTGGGGAAGACGCCGTTCCTCGTTTAGTCTGCTTCAATGCAACTGGAAGCCAGCCAACTTCTTCAGCGATTGAAACCGCTGTTTCGAGAAAATTTCGAAAAGTTCGGGGAGTTGGGCGCGGCGGTGTCGGTTTGGCAAAACGGAAAGCCGATTATCGATCTTTGCGGCGGGTTCCGAGACCGGCGCCGTGAAAAATCGTGGGCAGCTGACACGCTCGTCTTGGTCTGGTCGGCGACGAAAGGGATCGGCAGCGCGTGTCTTCTTCATGCATTGCAGGAACACAAGATCGAGATCAGCCAACGCGTCGCGGAGTTCTGGCCGGAGTTTGCCCAAGCTGGCAAGGAGAAAATCACGCTGTCGCAGTTGCTGTCGCATCAAGCCGGGCTTTGCGCTCTGGATCGGCGGGTGGATGTGCTCGACTACGGGGCGGTCATTCAAGCATTGGAAACGCAAAGACCGTTATGGCCGCCCGGGACGGCGCATGGTTATCACGCGCGCACATTCGGTTTTCTTCTCGAAGAACTTGTGCGCCGAATCGCCGGGAAAACGTTATCGGATTATTGGCAGCAAAATTTTGCCCGACCACTCAATCTCGATTTCTGGATCGGTCTGCCAGAAAAGGAAAATCCGCGCGTGGCCACGATCTACGCTGCAAAGCCCGGCAAACCTCCGGAGTCGAAAAACCGCCAGTCCGGCTCGGACTTTTATCTCGATCTTGTTACGCCCGGCACTTTGGCGCGCAAGACGTTTACGTCACCGTACGGCCTGCACGTCATCAGCAGGATGAACAGTCCTGCGATCCGTGCGCAGCCAATCGTTTCCTTCGGCGGAATTGGAAGCGCCGTCGCGCTGGCAAAATTTTATTCCATGCTCGCGAACGGCGGAAAATTCGATGGCCAGACTTTTTTCTCGGAAAAAGCAATCGCATGGATGACTACCAAGCTGGCCGATGGTACGGACCGCGTCCTTCAAATGCCAACAGCGTTTTCCGCCGGCTTTATGAAAGATTCGCAAAGCGCAGCGCGAAGAATGTTCGGCACATCGCCAAGCGCCTTCGGGCATCCCGGCGCGGGCGGCAGCCACGCCTTTGCCGACCCGGAAAACAAAATCGCGTTTGCTTACGTGATGAACCAAATGGAGCAATCGCTGCTGCCCACCGAAAAAGCGTCGCGGCTGGTGGACACCATTTACGGTAGGGGCGATTGACCCCAATCGCCTGCACTACCAACCTTCCCTACCCATTCGCCGATTATCGTGATTGAAATTTTTCGAAGGTGCACTGCGCGCCGATGTTCGAAAAGGAAAATGCCCTGCCACGTTCCGAGTTGCATTCTTCCATCGACAATTGGCACCGTTTCGCTGGTGCGGGTTAAGACCATTCGGATGTGTGATGGCATGTCGTCGCTGCCTTCGGAGCCGTGGCTGAAGTAATCGGCATCTTCCGGAACGAGGCGGTCAAGGAACTCCTCGAGATCGCGTCGCGCCGTCGGATCGGCGTTCTCCATGATGGTCACGCTGCAGCTAGTATGCTGCACGAACACCGTCACTGTCCCATTGCGGACGCCGCATTCATCGATCTTGGCCTGGATACCGTCGGTGATTTCGTACAACCCCTTACCGTTCGTGCGAATTTCGAGTTTTTCGTGATGAATGTGCATGGATTGCAGCGCGAAAATAACACCGCGCGAAACAATAGTCGCGCGTTGATCTTTCCACCGGCGGTGGCCTAGTAACCTCAATGCAATGCGATCTCGAGCGGGTGCTGTTTGAGGAGCCGGCGATCCACCGGCAGTTCGATGAACTGGCTGCGCAGATTTCAAACGACTATCGGAACCACGAGGTGACCGTGATCGCAGTCTTAAACGGTAGTCTGATGTTCATGTCGGACCTGCTGCGGCGAATTCCCCTCCCGTTGAAATTGAATTGCGTGAGCGTGGTCAATTATCACGGAAAAGCGCAAACGAGCGGCGAAGTGATTTTCAAACAGGTCGCGCTGCCGGATGTGATCGGTCGAGATATATTGATCCTGGATGACATTCTGGACAGTGGCCACACGCTCGCAGCCATTCGCGACAAATTAGAAGCGGCTAAGCCGCGGAGCATCCCGGTCTGCGTCTTGCTGAGTAAAAAGAAACCGCGCGCCCGCCATGTTGATGCGGATTATGTGGGGTTCGAGATTGAGGACGAATTCATCGTGGGGTATGGGCTCGATTTCATGGAACGCTATCGCAACTTGCCATGTATCGGTGTGCTGCGGAAAGAACTGGTCGCTTAACCGAGCAGATGAAAATTCGGGTGCAGTTTTACGCGCAACTGTGCGATCTAACCGGAATCCGGGAGTTCGATGTCAGTCTTCCGGAAGGCGCGACAATTCGCGACTTGTTGGAACTAATTTATTCGCAACGGCCTGCCTTGCGCGCGCACGACAAAAGTATTTTAATCGGCAGCGGCGTGGAATTTGTCGATCGCGCCTACAAGCTGAAGTCAGGCGAGGAAATTTCCATCATGCCGCCTGTGCAGGGCGGATAAATCTATCCGCCAAATATCGCCAATGACGCCAAAGAAAGAATATCAAGCCTTCGCCGCCTCGGATTCCATTCGTGTCGATCCGTGTTCATTCGTGGTTTTCGGTTAGTCGCGGAGATTTTTGAAATATGTGGCGATGCCGAAATCGCGACTCCGTACAAACTGAATCACGGCTTGCAGTTCATCTTTCTTCTTTCCGGTGACGCGAATTTGTCGATCTTGCAATTGGCTTTGGACTTTGAAACCCTGCGACTTGATCGCCTGAATGATCTCTTTGGCTTTGTTTCCCTCGAGGCCCTGGCGAATTTTCAACTCCTGCCGGGCGTGGCCGACAGATGAGATGGCGGGCTCGTCCTGTTCGATGTTGCGCAGGTCCACTCCGCGCTTGGAAAGCTTTCCGACGAGAATCTCGCGTAATCCACGGAGGTGCGCCGCGTCCTGAGCAGTAAGGATGATTTTGTCTTTCTCAGGGAGAATTTCGGCCGTTACGCCTTTAAAATCGAACCGCGTAGCCAACTCCTTGCGCGCCTGATTGATCGCGTTGTCGAGCTCTTGTTTGTCCACTTCCGAAACAATGTCGAACGAAGGCATTGCAGAATTTTCGATTTTCGATGTTTAATTTTGGATTTGCAAACAAGATGCTGATAGCAGGTCGGAACCTTCTCACGGATTAGTTTCCACGATTTTGATGTTCCCTGCCGTGGTGTGAATCCTTAGTGCGGCCTTGCCTCCGCCATGGATTGACGTGTCGGTCCTTGTGGTCTCTTCGGTTCCGCGCTCGGCTGATTTCTCGAAATCATTCTCAATTTTTCCGTCGCCAGTTTCAGCAATCAGATGAAAAGCAGCGTCGCTCGGAAGCACAGCCCACGCATTCCCAAGTGCGATATTTGCCTGAATCGAAAATTTTCTCGGCTCCCACCAATCATGAGCCAGGGTCAACGTGCCGCGATCCAAAGTGAATTCGACATTGCTAAAGCAGTTGTGAGCAAACACCGTCCCATTTCGTAACCTGGCTCGTACCGTTTCGCCGCTCATTCCGTCCACCAGAACTTCCCCGTCGCGTAATTGCAATCGCGATAGATTGGCCGTTGTTGGAACAACGATGGTGTAATCCACCGTACCGGAGCGATCAGAAAAGTCCCATCGTTGTTTTTTCGGGATGCTCGTCTCGATTGAGGCGGAGCCTTCCTGGACAGAGACATTAACGGCGATCTGTTTCAACCGCTCGCGGGTGTATGCTTTCTTGATAGCTTCCACCCGCATCTCGTTGATGTTTGAACCGTAAACAAAGACCGCGCCATCCTCATTGGTGACTGTGATGTTGGCCGTCGGTTCAATCGCATAGACTTGCTCGAATGCTTCCTCCAGGGTGCGCTCCGTCGCGGATCCGCATCCGGCAAGCGCCAGCAATAATATAGCCAATGCGAGCCGAATGCCTTGCCGGTAACTAATTGCCGATCGCACGCACAAACTCCATCACTGCATGTGCGTTGGTGATCAAGGGAAGAAATGCCGTGAGCGTAAGAACTGCCCAAAGCGCTGCTTCACCCCAGAACTCGTAGCGCGCTTCATTTTTGAAATACTCGCCTGTGATATTCCAAAACGATCGCGCGCAGTTGCGCACATAACGACGACTCGACTCCTCGAATGTGAGGGGATGGTAATTGTAGTCTGTGGCCGGCCAGCCTGTCCGTCGCCTCATCGCGTGTTCGCAGGAATCGCGGCGCACAGGACTGATGAATATTGAGAATGTTGGTTTCATAATTGTTGTTTCTCATGAGATGCGCTGCCCATCCGCGTTGGATTCAAAAATGTGGCGCAGGTTTCTAACTTGCGTGGCAAGAAGAGAGGGCGAGTTACAAACCATCATGGGGTTTGCCCACGCGTGTCGCTTCTCATAATATCAGTCGGAGAAATTGTGCGGAAGCTGTCTCGATCTTGGTGGCAGGGTCTGTTTGTTATCGCGGCCGTCACAGCCGCAAGCGTTCTCACGTTGATTTCGCTCTACGGCTTCCGGCGCGAAGCCATATCCCCGGAGAATCGTCCCATTCAGTCACGAATCGCTGGTTATGTGAGTTCGAATGCCTGCCGCGCATGTCATCCTGGTAATTATGCGAGCTGGCACGCGTCGTTTCATCGCACGATGACGCAGGTGGCGACGCCCGCGAGTCTGCCGCCCGAGATGGACAAATTGGAGCTTGCGTTCAATGGCCGCGAATACAAGACGGAGCGGCGCGGCGACAAGCTCTTTGTCCGCACGCGAGCGGAAGGCAGCGGCAACTATGGCGAACCGCAACAGGTCGTCCTCGTGACAGGTTCCCATACGTTACAAGTCCCATGGCTGGAGACAGGCGAGGGCCGCACTCTGCAGCAATTTCCATTCGGTTACATCGTCGCTGAGAAAATGTGGGCGCCAATGAGCCAGACCTTCCTGCTTCCGCCAAACGTGAAGGAATATTATTATGTGGGAGCGTGGAATGGCGCGTGCATGGATTGCCATGTCACGCAGGGGCAATCACGGTTTGTCGCCGACAACAAGTGGGATTCGCAGGTGGCCGAGTTCGGGATCGCGTGCGAAGCCTGCCACAGTGAAGGGCGCGAACACATTGAGCGCAATCGTAATCCGATTCGCCGTTTCAAAATTCATCTCACAACAAAGTCGGATCCGACCGTGACCAATCCTGCAAGTTTGAAAGGTCCGGAATCCGGGCTCGCCTGCGGTCAATGTCACAGCGTGTGGGCTTTTAACGACATGACGGACAAGATCGATTTCAATCGCCATGGCGCCGCTTTCCGTCCTGGCGCTCACAACCTTGCCCAGCGTTTTGTGGTTCAACCAAACGCGCCGGATCATCGTGAACAGAAAGATTTCATTCACCGCACCGAGCCGGATTTTTTTCACAATCGATTCTGGGGCGATGGGATGATTCGCGTGACCGGGCGCGAATTTAACGGGGTGCAGGGGTCGCCTTGTTTTCGCGGAGGCGAATTCTCCTGCATTTCCTGCCACGAAATGCATCTTGATTCTCCGGGTCAGGCCGATGTGAAGACGTGGGCCCGCACGGGGCAGCTAAAACCGAAAATGGATTCGGACGCTGCCTGTTTGCAGTGTCACAAAGATTTGAGCGCAAGACTCGTTGCGCATACGCATCATAGCGCGGACTCGTCCGGCAGCCGTTGTTACAATTGCCATATGCCGCGCACCACGTTCGGATTGCTGCACGCGATGCGCAGCCATCAGGTCTCCTCGCCAACCGTGCAGGAAAGCCTCGCCTATGGGCGGCCGAATGCCTGCAACCTTTGTCATCTTGATCAAACCCTTGCCTGGGCTGCGCAGAATCTGCACGCGTGGTATAACCAACCCATGCCAGAACTTTCTCAGGACGATCGCACCATCGCAGCCGCTGTGCAGTGGATCCTAAAAGGTGATGCTGGACAGCGCGTGCTCATCGCCTGGGGCATGGGCTGGGAGAGCGCGCAAAAAACCGCCGGGCGCGACTGGCTTTATCCTTACCTCATCTACACCATGACCGATACTTATGCCGCGGTGCGTTTTGATGCATGGAAATCGCTTCAAACGCTGCCCGGCTTTTCTGATTTCCGCTTCAACTTTACTGCCCCTGAGGCTTCGCTCAGCGAATCGGCCAAGCGCGCTTATGAAAAATGGCTGCGTGAAGTGCGCAAAGTGAATGCAGTTTATCGATCAGAGACCGCAATCGATTCGGACGGCCGTTTCCAGCAAGATGTTTTCCAGCGATTGCGGAGCGAGCGCGACGAAAAACCGATTTTTCTTGCGGAATGAGGCGTCCATCCAAACGTGCGCTGCCCGTTACGCAGCGGGTTGACCGCAATTTGCGCTTCGGTTGGTGGTCGCTTCTCGTCTTTTTGTCCCTGGGCGGCGTCCTCGAAACGCTGCACGGTTTCAAGATCGGGTGGTATGTCGATGTTGGGAACGAAACGCGGCGACTCATGTTTACGCTCGCGCACGCACACGGAACACTGCTCGCGCTCGTGAACATCGCGGCTGGTTTGACGGTGCGAATGGTGGAGCGCTTTGAACTTAGGCCATCGGTTTCTTTCGCATTAATTTGGGCTGCCATCCTGCTACCGGCGGGATTTTTTCTCGGCGGAATTGTCATCTATGATGGTGACCCAGGATTGGGCGTTTGGCTGGTGCCCATTGGCGCGGCATTATTGTTCTACAGCATCACACGAATCGCGATCGATTTGTCCAGACGTAAATGAAGAGCGCCGCAGTCCAGGCAGCCAAAACCTACACCCAGAGCGTGCGATCGAAGGTGCGATATTGAATCGCTTCGCTAACGTGCTCGGGTGAGATGTCGCCGGACCCGGACGAAGCGGGCAGCTCCTTCAACCGAACATCACAGGCAGCGACCAACTCACACAAAAATTAGAAGGAGCTGGGCGACCCAGCTGATTGCTTGCAATCGGCTGCCCTTCGGGCGCGAAGCGGGTCGATCTTTATACCCAAAGCGTGCGATCGAAGGTGCGGTATTGGATCGCTTCGCTGACGTGCTGTATCGTTCGCTCGCTTGCTTCCATAGGATGCAGCCGGTCTCAAACTCGGATTCAACATTCCCACAAACTCGGATTCCGCAAAGTCCGAACAATAAACTCGGCGAGAATGCTAGCTTATCTGGGCGAAGGCTCGGGCGAAGACTCCGGCTCGGGCGAAGACTCCAGCTCGGGCACGGATTCAGATTCTGGCGGGGGTTCAAGTCCGATCTCTTTGTGAAAAGCCTGATAAGCCTGCTGCTCCGCTTTGCTCCATGGACCTTCTTGATCGACAAACCAATGCTTCGCTATGTCCGCCTGGCCGATCTTCGTCTTCGCGCAGCGGTGATCGATCACTTGATAATAGCGGTTGCCAACTTTCTCGTCTCGATCTTTCACCCACATGCCGGCTTGATTGACGACGTCGGCGACCTCCTCCGAGTTGTCGGGTAACAATGCCGCCGCTTTCATCGCCAGCGCGCCGGCGATGAGTCGATAGTGAAAACGAATATCGGGAGTGATCTTGTTCGTGTTCAATCGCTGAATCTCTTTGGCTGAAGCTTTCAGGACTGCCGGCACGCTTTTCATCTTTGGATTTCCGTTCTCGTCGTACGACGCATTCCCTTCTTTGTCGTAGGCAATAGTCTGGTAGGCGCCGCTACGCCGCTCCTTCGCCAAGTCCGGCATTTCGAACTCGCCACTTTCCGCGTATGCGTCCGGCGCGCCTTCGGTCCCCATTAGTTCCATTCCATCGTAGCGCGCAAGCCATGCCGCGGTGAACCATGCGTGTGCGCGCTCCGTCTTCGAAAGCTTTTCGTTCGCTCCGTCCTTCAATGCCTTCACATACTTTTCCAGGACCTTGTCGTACGGCGGCGACAAATATTGTTTGGCGTCGGCGTATCGATCGTCTCGAACGAGGCGTCGTCCGAGCAGATATCGCAGCTTCTTATTATAATCTTCGCCTTCCTTCGGTGGTTCGGTTTTCGGCAATGCATCGACGTATTGTTTCAATTCATTCGTCGTCAGGACGCGCTCCGCAACAAAAGCAGCATCTTCCCAAAGCTGGCCCTTGAACAAAACATCGAGTGCTTGAACAAAGTCTCCGCGCGCAAGGCGAAGTCCGCCGAGGTCGCCGCTCGCGCTTGACGCGAAGCCCCAATATTCGCCCTTGGCGGACAAATCTTCGGTCGCCCATTCCTCGCCTTCACGAGAGTTGTAGGCCGGTGATGTTTTCATTATCTCAACGGCTCGAGACATCGTGTTCGTGGCGTCGGCGAATTTTCCGGCGCGGAGTTGCAGCTTGGCCTTCAACCAAAGCGCAGCTGCGCTGTCACCTTTGCTTAGCTCCAGCCAATGCGCCGCGCCTTTGTAATCTCCCTCGTTATAAGAAATCCAACCGAGATACTCCGCGTCGTCGATCCGGCTCAAATTCGCTTCCTGAATGATGTTGAACCAGCGTGCAGAACGGTTTACCCCCGCCTTCTTCAAACCTTCGGTGTAATAATAATCCGGCGAAACCGCTGTCGCCAAGATGTGCACCGTCACCAGTCGCCTAAGCAATGGGTCCTGCGCGGCCACTTTCAATTTCGCCGTCTCCCTCTGCTCTTCCTTGCGCTTTTGCTCGTCAGTCCACTTTTCTCTCTCTTCCGGCTCCGGGCCGTAATTCAATAAACCGCTGGCCGGTTCGCGATCGGGGATGACCGCCTTGAGCGAGACGACCGCACTCGCGTCACCCAGCGCAAGTTGATTCATAAACAGTGGTGCCGCTCTCTCAGGATGATCTTGTTTCCACTCGGCTCGTCCCTCCCAACCGTAACTCTCCGCCGCCAGGCCTAACGAATCGGCAAATCCGGCTTTGGCGAGCTCGCGGGTGCGCTGAAACCATTGCGTCGCCGTTGGGAAATCTTTTTCCTTAAGCGAAACTTTGCCCAACATGAACGCCGCCCAAACCGTCCGATAACGTCGATCTTGCTCCGGTTGCTTGAGCAAATTTTCCCACGCTGCTCGTGCTTCGGCCCACTGTTGCTTCAAATACGCGGCTGCGCCTTTGTGGTAGGCCGCAAATTCGGAATCAAACTCGGTGGGCAGCGGCGTCGGCGTCCCGCTCGCAGTGGCATCGAGCGCAGCGCGAGCTTGTTTGTGCTGTTCTTTCGCTTTTGCCGGGTCGGCTGGCTTGATCCGTGCCTCCTGCACCGCCGAATCAAAATCTTTGAGATCGGTTTCTGTTGTGTTGTCGGAGGTTTTCTTAGTCCGCTCCTCCGGTTCTTCCTCCTCGTTTTTTTGGGCCGCTTCTTTTGAGACGACCAATTTTTCGGGAGGATGAAAATCGCGAGAAATTCGGCGCACTTCGAGGCCCCAGTAAAATTCCGGTGAGCCCTGTACATTCTTGCCGCCGTCGTCTAAATAAATGTATGGCCCAAAGTACCCAGTGGCGTGCAACCCGCCCACGAGGCACAGCGCCGTCCCAACAGTCGCCAACAATTTAACGAAGCGACTCATTTGTTCGTCGAGAGTTCAGTTTCGAGAGTAGTGGTTTGATCGAAACGAAGCCAACCTATTTTCCGCGTCGCGCCCGGCGGCAATCGCAGTCCGTGCGATGCGGTTACCTTAAAAATTGCGCGACCATTTTCCGATTTCACATTCCAACCAGCCAACGCATCCGACGCGGTTAATCCTGCGCCATTCCAGGTTGCGGTCACGTTCGCGTTGAGTTGCTCATCCGCCTCACCCGCATTGAAGATCGACAAATCGATCGGGTTCTCGCCCTCCTGCAAAATATTCAGCTTGTGTTTGGGGAGACGGCCCGACATAACCGCCGACAATGTTGGCCAGCGCCAGTTGCGCGTGTCGGTTGCGATCGGAACGCGATACCAAATTAATTCGCGCAATTGTGGCGGCCGCGTTTTCTGCCAATCGTTGACCAGCGCGGCGATCTCATCGGCGTCCGCCCCAAATTCCAAAACGCGCGTCCCTGGCGGCCAGACTGGTTGCACGCTGTCCATCGCCACGCTGAGAAGTTTTCCATCGGGACCGTAACCGGCAGCGCAGCGATATGTTGGCAACGCCACCTCAAACGGTATTCCGAAACGTGCTGCTTTTCTTACCCATTCACGCGCCAGACGCGCGTCGGACAGTTTCGCGTTTGTGCCGGCCGAAATCGGGACAGAGTGCACTTGCAGCACGTATCCATCGACTTCGCGCACGAGCGCGCTGAATTGCGAATCATCCAGCCACGCCGGCAGCGTTGTAATCACAAACCGAGCCGGGTGAACAACCGGTCTCAGCATTTGCAACCACGTTCGGTAGGCGCCGAGATTTTTTCGCGCGCAATCGAAGTCGAACTGCAACTCCTCAACGTCCACATTGTGTTCGCGCGCTCCGCTTAACAGCTCTCTAGTTAGATCGATGATCGTCCGGGCTGCTGCATCGTCGGCTCGGAACGGCCCGGCGAAAGGCGAAACGCGAAGCGCGATCGAGCAATGTTTGCTTTGCCGCTTGACCGCGTCCCAGTCGATCGGCGCTTTGACGATTTCTGGTTTCTTTCCGCCGAGATTGACTTCCGCGCCGAGTAACACAACTCCGTCCATTCGGGGTTCGGCTTCGCCAATTGCGTCGATCACCGCCGGCGTCCATTCGCGTTGCCAAACGTAGCCGCGCTGTTTGAGCGGGCCCGAAATCGTTTGTTCAGTTCGATGGCAACCAGCCAGAGCGATCAGCGCAATCAACAGAATCGTTTTCGTGTTCAACTAAATCCAGAGCGTCCGATCGAAAGTGCGATATTGGATGGCTTCGCTGACGTGCTCGGGCGCGATCTCCGCTTTTCGGTCGAGATCAGCGATGGTGCGCGAGACTTTCAGGATCCGATCGTAGGCGCGGGCGCTCAGGTTCAGTTCGCTCATTGCCACTCGGATCAGTTCCTGCGAATCCTGCGTGAGCTTGCAGTGTTGTTTGAGATGACGCGTGGCCATGCGCGCGTTGCAGTTTACTTTCGCGTCATCGCGAAAACGCTCCTGCTGAAGTTGCCGTCCACAGATAATGCGCTCTCGGATGACAGCAGAAGCTTCCTCAGTGCGTTCGCTGGCGACATCGCGGTACTCGACTGCAGGTACTTCGATGTGCAAATCGATGCGGTCAAGCAGCGGCCCGGAGATGCGTTGACGATATCGCTGCACCTGCACCGGGCCACAACGGCATTC
>WNGQ01001278.1_pt1 | contig 52003 bp, 42 predicted proteins | sample 5407661 | NCBI WGS metagenome assembly WNGQ01 (sample SAMN13153382, study PRJNA577476) | soil metagenome | isolation source: 60 cm soil or saprolite under Garry oak tree replicate 2 | place: USA:California | collected 2016-06-15 | reverse complement strand
TCGACATCGTGTACACCGGCCTGCGCCCTGGCGAGAAGCTCGCCGAGAACCTGCTCGGCCGCGATGAGGTGGACAACCGGCCCTGTCACCCGCTGATCAGGCATGTCCAGGTGCCGCCGCTGGCGCCGGCCCTGATCATGGGCCTGGATCCGGATGCCGAGGCCGGCCAGCTCCGCGCCGCTCTCGCCCGCTGCGCCGGCCGCACTCATCCCGGGCTCATACCGTCCCAGGTGCACTGAGATGCCGACCAGGGGCGGTGGCGCAGCCGGTCACGATGTCGTGCGGTCCGCGCGGTGCCACGCCGGCCGCCGCGCCTGCCTCGGCATCCTGAGCGCCTGCCGCGGCACCCAGCGCGCCAGCGCGCGCGCATTATCGCGGGAAACGCCTCCTCGACCTGGCGATACTGGGCCTGGTCGCCATTCCGGCCCTGGTGCTCGGCGCGATCTGCGCCGCGGCGATATTGATCTCCGGCGGATCGCCGGTGCTCTTCCGGCAACTGCGCGCCGGGCGCGACGGCGGGCCGTTCGTGCTGTTCAAGCTGCGGACGATGGCCGGGGCTCAGCGGCGCGGTGACGCGTTTCCCGAGCCGGCCAGGATCACCAGGATCGGCCGGCTCTTGCGCCGGATGTCGATGGACGAGCTGCCTCAGCTGATCAACGTGCTGCGCGGCGAGATGAGCCTGGTCGGCCCGCGGCCGACACTCTCCTACCAGGTCCTGCGGTATGACCCGCGGCAGCTGCGCCGCCTGCGGGTACGGCCCGGGCTGACCGGCCTGGCACAGGTCAACGGCCGCAACCGGATGAGCTGGGCCGACCGCATCGAGTGGGACCTGCGGTATGTCGAGGAGCAGAGCCTCCGGCTGGACCTGGCCGTTATTGCCCGCACGGTGTGGACGGTGCTGAGCGGCGACGGCGTGGCAGGCCATGCACGCTTCGATCCCATTGCGCAAGCTGAGGAAAGGCGGTCTGTGGTGCCAGAGGTCACGCCAAGCATCCGGCTGGCGAAGCCCGATATCGGCGAGGAGGAAATCGAGGCGGTCCGCGAGGTGCTCACTAGCGGCACGCTTACCGGCGGCCCGCAGAATGCGGCATTTGAGCGGGAGTTCGCCGACCGGCATGGCGCCGCGCACGGGGTGACGTTCTGCACCGGGACCGCCGCCCTCGCCGCCATGCTGCTCTCCGAGGACATCGGCCCGGGAGACGAGGTGATCATTCCGTCGATGACGTTCGTCTCGACCGCGACCTGCGTCGCCCACGTGGGCGCCACCCCGGTCTTCGCCGACATTGACCCGCGGTCGTTCAACCTGGATCCCGGCGAGATAGCCAGGCTGGTCACCAGGAGGACCCGCGCCGTCATGACCGTGCACTATGCCGGCCAGCCGGGAGAACTCGACCAGCTGCAGAAGATCTGTGCCGATCACGGGCTGCTGCTGCTCGAGGATGCCGCCCAGGCCGCCGGGGCGGAGTTCCGCGGCAGGCCCGTCGGCACGTTCGGCAAGTCGGCCATGTTCAGTTTCACGCCGACCAAGAACATCACGACCGGCGAGGGCGGGATGGTGCTCACCGGCGACGCGCAAACCGCGGACAGGCTGCGGCTGCTGCGCAACCACGGGGAGGCTCGCCGCTACCAGCACGTGCTGATCGGCTACAACTGGCGCCTCACCGAGATGCAGGCGGCCATCGGGCGGGTGCAGCTTCGCAAGCTCGATCCGATTCTCGCGCGCAAGCGCGAGAACGCGGCCTGGATGAGCGGCCGGCTTGCGCAGGTCCCAGGAATCAGCCCGCCCTACCAGGTGCCGCATGCCAGCTCGTCGCACATGCTCTACACGTGCCTCGTGCGGCGGAACCGGGACGCCGTGCTCGATCACCTGCAACGACGCGGCATCGAGGCCCGCGTCTATTTCCCGCCCGCGCATCTCCAGCCGATTTTCGCCGGCCGGCGCCTGCGCCTTCCCGTCACCGAAGCCGTCGCCGCGCAGATGCTGTCGATTCCGATGCATTCCAGGCTCACGTCCGGCGAGCTTGCCCAGATCGCCAGCGCGGTCGGGGAAGCCGCTGGCAGCGCGGGGCTATCCGGGCCAGGGCCAGCCGGGCCGGGCCCAGCCGGACTAGGACTAGCCGGGCCAGAGCCAGCCGGACCAGGGCCAGCCGGGCCGCCCGCGCGCGGAGCGCCGGACCCCCGGCCGCCGCGTACCGCACCGGAATCAGTGCCCACGCTGCGGCCAGCCCCATGACGCGGCTGCGGGCAGGCCTGGTCGGCCTGGGCACGATGGGACGGCACCACGCCAGGGTGCTCGGCGACCTTTCCGGCGTCGAGCTCGTCGGCGCGATAGATCCGGACCCGCGGGCCCGCAGCACCGCGCGCTCTGTTTCTGCCGTAGCCGACCTGGATGAACTGCTGGCACTCGGCATCGACATCTGCGTGGTTGCCGCGCCGACCCTGATGCATGCCGACATCGGGCTCCGGCTGGCCGACGCCGGGGTGCACACCCTGATCGAGAAGCCGCTTGCCCCGGACCCGGGCAGCGCGCGGCTGCTCGCGGAGGCATTCGATGATCGGCGGCTGGTCGGGTGCGTGGGGCACATCGAGAGATACAGCCCGGCCCTGCGCGCCCTGCGCGCCCGGCTTGGCCAGGGCGAGCTCGGGCCGGTCTTCCAGATCGCGACCCGCCGCCAGGGACCGTTCCCGGCGCGGATCCGCGATGTCGGGGTGGTGATGGACCTCGCCACCCACGACATTGATGTCACCCAGTGGGTGACGGACAGCCGCTACTTGAGCGTGTCGGCATTCACCGGCCGCCCGAGCGGTGGACCGTACGAGGATCTGGTCTCGGTCAGCGGCATGCTCCGCGATGGCACCATCACGAGCCACCTGGTGAACTGGCTGTCCCCGATGAAGGAGCGCATCGTCACGGTGACCGGCGAACGCGGCTGCCTGGTCGCCGACACGCTGGCCACCGAGCTGTGGTTCCACCGCAACGGCGCCGTCACCGCGCCCGGCCCGCCCAGCCGCCCGTTCCATGGCGCATCTGAAGGTGACCTGATCCGCTATGCGGTCGCTAAGCGCGAGCCGCTGGCTACCGAACTAGAGAATTTTCGCGACGCCGTATTCGGGAAACCCGCTGACGTCGTCACCATGCGGCAGGGTGTCGAGACGATCGAGGTCGCCGCGGCGGTGCTGGCCGCGTCCAGGGACTGCAGCGCTGTCCGGCTTGCGGCCGGCGGGCCGGGGCTCGATGACGTGCCTGCTCCCGCGCTTCCCGACGGGCGGCGGGCGGCGAGGTGACCGCGCGGGTCGCGGTCGTAGGGCTCGGCAAGATCGGCCTGCCGCTCGCCGTCCAGATGGCCGGAAAGGGAGTCCGCGTTCGCGGTGCCGACGTGAGCCAGGCAGTCGTGGACCTCGTGTCCGGCGGCCGCGCCCCGTTCTCCGGCGAGCCCGGCCTTGCCGAGCGACTCGGTGAGGCCGTCCAGTCCGGCCTGCTCACCGCCACCACCGATACGACCGCGGCGGTCGCGGAAAGCGAGATCGTGGTCGTGGTCGTGCCGCTGCTGACCGACGCGGCCGGGCAGCCGGACTACCGCGCGGTCGACGCGGCCACCGCCTGCGTCGCGGCCGGCCTGCGGGCCGGCAGCCTGGTCAGCTACGAGACGACGCTGCCGGTGCACGCTACCAGGCAGCGGTTCGGGCCGGCCCTTGCCGCGGGCTCGCGACTGCGTCCCGGCCTGGACTTCCGGCTGTGCCACAGCCCGGAACGGGTCTCCAGCGGCACGATCTTCGCCGACCTGCGGCGGTATCCGAAGCTGGTCGGCGGCATCGACGCGTGCAGCGGCGAGTGCGCCGCGCGATTCTATGAGTCCGTACTTGACTTCGACGAGCGCCCGGATCTGCCGCGGCCGAACGGGGTGTGGGATCTCGGCAGCGCGGAGGCCGCCGAGCTCACCAAGCTGGCCGAGACCACCTACCGCGACGTCAACATCGCGCTGGCCAACGAGTTCGGCTGCTTCGCCGCCGCCGCGGGCATCGACATCTATCAGGTCATAGCGGCGGCCAACAGCCAGCCGTTCAGCCACCTGCACCGGCCCGGCATCTCGGTCGGCGGGCACTGCATCCCGGTGTACCCGCGGCTCTATCTCGCGGGCGATCCTGGCGCGCGGCTGCCCGCTGTCGCCAGACAGATCAACGACACCATGCCGGCTCGGGCGGTGCGGATGCTCGCCGAACTGACCGGAGGGCTGGCCGGCCTGCGGGTTGCCGTACTCGGCGCCGCCTACCGGAGCGGCGTGAAGGAGACCGCGTGCTCCGGCGTCTTCGCTGTCGTGCGCGAGCTCGCCCGCCGCGGCGCCCGGCCGATGGTGCATGACCCGCTGTACAGCGCGGCCGAGCTCCGCGGGCTACGACTGCTGCCGTACCGCATTGGTGCGCCATGTGACGCCGTGATCGTGCACACGGATCACCCCGAGTACAACCTCCTCGCGCCCGCTGACCTGCCCGGCGTCCGGGCGCTTGTGGACGGCCGCGCCGTCACCGACCCCGGCCGCTGGGGCGCCATCCCGCGGCGAGTGATCGGCCAGCCAGCCGGGAACGCGTCACCGCACCGGCCGCCGGACCGGCCCACGGCCGGCGATGCCGCCGCCGGTCCGGCCCCAGCAGACAACCAGACCCCGGCAGACGGTCACGCCCCGCCAGACCGCCAGACCCCGGCAGACGGTCAGGCCCTGGCTGGCGAAGGTACCCGGGCCGGCCACCCAGGCTGACCGTCAGCCATCCGCATCGGCGCCCGCGCTCAGCAGGCGCATGCACTGAGCTGGCTTCGCGCATGGCATGCCCCGTATCGGGCGCCCAGCAGGCTTGTTCACCAGCCAGCAGATTGCGGCCCGCCGGAACTCACCCGCCCCAGGCTCACTTCACCAGGCTCACTTCATCAGGCTCACTTCATCAGGCGCCAGCGTAGAGCCTGCGTAGCGCGCCAGAGAGCCGGCTGCGGTCCGCGGCGGCGCCTGCGCTAGGGATCTTGATACCGCGCCGGGATGCCGAGCCGGTGGCCTGGTTTCGCCGCGCGCACCCTCCGCCGCCGGACGCCCGCAAGCCCCAATTGCCATCCTTTTGTGCTGCTACTCAGGTGCAACCCGCTGCGCACCGTGCCGATAACCCCCAACTCCGACTCTGAGGTCAGAACGACGGAAGCCCGATCCAACCGGGCACCGATCAAGATCTCGGGGGAGACGAAATGTCCGGCACGAAGGAAATCCAAACCGGCAGCAAGGCCGCCCGCACCGCGCTGCGGCGGGCCGCCAGATACGCGATCGCATCGACGGTCACTGCCGGGGTCCTCCTCTCGGTGGCGGGTTTCGCCCCCGCAGCCCAGGCCGCGACCGCACACGCCGCGGCATCCTCCTCCGCCAAGACCACCGCCCGCATCCAGGCCCTGCTCGACAGCCCGGCCGGCGGCACCGTGAACCTCCCGCACGGCACCTTCACCATCCGCCCCACCCTGCGGCTCCAGCATGGCGAGCGGATCGTCGGCCACGGAACCACGCTGCGCGTCGCCTCCGGCTCAGGCAACTACTCCGCGGTGCTAGCCGGGGCGACCGCATCGACGGACCTGTCCGGACTGGCCATCACCGGCGTGACCTTCGACCAGAATGCCACGGGCAACGCGATCCGTAACTCCGCCAAGCTGGTGAACGGCAAGCCGCGGTTCGTCGTGCTGGTCGGCTCCGGGACCGGTATCAAGATCACCAATGACAAGTTCATCGGCTCCGACAACATCAACACGATCGTGACGGGCGGCGGCACCCGTGACGTCACGATCAGCGGCAACGTCTTCAAGACCAGCGATGCTCTGCTGCACGACCACTCGACGATCTACACCAGCGGCACCAGCACGGTGATCAGCAACAACACCCTGATCGGCCGGGCCGCCTATCATTGCGCCGCCATCGAGGTGCATGGCGACCAGGGCCGCGTGACCGGCAACCATGTGCGCGGTTACTACCGCGGGGCAAACCTCGCCGCCTCCGACACGATGTTCAAGGGCAATCACCTATCCGGCACGGCCAACCCGGTGGACCTTTGGTCAGCCGACCCCGGACCGCTGAGCAACGTGGCAGTCACGGGCAACGTGCTCAACCGCAACCTGCCGTACTGGCGCCACGTGCTGGCGCACTACGGGGTGCACCTGCCGCCCGCCAAGTACCTGCGCCAAGTAATCAGGGACACAACCTCCACGATGCCCTTCCACAACATCACCATCCACGGCAATCGCGGCTGAACCTCCCGCAACTACGGCATCACTGCCCCGGCCCTCCCCCGGCCGGGGCGGTGATGCCGTTGCCAGGCACCTGACATACGTGCCCGCTGGCGGCATTTGGTGCCAGTCACCGCAGCGGACGCGCTGGCACGCCGACGACGACCGCCCCGGCAGGCTGGTCTCTGGTGACGACGGCACCGGCGCCTACGATCCCGCGTGACCCGATCCGTAGCCCCTGCAGGACGCACGCATTCGAGCCAACGGTCGCGCTCGCCCCGACCGTCACCGCGCCGGCCACATTCGCCCCCGGAAGGACCGTCACGAAATCGCCGAGCACAGCGTCGTGCCCGACCGTGGCGTTGTAGTTGACATGGACATGCGCGCCAAGCACCGCTCCGGTCGAGATGAACGCATTCGCTAGTACCACGCAACCAGGCCCGAGCGCCGCGCCGGTCGACACGGCCGCGCGCGGATGGATTACCTGGCCTGGCACAAGGCCGCGAGCTGAGAGCAGCTTCGCCAGCCGAGCGCGGGCGATAGGATCAGCAATCGCGACCACGAAGGTGCCGGCGCTGGCCTGCTCCGGGTAACCGACGGCTATCCCGTCCACCTCGCGAACGTCCGCTCGGTCGTCCAGGAAGGCCAGGTCGGCGGCGCAGGCCGCGGGCATCGAGCGACGCGCGTCAAGCACTTCACGCCCGAAGCCGCCCGCACCGGCGATATAGAAGGTCACCGTTGTGCCCGGGCCAGCGCCGCGAGGAACTGCCCAGCGAGGGCGGTGGCGCCGTGATTCTCATGCACCCATTTCCTGCCGCGTGATCCAACGGCATGGCGCTCGGCGGCATTGAGCGCTGCCAGTTGCAGAAGCGCGTCAGCCACCGCGCTGGGTGACTCCGGCGGTATGCAGATACCGCCGCCGGACGCACTGACCGGATTATCCATGATCGCGCAGCCAGCTACGACCGGCCGGCCGCTGGCCAGGTAGTCGAACAACTTGTTGCAGCTTAGGCCGTACTTATGGACCGAAACGTCGCGCAAGGAGAAAAGCACCACATCAAGGGCGTCGAGCACGGCTGGGACCGAATTCTTAGGTACCGGCTGCCAGAAGAGCACATTTGCGAGACGGGAGGTACGGGCAATCTGCTGACACCATTCCTTTTCCACCCCCGACCCGACGAACGCGAATGCAATCCGCTCTTCCCCACGATCACGCAGCTCGCGCGCCGCGTCGACCAGCACATCGACGCCGTTGACCCGTCCGTGTGATCCGACGTAGCCGGCCACTAGGCAGCCTGCAGAACTCTGCTGCTTGATCCAGGCAACAAGCTCCGCCGCGTCGCCGCTAGCCGGCTGAATGCTGGAAGCGTAGTCGGCGACTCCGTTTGGGACATAGGAAATCTTCTCTCCGGGTATCCCATGTTCCTCGATGTACTGTGCCGCGTTCGGCAAGAGGGTGATGATCATGGCAGCATGGCGGTAGAGGAAGCGCTCCAGCAGCGTGAGCAGCCTGGCAGCGGCACCACGCTCTCGTAGCGCCCCGATGTCGATCAGTGTCCGGGGCCACAAGTCCCGCACTTCGAAGACGAACGGCACCCGCCGGAGCGTGGCGATCAAGAACGCGGCGGCCGCGGCGGGCAGGTGCACGGAGGAGCCGACCACGACATCCGGCCGTTGGAAACGATGCTGGTCACGTATTGCACCCAGCGCATAGCTGAGCATGTTCAATACCCTGCGGTAGTCATTTCGCAAGTAAGGGACGGTGCGTATCCAGACGAAGCGGACGCCATCGATAACTTGTACCCGGAGTCGCTCGCCCGGCCTCAGCCGCTCCTCCTGCCTGGTGAAATGACCGAAGCTGCTCGCGAAGATCGTGATGTCATGCCCCTGACCGGCAAGCACGCGGCCGAACTCGTAGTGCCTCGTCCCGGCGGGCCGGTCAGGCGGTGACGCGTAGTGATTGAGAATCCAGATCCGCATGCGAGCAGCTCTCCCGAGTCACCAGCCCGGCGAAGGGCCCCTAGCGCCTGGCCTGCAACTACGACGCGCAGGCCGAGGCGTCTCGGCCGTAACGCAGGCATCGGCCCGCCGATCTCACCTAACGTATTGGATTGTATACTCTAAGTTACTCATCATCGAGCCGACCAACCCGAGGGCCCTGCCGTTGCTCATCTCGAAGGATGCGCCTGCGCAGTCCGAGCCCTCAGCATTGTCCGGATGGCAGCGTCGCTCGCAACGAGCCCTGCCAGGTATCCGGCCGCGCACTGTGGGCGGAACCGTGGGATCCCGAATCGTCTCGGCGATCCTTGGCTTGGGCGCGGCGATCATCACCGCCCGCGGCCTCGGCCCGCATGGGCGGGCACTATTGGCCGTGATGGTGGCCGTACCCGTGCTATTCAGCGTGGTGGCCGTGCTGGGGCTGGACAACGCCAATGCCCGGTTCGCCGGGCAGTCCCATACCGTCTTCCGCCAGATCATCCGTCGGTCGGTGCTCTTCTCCGCGGCGGCGGGCACTGCAATGGCGGCAGCATGGTGGCTTTCAGGCTTGCTGTGGCCGCCCGTCCTGCTCGGCCTAGACCGCAATCTTGCGCTGCTCAGTGCGGCATTGTGCCCGATCAGCCTGCTGATGACCCTGCTTGGCGCGGCAGAGATCGGCCGGGGACGCGTCTTTGTCTACAACCTCGTGACCATCGCTACCGCCGCGACCTACACCACGGGCGTGATCTTGCTAGCGACCGCAGGACGCCTGTCAGTCGCTGGATCCTTCGTTGCCTGCGGGCTGAGCCAGCTAGTGGGCGCTATCTCACTGCTGGCGCTGGCGAACCGGCGAGTGCACGCAGATGGCGATCAGCTCCCGTTGCGCAGATACTCCAGCTATGCCGTCCGCGCCTACCTGCCGAACCTGGCCCAGTACGGCATGCTGCGCATGGATGTGCCGATCATTCAGGTGCTTGCCGGAACAACCGCCGTTGCCCTTTACGCGGTAGCGCTGCCGATCGGCGAAGGCCTGCTGCTGCTCCCTACCGCAGTTGCACTCGTGATCTTCCCGCGGGTGACCTCCGGCGCGGTAGGCCGGAAGGCGGCCGACCGTACTGGCGGCACGGTGTTCGCCGTGGGCCTGATTCTCGCGGTGGCAGTGGCAATTGCAGCGCCCGTGCTCATCCCCCTGCTGTACGGCACGGCGTACAACGGCTCGGTTGCCGTGGTCTGGTGGATGCTGCCCGGCCTCGTTGTGTTCGGCGGCGGCCGGACGCTCCAGGCGTACCTCGCCGCTACCGACCAGCTCAGGCTCGTGATCGTGGCTACGGTGGCCGGGGTCACGGCTTGCCTGGCCGGCCTGCTTGCGCTGTCGCCGCGGTTCGGCGCGGCTGGCGCTGCCGCAGCCGACTCGGCCGGCTACCTGGTGTTCACCATCGTCCTCATCGGAGGTCTGTGCAGTCCCGCGAGCGCGGCGAAAGCCACCGTCCGGCTACTGCAGACAGGCCGAAGTCAAGTACTCTGGCTCGCCTGGAGCCTGCTCGCGACCGCACGCAGCCTCGCGCGCCCGGCCGCGCTGGGCAGCCTGGTAGTGGCGGCAGGGCTGGCCGGGGCCACGCTGTCGGTGTCAGACCATGCGCCTGCGATAGCCGCGGGCCTGATTTTGCTCGTCATGCTCATCGTGCCGAGCGCCGGAATCTACCTGCTCGCCATCGCGATTCCCGTTTCGCAGACCACATTCGGAGCCACGCTGCTGACCGGCAAGGACCTGGCCGTACTCGTGGTCGCCTGCCTGGTAGGACAGATCGCGGCGAACCGGCTGGCACGCCCGAAGGCGGGAACGGCGGCCATCGCAATCGCATTGGTCGGCTACTTCCTGCTCTCAGCGATGCTGGCCGATGCGGGCAATGGCGGGCAGGCCTGGCGCTACGTGCTGATCCTCGGGATTCCGCTGTTGTGCTTGCCGCTGAGCGCGGGAGACGGCCGGGTCATGCGCCGCGCCATCGTTCTGCTGAGCCTTACGGCAGCGTGTGTGGCGGTAGCGGAAGTCCTGACTACACACGCGTCCCTCGCGGCGTCCGCAGGCGCCTCTGCGGCCGATAGCGCTGCGGCCGCGATCGGCAAGACCGGAGCAGTCAACCATAACGCCGAGGCTGCGCTGTTCGTCCTCGCCCTGGGGGTGCTGCTGGCGTTGTTCCCGCGGACCAGAGCTGGCCTCGCCAGGCTGGCCTATGGCACCGCCATAGCGGCGCTGGCCGTCGGAGTGGCTTACTCGTTGAGCCGGGCCGCCTACCTCGGGGGCCTAGTAATGATCGCGGTCTTCGCAGTACGCAGGTCGATCCGCGGGATTGTCGGCCTCGCCGTGAGCCTCGGCTGCCTGCTGCCGCTGCTGCCCGGGGCAGCCACAGCCCGGCTCGGCACCATCTGGAACTCGAGCAGCCTGGACGCTGATTCGGCAATCCGGCTTGATTTGTGGAGCAGCGCGCTGCGAATGTTCGCCGCGCGGCCGATCTTCGGCGTAGGTTATCTAAACTTTGCCCCACAGTTGCCCGCGTACTTTATCAATACGGGCAACTACGACACCTTCCTAGTGCGGTTCTCGCAGCTCGACTTCCCGCACAACGTCTACTTCACTGTTCTCGCCGAGACTGGGATCGTCGGCGCGATTCTGGTTGCTGCTCTAATAGTCGTTGGCTGGCGCCGGGCCTGGTCCGCCAGCAAATCCGGCGACTGGGCGGGCGAGGGTGCGCTGCTGGCGTTTGTCGGCGTCGGCGTCTGCTCTGTTTTCGGCGAGGTGCTTCTCGTGCAGCCCATCCTCGCCGCGTTCGTGCTGACCGTCCTGGCCGCGCGCCCACGGGCGGTGACTCGTGACTGAGCCGCTCCCTGCCCAGGCTTCAGCCGCGGACCGTGATCGGCCGCTCCGCGTGCTGCAGGTGGCCGGCACTTCCGTCGGAGGCGGATGGTTCCATGATCAGGTGATCGGGCTGGCCAGCCGCGGACACCAAGTGCGTGCGGTGCTGCCAGGCGGCGGCCCCCTCGCCGACCGCCTGCGAGCCAGCGGCATAGATGTCGAGATCGTCCAGTTCGGCATCAGCCGCCAACTCCGGGACCTGCCCCGGCTTGCCCACGCTGAGCTGCAGCTGCTGCGCCTTGTCCGCGCCTTCCGGCCGGATGTCATCCATGCTCACCTGATCAGGGCGGCGCTGGCCTGCCGCGTAGCCTCGGCGGCCTACCGGCGGGCACTCCGGGTTACCCAGGCCCCCGGCAAATTCAGCTTGCACACCTCTAGGCTGCAGTGGCTCGACCGGCGGACCCTGCGGCGCGACGACGTGATGATCGGCTCCTGTCAGGCGATCGCCGACCAGTACCAGGCGCTAGGAGCCCGATCGGTGGCCGTCAGCTATTACGGTTGCGACGTCCACCGGCTCGACCCGGCTACCTCCGGGGCCACCTTTCGCAGTGAGTTCGGCCTTAGCAGCGCTGCGCCCACGGTAGGAATGGTGGCGCACATGTACCCGAGTCGGCTGCACCGCTTCGGCGACACGGGCATCAAGGGCCACGAAATCTTCCTGGCCGCCGCGCCGCTGATCCTGCGGAAGGTACCTGGTGCGCAGTTGTTCGTCGTCGGCGACGAGCTGTCCGGAAACGGGGAATACCGGAGTGCGCTTGAGGCAATGATCGCCGACCCGGGGATAGCCGCACGAGTGCATTTCACCGGGCATCGCACTGATATCGAGTGCGTGCTCGCCGGGCTCGATGTGGTTGTCAACCCCTCTCTGGAGGAATCCGCCTGTTACACGATGATCGAGGCCCTGCTGATGGAAAGGGGCGTGGTAGCTAGCAATGTCGGCGGGCTGCCTGACACCGTGCGGCACGGCAAGACCGGCCTGCTGGTGCCCCCCGCGGATCCCGCGGCCCTGGCGGCCGCGGTAACCGAACTGCTCGCCGACCCAAGCCGCCGGCACGAGATGGGCCGCCGGGGCCGCGACCACTGCCTGCGTCAGTTCGATATCGAAGTCACAGTTGCCGGCCTGGATGCGTTGTACCGAAAGGCGCTAAGTGAGCTACGGCGGTCCAGGCTGAGCATGTCCGGGTCGACCGGGCCTGGCCTGGCCCGGCGCACACGGCCTGGCACATGAAGCAAGCAACCAGCATCGCCTCGCAAGTTGCCGCATTGCCTCCACGGCAGCTGCGCATTCTGCAGGTCACGGCCACGTCCGTCGGCGGGGATTGGTTCCTCGACCAGGTCACTGGGCTGGCCCGGCTAGGTCACACGGTGCGCACGGTCCTCCCCCGCGAGGGACCGCTGCCAGGCCGGCTGCGCGACGCCGGCATTCCCGTAGAGATCGTCTCGTTCCAGGGAAAACGCTTGGAGCAGGTGCCTCGGGTAACCGCTGCCGAGTTGCGCCTGCTGCGCCTCGTCCGTGCCTTCCGGCCGGATGTCATCCATGCGCACTTGCTGAAGGCCGTGCTGTCCTGTCGGCTGGCCGCGCTCGGCCACCGCCAGGCCCTGCGCGTATCCCAGGTGCCGGGAACAGTTCATCTGCACAGTCCGCTGCTGCGGTGGCTCGATCAGGCGACGCTGTCGCGCGACGACGTAGTGATCGGCTCCTGCCAGGCGATCGCCAGCCAGTACCGGGCGATGGGCGCGCGGACGGTGGCCGTTAGCTACTACGGGTGTGATGTGCGCAAGGTCGATCCGCGAACCACGGGGGAAGCCTTCCGGCGTGAGTTCGGTCTGGCTGACGGCATGCCGACCGTCGGCATGGTGGCGCACATGTACCCCAGCCGCATGCGCGCCTTCCGTGGCACGGGCGTCAAGGGCCACGAGGTCTTCCTGGACGCCGCCCCGCTGATCCTGCAACGGTCACCTGACGCCCGCTTGTTCGTCGTTGGCGACGAGCTCGCTGGTGGCGGAGGCTACCGGCGGGAACTCGAAGCACGAGCCACCGACCTTGGGCTCGGCGGACGAGTGCACTTCACTGGGCACCGCACCGATATCGGGTGCGTGCTGGCCGGGCTGGATGTTGTCGTCAACCCGTCGCTGGCGGAGTCGGCGTCCTATGCGATGGTCGAGGCCCTGCTGATGGAAAAGGGAGTGGTCGCCAGCGATGTCGGCGGGCTGCCGGACACCGTCCGGCACGGCGACACAGGCCTGCTGGTGCCGCCCGCGAATCCGGTGGCCCTAGCCGACGCGGTGACCGAGCTGCTCGCCGACCCGGGCAAGCGACGCGAGATGGGCCGCCGCGGACGCGAGCACTGCCTGCGGCAGTTCGACATCACCGCGACCGTGGCAAGCGTGCAGGCCGTCTACCGCCAGGCGCTTGATGAACTGACGCGCACCAGCCGCGGCACGAGGACGGGCCGCGGCACGAGGACGGGCCGGAAATGACGAGTGGCACAACCCCGGCCGCCGGCCTGGCCTGCGGCGCAAGACCGGGCCCGGCATGACCCGGGCCACGTTCCCGCTGATCGCGAAGGCGCTTCGCGATATGCGCGTGCGGGCGTACCCGGTACAAGAACACAGCCCGCCGGACGCGACCGGGCTATACCCGCTCGACACCCGCATTATCAGCGGCCAATTCCGGCGTGACCCCGACGGAGTCGTCGTGATCGCCGGTCCGGACGGCAGCGACTACCACAACCCGGTTTCTGTGAGTTTGTATGCGCTCGGCCGGCACACCGAGGCTCGCCTGGCCCCCGGCGATACCGCGGCCGGCCTTGCCGCCGCCCGCACCGGCGCCCGCCTGGCTGGATTCCTTGCCCAGGCACGGTACCTACGGCTCAGCCAGGATGGAGACGGCGGATGGCGATACCCGGTTCCGGCCCCGCGCTACCGCATCGGCCCGGGCTGGTATTCGGCTATGGCCCAGGGGCTGGCCACCTCGGTGCTGCTGCGCGCCTACGACATCACCAGTGAGCAGTCCTATCTCGATGCGGCGGACGGCGCGGTCGCGCTGCTGCTCAAGCCCCTGCAGGAAGGCGGCTGCGCGCATTACGACAGGTCGGGCAGGCCGTTCCTTGAAGAGTGCCCGACCGACCCCCCGTGTCACATACTCAACGGCGCAGTGTTCGCCCTGATCGGCCTGTGCGAACGAGAGGCGAGATCGGGGGGCAATGCTCATATGGCGGCCGCACGGCGGCTAGCGGCGGACCTGAGCCAGTTCGATATTGGCTACTGGTCCCGCTATGACCTGCGTTTCGCCGCGCCGGCCACCATGGCGTACCACTCGCTGCACATCTCGTTGCTCAACGTGGCCGCAAGGCTTTCCGGGGACCAGGTATTCACGACTGCAGCGCTCCGCTGGCGCTCGTACCTCGGGCGTCCCGCCTGCCGACTCCGGGCGGCGGCGGCCAAAGCCCGATTCGTGCTAGGCGAGAGAAGTGGCTGACCGCGACGGGCTGACCATCGTCTTGCTGGCTCCGGCTGCCTCGGTGCATACCGCGCGGTGGGCGGCCGCGCTGGCCGGTGCCGGGCACCGGGTCGTCGTGGCCAGCTGGCAACCGGGACCTGAACTCCCCGGCGCCGAACTGCGCGTCGCCCCCGGTGCCGGAATGTGGCCAGTGCGCCGGGCGGCGCGGGCCGTGCGCTGGCTGCGGCGCCTAGTGCATGAAATCCGCCCCGATCTAGTGCACGTCCAATCCATTGGCGCGCACGGCTTGCTCGCGATGGCTCTGCCGCGGGGATCCGCGCTGGTCGTGACGCCGTGGGGCAGCGAGATTCGGGCCGCGAGCCATTCCGCGCCGCGGGCGACGGTCATCCGGCTAGCCCTGCGCCGGGCCGATCTGGTGCTGCCGACCTCGGCCGAGGTAGCCGCTGAGCTGGCGGACCGCTACCGGGTGCCGCCGACCCGGATCCGGGTGCTCTCCTGGGGCGTCTCCGCTGACCTGATCCAGCGCCTGCCGACGATTTCTGCCGCGACCGTCCGGTCTGACCTCGGCATTCCTGCCGACGCCACCGTGCTGCTCTCGGTCCGCAGCATCTCAGCCACCTACCGGACCCGCGAGATAGTGTCCGCCTTCGCCCGGGCCGCGGAGGGCCGGCCGGATCTCTTCCTCGTCGTGCTGGCCGGGCATCGTCCGGATCGCGAGTCCGCGCGCCGCGCGAAGGACGGCTACCTCGAAGCGGTGCGCGCGGCGGCCGGCGCCGTAGCAGACCGGATCCTGCTCGTGGACCGTGCGCTTAGCCCGCGCCAGGCATTCGAGCTAATGTGCGCGAGCGACGTGGCCGTATCCGTTCCCCTCGGCGATCAGCGAAGCTCGTCGGTTCTTGAGGCCGCTCTCGCCGGCTGCCGCATCATCCTGTCCGACATCGCGCCCTACCGGGAGCTGGTCAGCGACGGGCTGGCGGCCGACCTGCTTGCCGAGCCGATCGGCGCCACCCTGGCAGCGCACCTGGTGACCGTATCGGCCGATGGGGCAAGCTGCCGCGGCAACAGGAAGTTCATCCTGGCCCGAGAGAACGGGGCGGACAAGCTGGCGGAGCTTGACCAAATTTATCGCCGGCTGTGCCTGGGCTGACAGTCGTCTCGCCCACTCCATCCCGGCACACTGGTGCCATGACTGCTCCAGCGAGCTACCCCGAGCCGCCCGCGCCCGCGTTTCTCTTCGACCTCGACGGCACGCTGATCGACAGCGTGTACCAGCACGTGATCGCCTGGCGGCACGCGCTGTCGAGGCTCGACATCGACCTGTCGGTATGGCGGATCCACCGGCGGATCGGCATGAGCGGCGGCCTGTTCGTCTCCGCCCTGATGCGCGAGACCGGCATCTCGCTGTCCGCCGCGGACATCGACATGTTGCAGGAGGCGCACGCGACGGAGTACCTGGCGCTGGCGGACTCCGTGCGGCCGCTGCCCGGCGCCGCCAGGCTGCTGGCGGCGCTCACCGCGCGCGAGGTGCCGTGGATGATCGCGACGAGCAGCCGCACAGCCACCGCACGGCTGGCGCTACCGCTGCTGGGGCTGCCGGCCGACACCTTCATGGTGACCCGCGACATGGTCCGGCGCGCCAAGCCCGACCCCGACCTGTTCCTCGCCGCGGCCGCCCAGCTCGGCGTGGATGCGCGGGACGCGATGGTGGTCGGCGACAGCGTCTGGGACCTGCTCGCGGCGCGGCGGGCCGGGGCGATCGGCATCGGCCTGATGTCCGGCGGATACGGCCGCGAGGAACTTGAGCGGGCCGGCGCCTACCGGGTTTACGCCGACCCGGCCGAGATGCTGGCCAGGGCCGACGAACTGGGCGTGCGTGACCTGCCCGGCTGACCCGGACCGGCTGACCTGACCGGCCGACCCGACCGCGCGGCTCAGCCACCTCGATGCCGAGCGACCACCTGGCTGGCCCCGCTACCAGCGGTTCTGGGACGAGAGCCACGAGCGGCTCGACGAGCTGCTCGCTGCCCTGCAAGCCGACTGCAAGGACGACCCGGCCGCGGCAAGGCGGTCTGAGCGAAGGGAACCCAGCGATGGATAAGTACGCAGATCACGGCGGAACCCGGTATTCCGCAAATCCTCATCAGCCAAGCTGCCGGCCGACTGAGCCGATAGCGGCCCGATAGAAGGGGATGACATGCTGCTCGACGGCAAGAACGCCGTGATCTACGGAGCGGGCGGCTCGATCGGGGGCGCGGCGGCCCGCGCCTTCGCCCGCGAGGGGGCACGGGTGCATCTCGCCGGGCGTACCCGCGAGACGCTGGAAGCGGTGGCCAGCGAGATCCGGTCCTCGTCACGAACGGCAGCGGCGGCCGGGACGGCGATCGTCGACGCACTGGACGAGAACGCGGTCGACGAGCACGCCGACGCGGTAGCCGCGGCGGCGGGCAGCCTCGACATTTCCGTCAACCTCATCTCCCACGGCGACGTGCAGGGCACGCCGCTCGCCGAGATGTCCGTCGCGGACTTCGAGCGGCCGGTCGTCACCGCGGTGCGCACGATGTTCCTGACCGCGCGGGCGGCGGCCCGCCACATGATCAGGCGGCGAGCGGGGGTGATCCTCATGTTCGGCGGCTACGGGGACCCGGTGCCCCGGGTGGGCGGGCTGCAGGTCGCGTTCGGCGCGCTGGAGTCCCTCCGCCGGGGCCTGGCTTGCGAGCTCGGGCCGTCCGGCATCCGCGTCGTCACCCTGCAGACCGGCGGCATTCCCGAGACCCTCCCGGACGGGTTCGACGGACGCCAGGCGATCATCGACGACATCGCCGGGCGGACCATGCTCGGCCGCGCGGCGACCCTGGCGGACGTCGGCAACGTGGCCGCCTTCGCCGCGTCCGACCAGGCCCGCAGCATCACCGCGGCGGCGATCAACATCACCTGCGGCTCGGTCGCCGACTAGCGCTTGCCAGCTCGTGCACCGGCTGGCTGGTGACTGGGGCCGCTCAGCTGGTGGCGCGGGCGGCGTTGACGATGACCTGGGTGACCGCGCCGGGTTTGGAGATCAGGGACAGGCGGCCGGCATTTACATCGGTGATGCGGGCCTTTGCGCGCTGGGCCATGAACTGTAGCAAAGCGGGCGGGATGACCTTGTCGGCGGTGCCGATCACGGCCCATGACGGGATGGTCTTCCAGGCCGGTGTCCCGGAGGGCTCGGAGAGCGCGGACGGCCTAGCCAAACGCCGGATCACGCCGTCAGTCAGATGACCCAAGACGACGGCTGCTGGCGCCTACTGTGGGGACGTAAGCCAGATGCCGGCGATGAGGAAGGCCGGCGGTGAGGACAGCGACGTTGCCGGCGCGGTACGACACCCCTCTCGGGCGGCCCTAGGCGGAAGGCGCGACGTGGGCACATTGGGCACACCGGAGGCGACCTCCAGCCAGCCGGCTGGCCTAAGGTATGCAAGCGGGCCGGGGCGGTGGGTCCTGTTCGCCACCGTGCTCGGGTCTGCGATCGCCTCGATCGATGCGACCGTGGTCGGCATCGCACTGCCCGCCATCGGCAAGGACTTCAGCACCAGCCTGGCCACATTGCAATGGGTGGTCACCGCCTACACGCTGACCCTGGCCGGCCTGCTGCTGTTCGCCGGCGCGCTGGGCGACAAGTACGGCCGCAAACGGATCTTCCTGACCGGCGTGGTGTGGTTCGCCCTGGCATCGCTGCTGTGCGGCGTCGCCCCTGATGCGCCGTTCCTGATCGTGGCCAGGGCCGTGCAGGGCATCGGCGCCGCGCTGCTGACGCCGGGGAGCCTGGCCATCATCGAGGCCTCCTTCGCGCCCAGCGATCGCGGCAGGGCGATCGGCGCCTGGTCGGGCCTCAGCGGCGTCGGCTCGGCGATCGGCCCGTTCCTCGGCGGGTGGCTGATCCAGGCGGTCTCCTGGCGGCTTATCTTCCTCATCAACCTGCCGATAGCCGCCCTCGTCGTCGCGGTGGGCCTGCGGCACGTTCCGGAGTCCCGCGATCCTGGCGCCACCGGCAGAGTGGACGTAACCGGGGGCGTGCTGGTCACCGGCGGCCTGGTCGGGCTGACGTACGGGCTGATCCAGGCCCCGGGCGCGGGCTGGGCCTCGCCGGCGCCGCTGACCGCGCTGACCGGCGGCGTGATCCTGCTCGCCGCCTTCGTCGCCTGGGAACGCCGCGCCGCCATGCCGATGCTGCCGCTGAACCTGTTCAGCTCCGCCCAGTTCAACGCCGCCAACGCCGTGACGTTCGCCGTGTACGGCGCGCTGGGCGGGGCGCTGTTCCTGCTGCCCATCCAGCTCATCCAGGTATCCGGCTACACCGCCCTGCAGGCCGGCATCTCGCTGCTCCCGGTCACGGTGATCATGCTCGTGCTGTCCGCCCGCTCCGGCGCCCTCGCCGCGCGGATCGGCCCACGGCTGCAGATGAGCATCGGCCCGGTTATCATCGCCGCCGGGCTGGCGCTGTTCGCCCGCATCGGCTACTCCGGGAACTATCTCACCGAGGTGCTGCCAGCCGTGCTCGTCTTCGGCCTGGGCCTGGCCGTCAATGTCGCGCCGCTCACCTCGACCGTCCTGGCTGCCGTCCCCGCCGAGCACGCCGGGATGGCGTCGGCGGTCAACAACGACGTCGCCCGCGCCGCGTCCCTGATCGCCGTGGCCGTGCTCCCGGCCGCAGCAGGCCTGTCCGGCTCGGCCTACCTGCACCGCGCGCAGTTCTCCGCGGGCTTCCACACCGCGTCGCTCATCTCGGCCGGGATGTGCATCGTCGGCGGCGCCGTGGCCGCCGTCACCATCCGCAACCCCCGCCCGGCCGAACTCGCCGCCCCGACCCCGGCACAGCTGTTTCACTGCGGCCTGGACAGCCCTCCAGCCCGCACGGCTGCCGCAGTCGGTCACGCGGCTACCAGGCAAGCGTAACCGCGAAGACCGGCTCCCCTGAGACCAGCGGACCAGGGCCCGAGGCCACCCGCCAGCCGCACAGGACCATCCTGCGCATGCCGTCATGGCCGGGGAGCGCCAGTTTGCCGCAGAACTGTCGCGCCGAGCCCATCGGCTGGCGAGCAGGGCCAGTTCGACATGCAGGCGGCGCTCGGCGATGGGATACCCGAGGCTTTCCTCAGGTCGTAAATATCCGTGGATATTTCTACGGTGCGGAGGGTGAGCGCGCCGGCGACGTCTGAGGCGCTCTGGGCAACGGACGGGCCTGACCTGTCCACCGACGAATAGTACGCCGCTGGCCCTGGAGTTGCCCAGTCGCCGCGTACGGCTGACGGTGACGGAGTACACAGAGCAGTCACATGACGCATGCCCGCTGCGGACGCCCGTCCATACGATCTGCGAGGTCGGCGATACCGCAGCCGGAGGAGACCACGGATGGGACCAAGTGACCTCATCGGCAGGCAGCGGGAAGTTGGGGCGCTCGCCGAACTGGTTGGTCAGCGCGGCGCGGGGGGTGCGGCCTTGATCGTCCTCGGTGACCCGGGCATCGGCAAGTCCGCTTTGCTGCGCGCGGTAGGGCGCATGGCGCAGGATGATGGTCTTCGGGTGCTGACGGCGGCCGGCGTGGAGTCCGAGGCCCAGCTGCCGTTCGCCGGGCTGCATCAGCTGCTCCATCCAGTGCTGGGCTCGGCGGAGGGCCTGCCACCCGTCCAGCGGGACGCGCTGCTGTCCGCGTTCGGTCTGTCCGACGGTGCGCGGCCCGAGCCGTTCATGGTCGCGCTGGCCGCGGTGAACCTCGTGGCATCCCTGGCCGGTGACCGCCGGGTAGTCGTGCTTGCCGATGATGTGCAGTGGCTCGACCGGCAGACCCAGGAGGCGCTGACCTTCATGGCGCGGCGCGCTGCCGGGAACCCGATCGTCATCATTGGTGCGGCGTGCGCCGGCCATGCGGGGCCGTTCTTGTCCGCCGGACTTCCCGAACTTGAGATACGGGGGGTCAACGAGGCGGCGGCACAGCAGATCCTGCTCGCCCACGCTGGTGATCTCAGTGCCGCTGACCGCAGGCGGATCCAGCGCGAGGCGATGGGCAACCCCCTCGCCCTGCTGGAGCTGCCAGCCATCTGGCGCGGATCCGGCGCGCCTGCCACCGATCTGCAACCACCGAGCCTGCCCGCCCGTCTCGAGCGGGCGTTCGCGGGCCGTATCGCTGAACTGCCGGCCTCGGCCCGCGACGGGTTGCTTGTCGCGGCGGTTGACCCGGTCAACGAGCTGGCCGAGATTCTGGCCGCGGCGTCGGTGCTCGGCGGGAACCCGGTCGCGGCGGGCGCTCTTGACCCGGCGGTGCAGGCGAGACTGGTCATCGTGGACGCCGGGCTGGTCGAGTTCCGGCATCCGCTGGTGCGCTCCGGCGTCCTGCAATCCGAGACCGTGGCCCGCCGGCAGGCGGCCAACGCCGCGCTGGCGGCGGTACTGGCCGATGAACCCTACCGCCGTGCCTGGCACCGTGCGCAGTCGATCGTCGGGCCCGATGACGAGGTCGCGGGCGAACTCGAAACCAACGCGGCGCTGGCGCCGCGCCGCGGTGGGGTCATGGCGGCCATCGGAGGCCTGGAGCGCTCGGCGCAGCTGACCAGCGCGTCGGCCCTTCGCGGGCATCGCCTCCTGCTCGCGGCCGAGCACGCGTTCAGCGTTGGCCGCGCCAGCATGGTCAACCGCCTTGTCCGGGCGGCCTCCCGCACCGACCTGACCGAGCTGGACCGGGCGAGAATGGAATGGCTCCGCGAGATCTTTAACGACGGCATTCCCGGGGACGCGACGCGCGTTTTCGAGCTCTGCGGTATTGCCGGGCGCTCCGCCCGCGCCGATGACCGCGACCTCGCGCTTAACCTGCTGCTTGGCGCCGCCCTGCGCGGCTGGTGGGCGGACACGGGGGCAGCCGCCCGCGCGCGCGTGGTCGAGGTCACCCGGGAGGTGGGCGGTCTCGCGGCCGACGCCCGCTGCATCGCCGCCCTGGCCGTCGCCGAGCCAGTGCTGCAGGGCCGGGTCGTCACCGAGTTGTTCTCGCGGGTGGTTATCGAGGATGTGGCCGACGCCGACGCGCTGCGCCTGCTCGGCATGGCGGCGCACGCGGTCGGCGATGAGGCCCGTGCGGCGGACTTCCTCAACCGGTCGGAGACCATGCTGCGCGCCCAGGGGCGGCTGGGGCTGCTGCCACAGGTACTCAGCATGCAGGCGCAGGTTCGTGCCGAGCTTGGTGAGTGGGACCGGGCCGCCGCGGCGGCCGGCGAGGGGCAGCGCCTCGCCAGGGAAACCGGCCAGCCGATCTGGGGCACAGGGACGCTGGTGTGTGATGCCCGGGTCATCGGGTTGCGGGGCCGGGTCGGCCAGGCGCTGAGGCTGGCCGCGGAGGCGGAACTGACCGCGAACCGCCAGCGCCTTAACGACCTCCTGTGCTGCGTGCAGCTGGCCCGGGGGGCGGCGTGGCTGAGTGCGGGGCGATACGCCGACGCCTATGCGGCGCTACGGCGCGTGTTCGACCCGGCCGATCCGAGCTACCACCAGCGGGAACGGTTCTCCGGCGTGATGTACCTGGCGGAGGCAGCCGTACGCAGCGGTCACCGCGACGACGCCCGCGCCGTCGTCGCCGAACTCGAGCTGGTCGCGGCCCTCACACCAGCGCCGATCCTGCATGTGCACCTGCTCTACGCCCGCGCAGTGCTTGCCGACGACGCCGACGCGGAAGACCTGTATCTGGCAGGGCTCAGCAAGGATCTCACCCGCTGGCCCTGGAACAAGGCCCGCCTTGAGCTCGCCTTCGGAACCTGGCTGCGCCGCCGCCGGCGCGCCGAATCACTGGCAATACTGCGCTCGGCACAGGCCACCCTCCGCCTCCTCCGCGCCCGCGCCTGGGCCGACCAGGCCCGCGCCGAACTTGACGCAGCGCGAGGCCGGGGCTCGCTGTGTGCGCGCTGACAATGCGACCGTCATGCCGGGACCGCAATAGCAGCAGGCGTCGCGCCCGCGGCAGCCGTTCAACGTGACCCATGCCAAACGACTGGCGCGGGCACCTGCGAGATCCAGTCAGGATGAATCGAGGCGGGTAGCTAGCTGGGTGCGAGAGGTGATATCGAGTTTCGGATAGATCCGGTAGAGATGAGAGCCGATGGTCCGGGGCGAAAGGAACAGCCGTTGCCCGATCTCGCGGTTGGACAGGCCCTTGGCCACCAGCCGGGCGATCTGCAGTTCCCGCGCCGACAGCGTGTCCTGGGCGGCAGGGCCGACCGCGGCCACGCTTTCGCCGGCCGCACGCAACTCGGCGCGGGCCTGGTCCGCCCAGCTGGTGGCGCCAATCAGGTCGAGGGTTGTCAAGGCCGCGCGCAACGGTGCCCGCGACTCGGCGGCCCGCCGCTGGCGGCGCAGCCAGCCGCCATAGGCGAGTTCGATCCTGGCCCTGGCCCAGGGCCATCGGGTGAGTTCCTCGCCGAGGGCCGCGCGGTAGAGATCTTCGGCGTCGGCATCGTCGGCGAGCACGGCCTGGGCGTACCGCAGGTGCACGCGCAGGATCGGGGACGGGGTCACTGCGGCGACCTGCTCTAGTCCGGCGATCACGGCCCGCGCATCATCGCCGCGGTCGGCGTGGATGGCCGCCTCCGCCAGGAACATCACGCCGCCGAACGATTCCCGCTGGTGATAGCTCGGGTCGGCCGGGTCGAAAAGCGGCAGCAGCTCCTGATACCCCTCGGCGTAGCGGCCGCCGCTGATCCACGCATAGCTACGAGCGAGCCGGGCGCAGGCCAGCAAGTCGTTCAGACTCTGGCGGCCTGCCGCCTGTTGGGCTTGGGCGGCGAGTTCCAGCGCTCGCTCCGAATCGCCCCGCAGTCCGTCAGCCATCGCCTCTCCGACCAGGGTCCCTGTCGTCCAGATCGGCTGCCCCGTTTCCTCAGCCAGGTGGTGTCCTTCTGCTGCGGCCGCGGCCGCTCGCTCCCAGTCGCCGAGAGCAAGGCGGACCTGGATCTGCATTCCGAGCACGTGCGGCAGCAGGCCGAGCCGGCCTTGGTCCCGCAGCCTGGTCTCGGACCGGTCGAGGAAGTCGGCGGCGCGCACCGAATGGCCCACGGCGTGTGCGGCCATGCCGAGCAGGCGTAGCGCGTCAGCATCGGTGACCTTCTCGATGGCCATTTGCGAGAGCATGCCGATCACTGCCCTGCCCCGCAGGATCGGCTCGGCGACCGCCAGTGCTGCGGCATAGCGCGGGTCTTCCGCACTGCCCTGGAGCTGCTCGGTCACGGTGACCACCCGGGCGCGCGCATTGGGCCCCGTGTCGGCCCACCAGCACCGCAGCGCGGCACCCAGCAGCAGGTTGAGCGCGAGATCGGCGTCACCGGCGCGGGCAGATCGCTCCGCGATGTCGCAGAGTTCCAGTACACGGACCGCATCACCGGGCACGCCGTCGTTGAAGATCTCCCGCAGCCACTCGATGCGTGCCCGATCGAGGTCGGAAAGCGAGTTACGCTCTGCGGCCCGCAACAGCCGATCCACCATGTCGGCCCGGCCCAGGCCGAACGAGTGTTCCGCCGCCAGAAGCAGCCGACGGCCACGCTTGTTCTGGTCGGTCGTCAGCTGCGCCGACCGTTCAAGAGCCCAGATGGCCGACATCACCGAGCCGCGCCGCAAAGCGACCGTGTGGCTGGCTTCCAGTTCGTCAGCGACTTCGTTGTCGGGGCCGATGATCGATTGTGCACGGTGCCACGTCCGGCGGTAGGGATCATCGGCGAGCACGGCTGCCAGTGCGGCATTGGCCGCCTGCCGCCGGGCGACGGGTTCGCCCTGCAAGACACCCGACCGGACGAGCGGGTGCCGGAAGCGCACATGCAATTCGTCGAAGCGGATCAGCCCTGCCGCGCTCGCACTATCAAGATCGCCGGTACGCACCGCCTGCCCGGCCAGCACCGATGCGGCGGCGAGGATCTCCGGCAGCTCGTTGACCGAGTCGACCGCCGCGACAATCACCGCATCACGGGTCAGCGGCGGCAGCTCGGCGAGACGGCCCGCGAACGCCCGCTCGAGCCGGGCGGTCAGCGGCAGGACCGCCTGGATGGGTTCCGGCGCCGGCTGAGCAGCCGCGCGCAACGCGCCCGGCAGCTCGACAAGCGCAAGCGGGTTGCCCAGGGCCGCACGGAGGATCCGTTTCCGGTCCGCGAAGCTCAGGCCACTCCCATGTGCCTGCAGGACGCCCCGGGCGGACACGTCGTCCAGGCCGGGCACATCCAGTTCTGCGAGGCCGGCGGTGGTGAAGGGCCCAGCGTGGCCCTTGCGCACTGTGCCGATGATGACGATCGGATCGTGGCTCACCCGGCGCGAGATGAACGTCAGCGCCTCGTGCGTGGGACGGTCTAACCACTGCACGTCATCGACGGCCACCAGCACGGGGCGCTGTGCTGACGCCTCGGCCAGGAGATTCAGCGCGGCGAGCGCGATCAGGAAGGGCTCAGCTCCTGGACCCTCTTCGTCGCCAAAGGCCGCGAACAGGGCTCGCCGCTGCGTGGCCGGCAGGGCATCAGCCAGGCCAAGCACGGGACGCGTCAGCTGATGCAGACCAGCAAACGGCAGGTTCGCTTCGGTTTCCACGCCAGAGGTCTTGAGGACCTGGAAGCCGGCCGACCTCGCCAGCCCGGCGACGGCACGCAACAGCGCTGACTTTCCGATACCGGCCTCGCCCAGCACGACGATCGCGGTTCCCCTCTCGGAAACCTGCTCGATCAATTCGGCCAGGACCCCCAGCTCAGCGTCCCTGCCGAGCAGTCCCGGTGATGCCATCTTGCGGTCCCATCAGGAGATACCGTCGCGCACGCGATGCATCCAATGCGGCGGGCAAGACCGGCTTACCCGGCCAAGCCAGCCGTTAAGCGACATTCTGCCCGGCCCGGCGGCGATGACCAACGGCTCCGCAGCACAAAGACGGTGATGACCAAGGGTTCCGCAGCACAAAGACGGAGCTGGCCGGCCGCGGAGTGGCCCGCCCTCCGCCAGGCGATCTAGCGGCGTCGTTGCCCACCGGAAACGCCGACCCCACACGGTGGACCGGATCTCGCGGTCTACCGCCCGGAGCTATCGCGCTATTGGTCTCAGGTGTTAGCCAACGACACCGGCTCTGGGCTGCACTTGTCCCGACGAGGGAGCCGGCCGGCCCGGAGGATCACATGGACGATAGCGCGGACCATGCTGAGCAGGGCATGCCCGCAGAGGCATCGGCTGACGCCGCGGCTGGGGTGCCTACCCGGCGCGCGCGTCTTGGGATGGCTGCGGCCGCACGTGGCGTGCCGCTGGCCACGATCATCGCCGCCGTGGCCGTGGTGGCCCTCGCCTACCTCGCAGGCAAGCTCATCTACCGGCTGCGTGACGTCATTCTGCTGATCGTGGTCGCGGGGTTCATCGCGCTGATCCTGAACCCGCTGGTGGTGTACCTGCAGCGGTGGCGGATCCGGCGGCGCGGCTGGGCGGTGGCCGTGGTGACCATCTGGGCCGCGCTGGTGTTCGCCGGCCTGGCGCTGGCGTTCGGCTATCCGCTGGTGCACGGGCTGACCCACCTGTCGCAGCGGCTGCCCGCGTACGTGCAGGACGCGCAGCACGGCCACGGCTGGATCGGCCACCTGGTCCGCCGCTTTCACCTGGCGGCCTGGGCGACCCAGAATGCCCCGAAATTGCGGAGTTTCGGCGCGAGCCTGGCAAAGCCGGCGCTGACCTAGCCCATGAGGTCAACCAGTCGGTGACCGGTTACATGGCGGGAAACATCCTGACATCCGTGATCGCCGGCGTCGTCGTGTTCGTCACGCTCACCGCCCTCGGGATTCCCTTCCCGCTGCTGTGGGCGCTGTGGGTCGCACTGGTCGACTTCCTGCCCATGGTCGGCGGCGCGCTGGCCGGCATTCCCACGGTCCTGTTCGCCCTCGGCCACTCGCTCACCGCGGGCATCATCACCGCGGCCGTGTTCATCGGCTACCAGCAGGTAGAGAACCACGTGCTGAACCCGGTGATCATGAGCCGCACGGTGAAGGTCAATCCGCTGCTTGTCCTGCTGTCCGTCCTGGTCGGGACGTCGATCGGCAGCTGGCTCGGCGGCTTCTTCGGCAGCTTCGTGGCGGCCCTGCTTTCCATCCCGGCCGCCGGCGCCCTGCAGGTACTCGTCCGGGAACTATGGCAGGCCACCGCTGCGGGCGGGCCGCCCGGTGGCGAGCCTGCGGCCGCCGGCAACGAGCCAGCATCCACAGCGCGCCGGAGGCCGGGCGGTCACCAGCAGGAGGCGGACGAAGATGGGCTGAAACCTTCATCATGACGAAGCCTCAGCCGGTTTCCGAACGGCCGGACGTTAACCGGAAAGAGCCGCGGCCGACTTGAGTCAGCTGATCCAGCGAGCTCACTGAGCCGCCGCGCAGACATGTACGCAGTCAGTTGACTCAAGCGCGGCGCCGGGACCGGCCGCAGTATGAGAGGTGTCCGCTTCCCTCCTCACAAGACGGGCACGGTCATGACGGACGAACCGATCCCAGTCGTCTTTATCGGTGGCCTCTGGCGGTACCCCACCTCATGGACCCGTGGCCGGGGCTGCGACCTCGCACTGGCCCGGCGGGCTGCGGGCTGGCCACGGGTTCGGGCACGGTGACGAAGGTGACCGGGATGAGGCAGGCCGGGGCAGGATCGGCTGTGTTGCCCAGTTCGCCAGGCGGGGCGCCGCAGGGTGTCGAGCTGCGGCACTTGCGCTACTTCGTGGCGGTCGCCGACACCGGCACGTTCACGCACGCGGCGGAGCATATGTATATCGCCCAGCCGACGCTGAGCCAGCAGATCCGGCGGCTGGAGGAGATGGTTGGCACGCCGTTGTTGCAGCGCCGGCGCGAGGGCGTGCGGCTGACCACGGCGGGCACCGTGCTGCTGGAGGAATCCCGGACCGTGCTGTCCCTGCTCGACCACGGAGTGAGCCGTGCCCGGCAGGCGGCCGGCCTGGGGCGGCCGTGCCTGCGGTTCGTCGTGCCGCCGTATCTGCCAGAGACTCTCGCGGTGGAAACTGCCACCCGGCTGCGATCTACGGCCGCTGCCGCCGGCGTCGACATCGCGTGGATGGAGACGCCGCTGGACGCGGAGTTCTCGGCGATTCGCCAGCGCCGGGCCGATGCCGGCCTGGGCTGGCTGAGCCCGGCCCGCGATGCCTTGCCCGCTCCCCTGGATGTGATGAATCTCGGGGAATTCGAACCCGATGCGTGGATCTCCTGCCCGCACCGGGCGGCACCTCGCAACGCCATCGGCCTCGATGAGCTGGCCCGCATGGACGTCATCCACGGGCCACGCCGCGTCAGCGCCGGGGCGTATGACGCCTGGCTGGCAGTCCTGCGGACGCAGAACCCGCGCTTCGAATTCACCAACCCGCCGTTCCGGAATTCGCTGCCGATGGCCCTCGCCTTCGCTGCAACCGGAAGCCGGCCTGCCGCGGTGCTGACCGGCCCGCGGCATCGTATCGGGGGCGGTTCCGGGCTGGCACAGCCAGATCTGGCCACCGACACCTATGACATGGTTCCCGTCCGCGTCGAGCAGCATCCGCTGGCCGCCACCGCGGGCCTGGTGTGGAGCGGCGATCTGCCGCGCCAGCTGCAGCAGGTTCTCTTCGACACCGCCGACGGCATCACTTCCTGACCGGCGGCTATCAGCAGCCGCAGAAGCGCCGAGCGCAGCCGTTAAGGCTATATCGCCCCAGGGACGGACCTGGATCCCCCGCGAATCCTGCTCATCACCTGCCCTTGACGGCGGCTCATCCTATAGCGCAGGCCAATATCACGAGAGCCACCATCGCCTTTACCACCGTGAGATTGTGGGATGGGCTGTTAATGAGCGGCAAATCCGCCGCCTGGTCCGCCACCGGAGAGGATACACGCAAGTGGGCAAGACAAAGGATATCCGCGAGGCGGTCGAAGCAGAACTCACCTTCGACCCGCTCGTCGACCCAACAGACATCACGGTAAGGAACATGAACGGGGATGTGGCGCTCAATGGCATCGTGCCGAGCTACCCGCAGTACCTGGAGGCGGCCGCCGCCGCGCAACGCGTCGCCGGGGTGAAGAACGTGCACAATCACCTGGAAGTCGTGCTGCCGCCAGGGGACTACCGCGATGACGCGATGCTGACCACTGCGGCGAATAACGCGCTGACGCTGAATGTCACGGTGCCGGACGGTGTGGAAGCGACCGCACGCGACGGCAACCTGGAGCTGACCGGCACGGTGAAATACGGCCCGCAGCGCGCTGCCGCCGAGTTGGCGGTTGCCGGGCTGACCGGTGTCCGCGACATCAAGGACGAAATCGAGATCGGCTACGAAGCTGACCCGGTCGACGTCACATTGCTCGTCCAAGGCGCGTTGGACCGCTACGCGCTGATCCCGGATGACAGCGACGTCGGGGTGGATACCAACGGGAACACGGTGACGCTCAACGGTCACGTCCGCACCTGGGCCGAGCACGACGCAGTGATCGACGCCGCCTGGATGGCCAGCGGTGTCTACGACATCCGCGACGACCTCTACGTCACCGGCTGACCGCCTGACATGCCCTCGCACCAGGGGCCTCACACGGGCCGGTCCCCGGGAGCACTGTCTCGGGGGGACCGGCCCGTCCCGTGACCAATCCATCCACACCTCCATCCACACCGCAGTCGGCCGGCGGGGCGCCGCCGCAACAGAAGGGCCGGCGGCGGCCGGCGATGCGGTGGATCGTCCACGTGGTGATGTTCGTGGCACTGGCGGTCGGCGTGTTCGGCCTGCTGCCCCGGCTGGGCGGGCTGACGCACGACGCGGCCGGCCTGCGGCACGCCCGCCCGGCCTTCGTGGCGGCAGCGATCGTGGCGCAGGGTCTATCGCTCGGGTGCTATGCGCTGCTGTACCGGCGGGTGCTCGCATCGCTCGGGGCCCGGCTGCCCTTTCGGCTGACCGCCCAGGTCACGCTGGCGACCTTCCTGGTCAGTCACCTCACCCCGTTCGGATCGGCGACAGGCTCCCTGCTGAACGTGACCACGCTGGAAACCGAGGGCATTGCCGCGTCAACGACCGGTGAGGCGATCGGCCTGACCAGCCTGGTGTCCACGGTCGCCCTGATCGCGCTGTTCGGGACCGGGCTGGTGGCGACGGCCGGCCGGCCTGTCTCCCAGAGTTACCTCACCGTTGCGGGCATTGCGCTCGTCCTGGTCGTGGCGGTGCTGGCCATCGCGCTCCTGGTGGGCGCCCACCCCGGCATCGCCGAGCGGGCGGGGCGCCGGGTGGCCAGATTGGCGCGGCACGTGCGCTCCAGCATCGATCCGGAGAAAGTGGCCCAGACCAGCAAGCGGCTCGTGTCGCTGGCACGATCCGCGCTGACCGGCCGGGCATTCCTGGAAAGCTACGGTTTCGCCACGGCCGACCTGCTCCTCGACCTGGTCTCGCTTGATCTGATGTTTCTTGCCTTCAGGTATCAGCCCGGCTTCGGGCCGCTGGCGGTCGCCTACGCGGCGGCGAACATCGCCAGCGCCATCCCTATCACGCCCGGCGGGCTGGGGGTCATAGAAGTGACGCTGGTGGCCATCACCGTCGGCTTCGGCGCGCCACGGGCAACGGCGGTCCTCGCCGTGCTCGGCTACCGGGTGGTGAACTACTGGCTCCCGCTGCTCCCCGGAGCCGTGGCCTACCTTCGCCTCCGGCTGGGCCCGAACGCAGCCGGCAAAGCAAAGCCCTCGATACCGCCGGCTACATGATCAGAAGCTGGCGGCTATATGTCTATTGGTGGCGGATATTAGCCAACCGTGCCTGTTCCCGCGTCCACTAGTGTCGACACGCGCCGCGGACATCCAAGATGGCGCGGGGCGACTAAGCCAAGCGAAAGGAATGCCTTTCAATGTTCAAATCAACATCCGCCTCATTGATTCTGCTTGGCGTTCTCGCCATTATCGTCGGGGCCATCGCCCTCGCCTGGCCGGGGGTGACGATTCTCGCGCTGGTCATCCTGTTCGCGATCTACGCGTTCATCGGCGCGGGGCTGCAGGCCATGCGGGCGTTCAGCAGCGGGACCGCGGGACCGGTCTTCGGTCACCTGTTTCTCGGGCTGGTTGACGTGGCGGCCGGGGTGATCGCGCTGGTCTGGCCCGGGCCCACCGCGCTGACGCTGGTGCTGATCGTGGGGATCTGGGCGGTCACCGGCGGCTTCTTCGAGATTTTCGCGGCGTTCCAGAGTGGGGAGACCGCGGGCACCCGCACGCTGTTCATCCTGGGCGGGCTGGTGTCTATCGCATTCGGCGTGGTGCTTTTCTCCCGCCCCAACGTGGGTGCGGTCACCCTCGCGCTGCTGTTCGGCCTGTTCAGCATCATCTACGGCGTCTCGCAGATCACGATGGGCGTCGAGGTGCGCCGGACCGGGAAGACCCTGCACTCGGTCATGAAGGACGCGGCCTGAGTTCATGCGGGGGCGCGGGCGCTTGCCCGGCACCGGCTAAGGCAGGCGACCGTTGAGCGCCTGCCAAGCCCCAGACCCGGCTTGGCAGGTGCACTCATCACCAGGCCCGCCGGCCGCAACAAGTACGGAGGCATCACGATGGCCAAGCCTGACCCGGGTGCAGAGGGCTCAGACGGCCAGCCGCCCCAGCCGGAGCAGGCGCGGCACGCAGCTGGCACCGGGGGCCAGCCGACCGGGCCTGGAGATGACAGGCTAACTGCGCAGCCGGAGAGTCGCCCGCAACACCCGGTCGTCCTGGCGCAACAGGCGCAACGGGCCGAGGACCTTCAGCTACGGATCGCGGATTGGATCACCGCGTTCGCCGGGTCGATGCGGTTCGTCTACCTTCACGTCGCGCTGTTCACCATCTGGATGCTGTTCATCGAGTCCAAGCCGTGGCCGACGCTGACGCTGGTCGTGTCGCTTGAAGCGATCTTCCTGTCCACGTTTGTCATGATCGGCCAGAACCGGCAGGCGGACTTCCAGCAGGCCAAAGCAGATCATGACTTCAACGAACAGGAACTGGAGCTCAAAACCAACACGGAGCTGACTCGCCAGATCCATACCCTCACTGCCGAGCTGCACAACCGGCTGCTAGGTAAGTCCGCCCGGCAGCAGCCTTGATGGTCGCGGACACCGAAGGAGGCCCGCAACCCCGGCGTCACCGAGATCGCCAGGATCCCCGGCCGCGGGCACTCGCTCACCATCGACCACGGCTGGCGAGAAGTCGCCGCCACCGCCCTGGCCTTTGTGCAGAAACACGCCAAAGCCTGACACTCCTCCGCCACGCCACCCACCGTCGCTGTCCGCGGCCTGGTGCGGGGTATCAGCCGCCGGCCATAGCGCCGACGATCAGGAACGGCTCCGCCCCCGTGGCCACGAGGACAGGAAGCGGGGCATCCGGCGGCTGGTGGGACAGATCCTGCTCACAGGCGAAGAACCGGACGAATGCCCGGCGCTGCTGGGAGGAACGGTCGCGGATCGTCCCGCGCAGCATGGGATAGCGCGCTTCCAGCGCATCAAGCACCGAGCGCTGCGTGACCTCGCCGTCGACGGATAGCTCCACCTCGCCGTCGAGCCGCGCGAGCGTCCGCAGGTGGGCCGGGAGCACGACCCGGATCATGGCAGCGTCTGCACCTCGACGGACAGCACGGCTGGCAGATCCCGCACGATGGGCGCCCAGCTGTCCCCGGCGTCGGCCGATCCGTACACCTGCCCGCCGGTCGTGCCAAAGTACACGCCGCAGGAGTCCAGCGAGTCGACGGCCATCGCATCGCGCAGCACGTTGACGTAGCAGTCGCGCTGCGGGAGCCCGTCAGTGAGGGCTTCCCACTCATCCCCGCCGGTCCGGCTCCGGTAGACGCGCAGTCTCCCGTCGGGCGGATAGTGCTCGGAATCGCTCTTGATCGGGACGACATAGATGGTGTCCGGCTCATGCGGGTGGACGTCGATCGGGAAGCCGAAGTCGCTCGGCAGGTTGCCGCTGACCTCGTGCCATGACTCGCCGGCGTCGTCGCTGCGCATCACGTCCCAGTGCTTCTGCATGTAGAGCACTTCGGGGCGGGACGGGTGCATGGCGAGTCGGTGCACGCAGTGGCCGACATCGGCGTCCGGATCCGGGATGCCATCGGACTTCAGGCCGTGGTTCACCGGCCGCCACGACTTTCCCGCGTCGTCGGTACGGAACACGCCGGCCGCCGAGATGGCGGCGAACATCCGCCCGGGGTTGCTCGGATCGAGCAGGATCGTGTGCAGGCACATCCCGCCCGCCCCCGGCTGCCAGGACGAGCCCGAGCCGTGGCCGCGCAGCCCGGCTAGTTCCTCCCATTGCCGCCCGCCGTCGACCGAGCGGAACAAGGCAGCGTCCTCGACGCCGGCGTAGACCGTCTCCGGGTCGTCAAGCGACGGCTCCAGATGCCAGACTCGCGCGAACTCCCAGGGGTGCGGCGTCCCGTCGTACCACTGGTGCGTACCTGGAACGCCGTCATAGCTGAACTGGTTACCCACCGCTTCCCACGTCTTGCCGCCATCGTCGGAGCGCTGGATCTGCTGCCCGAACCAGCCGCTGCACTGCGACGCGTACAGCCGCGCCGGATCGACGGGCGATCCCTTGACGTGGTAGATCTCCCAGCCCCCGAAGTGGGGCCCGCTGACATCCCACTGGTCGCGCTTCGCATCCGCCGTCAGCACGAACGCGCCCTTGCGCGTGCCCACCAGTACTCGTACGCCGCTCATCGGAGCTCCTTCCCGGTCTGTCCAGACGCGATGACCATACTGCCGCGCCCTGACAAAATCCCAGGGCACGACCCGGCCTCCGTATATGTCCGGATGAGCTGCCACTTACAGCTCCCCGTGTTCTGACGGCCGCCGGGCAGCTAACTCACCGGCCAGAGCCGCAGCGTCCGGTTGCCGGCGACTTGCCGGCGGCCTTCGCGGGTTGCGAGCGCATCGGCGAGCGTGACAGCCCGCGGCAACCGTTCGGGTGGGTGCGCGCATGGTGCAGACGGAGTTACGTTCGCCCGTTCAGGGAGAGCCAGATTCCCTGGACGCACGCTGCGGCCGGGGACCGGGGCGGCGCCCTGATCCGCCGCGCCCGCCAACCCCGGTGCCTCCCGGTTCAGGCACGGGCAACCGGCCGGTCACTGTGGTTCCGAGTCCGGGTTGTGAGCGGATCTGGAAGGTACCGCCAACCGCGGCCAGCCGGTCGGCCATGCCTTGCACGCCAGTGCCGCGCCTGGCCGTTGTGGTGTCGAAGCCGGCACCGTCGTCGGTGATAGTGAACTGGAGGTGGCTGCCGGGACAGGACAGGGCGATGGTGGCCAGGGAGGCCTGCGCGTATTTGGCAACGTTCTGCAGGGCCTCCAGGATGCAGAAGTACGCGGCGGCCTCGGCGTCGCGGGGGTAGCGCCCGATGCCGTCGGCCTCGACCAGGACTGGCAGCGGGGCCTTGCCGGCCTGCGCTTGCAGGGCTGGCCCGAGTCCTTGGTCGGCCAGCAGCGGGGGGTAGATCCCGCGGGCCAGGGCCCGCAGGTTATCGAGTGCGGCATGCAGCCCGCTGCGGAGCTGGCCGGTGATCTGCCTGACTTCGCCGGGGTCTTCGGCGGAGTCTTCCAGCAGGGCGAGCTGGACGGCGAGCGCGATGAGTTGCTGCTGGGCGCCGTCATGAAGGTTCCGCTCGATCCGCTGCCGCTCCTCATCCTGTGCCCGCACCAGCCGCCGCCGCGACGCCTTCAAATCGTCGATCGTGGCCTGCAGTTCGGCGGTGAGGCGGACGTTGCGAAGGACCAGGCCCGCCTGTGAGGCCAGGTGGGTGAGCAGCTTGTCCTCGGCGGCCGACACCGGCTCGTTCCTCGGTTTCTGCAGGGTGATGGCGCCGAGCAGTTCATCCCCGTGCCGGACCGCGATCGCCCGCGTCGACATGTCGAACACCGGAAGCCCGGCATCATCCTGGAGCCGTACGGCGGCGGACGAGGCCGATCCGGGTGGCCAGCTCACCCGCGGGAGCAGCTGCGCCCCGACCCGGACCCAGACCTCCACCCGGACCGCGCCGGCCGCGCCGGCCAGCACCGATGCCATCCGGTCCAGTGCCACCCCGGCGTCCAGCTGCCCCGCCATGTCCTCGGCGAAGTCGGCGAGCACCTGATAGGGCGTGGCCCGCTCCCCGTATACGATCCGGTTCGCGACGAGCCGTGCCCGGCGGCGCACCGGCTGGAACAACACCGCGATCGCCACGGCCGCCGCGACCGTGAGCAAGGGGCCGCCGGCGTAACCTGCGAGCGTCCCGATGCCTATCACTATGCCGGCGTACACGGCCGTGAGCGTGGCGGAAAGCAGGCCGTACACGATGGCGCGGTTGATGATGACGTCGATCTGATACAGGCCGTGCTTCAGGATCGCCAGCGTGATGATCGCGGGAATCCCGAACAGCGCTATGACCGGAATCACGACGTAGGCGGTGTCCGTCACCGGGTTTGACTCGCTCCCACTGGCCGCGAGGGCCAGCAGCGCCACGAGCTGGCAGGCGGCCGCCACGGCCGCCGCCAGCGCGATCCATTTGATCTGCTGCCGCACTTCGCGCCCGCCTGAGCGGTAGCGGACCGCCAGGGACACGAAGGACGCCGCCATGATCACGGTAGCCAGCACCCCCAGGCCGTTGCGGGTTCCGATCAGGACCGTGGAGAGGACAGGACCCTGTGACGGGATGCCGAGCGGGTTTGAGATCATCAGCGAGGCACCGCCGGGTGCTGGCAGCGCCACCAGCCTTGGATGCACCACGAACCCGATCAGCGTCAGCGCGGTGGCCAGCAGGCCCAGTCCTGCGAATGGGCGCCAGCGGGGCGACGGCAGCGTCCCCGACGGAAACAACAGCAGCATGAAGCCCAGCCCGGTGAAGACCGGGACGAAGCTCCACTCAGCCAGCAGGCCCACCAGCTCAGGCACCGGCAACGTGCCGGGATGGGTGATGCCAAGCACCGCATAACCGGAGGCAAGCGACATGATTGCCTGGGCGGCTCCGATGCCGAGCAGCATCCAGCCTATGACGTTGCCCGCGCGGCGGACGACCAGCGCGCCGAGGGTGACGTACAGGACAGGGGCGGGCGCAAAGCTCAGGCTCGACACCGCGTCGCTCGTCGCCAGGTCGCTCCACGCCATGACGGTCAGGACCGCCGCGGTCAGCGACAGCACCGTGGTCGAGACCCATACGACGGCGGTGGCGCGCCTTGAGCCGGTCACCGGTGCACCGCCGACAGCACCTCGGCCGGTGTCACCGGGCGGCGCCGCGAAGCTCACCTGCGTCACGACATGACCCCTATGACTCGCGCCGCCGCGACCAGGCATACAGGTAGCCCGCAATGCCCAGGATGAGCAGCCCGTCGAGCGCGTGCAGACCGCCATAGACCGCGTGGTTGTCAGCCAGCCCCGCGAGCAGGCTCTGCAGCAGCGATGTCAGCAGGACAAGCACGGCCGACAAGATGATCGCGCGGGTGCCCGGCCGGGCGACCAGCGCGAGCACCAGGATCACCAGCGCGATCCCGCCCAGCGTGAATCCGAGGTCGCGGTGCGGGTTGAATGCCGTCTCACCCGGGGCGCCGACGTCCTGGCCGTGCAGGCTGAAAACACCCAGCCCGGCCAGGAAGATCTGGACCACCCCGAGCAGCAGGAAGGTCAGCAGCACCCACTGGTACCCGCGGAAGGCGCCGCGGCGCAGCGCGGTGCGGGTGGCCGGCTTGCGGGTCCCGGCGGAATCGATCATGGGGTTCTCCTTAGCGCGCGGGGCCGGGTTCTGGTCACGTTCGGGGCGGTGATCGTCTTGGTGATGCGGGCGAACGGAAGCTCCGCACGTCGGCATGCTTGCTCGACAGTGGCTGGAGAGCCGGCTGCGAACAGGCAGAACGCGACTTCGTCATCGGGCACGAAGAGCGTCAGAAGGAGGTCGACTGCGGTGCCCTCGTTCGACAGCTCTGCCGTCGAACGGTCGATCTGGCGCACGGTCCGTTCGAGCAGTTCCTTGCTCAAGGCCGGCTGGTACCACTCGACGAGATAACGCGACCGGCTGTGCGACGGGCCTGCTGACATAGGCCGACCCTAGATCGGGGATTCGCCCGGGGAATCGGGTGTTTCCCTATCTGCCCGGCTCGGCCATTCGCTGGCCTAGTTCCGCCCGGGACCGGATGCCCAGCTTGCGGTAGACGCGGGCGAGGTTGGCCTCGACGGTCTTCGGGCTGATGAACAGGGCGCCAGCCACCGCGCGGTTGGTCATGCCGGTGGCGGCAAGCTGGGCGACCCGCCGTTCGGATGGTGTCAGCTGGGTGCCGTCCGCAGGGCTGACGTTGACCCGGCCCAGTTCGGCCCGTGCCCGGTCGGCCCACAGCGGCGTGCCGAGCTCGGTGAAGACCTGCGCCGCCTCCTGCAACTCCACGGCGGCGGCTCGTTTATGCCGCCGGCGGCGTTGGATCTGACCCAGGACGAGCTGGGTCCGGGCTCGCTCGAACGGCATTGGCAGCCGCCGATGTTCGCCGATGGCCCGCTCGCCCGCCGCGGCTGCCGCATCCAGGTCGCCGGTGGCGGCCAGCAGGAGGCTTCGGCAGCGCGCACCAAGTGCCAGCGCCCACGCGCGGTCCAGCCGGCGGCCGTTGCTCTCCAGCTGATCCACCAGTGTGGCCGCCTCGTCCAGCCGACCCACTCCCACCAGCGCTTCCACGGCGTCCGCAGCGAACGGCGCGGCTGTCGGCTCGCCGTATCCCATGGCAGCTGCCGCCGCCGCGAGTGGGGCCAGCGCCGCGGCCGCGGCCTGGTAGTCACCAAGTGACACCTCCAGGAACCCCAGGGTCACGATCGGCCAGACCGTGACTGCGAGGCAGCTTCCCCGCTCGAAGATCGTCAGCGCCTCGCGCGCGGCGCGGCGCGTCTCGTCCGCCTGGCCAGCGTAGGCGGCGACATTCGCCTGGGTAGCCAGTGCGATCGCCAGTGGAAAGTCGGTGCCCAGCTGCAACGCCCGCTGCAGGGTGTCCTCGGCGATCAAACGCGCGCCGGCCAGGTTCCCGCGCCAGCACTCGACTATCACGGTGTGGAAGGCGGTGAACATCAGGTCGCTTTCCTCGCCCCGTTCGAGGCAGCGCCGGCGGATGGAAAGCAGCGTCTCCCGCGCCTGGTCGAGCCGTCCCGTCCACGCCAGCAGCAGGCTGCTGATCAAGGTCGGGCGCAACATCACCGGGGCAGGAATGTCCGGGTCCTCCAGGTCGAGGGCACGCTGCAGGGTGGGCTCGTCGAGCCCATGACCGCTGAGAAAACGGATCATCACCGAACTGGCGAGCACGTGGGCCAGCAGGCCGGGATCGGCGAGTCGCTCGGCGTCGGCCACGGTCGCCCCAGTCAGCCGCAAAGCGTCCGGGATGCGGCCGAGGTTGACCAGCACAAACAGCAATTGGATCATGATCCGTACCCGTAGCCGCAGGTCCGCGCCCGCTTCGCCACGTGCCTGCTCCAGGTAGCCCGCCGACTCCCGGTAGCTGTCGTCATGCAGGCGCACCACGGCAAGCAGCCACAGCGCTTCGGCCCGGGTACGCCCCGCAGCGAGCTCGGCAACTGTCTTCTCCAGCAGTGCGCGGGCCCGCGCCGGGTCACCGGCGTCGAAGTGGTGCTGGGCCAGCCCGATCCGGCGCTCAGCGGTATCCGCGCCGAGCCTGATTGCCAGTTCGAGTAGTTCTGCGGCGGCTGCGGGCGCACCCCGCGATCGAGCTCGGACAGCGCCTTCGTCCAGCGCGGCCACGGTTTCCGCATCCAGGCGGATGGCGGCCTGGGCGATGTGCCGTGCCCGCTGCTCGGGATCGGCGGCGATCCCGGCGAGCCTGCGATGCATGTCGCGCCTGTCGGCGGGCGACGCGGCCGTATACACACCGGCGGCGAGCAGTGGGTGAGTGAACCGGACGTGGTGACCGTCGATCGCGATTACGCCACATCTTTCGGCGTCCTCGATCAGCCTTTGGGCCGCCACTGGCTCGGCGCCCAGGGCGAGCTGGATGAGTTCGACCGTGGGATCAGCAAGCGCCGCGACCGCGAGCAGCGCCCGCTGCACATCAGGGTGGATCCCGTCGATCCTGGCCTGTACGAGCTGAGCCAGCGTGCTTGGCAACGGCGATATCAGGTCCGCCGCAGCGTCCTGCTTGGTGCCCCGCGCGAGTTCGATCGCGTAGAACGGATTGCCGCCCGATACTTGCTCGATCCGCGCCAGCATGGGCCGGGGGAACGACCGCCCGATTCGTTCACGGAGCATCTGATGCAGGGCGCCGAGGCTCAGCGGCCCCACCGGTACACGGCTGACACCATCCGGATCTCGCAGCCTGAGGGACAGTCCGCGGTCGCCGCGCCCTGCGGTGCGCAGCGCCGCGAGGACTCCGGCCCGTGCGCTCAGCCGCCTGAGCGCAAACTCGATCACCCGGGCACTTGAGCCATCCACCCACTGAAGATCGTCGATCGCGAGCATCACCGGCATTTCGTCCGCGAGCCGGTCCAGGATCGACAACAACGCGGCGCCGACCGCGCGGTGATCCGTGACCGCGGGCCCGGCTTTGGTCCGGAGCAAGACGAAGTCGATCGCCCGCCGTTGGGGTTCTGGCAAGATCTCCAGCACCGCATCGTCGACGTCCGCAAGCACGTCGGCCAGCGACGCGTAGGAAAGGTGCGCCTCGGCCGCGGACGGGCGGCACGACAGGACACGAAAGCCGCGCTGACGCGCCTGATCGAGGGCGGCAAGCCACAATGTCGTCTTGCCGATCCCTGGCTCGCCCTCCAGCACGAGAGCCTGCGGCTGCGCGGCCAGCGAATCAAGGAATCGCGTGATCGTTCGAAGCTCCGCGTCACGGCCGACCACATCGGCGCACATGCCGTAAAGGCTCCCATTCGATCGATCAAGCGTAAAGCGCGCGTAAAGCGCGACTGCGCGGTCCCGCGCCCGGATGGCCGACAGCCTGATGCGGCAGAGAACCCCAGCGCGTTTTCTTGATCACGGAAGATCCGGGGGTTATGACGCCCGGATCTTCCGTGATCAATGACGAGCCCGGCCCGCTGCGGCGATGGACGAGTCTGCGGGGGCTTGCGCCGGGCCGGTGCTGGGGCCGGCGCGGAGCACTGGGCAGCTACCACCCGGCAACGCCTGCCGGGAGTGCGCACTAACGCCGACGACGCAGCCGCCGCCCGCCCAGGTCCCTGACGTTCCGCGGAAACGCACGGCCCGGGGACCCAGGCGTTTCGCGGAAACGCGCCGATCCGGATGACACCCCGGTACCAGGCATGACCGGGTAGCGCCAGAGCCTCGGTGCGCAACGCCACGCCTGGGCGGGGCCGGGCGCATGGGTTCTGTTAGGGATCACGGCGGCCCTGCATGGGTCGCGCATGGGCAGGCAGAATCGCCCCATCCCGGGGGTTCCATGGCGTCGTAAGCATGCGACGCCTGGGAGGGCTCCGTGTCCGACGTGATCTACATCGGCCTGACGATCGTGGTGTTCGCCGCGCTCTTCCTCCTCGTGAAGGGGGTTGAGCGCGTTGAGCGCTGAGAACCTGATCGGCCTGATTGCGGCATCCTGCTGACGCTCTACCTGTTCGTGGCTCTCGTCACGCCGGAGAGGTTCTGATGAGTAGTGCCCTCGCAGGCTGGCTGCAGCTCGGCCTGCTGGTACTGGCCCTGGCCGTCTGCTACAAGCCGGTCGGCGACTACATGGCCCACATTTTCGGGGGGTCCGGGCCATCGGGGTCCGGGGTGTCCCCGGGGAGCACGGTGTCCCCCCGGGATAGCAGCAGCACCACTGACAAGGACTGGCGGGTCGAGCGCAGAATCTACAAGCTGATCGGCGTCGACTCGAAGGCCGACCAGAGGTGGTCCGCCTACCTGCGCAGCATGCTGGCGTTCTCCGCGGTCAGCGTGCTCTTCCTGTACGGCCTTGAGCGGCTGCAGCACTACCTGCTGCTGTCGCTGGGCATGGCGAACGTCCCGCCCGCGCTGGCCTGGAACACCGCCGCCTCGTTCGTGACCAACACCAACTGGCAGAACTACTCCGGCGAGTCCACCATGGGCTACCTGACCCAGATGGGCGGCCTGGCAGTACAGAACTTCCTGTCCGCCGCCGTCGGCATCGTGATCGCGATCGCCCTGGTCCGCGGGTTCATCCGGTCCAGGACCGACAAGCTCGGGAACTTCTGGGTGGACGTGACCAGGATCACGATCCGGTACCTGATCCCGTTGTCCATAGTCGGCGGGCTGATCCTGATGGCCTCCGGCGTGATCGACAACTTCAGCAGCTACCACACCGTCACCACGCTGTCCGGCGCGCACCAGACGATCGTCGGGGGCCCGGTGGCATCGCAGGAGGTCATCAAGGACGCAGGGAACAACGGCGGCGGCTTCTTCAACGCCAACTCCGCGCACCCGTTCGAGAGCCCGAACCCGTTCACGAACTGGTTCGAGATCTTCCTGCTGCTGCTGACGGCGTTCTCGCTGCCGCGCACGTTCGGCAGGATGGTCAAGGACAACCGGCAGGGCTACGCGCTGCTCGCGGTCATGGTGATCATCTGGCTGGCGGCGGCCGGCGGGATCAGCTTCTTCGAGGCGCAGCACGCCGGAATCGCCCCGCAGCTCGCGCACGGCGCCATGGAGGGCAAGAACGTCGCCTTCGGAACCCCCGGCTCCTCGCTGTTCGCCGCCTCTACGACAGTCACCTCGACCGGCTCGGTGAACTCGTTCCATGACTCGTTCACGCCGTTCGGCGGCGGCATCGCCCTGTTCGACATTGCCCTCGGCGAGGTCGCGCCTGGCGGCGTCGGCGCCGGGCTGTACGGCATCCTGGTGCTGGCGATCGTCACCGTGTTCGTCGCCGGGCTGATGGTCGGCCGGACGCCGGAGTACATCGGCAAGAAGATCCGGCCCACCGAGATGAAGTACGCGGCACTGTACTTCCTCACGCTGCCGGTGCTCATCCTGACCGCCGCCGCGCTCTCCATCGGGACGAAGGTGCCGCAGGCATAGATACTCAATTCCGGGCCGCACGGCCTGACCGAGATCATGTACGCGTTCACGTCGATGGCCAACAACAACGGCTCGGCCTTCGCTGGACTGACCACCAATACAACCTGGTACAACACGGTTGGCGGCATCGTGATGCTGCTCGGCAGGTTCGCGCCGGAGATCTTCGCGCTCGGCCTGGCCGGATCGCTGGCCAGACAGCAACCCGTGCCGGCCAGCGCCGGCACGCTGGAAACCCACAAACCGCTGTTTGTCGGGATGCTCGTCGGCGTCATTCTCGTCCTCGTCGGCCTGACCTACTTCCCCGCGCCCGCACTGGGGCCCGTTCGCTGAAGGACTGCACTGATGTCTGTGACAACGACACCGCAAGCCACTGGCCGCGCGGGCCGGAAGGTGGCCACCGCGCCGTACCGGATCGGCGGCGGGCTGCTCGACCCGCGAATGCTGTGGAAGTCAACGCCCGACGCAGTTAACTGGACCCGCGCGTCCAGCTCCGCAATCCCGTCATGTTCGTGGTCGAGGTCGGCGCCGCGCTGACCACCTATACGGCGATCACCAAGCCGTCTATCTTCAACGCGGCGATCGTGGTCTGGCTGTGGCTGACCGTGGTCTTCGCCAACCTGGCCGAGGCCGTGGCCGAGGGCCGCGGCAAGGCGCAGGCCGAAACCCTGCGCCGGACCAAGCGGGAGACCGTGGCCCGCCGCCTGATCGGCTGGTCGCCTGGGCAGGCGCAGATCCCGGCCGAGGACATCCCGGGCACCCAGCTCACGCTCGGCGACCACGTGGTGGTCGAGGCGGGCGAGATCATCCCCGGTGACGGCGACGTCGTCGAGGGCGTGGCCTCGGTGGACGAGTCGGCGATCACCGGCTCGCTGGTCAGCTACCACGGGCGGGTGGTCGGCTCGAGCCTGCTCTGCCAGGAGTTCGTGAACAGCAAGGGCAACCCGCTGCCGCAGTACTTCCAGCTCCGCCCGTCCGCCGCGGTCAACGCGGAGGTCAAGACCGACTACGGCTGCGACCCCGGATTCGCCCGCCGCGTCGAACCTGGGCCCGAGCAACCCGGACCTGGTCTCCGCTATCAAGGCACGGCAGGCGCAGATCGCCAAATTCGATCACGTCAGCGTGTCCCAGATTCCGCCGGACGCGGTCACCGCGTCGGCTTCCGGCCTGGACCCTACATCTCGCCGCAGAACGCCGCGATCCAGGTCGACCGGGTGGCAGCAGCCAGGCATGTCAGCCCGGCAGCGATCATGGCCCTGGTCAAGCAGTACACCAAGGGCCGCACGCTCGGTTTCCTCGGGGAGCCCCGGGTGACCGTGCTCACCCTGAACATCGCGCTGGACGAGCGCTACCCGGCGTCCCGGTGACCCCGATGGAAAGAGGACCTGCCCGTGTGGGCAGGCCCTCCCTCCCTTGCTCCGCCGCCCGGCGGCGGCTGGCCGCGTCAGCCGGCCGACAGGTCCGCCGCGTTGCAGACGGACGTCCCGATCGTGATGGTCTGGGCGCCGCCGAGCAGCGAGATGGACAAGGCATCCACCTCCAGCGTCCCCCCGCTGCTGACCTGCTTGTTCAGCGTGATGGTAGCGAGGCCGGGCACCGAGACCGTCGTATTCGGCTGCGGGCTGGTGGGCAGCGGGGTCGGGGTCAGACCCGCCAGGACCTGACCGCCGACGATGCTGGCGGTGCCCGTCACCGTGTTGGTGCTCGCGTCATAGGCGCAGGACGAGGACACCACCGTGGTGTTCAGCGACCCCAGCCCGAGGACCCCGGCGATGCCGAGGTCAGCGACGTGCGAGGACGCGCTGGTCGGCCCCGCCGTGTCGGTGACGGCACCGGCGCTGACCAGGCCGAGGCCGTTGACCTGGGCCAGCGTCACCGGCGAGGTGCCCGGATAGCTGGCCTCGCCCAGCGGCTGTATGCCGCCAAGCAGGCCGGATGCCCCCGTCGCGTAGGCGACGTTGGCTGGCGTCGCCGCGGCGGCGGGCAGCGCCGTCGCGGCGAAGATGCCGCCGGTGAGCGCCAGCGCGGCGACAGCCGCGATAGCGCCGTTCAGTGTCCGTTTCATTGTCACACCACATCCTTCGATCGCTCGCAGGCACTAGCGGGGCCTGCCTGTAGCTTTCCGTAACGGAACGAGAGCATAGAGTTGTTGAACATCACAGGCATCCGCTGTTGCCACTTGCGCCGTACGCGGCGTGTCCATCGGTTGGCGCCGATCTGGGGTAATGGCGCCGACGCAGAGCGGGCCGACCGCCCGTGGCCAAGCCCGGCGGCCATGACCCTGCGCAGGCATTCGCGGCCTACGCGGCCGCCGCGCTCGAGCAGCAGCGGCTGAGCGCGGAGGCGGAGGCCGCGCGGCCCATCGCGGCGGCGGACCGGATGCGCACAGCGCTGCTCGCGGCGGTCAGCCACGACCTGCGGAGCCCGCTGGCCTCGGCGAAGGCTGCTGTCACCAGCCTGCGCTCGCGCGACATCCAGTGGGCCGCGGAGGATCGCGACGAATTGCTCGCCACCGCGGACGAATCGCTGGACAGGCTCGCGCACCTGGTGGACAACCTGCTGGACATGAGCAGGCTGCAGGCGGGCGCGCTGTCGGTCTTCCCGCGCCCGGCCGGCCTGGAGGAGATCATCGCCCGCTCGCTGGACGACCTGGGCCCGGACAGCAGGGCCGTCGCGGTGGAGATCCCGGAATCGCTGCCGGAGGTGCGGGTCGACCCGGCCATCCTGGAGCGGGTGATCGTGAACCTGACCGGCAACGCGCTGCGGTACTCCCCGGCAGGCGCGCCGCCGCTGCTCACCGCCAGCGCCCTGGGCGGCCAGGTCGAGCTGCGCGTGGTCGACCGCGGCCCCGGCATCCCGGCGGCGGACAGGGACCGGATGTTCCGCCCGTTCCAGCGGCTCGGTGACACCGACAACACCACGGGTGTCGGACTAGGCCTGGCGCTCTCGCGCGGGCTCACGGAGGCCATGGGCGGCACGCTGGAACCGGACGAGACACCGTGCGGCGGCCTGACGATGATCCTCTCGCTGCCCGCGGCGCAACCCCAGGCCGGCCAGCCGGAGACACCGGGCACGCCGGGCGCCGGGCGGGATCCAGCGACACCGGGCAGCCCGGGCCCGCCTGACACGCCGGGTGAGCTGGTCAGCGGCGAGCGCGGGCCGGTGCCGGGATGACCCGTGTCCTTGTCGTCGACGATGAACCGCAGATCCTGCGGGCACTCCGGATCAACCTGCGGGTCCGCCATTACGAGGTCTCCGTCGCGGCGAATGGCGAACAGGCGCTGGCCGAGGCGGCGAGGCGCCCGCCGGACGTCGTCATTCTCGACCTCGGGCTGCCGGATCTGGACGGCGTGCAGGTGATCCAGGGGCTGCGCGGCTGGACCAGCGCGCCGATCATCGTGCTGTCCGGCCGCGCCGACGGCACGGACAAGGTGGCGGCGCTGGATGCGGGCGCCGACGACTACGTCACCAAGCCGTTCGGGATGGAGGAACTGCTCGCCCGGATCCGCGCCGTCGGCCGCCGGGCGGCGCCCGAAGGGGAGCTGCCGCAGGTCATCCTGGGCGACCTGGTCGTCAACCTGGCGGCCAAGCGGGTCACGAGGACGCCGTGCCCCGGCCAGGAACCCGGCCAGGACGTCCGGCTGACCCCGACCGAGTGGCACCTGCTCGCGGTGCTGCTCAGGCATCCCGGCAAGCTGCTCAGCCAGCGCCAGCTGCCGACCGAGGTCTGGGGGCCCGGCTACACAGAGGCGGCCGGCAACCTGCGGCTCTACATGGCCCAGCTGCGCCGCAAGCTGGAGCCGGGTCCGGCCCGGCCGCGCTGGCTGATTACCGAGCCCGGCATGGGCTACCGCTACCAGCCGGGGCCGGACGGAGAAGCTGCCGTAGCCGATTATTAACGCAGAGTCATCTGTCAACTCCGAATTGTTAACTAAAAGTCACCACGTGTAACCGTTCGGTACGTGACTATAGCTGTATGCGATTTCGAAGAACTACTGTTGCCCTGGCAATTGTCGTAAGTTCCTTCGTAGTTAGCCTGCCCGCACTGGCGCAGGCCACGGTCCACAGCCGGTGGCGCACAGTAACCTTCGACGGCGTTACCCTCCGGGTTCCGCCGGCCTGGAAAGTACTGAACCTGTCCAGGCACCCGGCCGCCTGCCCGCGGCTTGACACCCGCGCCGTCTACCTCGGCACGCCGGGGCCGAACCCGTCCTGCCCGGCCGGCGGGGTCGGGCGGGCCGAGGCGGCCTGGATCCGCCGGGCTAACCCGGCCAGCCCCGGTGCCAGGCAGGCGACAGCCGCCACGACGATCGCCGGCCAGCCCGCGCGGACCGACCCGGGCGGGCCCGTTACAAATCCTGCGATCGATGCTGTGCTGCCCGGGGCCGGCGTTGAGGTCACCATCTACTACGGCGGCAACCCGGCACTGGCCCGGCGGATCCGGGCCACGATCCGGCTCAGCGCGGCCGCCAGACCGCACCATGGGGACCTGGCAGGCCGGGCCGCCGCACTCGCCAGGCCGATGCCGCGGCCGCCCGCCGGGCCGGCCCAGGGCCTATATGCCGGCGGCGGGTTCGACACCTGCGCCGCGCCCGCGGCCAGCGTGATGACGAACTGGCTCGCCTCGCCCTACCGGGCCATCGGCATCTACATCGGCGGCGTCAACCGGGCCTGCCCGCAGCCGAACCTCACCGCCGCGTGGATCACCAGGATCCAGCAACTGGGCTGGCACTACTTCCCGTTCTACGCCGGCCTGCAGGCGACCTGCGTGCAGGCGCACGGGGACGCGCTGATCGACCCGAAGAAGGCCGCGGCCGAGGGCAAGGCCGCCGCGATCGACGCGGCCAGTCAGGCCCGCAGCCTCGGCATCCCGCACGGCACGCCGATCATCTACGACATGGAGGCCTACGCGGGCTGCGGCTCGCAGGTAGTAAGGTTCCTGAGCAGCTGGGACGCCGAGCTGCAGGCACTGAAGTACACCGCGGCCGTCTACGAGTCGTTCTCCAACATCGGCGACCTGGTCAGCGCCAGCAAGACGATGACCGAGCCGGATGTCATCCATTATGCGGACTGGGACGGCAAGGCGACTACCAAGAGCTCCTACATGCCAGCCTCGATGTGGACGAACCACCAGCGCATCCACCAGTACCAGGGCGGCCATAACGAGACCTGGGGCGGTGCGGCGGTCAACATCGACAACGACCAGCTTGACGCCATTCTCGGCGGGGCCGGCCCCGCCGCCGGTCCGGCCCGCGGCGGCTTCAGGATCGCCGTGGGCAGCAACGTCAGCAAGTCGGCCGAGTGGTTCGCCAGGTCGGCTAGCGGCACCCTGGTGCATGACTACCAGCAGCCGGCGGGCAGCCAGGCCTGGTCCGGGGTGCACGCGGTGGGCAAGTCCCCGGCCAGTATCGCCAGCAACCCGGCCGTGACCGCGGACGCGAACGGCAGCCTGACCGTGTTCGCCAGGACGACCGCGGGCCGGGTAGTCCATGCCTGGCAGCAGCCCGGCGCCCCGGATGGCTGGCAGTGGGGCGGCGCGGTGGCGGCAAGCAGTTCGCCGGGCTCGATGACGCGCGACCCGGCGGCGGTCCGGCGGACGAGCGGCGAGGTGGAGCTTTTCGTCACGGCCTCCGGCGGCGCGGTGAGCACCAGCCGCCAGGTTGCACCCGATGCGGACAGCCACTGGAAGCCGTGGCAGAGCATCGGCGGCAGCTGCGCGAGCTCGCCGGCACCGCTGGTCACCGGGCCCGGCCAGCTGGCGGTCTTCTGCGTGACGACGGCCGGAACCGCTGCGGTCGACCACTGGCGCGGCGGCTCGTGGCGGGGCTGGCACCCAGTCGGATCGGGCCCGTCCGGGCTGACCGCGAACCCCGCCGTGGTCTCCACTGGTCGCGGGCAGGCCGAGATCTTCGCCACCAGCACGGCACACGGCCTGGACTACGCCTGGCAGAATCCGGCCACCGGTCGCTGGACCTGGGGCACGCCGCTGGCTGGCGGCTCATCCGGGCAGCAGATCCTGCGGAGCCCGGCGGCGATCCGCTGGCCGGATGGCAACGTCAGGGTTTTCGCGCAGCTGACCGGCGGCCAGGTCGGGATGATCGGCCAGCAGGGGGCTCCAGGCACCGACGCCTGGTCCGGCTGGACTCAGGTCGGCGGCACCGTACCCGGCGGCAAGCTGCTTGGCAGCCCGGCTGCATGGATCAGCGCCAGCGGCGTCCCGGCGGCCGGCGGCCTTGACGCCAGCCTGCGGATGGCGTCAAGCAGCTTCGCCGGCGGGGCGTGGAGCACCTGGACCGAGTTCGGCGGCCAGTTCTAGCGCCCGGCCGGCGAGTCCTGGCGCCCGGCCGGCGAGTCCTGGCGCCCGGCCGGCGAGTCCTGGCGCCCGGCCGGCGAGTCCTAGCGCCGGCCGGCGAGTCCTAAAGCCCGGCCGGCCAGTCCTAACGCCGGCCGGCGAGCCGGAACTACATGTTGATGACGATGATCGCCACGATGCCCAGAATGACCGCCGCGGCGATGACGGCGGCGGCCAGCAGGGCCACCCGCTTGCCGGGCGCGCGCATCGACCAGGGCGGCGCGGTCTCGGCGCTCGCGGCGGCGAACCTGCGGAACTCGGCGGTGCTCGCGGAGGTATCGGTCGTGCTCGCGGAGATTTCGGGCTCGCGCTCGGACATGCTGCCGACTTTAACGGATCAGGCTGGGAAGATCTTCCGGTCAGCCAGATCCGCGCCAAACGTCCCAGACAGGCCGAGAACGAGCGGGCCCTATTCGCCCGTCCCGCCGGGCGGGAGCACGTCCGGACGGTCTACCAGCCGGGACAAGACGATCACGCTCCGCGTCCGCACGACGAACGGCTCCGCGCCGATCCGCTCCACCACCCGCTCGAAGTGGCGCACGTCCGCGGCCCTGATGTGCAGCAGGGCGTCGGCCTCCCCGGTGATCGTCGCGGCGGCGATGACTTCCGGGTACTTCCCCACCGCTGCCGCGATGCCGGCCGGCGAGGTCCGGCCACGGCAGAACAGCTCGACGTACGCTTCGGTCGTCCAGCCCATCGCCGACGGGTCCACCCGGGCGGAGAAACCGGTGATGGCGCCGGCTGCCCGCAGCCGGTCCACCCGACGCTTGACCGCCGGGGCGGACAGCCCGACGCCAGCCCCGATCTCCGCATAGGTAGCCCTTGCATTGTCGACGAGCGCGGCGACGATCCGCCCGTCAAGCTCGTCGAAGGCCATCACCGCATCCTGCCAGTCGCGCTCGCCTGCCATGCCGCGAACATGCCGCCCGCCGCTCACCCGCCCGCCGACTCCCATGCCCTTACCCGCCCGGCACCGCCGACCCGGGACCGGCAGCAGCCACGACCGGCAGGCGACGGGGCATTGGCTTGCACTGGCCAGTCGTCTCGTCACGGTACTTTGACGGGATGGACGAGAACCGGGCCCGGCGGGTCGCCGATGCGCTGCGCGACCGCGGCATTAATGCCCACATGGCACGAGCCGGCGTCGGCCAGTTCGGGGTGCGCGTGTCGCTGCCTGGCGGGCGCGAAGCCGAATGGGACACCGACGGGACGGCCGGTCTTGAGGCCCAGGTGATGCGGGACGGGATGCTGGTCGGCTTCGTGCCCAAGATCGCGGGTTCGGAAGACTTCAGCGAGCAGCAGGTCGTCGATGCGATCGCGCGGACCGACTATGACCAGCCGGTGGCTACCCAGCGCGCCGTCGCGCCCGAGCCAGGCGCGCCGCTGACGCGCGAGGGCGGCGTGTTCCGCCGCTTCCTCGACGGATTCCGGTATCGGTAGCAGCAGCACCGGAGTCACCCGCCGAGGAGATCGACCGCCGGGTGAGCCTGCGGCACCACCGAGAGCTCCACCGGCCCGGCCTCAGTCAGCACCGTCTTGGCCCGGTGCCCGTTTGCGCGAATTCCCGCCGTTACGGCCGGCCGGGTCATTCTTCTCATAACCGAGATGATCATCCAGCTCGCCTCCAGGGCGCCCCCGGCCACCATCTTGGTCAGCTTCCCCAGCAGCCCGCCCTCACCAGTCAGCTGCAGCCCGCCCGCGCGGGCACGCTCGGTCAGCTCCCGCAGCAGCTGCTCATCGGCAGCCGGCAGCCCGGCTCCGCCCTGGTCCTGGTCCGTCGTCACGTCAGTCACTGGTGTCTCCCTCTGTCTCGGGGGTTACACCGTTGAAATTACAGTCCCTTGGGTTGCGGAAGCAGGGGATTTGGTACGAAGATTCCTATTGACTCACCGGTCAGGGTCCCAGACTGAGACGCGGTCGAGACATTCAATGAAAGGGAGGCGGCGATGGCAAGGCATCCCAAGGAGCGACTGGCTTCGCACGGGGGGATGACGAGGAGAGAGGTCCTCAAGCGATCCGCGGCGGCTTCCCTCGCGCTGCCCGGGGCAGCGGCGCTGCTCGATGCGTGCTCGAAGCCTGGCACGACCAGCGTCAGCGCGCACGCGAACGGCCCTGGAGCGGGCAAGTACTGGCCGGCAGGCTCGCCGTATCCGCTGGCTCGGCAGGACGCGCCCGTCAGGTGGAAGCTCTGGCGTCAACCTATAAAATCGGGCCTCGCGCCGGAGAAGGGGGCAACCCTCCAGATCTACAACTGGGCCGACTACATCTTCCCGAAAGTGGTGAAGAAGTTCTGCGCGGCCTACAACTGCTCATACCAGGTCACCACCTTCAACAACATGGACGAGGCGCTCGCGAAGATGCGCACGGGGCAGTTGCAGTTCGACATCTTCTTTCCGACCCCGGACATCCTCGGCAAGCTCGTCACCGGCAAGCTGCTCCAGCCGCTCAACCAGAGCTACATTCCACACCTGGTCTCCGACGGCTGGGAGACCTACCAGAACCCGTTCTACGACCAGGGATGGCATTACACGGTGCCGTACACCGTTTACACGACCGGGATCGGGTACCGACGTGACCTCATCCCCGATGCTCAGATCCGCGGCATGTCGGACCCCTATGACATCCTCTGGGACACCAAGTTCAAGGGCAAGGTCGGCATCTACGACGACTACCGCGAAGCCATCTCCATGGCTCTGCTGAAGAACGGTATCAGCGATCTGAACACCGGGAACAAAAAGTACATCAACGAAGCGCAGAAGGCGCTGGTGTCACTAATCAGCGCGGTCAACGTGCGCGCCAACATCAACGGCGCATACATCGGCATCCCGAAGGGGACCTACGACATTCATCAGGCATGGTCGGGAGACATGGTGGCCGCCTGGTTCTACACGCCGAAACAGAACATGAAGACGTGGCAGACGCTCGGCTACTGGTTCCCGCCGAACCGCAAGGGCGCCGTCTTCAACGACACAATCACTATTCCCGCCAGCGCGCAGCATCCGGTGCTGGCCCACCACTTCCTCGACTGGATGATGACATTCGACCACGCGATGCTGAACTTCTCCTGGAATGGATATCAGCCACCGCAACGAAAGGCAGATCCGGCGACGCTCACCACGACCAATGGCTTCTACGGAGAGCCGTATGTGTTCCCGTGGATGTCTGATGCGGTCGTGCACGAGAGCGATTTCCACATTGGGTACTTCGAGGAGGAACTCACCCCCCAGGTAGATCAGCTCTGGCACAACGCGTGGCAGGCGTTCAACAGCGGTGTCAGCTGAGAAGCCGGCCCCTCAGCCTCGCCTCCGCCGCAGGCTCCTGCGGCGGAGGCGGTCGCGCGAAGAGGCCACAGGGGCCTGGTATCCGCGATGGTACTGGCCGACGTTCGCGCTCCCCGGTGCGTTCTGGATGGTGGTGCTCTTCGCGCTGCCGTTCTACGTGGTCGTTTCGATCGCGTTCGGCACGGTCGATCCGGTCTTCCAGAGTCCGCTGCCCGTCTACGAGCCGTGGTTCTGGACCAAGACATATCTGTTGGGCGAGTGGCACTTCATCATCGGGGAATTCCGGGTCGTGGAGGTGCGGACGATCGTCTACGTCGTCCTGGCGAGCGCCGTCTGCCTTGTGATCGCCTACGCAGTCGCGTACTACGTGGCCAGGTTCGGAGGGAAGCGAAAGGGGCTCTTCCTGACGCTCCTCATTGCGCCCTTCTTCATCAGCTACCTGATGAGGATGCTGTCCTGGGTCGAGCTCCTGCAGCCCAACGGCTACGTGAACAGCGTGCTGACGTTCCTCCACCTCACGCCGCACCCGATCAACTGGCTGGCCGGGGTGCCGTTCACCGTCGTGATCGGCCTCGTGTACGGCTATATCCCTTACATGATCTTGCCGCTGTACGGGTTCCTCGACCGCATCGACCAGAGCCAGGTCGAGGCCGGGCGTGACCTTGGGGCGAACCCCTTCTGGACGTTCGTACGGGTGACGCTGCCGCTGTCGAAGCCGGCGATACTGGCCAGCCTGGTGATCGTCACCCTGCCCATGTTCGGCGACTACTACACGAACAATCTGCTCTCGGGTTCTCCGAAG